>Ga0326727_10009474_pt1 | contig 23951 bp, 21 predicted proteins | sample MB2enrmetagenome_FD_207643 | JGI IMG/M metagenome (GOLD analysis project Ga0326727, IMG submission 207643) | Lab enriched peat soil microbial communities from McLean, Ithaca, NY, United States - MB29MY | ecosystem: Environmental > Terrestrial > Soil > Wetlands > Peat | place: USA: New York... | reverse complement strand
GCGATAACGCCAGCAGCGAGCACGAGAAGGCCGGCGGCAAGATAATACCTGTGAACTCCACCGGTCTTCCTGCGGCGGAGTTTCCCTCCGGGTGCCAAGCTCCAGTGATTTTCCCGCGATAGGATATAAGACGAGCCCAACGGAGGCGCGGAGCAGGGGTCGTCGGCTAGACCTCGAGGCTGGGGCAGGTCCCCCCGCTTCTGGGGCAAGTCTGGTCTAGGCTTTCAGCCTCGGGCGCTGAAGATCGCTGGTTCAAATCCGGCCGACCCCACCATCAAAAACACCTTAAATCGAGCACAGAAACCTTCCGCATTCTTGGCCAGAGTCGTAGGCCACATTGACCTTGACTACTTCTATGCCCAGGTCGAAGAAGTGGAGAACCCCTTGATCAAAGACAGGCCCGTCGTGGTCTGTGTCTTCTCGGGCAGGACCGAGGACAGCGGCGTGGTCAGCACTTCGAATTACAAGGCGCGGGCACTGAGCGTGAAATCTGGGATGCCCATCGTCGCCGCCAAGAAGAAGCTCGAAGGTCACGACCCCGTAGTAATCAAGATGGAACACGAGAAGTACGAGACAGTTTCGGGTAGAGTGATGGACTTGGTCAGCGAGCGCGTGGACGTCTTTGAGAAGGCAGGAATAGACGAGGCATTCTTCGACGTGACGGTGTCGTCCGGAGGAGACTATTCGACCGCGGCGAAGATTGCTCAAGGAATCAAGGACGTAATCCTCCAGAACGAGGGGCTGACCTGCTCAGTGGGCCTCGGCAGGAGCAAGGTCGTAGCGAAACTGGGTTCCGACTCAGCCAAGCCAGGCGGCCTGATGGCAGTGCTGCCCGAGTCGACAGAAGCCTTCCTCGGGCCTCTTCTTGTGACTAAGCTCTACGGCGTGGGTCCGAAGATCGCGGCTGTTCTCGATGAGATAGGTGTGAAGACCGTGGGAGAGCTCTCCCGGACTGACCCCGTCCTCCTTGCGAGTCGTTTCGGCAGGAAGCTCGGTTCGTATCTGCTGGCGGCGGCCAGCGGAACCGACGCCGACCCCGTCTTGGCAAATCTGGAACCAACTCAATTCAGCCGCGTTGTGACCCTGAAGCGGGACACGAGAGACGTCAGGGAGGTACTGGGACAGCTCTCAGAAGTGATGACCTCCCTTCAGGTCAAGCTAGTTGGTTCGGGGAAATCATTCAGAACGATTTCGGCGATAGGCATCCTGACCGACCTTTCGACCAGGACGAAGAGCAGGACTTACGACACTCCGATCAAAGACCCCGACTTGATTAAGGAGAGCGCCCTCGCCCTGTTCAATGATCTTGTAGAGTCGACAGACAAGGACCTCAGAAGAGTCGGGGTCCGAGTTTCAGAGCTCAGCGCTAGCATGGACCAGAAGTCTCTCTCTGAGTTCCTGCAGCCGGGCCGGTGAGCCAATGGAAGAGGAAAGGCGGGCGCTCAAGGAGAAGGTAGCGGAACTCGCGAAGCACGGGCGCAAGTTCGAAAAGGCGATCGACACGGTCATCGCAGGCGGCGTTAAGGAATGCCGCTTCCTCCCAAGCGGGAGGAATGTCTTCAGCGTGGTCGGCACATTGGGAGACGAGTTCATAGATCCTGAGAGGCCCTACTGCTCCTGTAGCAACTTCTTCTTCCGCGTCATGGGTGGAAAAGAAGAACTCTGTTACCACCTCCTGAGCTACAGGATCGCCGTCAAGACGAGCCGGGTTGCAATCTTGGAGTTCAGCGATGATGAATACGGGGAATACTTGAGTGCTACCGTCAAGGACGTCTTCGAGGTTCTTACGAGGAGCGGCTAAGCCCGCGGATAAAGGAGATAAGCAGACACTTAGGCGCCAGCGTCAGGCCACGGTAGCTCAGCCTGGTAGAGCACCTGCCTTGTAAGCAGGTGGTCGTGGGCTCAAATCCCACCCGTGGCTCCTCACACTCTCAACAGCGAGGGGCAATTCCCTCTGAGCGGCATTGGTTGTCATTTTGACAACAATCCTGTCCGCGATACTATCCGCGAGCGTGCCCACAAGCTGCTCATTGCCAACAACGCCGTCTGTGAGGGCTCGCGCGTAGTCGCCCATCGTGGCAAAGCCTAGCTGCTGCAAGCGTAGGTTCAGTCCTGCGACCTGGTCGTCGGTCATCCTCATGCTCACGGTACGCCACTTGCCCACGGGCCGCTACCACAGCGTAGCTCAGGATGCCACTTATAGCCCTGGGCAATGCTGAGATACGCGCTTGAACCAAGCCGTCATCACTGTCGTAGCGATCATAGCTGCCGTTGGTCTGGCGACAGGGGGTCTGAATTATTACTACTCAATTATTACTACTCTTTAGGGATAAACAACCAGGTACAGCAAGACAAAGCCACAATATCTGGACTGCAAGGCACAGTATCGGCGTTACAAGGCACGGTGTCAGCGTTACAGACGAGTGTAAGCTCTCTGCAGAGTCAGCTTAGTCAGACCGTGCAAACGCAGAACACCCAAAGTGGGCAGATTGCTTCATTGCAGACAACCCTGCAGAGTGTTAGCTCCCAGCTGACTTCGGTGAGCCAGGAGCTTAGCGCTGCTACCACAAGTGATGCCGCGTTCCAATCGCAAGTCTCAGCTCAGCTGCAGAGCATAAACGCAAGCCTGGTTGCGCTGACGACAAGGGTCAACGCCCTGACACCGCAGGTCCCGCTTTCAACGCTTGTGGTTACGGGAAGCTCATACAACAATGTGACAGCGGTGTTTTCGTTCCATGTGCAAGACACGCAGACCTTTACAGTCTATGCCCAGCTCAGCGCATCGTTCTACGGCCCCACATGCGAATTCTACGCGGGCGAAGGGAGCTATACGTCGCAGGTCTACGCTTTCAGCCCAGGGTCCACCACCACGATCACATTGAATCTGAAGGGCATGACGTTCTCTCCTAGCGAATTCTGCGGAAAGGAGCCAATAGCCTACTTCAGCATGAGTTTCGCCGCATCGTCAACTACAGTAAGTCCCACCTATCAGTTCGACGTGCTTCCGAACTACCAGTTCTAGGTATCGCGCTGGGCGAAGTTAGAGTTCAAGTCGCTCACGGGCCGCTACCACAAGCTTGCTCAGGATGCCGCTTATAAGCCCTAGGCAGAACGTGAGATTGCGGTCTTCAGCTACTTCGTGGTTCGAAGAGCGGCTACTGCTGAATGCTTAAGAGAACCTCTGCGCTTAACAAAGGAGAGCAGACCTAGTTGTCAGGCCTTTTGGAGGTCCTCAATCCGTACGGCCCAGAACTTCTCCTCATACTAAGGCTCTGCGTAGGGGCAGCGCTGGCACTACACGGATACCCGAAGGCCAAGGGAGGACGGGTTCAAGCTGGACAGTGGATGAAAGGCATGGGGATCCCACCCATCACAGCCGACCTGGTTACGGCCCTAGAGTTCATCGGAGGGATCTTCCTCATCCTCGGCTTGTTGACACCTCTTGTCGGTCTCTTCTTCGTCGTGCAGTTCGGCTCAATCACCTGGATGAAGAAATCAAAAATGCACGCCAGCTTCATCAGCATGGAGCAGGGCAAGCCGACGTACGAAATTGACGTGGTCTACTTGTTGCTGGCATTGGTCTTCCTGATACTTGGAGCTGGACCTTACTCACTGGACAAGCTTCTGGGACTCTAGCTTCTTCTATGAATGATTCCAGAATCAACAGCCATCAGCGCAACTTACGATTTCACAGTGTCTCCCCCCTACAACCACCCATAGCGTAGAGTTCTCAACTGGCGACAATGCCCCTAACCCAGTTAGTATTCCCTTCGTGACACACCTACAGGAATCTTACCACGACTTGTAGTCGCTTATCTCTCAAGACAGCCCAGCCTTGCAACAACTGCAACCCTCGTCCTTCCAATACCAGAGATTGTGCCTAGAACAGAACTAGTCATCACAGTTCCTGCACCGCTCTGGAGGAAGGAAGTGGGTGACCCCTATGCTGTCGTGGACAACCTCACAATCAACGAACATTCCCTCGTCGCCAGATTCCTCTTGGTCCATGGATGACAGGACTAGCCTTCAGCACATTAGGCCAGACCACCGATTGCAAGGTTGTCCTAGAGGGGGTTGAGTGAAAGCTGAAGCGATAATAACAACCAACGCGAATTTCGATTGAATGCCTAAAACTGTTTGCTCTTACTGTGGTTATGTTGGTCAAGGACTTACCGCTGGCGCTAAGTGGCAGGATGTGATGGAACACGAAGAGCGTTGCTCTTCAAGAAGGCCGAAGACACGAGCATCCTGAGCACACTCACAAGGCGTAGACGACATCTGACACCATCAGAATCACTGGGTCAAGTCTGGCCGACCCCGCACAGAAGTGAAGCACGAGCCAAGACTAGACAGACCCCCAAGCCAAGACCCTCTATAGGAGACCGTGAAATCAATCGGCAAGGAATAACAAAGCTTCCCAAGGACTCTCCTTCGGTTGTCCAAGCCAAGAAGCCCTATGGGAGACCGTGGAACTGACTTCGAGAGGGCAACTTATTTCGGTCTGTCATTCCCAAGTCATTTGGTGACACTTGTCAAGAGCGGCAATAATCGTTCAGCACCACTGCCAACACGATGCGATGCGTGCCAAAGGGTGATAAATGAATACCCCTTCATATCCAAACGCACCCATGGTTACAGGAAATACCATGTCGCTTGCGCCTTGAGAATTGGGTTAGTGTTAGCCATCGTGCCGAAACAAGCCTTCGTGAATCCTCTCGACCTCGTATAACTGAGCACTGACCTTGCCTGTCCAACACCATCAAAATCGCTGGTTCACGTAAGAGATAAGACGAGGGTCAGAGCAAGTGGATAACCTTAATCCAGAACGCAAGGCGATGGGAGGTCGATGCCCAACCGTGGACAAATCGCCAAACTGAAGGCAAGAGTGAAAATCTATGAGACAGAGTATGACGAGGCGCTGGGTTACCTCCGAACCAATGCAGAGACCAAGGGGATTGGGGAACAGGCCCGATGGTTTGCCATCCTCACGAAGTTCCCTGACATCAGCGACAAGCTAGTGAGGGCCTACCGAGAGTATGCTCAAGAGTTGGAGAAGAAGAGCGAGGGAAGATAGGAAATACGACCAAATGTCCGAAGCATCTCACGAGGCCGAGCTTTCTTTACTACTCAAATAGAAAAAAAAAGGCTAAAATGAGTCCCAATACGAGTTACAGCCGATTCCAACCGTTATTCGGAGACATCAACCGTAAATAGGAACGCTGACATTACTTGACCGCACTTGGATAGAAGGAGGAGGTTGAGCTTGAAATGATATTTCAAAAGCTTCCTTTGCGGTGTGAATGCTGTAGTGTACACCAATGCCTGTGTGGAGACTGTTCAGGTTGCACAGATTTCGTCTCTGAGAAACGCATGATGAGGAGTATCAAGAGACTCTCAATGCTCTGTTGTATTTTAGCAGCGGTAATGGGGTTCATGATCTTTGTTCCGGTGATAACAATTCAGGCAAATGCACCTTCAGTTGGAATGGGTTCAATCACCTTCTGTTATCTTGGTCAGGGAGCCTTACTTGTTCATGGAGAGTATTACCCATTAACAAACTCCACAACACAAACTAGAGGAGGAGTTGTTCCTGAATCAACGACTTCCTGTCCCATACTTCGATTGAGGCAGAGTGGATAGACCGTCATCTACCCCCCCATCCAAGCTCAAATGGAGGCTCTGCATCGTCTTCGGTTGGTCTGTGATACTGTCCCAGAATGGTCGTTGAGACGACCTACCTAGCGACAAACTTGGTATTCTGATACTGTAGCAAGGGCTTCACACGGAAACAAATTTATCCCCACCCGTGGCTCTTCACACTTCTCACACGGCGCATGTGAGAGAATAAAACGAACCCAATCCAAAGCTGGACGAACGTGGAATTTCGGCAGCTTGGCAGGACACGCGAAAGGGTCTCGACCATCGGCATGGGAACTTGGAAGATTGGAGTCTACAGGAGTCTTGCTGAGCGGGCGAAGCAGGTTCAAGCCCTCAGGAGAGGAGTCGAGCTGGGATGCAATCTGATTGACACCGCTGAAATGTACGCCGACGGGAGGTCGGAGGAGGTAGTCGCTGAAGCCGTCAAGGATGTTCGCAAAGACGTCTTCATCGCGTCCAAGGTCTCGCCGGGGAACCTACGACATGACGACGTCATAGGAGCCTGCATGCGAAGCCTGAAGAGGCTGGGGACCTCCTACATCGACCTCTACCAGGTCCACTGGCCCAATCCCAAGGTACCGATTAGGGAGACGATGGCAGCCATGGAGGAACTGGTCCGCGACGGGAGAATCAGGTACATCGGCGTTAGCAACTTCAGCGTAGAGCAAACAAACGCAGCACGAGACGCCCTCTCGAAGGGCGAATTGGCCTCCAATCAGGTCGAGTACTCTCTCAGAAACCGTGCAGTCGAAGACGACATTCTGCCCTACTGTAAGAAGGAGAAACTCACCTTGATTGCCTACACTCCGCTCGCCAGAGGGAGTGTGCCCCAAGCGATGATTCCCCGGGCCATCTGCGAGAAATACGGAATGACGCCTATCCAGGTGATGCTCAACTGGGTGACCAGAAGCGAGTGTGTGGTTGCGATTCCGAAATCTGCCGACATCAAGCACGTGGAGGAGAACGCATCTTCGATCTCTGCCCGGTTCTCGGATGGAGAGTATCAGACAATCGGAAGGGGCTAGGCTATTGTCTTCCCTCGAATGACTCAGGCAGGCTGAACGAACTAGTCAATCGTAAGCTAGACGAGCTAGTCGATCATCTCATTCCCATATCAAGAACCAAAACTGGCCCTTTCCCGGAATCACTTAGTCAGGTGATGCATGCGCACCAAGTCCTCCTCGAAGTGGGTCAGGTTGGCGGGAATCCTAACATTGATCGAGTCCTTAAGCGCAAGCCCTTTGTCTTTCTTGGTCTTCCAGATTTGGGCGTTGAACTCCAGTATACTCTGCCCCACCTTCTCGCTGACGTCGAACCTCGCAGGCTTAGGCATCCTCTCTAGGTGGATGCTCTGCGCCCCGTACAGCTTCCTCCAGACGTAGTCACTGATGTATGGGGTTATGGGCGCCAGCAGGAGCAACAGACTCTTCACGACTTCGTGTAGGGTGTACCAGGCCGCCTCCTGCTCTCCCTTGGTCGCACTGTCCCCATAGGCCCTTCCCTTCGCCATCTCCAAGTAGTTCGATGCGAAGACGTTCCAAAGGAACTCCCTTATCTTCGTAGACACGGTGAAGACGTCATATTTCTCGTACGCCTTCGTGCAACCCTCTATCAACTTCCCGAGCTCGTTGAGCATCCACTTGTCAGTCCATGTCAGCTCAGCCTTCTCCGGCTGCGGGAAAGAGCTGATGAACCTGCAGGTGTTCCAGAACTTCGTCAGGAACTTGCCTGCGCCGGCAATCCTCTCCTCACTGAAACGGAAGTCGTACCCAAGGCTGGCCTCAGAGGCTCCCCAGAACCTGAACGCGTCGGCGCCAAACCTTCCTAGCACAGGCTCCGGGTCCACGAAGTTGCCGAGGCTCTTGCGCATCGCCCTCCCCTGTGAATCCTGCCCCATCCCCCCAACCCAGGCCTGCTTGAACGGGACCCTGCCCGTCAGCAGGTAACACTTGAGCAAGGTATAGTACAGCCACGTCCTCACAATCTCCTTGCCTTGGACTCTCAGAGTCGCGGGGTAGGTGAGGCTGCAGAACTTGCGGTCTTTCTGGTACTTCGTAATGAAGAGAGGAGAGAGGCTCGAGTCCATCCAGGTGTCGAATGTCCTCGTCTCCCCGACGAATTTCGGGTTGCCGCACTTTCTGCATTTCTTGAACGGTGCTTCGTCTCTCCAAGGTCTGTAGTACCTGCCCGGTTTGGGCAGGTGGGGCGTGTTGCACTTGCTGCAGTACCAGACCGGGATCTCCGTCGAGTAGTACCTGCGCCGTGAGATCGGATAATCGGTCGTCAGCACGTTGATCCAGTCCAGCAGGATTTGGCGGTGCATTTCCGGATGGAAGTCGATCTTCTTCGCTAGTCTCTTCAGGGCAGGCTTGAAGTCCAGCTGCTTTAGGTAGTACTCCTCCATTGGTATGATTTCAATAGGAGTCCGGCTTCGCTCGCAGAGAGGTGTCCTGTGCTGAATCTGCTCGACCTTCGACGCGACTCCCATCTCCTGAAGGTCCTGGATTATCTGTGACCTAGCGTCCTTCACCGCCACTCCGGCGTACTTTCCGGTGATCGCGGTCAGCTTCCCGTCGATGTCTATCGCTGCGACTTCCTTCAGCTTGAACTCTCTGAACATGAGAACGTCGTTGTAGTCCCCATAGCTGCAGACCATCACCACGCCGCTGCCGAACTTCGGGTCAACACTCTTGTGGGCCTTGATCGGCACTTCCTTGTCGTAGATGGGGACCACAGCAGTCTTCCCAATCAGCTTTCTGTATCTGCCATCTTTCGGGTTGACTATCACCATCTGGCACGCCGCCAACAGCTCAGGTCTGGTCGTCGCGACCATCAGTTCCTGCTTGGTCTCCTTCACCCTGAACCGGTTTGTAACCAAGTAAGTGGGGACCTCCTCGTACTCGATTTCCGCGTCAGCTATCGTTGTATTGCAATCTACGCAGTAGTTGTTGGGCCTATTCGCGAGGTAGATGAGCCCCTTCTTCCAGAGTTCTATGAAGGACCACTGGGTGAACTTCCTGTACTCCTCAGAATCCGTCCTGTACTTGCTTTGAAAGTCCCCTGAGATTCCCAGAGTCTTCATGAGCCCTACCATGTAGACCTCAAGGTCGTCTAGGGCGTGCTTGCAGAGGTTGATGAATTCCTCTCGGGGCGTCTTTCTCATCTGGACCCTGTACTTCCTTTCCGCGAAGATCTCGACAGGCAGCCCGTTCCTGTCTATCCCCACAGGGTAGAGGACCTGCAAGCCTCGCATCCTCGCGGCCCTCGCTATCATATCGATCTGGGAGTACTGGGTGAGTGCACCCGGGTGCCAGGGCTTCCCAGAGCAGTAAGGCGGGGGCGTGTCCATTACAAAGTTCGAGTTTTTGTTGTTCTTCGGGTTAAATTCAAAAATTCTTTCTGTTTCCCAGACCTGTCTTAGCTCGGCTTCCAACCGGGGGTCCCAAGAAGTAGCTTCAAGCTTCGCCGAGAACTGTGGCTGCAATCGCCTGCGGAGCCCCACCCCGACCTATTTGAAGGTACAAGCACGAAATGACGAGTTTGGTTCTGGTTAACAGGATGTCGGCCAGCCGCAGGACTCACCTTACTCACCTTGAGAGGGAACTGGCCCGTCTCATGGCCGAACTTGCGTCTTTCAATCAGTCGTAGGTTAAGCTTGTCGGGGAGTGCGCAGAACCCTGCTGACGGCTCTCAAGAGGATGTAGCCGCCGATTCCGACCGCTACTATCTCCCCGACCATGATGTAAAGCAGTTGAAGAGCGAGGGGAGTGTGCGTCATCGGTGCAAGATACGTCCCTACTATCAGGGTGATGGTGACCACTTCGATAGAAGTGGCCAGGACCCACGCTCCCTTGAAACTTCTCCTCCCGATGAACCAAGCAAGTGAAGCGGCGATGACATTGGCGACCGTTCCTCCGATGACATCGACCCAGCCGAAGGAGCTCGCGTAGAAGTTTCCTATGAATGCGCCTAAGCCCAGACCTGCCACCGCGGCAGGGCCAAGCAACACGGATAGGGGGAGAAGTGCATCGGCAACCCTGACTTGGATGACTTGGAAACTGATTGGAGCGAAGAAGACCACGCCCGCTGCGTACAAAGCGGCCAGCATCGCCGCGAGTGCTAGGTTCGTCGAATTCCACGTTTTCTTCTTGTGTTCCAATTCCTCCGACTCCGTGATTTCTATGGCGGATCGGGTGGAGGTCACTCACCCGCCATGACCAGCACCGGCACCTACCAATTTAAGCGATTAGCGAAGTCTTGATTCGAGGTCTTGATTCGAGGTCTGTCGTGTCCTCGGCTGACGCCTCCCATTCGTTCGCGTCAACGTTTTCAATGGCATGGCAATTGACGACGCCCTCGGAGCGGGAAGAGGTTCCGGTTCCCCGTCAGCAACCTGAGCGCGACTTGTAGCTGGGCATGCCCACGAAGAGCAGAGACGATTCAGCGCTTTCGGACGGGCTCGATGGATTGCTACGGCGCGGTCCGCGAAGAGATCTTCGGCTTCGGAGCGGATTCCGCGGTCAGGACTTCCTTCGGGAGCAGCGCGTAGATGTCAGGATGTTCGGTCTTCAACGTGGGGAAGGTCGGCGGCATGAGCCCGTTCCGGCGGGCCCTACGCACATTGTACTCCACGAACCTCTTCAGGCCACTTGTCTCTCCGCCCACTGCGACGAATGTCCTAATCTTCTCGATTGCTTCTCCATCCTCGACCTTCTTCACGTTTACGAGGTACGGCGCGAGCACCAACCAGACGAGCCTGTGTCTTCCATCTGAGACCGGGTGCTTCAGCAGTTCCTCGACGTAGAGGTAACTCTTCCCGGTCTTGGCTCTCTGGACGGGTACGTATTCCATGACTCTGCTCTTGGTTCCCTGTAGTTGCTTCGGGAAGGAAGCTCTCCTGAGGTTCCTGACGCCCTCCGAGATGGCCATCTGGGCGCAGTCTCCGAAGAAGTCATTGAGAAGGTTGCTGCCCATGTGAACAATCCCGCCTTCCAGCGCCTGCCTTGTCAGTTTCCATTTCGGGGACTTCGCCAGCTCGTATCTTGAGACCAGCGACAAGTAGCCCTCAAAGGGAAGGGAGTATCGAGGCTGACTCTCGCCATCGTCTGTCTGCCGTGCCTGTACTCCGAAACACTCCGCCACAGCGACGACCTTGTCTTCCGGCGCCTCCTTGATGAAGAACTGCTTCGCCCTCTCGGCCTCCTTCTTTGAAAATTTCAACGTCAGGACGGGGTCCTGGCTGGCGACCAGCGCCGCGGCGAAGAAGCTTGAGAACTCGATGAGCCCTGAGATGTGGGGCTCGTACCTCGTCCGGCCCAGGACGCTCAAGAGCCTGTTCTCCGCCTGTGCGACCACTTCCCGGCTGGTCAACCCCTCTTCGACTGGTATGGATTCGAAGAACTTCCTTGATTTCGGCGCGAACGGATACCTGAGCTCCAGGTCCGACAGCAGCGGTCCTCCGTAGGGCAACTCTCTCTTCGAAATCGTCCCCCCTCCGCCTTAAGTCTCTTACTAGCTTCGTTTCGCAGTCGAGACTATCGAAAGCACGTCCCTGTCTCTCAGAACATAGTTCGTAGGGAGGTGAAGCCCAGTCCTCACGTCTAATGCGTACACAAGCCCCTTGAGGAGGTCCGAGTGGACCGTCCTCGCCAGCTCTTCGACCGTGGAACCCGTGGGCATCAGATAGACGTCAGGGAGGACGCGGCCGTTCGTGTCGGTCATCTTTTCGGCGTCCGCGACCGGGTAGATAGCGTTCATCTTCAGGAGCTTGAATACCGTGATGTTCAGGGCGAACTGAACGCCCGTCCTCAGGTATTCTCCGAAGACCTTCCTCCTGATGTAGGCGAGGGCGCTCTTCTGCGCGTCGTTCAGATCCTGTGACTTCAAGATCTCGAATCTCTCTTCCCCCGGCACATACTTGATCAGCCTCTTCCCCTCGGCCCTCCTAAGGGTCAACTCCGCCTCACCACTCGTCGGGACTACGATCAGACCCTTGTACTTCTCTCTCAGCTTCTGGAAGTTCGCTGCAGCGAAAGGCAGGTCCATCTTGTTGGCGATGATTAGGGTCGGCTTTGAGAACTCCCGCAGAGACCAGCAAAAGCTCTGTATGTCCTTGTCGTTCCAAGAATCGAATGGCTTGTCTCCTAGCAGGGCCTCGTTCATCGCCATCACGACATGTTCCTTCCTCACGCCGATGCCCTGCATCACCTCCTCGACCGCGCTGGGGACCCCGTAGCCAGGGGTCTTCGAAAGTTTGGAAATCTTCGGAAGGTTCTGTGTGAACAGCTTCGTGTACCAGAGGACGAGCTCAAGCTCGACATCGGCGAAGTCCGCGATCGGGTCCCCAGTCCCAGGGTCAGAAATCTTCCCGTCCTTGTCGACGCTCCCCGACGCATCGATGACGTGGAGCAGAGCGTCCGATTGGGCGGCAACGCTCAGGAATTGGTTGCCTAGGCCCTTGCCCATCCAGGCTCCCTTGATCAGACCCGGTAGATCGGTCACCTCAACCGGGATGAACCTCCATCCATCTTCACACTTTGAGTTCTCCGGGTTGTCCGTGACGCCGAACTCCTTGTGGACGCAGGGCGTCACGGCGCTCGCGATGCCAGTCTCGGGCGTCTTCGTTGTGAAGGGATAGTTGGAGATCTCACCAGAGAGTAGCGTCATTGAGTTGAACAGCGTCGTCTTCCCCGCATTCGTCTTTCCGATGAGGCCTATCCTGATCATCGGCTATCTCCTGCAAAAAAGAACCTCCTACTTATAGTTGAAAGATAGGCTCTGTCGATTCCGGGGCGTCTGTCAGGGTGACGGCGCTGACCGCCATGCCCTCACCGCTTCGTACCAGAACGCGAGGGCGGAGAGAGTGAGAGCTCCCGAGAACCATTCGAGGATCGGCACATACCGGAAGAACGGGTATGCGATGAAGCTCAGGTAGACGGCGAAGACGCTGATGAATACGGCATAGAAGATAAACCGCGGGACGATCAACGTCCCCACTCTGAGGAAGTTCCTCATCACGTTGACCTTCACCTCTTTGGAGACTTCGTACTCCCCATCGCTTTCCAGAACCAGGCCCAGATCTTTCAGTTTGTTGAGGTGGTATTGCGCCAGCGACGGGTTCGACAGGAGGAGTGCTCGCTGGACCTCTCTTACTCCGACCTTCCTCTTCTTCAGGGCGTAGACGTAGACTCTGAGGGTGTTCCCCTTTAGTTCAGCATCTACCATCCCCTGGGTCGGTTTAACGATTGGAACAGGCCTGGAGTCGCTCAAATGCGGCAGTCGACCGCCGCACGATTCACGTTCAAAAACATTGATTCAAACCCTCAGGTGTGAGCAAGCGGCATGGACTTCCGGACCAACTCTACGGCTCACTGCATCTTGCGCGTGGGCGCGCAGGCGCTCCTTGCCATCACCACGATAGCCTTCTAGTCAGCCTGGTCTGTACCTGAGAATCGCGGCGACGCCGCCGAAGGTCTTGAGCATGCTTCCTTCCTCGGTGCCCGACGAGATGACTTCGACCTTCGAGCTGATCTGGAACGCCATCTCCTCGAGTATGTCTACTATGTCCTTCTCGACCACGTCATAGTCCATCCCTCCACACTTCGTGCATCCTATCGATATCATCTCCTGTTTCTCCTTAACTCTGGCCTTGGCCAGAGTCACTTCAGATTTCGATGTCCCGCACTTCCTGCACTTCGCCTCCAGCTTGACGGTGTCCAAGTCGTCGGACACGAGAATGACATCTACGTTGGCCTTCTGCAGTGCGTCGAGAATTCTCGGCAGCCCGTAGATAGCCAACCCGCCTGGCTTGTTGACTTCCGCTAGGAACCTCTGGACCAGCTTCTTCTCTTCCACCAGCCTGACGCCAGCGAGAGTGTCCGAAGCCTTCTCCACGAGCTCCCTCACCCCCTCCCTCCCTGAGTACGAGGTGTCCAGGACGACCAGCACCTTCTTCTGGAGTTCATAATGCAGATACTCGCCCTTCAGGAACTCCTCCTTCGTCGGGCCAGGGCCGCCTACGATCATGCCCGTGACCTTCTCACTGTCGATGAAGGCCCGCGTTGCATGCTCGCCGACCCTGTGGTAGTAGTACGTCAACTCCATCTCCCTCCCTCTTTCGTATCTCCTGGCCGACTGACCTCCCTTCCTCGTCTTTCCTGACACTCCCGAAGTCAACAGATCGGAGATCTCAAGTCTGTCTCCACTCAGGATGCCGAGACCTGCCTCACTTGCGTCGATAGACAGGATGCCGTAGACCTTCTCTTCGCGCAGCATGTCTTTTAGCCACTCTAGGTGGAAGTGGTCGTCGCACTGGTACAGGTAAGCGGTCACTGGCTTCGGCGGGGCTATCTCGTAGAGGTTGATCACTTCGCTGCCAGGGCCATTGGTCGGAAGGGCCCCGCAGAAGATGACGAGTCCGGTCTCGGGAGGAGTCCTGTAGAGCTTGAGCCTCTGCATCGCCCTCGTCAGGGCGTCCTGAACATGGTTCCTCGTCGTGTCAGACTTGATGTTTCCAGCGGTCCCCCATTCATCGCGGAGGTTTGAGATGACCTCGTGAATGGGCTTCTTGGGAGGAACGTACAGTGTGACCAGTTCTGTGCCTCTTCCTTCTTTGCTCGCCAGCTCAGAGATGAGCTTCCTGACCTTGTATAGCTTAACAGAATCGGTTTTTGTCGACAACGCGGAGCTACTCCTGAGTCAGGCAGAAGAACATGCTGCGGAACCGGAGGAACCCCTCATTAGAACGAAAAAGTCGCCCCTCACCCCATTTATAAAACCTGTCGCACGAAGAAGTCGAGGATGCGAGGCTGCTACCCATGAGGACTGTCTTGAGAATCGGCGGCTCGGTGCTCGGCTCCCCGCCTTCGGCCAAGGTGGTCGAGGCCTATGCGGCGGTCGTCTCTGACCTCAACTACGAAGGGCACTCCGTCGGGGTCGTTGTCGGGGGCGGCGCGGTCTCTAGGGACTACATCAGGTCTGCCGAGCAGATGGGCCTCTCTCCGTACCAGCAGGACACGATAGCAATCCACGCGTCAAGGCTCAACGCCCGCTTGGTGGCGATGAAGCTGGGTGGCGTCAGCTCTGTCCCCACCTCGATTGATGGGTTGCTCCAGAGGCTCGCGAGGAACAGGGTGGCCGTCATGGGTGGGCTCAGGCCAGGCATCACGACCGACACAGTGGCGGCGATAGTCGCGCAGAGGTGGAGAGCCGACCTGCTCGTGAAGGCCTCGGACAGAGACGGGATATACACAGCAGACCCCAGACTTGACAAGAAGGCAAAGAAGCTGGACCGGATCTCCTACGAGAGGATGAAGCAGATCCTCGGTGGCGAGCACAGGCCGGGGATTCACAGCATAGTCGACCCAGTCGCAGTCGACCAACTCGTCGTATCAAGAATCAGGCTGGTCGTCCTGAACGGAGCTGAACCCCGGGGGGTCGCAAAGGCGGTTCACGGCGAAAAGATCGGAACGCTCGTCACCTGAGGGCGACATGAGGCCGGGGTGACCTGTTTCAGGTCGGTGCCGCATTTCGGACAGAGCCCGTTCTTGGGAGAACAGGTTGCGATGACAAGAGGCCTGCGGCAGTAAGTATTATCACTATTAGCAATCGTCTCGGGTGCTTAAATGACTCTGCCCTCGGTCCGCGTCTGGTCTCAGATGGAAACCTGGAATGATGTGACGGCCGGTCTGGGCTCGTGAGACAGAGGAGGAGGAATGCATGCAAGCCATCAAAGTGGGAACTCATTTCTGGTCCGGGAATGAAGCGTGTGTTGAAGGCGCAATAGTCGCCGGTTGTCGGTTCTTTGCAGGCTATCCAATCTCGCCTGCTAATGAGATTCCTGAGGAGCTTTCGGAGCGTTTGCCCATGGTGGGAGGGGTCTTCATGCAGATGGAGGACGAACTCGCCAGCATCGGCGCTGTCATGGGGGCTAGTTGGGCAGGCAAGAAAGCGATGACTGCGACTTCAGGCCCGGGTTTCAGTCTGATGCAGGAGACCATAGGCTGGGGATTCATGACTGAGACACCCTGTGTCATTGTCGACGTCCAGAGAGTCGGGCCGGGCACCGGGCAGGCAACCAGGGGTGCGCAGGGAGACGTGATGCAGGCGCGGTGGGGAACCCATGGTGACTACGCTGCCATCGCTCTTTCACCGAATTCGGTTCAAGAGATGTTTGAGCTCACGATAAGGGCGTTCAACCTGTCGGAGAGGTACCGGACGCCTGTGCTCCTACTGGCCGACGAGACAATAGGCCACGTCAGAGAGCAGATCGCTGTCCCGCCTCAGGACAGCATCGGAATCGTCAACCGCAGGAAACCCAAGGCCGGGGAGACGAAGTTCTTCGGGCTCAAAGAGGTGGCGCCAATGCCTTCGGTTGGAGAGGGCTTCAACGTCGCGGCGACGGCTTCGACGCACGATGAGGAGGGAGTGCGGTTCACCCAAGACGCGGCGGTGCACAGGAGGATGGTGGAGGCGCTGGTCGCGAAGATATATGACCACACAGAGGACATCGTTGAAACAGAATATCACAACGTTGACCACTGTGACGTTGGCCTGGTCTCGTTCGGCTGCACGTCGCGGGCGGTTTACGAAGCAGTCGAACGCGCGGAAGGGGCCGGGATGAAGGTCGGTCACGTTCGTCTCAAGACAGTCTGGCCCTTTCCAGACGGCGCGGTCGCACGGCTGGCCAGGAGTGCCCGAAGGATAGTCGTCCCAGAGATGAACATGGGACAGGTCGCGGGAGAGGTCCAGAGGGTTGCTGGCGCCATGAAGGTCGTGAGGCTAAACAGAATTGGCGGAGGCGAGCTCATCACGCCGGAAGAAATCTTCGAAGTGATCTCTAGGGAAGAGAAGCGAATTGACTGAGGCCTTCTTCTCACGCAGGTACATGAGGAACATGAAGCTTCCTTTCTGCCCGGGCTGCGGGCTCTTTTCGGTGAGTGACACCTTCTTGCGGGCGGTGCACGAACTGGGCTACGAGGACCTTAGCGGGTTCTGTTTCGCCAGTGGAATCGGTTGCACGTCTTGGATTCCATCGCCCTACTTCCTAGCCGACTCGGTTCACACCCTGCATGGAAGGAGCATTCCCGTGGCGACGGGCATCAAACTGGCGCGTCCGAACCTGAACGTGGTGGTCTTCGGAGGGGACGGCGACATAGTGGGCATCGGTCTGAGCCACTTCGTGCACGCCGCCAGGCGGAACACGGACATCCTAGTCATAATGGGCAACAACATGGTGTACGGAATGACGGGCGGTCAGGTCGCACCGACGACGCCGTTCGGGACCGTCACGGCGACCTCGCCCTACGGCAGCTTCGAGCACCCGTTGGACGCTGCCAAGCTCGCTGTCGCCGCCGGTGCGGCGTACTCCGCCCGCTGGACGACGGGCCACCTCCAAGAGCTGAAGGAGTCGATGAAGACGGCGCTCCAGCTCAAGGGGTTCAAGTTCATCGAAGTCCTGACCCAGTGTCCGACGGCCTACGGGAGGAGGGCCGGCTTCAAGGACGTGGCTGAAATGCTGAGGCACTTCAGGGAGAACGCCATTTCGGTGGCAGAGGCGGGGAAACTGGGTGAAGAGGAGCTGGAAGGAAGGATTGTCATAGGTGAGTTAGGTCGGAGGGAGCGCCCGACGCTAGTGGAGAGTGTGCATGAAATGATGGAGGGGGCAAAGGGCGATGGCGGATAGGATTGAGATAAGGTTCGGTGGCAGCGGTGGTCAGGGTGTGGTGCTGGCCGCGCGGATTCTCGGAGAGGCAGCCGTCCTCGACGGAAAGAACGTCCTGCAGACCCAGGCATACGGCGCTGAGGCAAGAGGCAGCCTGACCAAGAGCGAGGTGATTATTTCGGACGGCAAGATCGGATTCCCTGCCGTCAGGGAACTCGACCTGTTGGTGACCATGAGCCAAGAGGCGACCAATTCGCTCGTGAAGGGTTTGAAGGAGACCGGGACGCTCATCATCGACAGCTCGAATGTGACCGATGTGCCTGAAACCAGAGCGACAATCCACAGGCTCCCCATCACAGAGACGGCGAAGAAGGAGCTGGGGAAGGGGTTCTACGCGAACATGGTCATGCTCGGAGCACTCACTGGGATTATGGGAGTCGTCACCAGCAAGTCCGTAGAGAAGGCCATCCACGAGATTCTTGCGGAAAAGCACACCGAGATCGACATTAAGGCTTTCAGGGAAGGCCTGCGGCTTCGGCCGCAGTCGTAGTCCGTGCATGAATTCGTTGAGCCTCCTGAGGGAGGGAGGAACAAGATAGGTAGGCGGACGAGAGAACCCGCTGAGTCAGTTGTCTCGCAGAATCCTCCGTGCCACCCATAGGTGTTTGCTCCTCCCCCACATGCAATCACACCATTGTTGCGCCTGGTTGCCTTGGGTTTAAATCACGTCTTGATCCGTGATTCATTGGCTGTCTCGTACGAGGTTTGGTGCGGGGGGTGCGCACTGAACTTTAGGTTCGAATCCCACCGGGCCCGCCTAAGACAAGCACGAAGTGACAGGGATCCTTGGAATCCATGAGCGTAGACAAGTCACTGCCTAGAATCCATCTCGATGTTGCTCTTCCTCTCCTCATTGACGATCCCCCCTTTCTTTCGTCAGTCAGCTTGAGATAGACGTCTGACAACTCTCGTTTGATTTTGGATGAGAGGTCGAACTCATCCCTGTACGGGCATAATCCGTCCTTTACAGGATGGTGAAGGTCTTCATCGAAGATGATGGGATACAGCCTACATCCCGCGGGTCGATTTGAGTAGATCGTGCACTGTTTTCCATCGTGGAAGACACATCTCCCGCTGTTGCTGTTTCTGAGTATCTTGAAACCATTGGATTCAGCTGCAAAAGAGTCTTCATTGAAACCCAGACCGACTATTCGTTGCACGTCATCCTCCAATAGAAGCATCTCTGTCTCATAGCAGCAACTCACACAGTGATGGCTTCTGCAGACATTCTTCGAAGGCGGGAACGCCTCCAATTAGCAGTCACAAGAAGAAGTGAATATGAGCTTACTGAACGTTTCGGCTGCGCGCGTCGTCTTCATTGGGACTGCGCAGGTTCCGCAGAGCCTGACTGACTACCGTGGTGGAATCCACTTTTCGGACCTGTTTGGGGGCGAGCCCCACCTGACTCACTCTCCTTTGGGTTCGCGCATAGGATTCTTGACTGAGGAGACCTCCGCACACAACAAAGTGCGGGGGGTGGGATTCGAACCCACGAACCCCTGAGGGACAGGATGCCCCATCCGAAGCGCTGCCGGATCTTGAGTCCTGCACGTTTAACCAGGCTTCGTTACCCCCGCATCAATCCCTGGCTCCGCATCTTGCGATAAAGAACCTATCCGACATCCGTCAAGCCTACCCTTCGCGCGCGCAGTCCACAGGTCGCATGGGCTCTTCGCCGGAGCGGCGCAGTTTCCGGTCGAGGAGATGCTGGAATTCACGACCGCCGCTGATTGATCCGCATCGCGCCCTACCTCTGAACCGTCGCCACTCTGCTGTTCTTTCTCAACAGCCTGTGCGACGCTATCTCGATTATGATGTTACAGTAGCGCGCCAGCTGCGCGAACTGCGACGCAACGACCCTGGCGTATCCACGTTCGCCCGACTCGAGCATACTGTGGGTGATTTCCTTCTCCATCATCAGCGTCTCGGCGATCAGGGCAGCAGAACTCTCTATCAGCCTGAGGTCAGAGGTGAGCAGGCCCTCGACCGTCGTGTTGAACGCCTCGCCCGCCTTGGCGCCGAGCCTCCTGATTTCTTCTGTCACTCGCGGATCCATCTCGGTCCCCTGTTCCTTGAGCCTGATCAGCTCCTCGGCGATGTCCAGGATGATGCTCCCTATTTCATCGAGAGTCTTCGCGCAGACCCTGTTCCCGGAGGCATGCAACGGCGATTCGATGCCGATGTCCGCAGCGAGCTCCCTCCTGTTCAGCGCGACCAGCAGCTGCCTCACTATCAGCCAGTATAGCTCGTCGATTTCGTCCTGGATTCTCCTGACCTCGTTCAGGCTCCCAATCTTTCCGGGGTCGAGCGCCTCCATGATTTCGTCGAGGCTCTTCGCGACAAGGATCTGGAGTCTCTTGATCAGAGAGTCGACCGGGAACTTCGTGGGGTCCATGAAGCTCTGCGCGACGACGTGTCTCGAGTCCGACTCAACCACCTCCAGCCCTCGGAGACTCTTGACGGTCTCGATCACCATGTCGGTCCTCACCTTGTCCAGAGGCTCCCTGCTGGAGACCTCTACGGTGTCGTAACCCAGGGCGTAGGACCCGACGATGAGCCTCATCAGCGTCTCGTCGTTCTCGATCAGGTCGGCCCTTATTGTGGCCTTGCTGGACTTTCTCGCCTTCGTCGCCGGAATCAGCCTCAGCGTGCCGTCAGCATCTTCCCTGAACAGGACGCTGTCTCCTTCAGAGAGATTCAGCTCCTTCGCGAATCTCTTGGGTATAGAGACGGCCAGAGTGGAGTATCCGACCTTCTGCACCTTCCTCAGCTCGTCCATGGTCTTCTATATACTACTACTTGCTATATATGCTATACTCTTAAACGGCGGCCCGACCTGCTAGGCCGAGACACGGCATGAAGAGACACGACTTCTCATGGATGATAGGGGGAGTCCAGGGCAGCGGAGTCGATACATCCGCGAACATCTTCGCCCGAGCGGCGGCCATGGGTGGCCTTTTCGTGTTCGGCAATAGGGAATACTACTCTAACATCAAAGGCGAGCACAGCTACTTCCAGGTCAGACTCTCGAAGAGCTTGATCAGATCCCACGTCTACACCGTCGACATGCTGACGACATTCGAAGAAGAGACGATCTTCAGGCACGCCCTGGAAGTGAGGAAAGAGGGGGCGATAATCTACGACCCGGATCAGGACTCGAAGAGACTGGATCAGGTGCCCACGATCGAAACCAACGTGAAGACCATGCTGACTGGCGAGCTCGCCAAGGCCGGCCTCTCCGCGGATGTCAAGGGCATTCTCGAGCTGGCCAGGAGGAGAGGCGTCCACATCTACCCCATTCCATACACCGAGCTGTTGAAGGCAGTAGGCGCCAAGTTCGGCGAGACCTCTCTCAGCACCCTCCAGCGCATGCTCAATGTGATGGCAGTGGCTGCGTCCTTCGCGCTGGTATCCTACGACGAGAACCTCGTCAATGAGGCGCTCAGGAAACAATTCCGGTCAAAGCCCAAGGTTGTCGAGATGAACGTCGCGGCCGTCAGCATCGCGTACGAATACATGAACCAGAAGTTTGCGGGGAGCTTCGCCTACAAGCTGGAACCCGTGAAGACCAGCGAGAATATGCTCTTCGTCAGAGGCACCTCCACGGTCGCCATGGCCAAGGAGCTCGCGGGTTGCAGGCTCCAGACCTACTACCCAATTACGCCGGCCAGTGACGAGAGCGAATTCCTCGAATCTCACGCCGAGATACAACTCGACGGCTCAGCCGCCCAGGATAACCCACAGATGGCCGAGGTCGCGGCACTGAAGAACAAGGTCGGCATCACGGTCGTCCAGTCGGAGGACGAGATCGCGGCAATCACGATGGCGATAGGCGGCGGGCTCGCAGGCGCCAGGTCCTCGACCTCCACTTCCGGCCCAGGATTCTCCCTCATGGCCGAGGGTCTCGGATACGCCGGGATCAATGAAGTCCCAGTGGTGGTAACTCTATACTCCAGGGGCGGCCCGAGCACCGGGCTTCCCACGCGCCACGAGCAGGGCGACCTGAGATTCGCCCTCCATGCAGGGCACGGTGAGTTCCCGAGGCTGGTCCTAGCGAGCGGCGATCTTGAAGAATCGTTCTACGACACCGTCAGGGCCTTCAACTATTCGGAGAGGTACCAGACGCCGGTCATCCACCTGGTCGACAAGGCGCTAACAAACTCCGACGCCACCGTGGCTAAGTTCGACGTCAACAGGGTCAAGATCGACAGGGGCCTTCTGGTCAAGGGGCCGGTCACCGACGCCGTCAACGGAGAGATCAGGAGGTTCCAGCCGACGCCCAGTGGGATTTCTCCGCGCGCGCCGGTGGGAACGAGGGGGGGCGTCTACTGGCACACGGGGGACGAGCACAACGAGTTTGGCCACATCACCGAGGACCCCACCACCCGTGACATGATGATGGAGAAGAGGATGGGCAAGATCGACCTCGCCGATAGGGAGATCCCTCTCAAGGACAGGGTCAACTTCTTCGGCCCCGAAGACGCCGACATCACAATCGTCAGCTGGGGCTCTACGAAGGGCGCGATCCTCGACGCGATGGAGTGGCTCAAGGAAGACGGAATATCGGTAAACTTCCTCCAGATCAGGCTGATCAACCCGTTCCCCACCGAGTACGTCGCCAAGGTCCTTTCGAAGGCGAAGACAGTGGTGGGCATCGAGATGAACTATTCTGGACAGCTGATCGGGATACTGCGTGAGAGGACGTGCATCCCGGTCGGGCAGCTGGTCGTAAAGTACAACGGAAGGCCGATGTCGTGCGAAGAGATCTATGACGCGGTCAAGCTGATCTCGGAGGGGAAAGCCCCCAAGAAACTGGTGTTGAAGCATGGCGCTTAGACTCTCCGACCTGAAGACGACGGCGCACAACGACTGGTGCCCCGGGTGCGGGGACTTCGGGATTCTCAACGCGGTCCAGATGGCCCTGACAGAGATGAACGCCGACCCATCTCGCACGGTGGTCGTCTCGGGGGTCGGCTGTTCGTCGAAGGCTCCCCACTTCATCAAGACCTACGGCGTCCACACCCTCCACGGCAGGCCGCTCCCATTCGCAGCCGGCATCAAGCTGGCCAACCCCAACCTGGAAGTGATCATCGAGGGAGGCGACGGCGACGGCCTTGGGATTGGCGCGGGACACTTCGTCAACGCTGGTAGGCGCAACATGGACATGCTGTACATCGTCCACGACAACGAGGTCTACGGCCTCACGAAGGGCCAGGCAGCCCCGACCATGAAACTCGGGATGAAGACGAAGTCTCTCCCGCTGCCCAACATCAACCAGGGGATCAACCCCATAATGCTGGCGATCGCCTCGGGCTACACCTTCGTCGCTAGGGGCTACTCCTACGACGTGCGCCACCTGAAGGACCTGATCATCAAGGGCATCCGCCACAGGGGCTTCGCTTTCGTGGACGTCCTGCAGCCGTGCCCCACCTACAACGACATCCAGACCAAGGAGTACTGGGCGGGCGAGGGGAACCTCGACGCCAGCGGCAAGCCCCAGCCCAGGACCTACAAGCTGGAGGAGACCGGCTACGACGGTGTCGTCCACAAGGCAGACGAGGAGGAGATGGAGAGGAAGGTCCAACAGGCGATCCAGAAGTCATTCGAGTTCGGGGACCACACGCCAATAGGGATTTTCTACCAGAACGAGTTCATACCCACATACGATGAGCGACTCTCGGCCAGGACGCCCTCCTACAGGACCAACCCGCCTGCGGACCAGGAGATCGCGCACGCCGACGGGACGCCGCTCGCGAACATCGACAAGCTACTCGAAGACATGCGGGTTTGACGAGGTCAGGTCAGTCCCACGGGCTTGGCAGTCCTCAGGCCCCAAGTGAAATCACTCTCCCATCAAATCACTCTCCCATCTCTTCGGCGGGAGGAGGGACCCGACCGTCGCAGTCCGCAAACCGCCCGCGCACGGTTGCGTCTTCCGGTTGCTGGTCTTCTGAGAATCTCTGCCGCCCTCCCGCGGGGCCCTTGCACGAAGGATGCCGACTTGACACGAGAACGCATATATATGAACCTAGGACCGCACGCCAGTTTGCGCATTAATTGGCGGCGTCTGCCTTGAGCAAAAGGGCATAGCCCCAACGCAATGAGAATGCACGACCTCCAGATGCGCGTACAAAAGTGGAGATCTGACTTAACTGGTTAGATCTGACATGGGTTGTGCTTTACACCTCGCAGAAATGCGTGGTCGTACTCCTCGATAATTGACTCCGGTTGATCCTGCCGGACCCGACTGCTATCGGATTGGGATTTAGCCATGTTAGTTGCGCGTTCCTTGGCTACAGGGGACGCAGCGCACGGCTCAGTAACACGTAGTCAACCTGCCCTGGAGACGTGGACAAACCCGGGAAACTGGGGCTGATCCACGATAGATGACCTCATCTGGAAGGAGAGGTCGTCCAAAAGGCGGCGCGAGTATGCTTCGCGTCTTCCGCTCCAGGATGGGACTGCGGCCGATCAGGCTGTTGGCGGGGTAATGGCCCACCAAACCTGTAACCGGTACGGGCTTTGAGAGAAGGAGCCCGGAGATGGACACTGAGACAAGGGTCCAGGCCCT
>Ga0326727_10009473_pt1 | contig 23952 bp, 18 predicted proteins | sample MB2enrmetagenome_FD_207643 | JGI IMG/M metagenome (GOLD analysis project Ga0326727, IMG submission 207643) | Lab enriched peat soil microbial communities from McLean, Ithaca, NY, United States - MB29MY | ecosystem: Environmental > Terrestrial > Soil > Wetlands > Peat | place: USA: New York... | reverse complement strand
TGGGGATGCTTCAGCGCGAGCGCAAACGCATTTTCCCGCGCGAAATCCACGTAAGCTTCATCCAGCACGATCACACCCTTTTGCGCGCGGCACAATTCTTCCAACTCGCCGGTGGAGTATCCGCGTCCGCCAGGCGCGTTGGGCGTGGTGACAAAAGTGAGGGCCGCCGCAAAATCCCATTGGCCGCCCCGCTTCAAGTCTGGCAGGGACGGCAGGGCAAAGTCTTTGCCCAAAGGAACCGCAAGGCTTGATGCGCCGTGGCCGTCCGCCAACACCGGATACAGGGAATAACTGGGCGTGAAAAACTGGACGGTGGCTTTCGAGCCGGAGGTTTTTGCGTCCCGGGCGGGCTGGACAAAAGCGCGCGTGGCCAGGGCGAGCAATTCGTCCGAGCCGTTGCCCACGATGAAGTTCTCCGGCCGGCAACGATGGTATTTTGCCAGCCTGGCCCGCAACGCGTCAGCCGTGGGATCGGGATAAAGGCGCAAGCGTTCATCCACCGCCGACTTGACGGCTGCCATGACTTTGGGGGAAGGCGGATAAGGGTTTTCGTTGGTGTTGAGCTTGATGAGTCCCTTGAGTTTGGGCTGTTCCCCCGGCACGTAGGGGCGCAACGCGCGCACCAGAGGACGGATGAGCGATTGCGGATTGATCCAACCCATAGAATAGATTTGGGCAAGCTCTTAATCAAACCAATTTCCACCATGCGGAATTTGATCCCAGTGAGCACGCCTAAAAGCAGCGATGAATTCATTCACAAATTGATCTTGCGGCTTTTGCGCCAGCGTGACGTGGATGAGTTTGAATTGCGCGGGGTGATCCTGTTGCCGGGCATTGTGAGCAAATCCGGCATCACGAGTGAAACAAATGTCATATTTTTCGCAGGCGAGTTTGTAGAGGCGTCCATTATCCAGACCCTTCAGTTTCAGCGTGAGCACAGATTCGACTTCGTGGCCTTCGGCTTGGAGGGCGGCGAGCAGTTTGCGAGGCAGATTTTCGTCGAGCAGGATTCTCACGCGGGCTCGACTTCACGTTGCCTGGCCAGTTCGTGTAACGCGCCGCGGACGGCTTCTTCGGTCAGGCTTGGATACTCATCCACGATTTGCGGCACCGTCATGCCTGCCGCCAGCGATTCCAATACGAGGGCCATGGAAATGCGCGTGTCTCGAATGCGCGGCGCGCCGCCGAGATGGTCAGAATCAGATACAATCCAATAGCTCATATTATCATTCTAGCCTATTCGCCCGTTGACTCAAGTCTGGAAACAGCTTTGTTACCGCGGACGATCTATGGATTGGGTAATCAGGCTGGACTGCGGCGCCTTCCGGGAGCGCCGAACCAAAAACACCACCAGCACCACCGCAATCGTCAATAATGAAAACGCCATGACATACAAGGCAAGCTGGGCGCCGCCCGACGGGCCGATATTGGCAACCGGCGCATTCCGCGCCACAGGCGAGGCGGGCGGAGGCAGTTGCTGGTTGGCCGTCACACTCACCGGCGGCGCATGAGGCGGGGGAGGCGCGCCGGCTGGTTCCGGATTCTGCCGCGCCGCGAGGGGCGGCGGAGCGGGCCGGGTTTGTGGAGGCGCCGTTTCGCGCACGGACGGCGCAGCGGCGGCCTTGGCCGGTTGAATCACGGGCGCGGGCGCAACAGCAGCGACGGGCGGCGGAGCGGAAACAGGCGCGACAGCCAGTGGCGGCGCCTGTGGCGGCGCAACCGGAGCTGCCACAGTGGCCGGCGCCGGCGCGGCGGCATGAACCAGATTGGTGGCGGCCACCATGATGATGGAACGCATTGGCCGGGGCTTCGCGGGAGCGTTGGTGGCGGGATTTGAAATGGCCGCCGCGACGGGCGCATTGGTTGTGGCCGGCATTTCTGGATTGGCGGTGTGCGGAATGGAAACCAAACCGGGGAAATTGATCGTATAATCAAAAACCGCGCCGTCGCGCGCGGCCAGGACGGTGATGAACGGCAGATGGGCGGACCGCAATTGGCGCGCGTATTTTTTTTGCAGGTTGCTGATGTCCTTGTCAAAGGGCGTCCCCTGAATCGAACCAGTGCCGTCAGAAATCAAGATAACGGTGATTCGCTTCGAGTTTTTGATGACCTGGTTCAGCGCGGGCATGACTTTTTCAAGATGCGCCCGCTTTCCGTAGTGCCGCTCCTGCAAGAAGGCTGCCATGTCCGCCACGATGGCGTCTTTGTCCGCCTTGGTCCAGACCAGCATGGGAAATTCCGGATGCAGTTTGTTGTTGTAGGTCCAGAGGCCAATGGTGTCGCCCTGCCGAAACTCGCCCCTCATCTCTGATTCCATCAATTCGACAATGCCTTGGACGGTGGCGTTGGAGCAGCCGCGCATCGCGGAAGAGGTGTCCACGATGAACAGGAAGCGGTTCTCCCGTTGTTTTGGACTCCGGGGCGCGTCATTCGCCCGGCAGGGCGGGGCGGCCCAAAAAAGCGCGGCCAGGAGAGGCGGCGCGGCGGCGAAGAAGATCCGGCTCAGTGTGGGACATTTTTTCATCGGCAAGGCTGCCTTTCTTCAGCGCGAGGTTTTAAAGCGGAGGCGTTCGGCGCGGTTATGGCGCGCAATATCGCGCCCCTGTTCTTCGAGGACGCTTTGGACCTCTTCAATGAAACGGAAACAACTGACCGCCATGCCGCCGTGGTAAGCCACCGTGTCCCGTTCCACGGAATCATCGGTCACGGCCAGCACTTCGCCGAAGGGCTGCAGCCGGACCGCCGCGCGCTCGATGATGTCGTCCGCCGTCTGTCCCGCGCGCGAATAGAGCACTTCCAATTCCGGCGTTGGCGTCCGCGCCGTTTTGCCACCGCGCGGTCCCGAGCCGTCGAAGACGATGGTAATGGGCGTACCGATGGCGTCGCGATACAGGGTCAGGCGGCGGATCAATTCGTCGCGCGCCCCGGCGGAATGGCGGGGTTTGCCTGGCGCCAATTGCGGCCAATTGTGCAGCAGGCTGTAGCCATCGATCAGTATTCGAACCAGCGCCATGCCCGCAGGATAATGGCAAGGAGACCGGAAAAGAAAGGCCAAAGGCTGAAGAAAGAGTTGAAAGGCGCTTATGTCCGGTTTTTTTCTCTCTGTGCTCTCTGTGCTTTGTGGTTAAATGAATCCGTATGAGCGGCCAACAATCCTCGCTAAAAGCCCCCACCGACGCGGGCCGCCGGGAGCAGCGCTGGCGGGTGCCGGCGGTGTGCCTTGTCCTGGCCGCGATCACGTTTGCCGTTTTCGGGCAGACGCTGCGCTACGAGTTCATTGACTTTGATGATAACGAATATGTCTATGAGAATCCCGTCGTCGCCCGGGGTCTGACGCTCAAGGGGATTGTCTGGGCATTTTCCTGCCACGCCGCCAACTGGCATCCTCTGACCTGGCTTTCCCACATGCTGGACTGCCAGTTCTACGGACTGCATCCCGGCGGGCATCATCTCACCAATGTCATTCTCCACGCCGCGACTGTCATTGCGCTCTTCCTCGTTCTGCGCCGGATGACCGGCGCTTTTTGGCGCAGCGCGTTTGTCGCGGCTGTCTTTGCCATTCATCCGTTGCGGGTGGAGTCGGTGGCGTGGGTGGCGGAGCGCAAGGACGTGCTCAGCGGCTTGTTCTTCATGCTGACCATCGGCGCGTATGTCCGCTACGTGGAGGAGTGCAAAGTGCAAAGTGCAAAGCGCAAAGTTTTTTACGGCCTGACCATTGTGCTTTTTGCGCTGGGGTTGATGGCCAAGCCGATGCTGGTCACGCTGCCTGTGGTGCTGTTGCTGCTGGATTACTGGCCGTTGCAACGGAATGAATCGGCGGGGGAGTTGCTGGTGGAAAAGCTGCCTCTGCTGGCGCTCTCCGCCGCCGCGTGCGTCGCCACGCTTCTGGCGCAAGCCGGAGCCATTCAATCGGCCGAGTTCTATTCGCTGCGTCCGCGCTTTGGCAACGCATTAGTGACCTGCCTGATTTATCTTGGCCAGATGGTATGGCCGTCGGGACTGGCCGCGTTTTATCCCTTTCCGGTCAAGGGCCCGCCGGCATGGGAAGTGGCGCTGACCGGCGTCCTGTTGGCCAGCCTTTTGGTGGCCGCATGGGGAGAGCGGCGGAAGCAGCCGTGGCTGCTGATGGGATGGCTCTGGTATTTGGCGATGCTGCTGCCGGTGATTGGAGTCATCCAAGTGGGCATGCAGGCCCATGCTGATCGCTACACCTACCTGCCGCAGATCGGGATTTACGTGGCGGTGACATGGCTGGCGGCGGAGTGGCGGTTCAGCCGTGTGGTTCTTGGGAGCCTCATGGCTGGCGTCCTCGCCGTTTTGATGGTCTGCGCCTGGAAACAGACAGCGTATTGGGAAAACAGCGAGACCCTGTGGAACCACACGCTCGCCTGCACCACGGGCAACAACGTCGCCCACGTCAACCTCGGAGCCGATCTTCTCAAAAAGGGAAGAGTGGACGAAGCAATTGTCCATGACCAGGAGGCGCTGCAAATCAAGCCCAACGATGCGCAAGCACACAACAACCTTGGACTCGCCTTTTTCCGACAGGGAAGGATGGATGAAGCGGTCTCGCAATACCAAAAGGCGCTGGAAATCAAGCCGGACTACGCGGGAGCCCACTACAATCTTGGCCTCGGCTTTCGCAAACAGGGGCGGCTGGCTCAAGCGATCTTGCAATACCAAAAGGCTCTGGAAATCAAACCGGAGTACACGGAAGCGCACAACAACCTCGGCAACGTTCTTTTGCAAACGGGCAGAGCGGACGAAGCGATTTCCCATTTGCAAAAGGCGGCCCAACTCAACCCCGGCAATGCGCTGCTGATCTACAACCTCGGAGCCGCTCTCCAGCAAATGGGCAGAGTGGACGAAGCAATCGCCTGTTACCAAAAGGCATTGGCCATCGACCCCGGCAATGCGCCGGCCCGGAACAACCTCGAAAAAGCCCGTCTCCAAAAGCAAAGACCGGATGAAGCGATTGCACATTAACAAGAGGATCCGCGACTTCGCAGCATTAGTTTTCCGGATTCAACCCAATATTGAGATGCCATCCCAAAGCTCCTTGTGCTGGCGGGTGCCGGCGGTGTGCCTTGCGCTGGCCGCGATCACCTTTGCCGTTTTCGGCCAGACGCTGCGCCACGAGTTCATTGACTTTGATGATAACGAATATGTCTATGAGAATCCCGTCGTTGCCCGGGGTCTGACGCTCAAGGGGATTGTCTGGGCGGCCAGCAGCTTTCACGCCGCCAACTGGCACCCGCTGACCTGGCTTTCCCACATGCTGGACTGCCAGTTGTACGGACTGCATCCCGGCGGCCATCATCTCACCAATGTCCTCCTCCACACTGGGACAGTGATCGCGCTTTTCCTGGTGCTGCGGCGGATGACCGGCGCTTTTTGGCGCAGCGCCTTTGTCGCGGCTGTCTTTGCCATCCATCCGCTGCGGGTGGAATCGGTGGCGTGGGTGGCGGAGCGCAAGGACGTGCTCAGCGGGTTGTTCTTCATGCTGACCATCGGGGCGTATGTCCGCTATGCGCGCCGAGCGTGGTCGCTGCCCCGCTACGGGCTTGTAGTGCTTCTGTTTGCGATGGGCCTGATGTGCAAGCCGATGCTGGTGACGCTGCCCGTGGTGCTGTTGCTGCTGGATTACTGGCCGTTGCAACGGGTGGAAACCCGAAAAATTTCAGGGTTGGTGCTGGAAAAGCTGCCTCTGCTGGCGCTCTCAGCCGCCGCGTGCGTCGCCACGCTTCTGGCGCAAGCCGGAGCCATTCAATCGGCCGAGTTCTATTCGCTGCGTCCGCGCTTTGGCAACGCATTAGTGACCTGCCTGATTTATCTTGGCCAGATGGTATGGCCGTCGGGACTGGCCGCGTTTTATCCCTTTCCGCTCAACGGCCCGCCAGCACGGGAAGTGGCGCTGGCCGGCATCCTGTTGGCCGGCCTTTCGGTGGCCGCATGGGGAGAGCGGCGGAAGCAGCCGTGGCTGCTGATGGGATGGCTCTGGTATTTGGCGATGCTGCTGCCGGTGATTGGAGTCATCCAGGTGGGCATGCAGGCCCATGCCGATCGCTACACCTACCTGCCGCAGATCGGGATTTATATGGCGGTGACATGGCTGGCGGCGGAGTGGCGGTTCAGCCGTGTGGCTTTTGGGAGCCTCATGGCTGGCGTGCTCGCGGTTTTGATGGTCTGCGCCTGGAAACAAACAGCGTATTGGGAAAACACCGAAACCCTGTGGAACCACACGCTCGCCTGCACCAAAGGCAATATCGTCGCCCACCTCAACCTCGGACACGATCTTAGCAAAAAGGGCCGGCTGGACGAAGCGATCTCTTTTTACCAAAAGGGACTGCAAACCGAACCAGACAACGCGGCATCCGAGAATAACCTCGGCAACGTGCTTTGCGAAAAAGGAAGAGTGGACGAAGGAATCGCCCATTACAAAAAGGCCCTGCAAATCAAACCCGCCTTCGCGGAAGCGCAGTTCAACCTCGGCAAGGCTTTTCGCCTGGAGGGAAAAGTGGATGAAGCGATCGTCCAGTTCCAAAAAGCCCTGCAAATCAAACCAGATTTCGCGCCAGCCCTCTTCAACCTCGGCAACACTTTTCTGCAGCAGGGCAAAGCGGATCAAGCGGTCGCGCAATTTCAAAGGGCGCTGGAAATCAATCCAACCAACGCAGGTATCCATCTCAACCTTGGCCTCTGCTTTTCCCAGCTCGGACGAATGGATGAAGCGATTTTGCAATACGAAAAGGCGCTGCAACTCGAACCTGCCGATCCTAAGATCCAAAATAACCTGGCCTGGCTCCTGGCCACTTGCCCGGGGGCGTCGCTGCGCGATGGCAACAAGGCGGTGGAACTGGCCCGGCAGGCCAATGAACTGACCGGCGGGAAAAATCCGATCATTCTTCACACCCTGGCCGCCGCCTTCGCCGAAGCCGGGCGCTTTCCCGAAGCGGTGGAAACCGCGCAACGCGCCTTGCATCTGGCCGAAGCGCAATCCAACCCGGACCTGGCCGGGCAACTTCAATCAGAAATGAAACTTTATGAAGCAGGCCTGCCTTTCCATGGCCCTGCGCAAACTCATTAAGTGTAAAAATAAAAAGGCGCACCCGAAGGTGCGCCTTTGAATTTCTCAAGAACAGAACGTCAGGCTTTTTTGCGGAAACGGGAGATCAACGCCAGGAAGCTGCCCGCGCCGCCCACGCCGAGGAGGTTCAATACGGACGGTTCGGGAACAGGCAGCTCAAGCCCGGAAATCTCTGTCGCAGTAAATTCTATGCTCGCTGCGCTCGTGCTGCTCGACGGGTAAACGCTCACAAATCCATCCATGTCAACCGGCCCCGTTGGAACCGCATAACCGGCAAATGCGCCGTCTGTGGAATAGGATGTGACCCAGTCATACAATGTCATGCTGCCGGTGCCGTCAGAGATCGTATAATTCACATTGCCTTGCCCGTAAGTGGGGAAAACGCTCGAATATGCCCCTCCGCCCGAGATCGTGACGTTATTCAATTGTATGTAATAGCCCGCAATGTTTTCAGTAAGCGGGTTTATATCGATCTGCGAAATTGTTTGGACAAGGGGCGATGCAGCCGGGGTTGCATTGCCTTGAGAATAGAGGGTGACGGGAATGGTGGGTTGGACCGGGCTTTGGGAGGTGGTTTCAATCTCCGGAAGCTGGTGAAATAAATCATAGGTGCCCGTAACACTTATGGCATCGCCCACTGTTGGCGAGTAAAGAGCCGGACCCGAACCCAGAGTAAGAGTCGTGGAATATGCATAAATGTCAATTGAGCCGGTCGGATCTTCGGCCAGAAATGCCCAAGAAGTGTAAGTATGGCCTCCCTCTTTGGCGCCGGCTTGAGACAGGACGGCGGAGACGACGGGAGTTCCGATACCACCACCATCGTACGTCACCGTAGTGTAGTTGGGATCCTGCTCGATGGTGTAGGCGGAATCGGCCAATGCGTTTGTGGCGCTCAAAACGACCGCGGCCGCGAGGAGACCGGTTAGCAAGCAATAATGTTTTTTCATAGTAGTATGGCGTGTTTGGTGCAATTTAGTTTTCCTAATTTTTCAGTTTCAGTTTTTCAAATTTTCCAACCTGCGCGGCTGTTATATTTTAAACTCCGGACGAAGTCAAGGCCTTTCGCACTTTTGCGCCAATTTATCAGCATTGGGTTTTTAAGGGGTTCAAAAGCGCGAATTTTCCGAATCGCCGGCCCCGGACCGGCCGCGCGGATTGGAAGAGGCCGAACTGTGCAAGCACCTGTAAATCAACGCCATCGGCACTATTTCCGGGGTCTTCACCAGTCCCGTTCGGCAGGGTTGACGCGGTTCGGCGGAAGGACGCGGCGGATCGAAAACTGGCCGGCTGCGGGACCCGGATGCTTTATATTTAACATGATCGTAACACAAAAAAAATCCACCGGGGCGGCGCCGGACTTGGCCATGCGAGGAACAATTCTTCATAAAGACGTTTATCAGAGCCACTTGCGAAAACGGACGGATCATTCAGGCGCGCTTATTGTTGCCTGAAAATGCCGGCAAGCGGTTTTTTGGGCGGCCAAAAATCATGGTTCCCACACCTTTTGCGCGAGATTGTTTCATTTTTGTCGCTGAATTGCCATTGACAGTTTGCGGGGATTCTGCAATTCTGGCCCCCGTTCAAATGGAATGCGGTCTCGGTTCGAGAGAATTTACGGGGGATTCAGGCGGGGCGGCCCAATTTTTAAGGGTCAGGGATTTGAGGCGATGCAGTTCTTTATATTTCGATCGGCATATCGGCAACAGAAACAATTTGCAGGAAACAAACAAAATAAATCTAGACACCAACAAAAATGAAACAAAACCCTATGAAAAAGCTCATTCTTCCCTCAATTGGTTTGCTCATGTCATTTCTGACCGCGCAGGCCCAGTATTTTTCCCCGACCAATCTGGTTCTCGTGCAACAGAACACCGTCAGCAACGACGGGGCAGCAGTCACCATTGTCCAGATGCAGACCAACGGGACCCAGGTCAGTTCCACCAACCTGCCATCGAGCGGGACGAGTGCCTTTATTCTTGGCACCTCCGTCACCGAGGGGTTCGAGTCGATTTCGGCCAACAGTAACTTATTGGTTCTGGCGGGATACAATGCCACCCCGCCCACCGCCTCCGCGCCTGGCTCCAGCCTGGCCTCCACAGTTCCGAGAGCCGTGGCGACATTGGATGCCTACGACAATTACGCGCTGCCCATCAGCAATACGAAAATTTACAGCCTGAGCACCATCCGGGGCGCGGCGTCCGACGGACTGGGCAATTTTTGGGTGTCCGGCGGTGGCGGCTTCAACGGCACTACGAACAATGGAGAGATTGGCATCGTCTATGTCGGAACGGCGTCGCAACCCACCAATGTGTCGGTGTCGGAAACGGGAACAGGAATTGAGCAGTGCCTGGATACTTTCAACGGCAACTTGTATGTTTCCACCGGTTTCACCACCCACGGCATTTTTATGATTTCCAACGTGTCCGGCGCCTACCCGACAGTCGAAGGTTCACTTTATAATAATACGAACGTAATCCCGATGAGTTCCAGCAGCAGTCCTTATGATTTTCAGATCAACAGCGCAAGCACCATTGCCTATGTGGCGGATGCCTCCCTGGGCGGCATCGTGAAGTTCACCAGCACCGGTCCCGGTGGGGTGTGGACCTCCAATTACACGCTCTCAGTGCTTACGGCCGGAATCGCGGCGTCAAGCACCACCACTAATGCCTACGGTTGCGCGGTGGACTGGTCTCAGATCACGCCTGTGATCTACGCCACCACGGCGGAAACTCCTCAAAACAGGCTCGTCCGCATCGCGGACACCGGGGCGAGCGCCCTCGGCGCGGCTATCGCGACGGCCCCTGCCAATACCGTCTGGCGCGGTGTGCGGTTTGGGCCGGAAGCCTATCCCTTGATCGCCAGCCAAACACCCTCGTTGCTCACGGACAACGGGCAAAATGTCGCGTTTTCGGTGAATGCCCTTGGCACCCCGCCCTTCACTTATCAATGGTACTCGAACAACAATGTGAGCAGCCCGAGTTTTGCGGCAATCCCCGGCGCCACTGGTTCAACCCTCAGTTTGAACGATGTGACTCCCGGCCAAAGCAATACGACGTATTATGTGATCGTTGCCAACGCTTACGGGACTGCCCAAAGCACCAACGCCATATTGACAGTGGATCCTCCGGGACCGCCGATCAACCTTGCGGTGACTCCCGCCAGTCAAACGGTTAATGCGGAGGGCACAGCGGTCTTTAACGGGTCATTTGTTGGCTCCACCACCAACTTGTCTTATGGATGGACCCATAATGGAACCAATTTGCAAGACGGCAGCCTGGGGCCAAGCACCATTAGCGGCTCCGCCACACCCACTCTCACCATCACCAATGCTTTTGCCATTGACGATGGCAGTTATGCTTTCATTGTGACGAACAATTTTGGCCATGCCTCCGGCGGCTTGGGGGTGTTGCAGGTCAATGATCCTCTGGTTGTCTCCAACGCGGTGGGAGCGACCAATTTCCCGGGCAATGGCTCTGTTGAACTCTCCGTCACGGCCGTCGGCACTGGCTTGTCCTACCAATGGCTCTCCAATGGCGTGGCCATCTCCGGCGCGACTACGTCCAGCTACTCCGCGCCAAACCAATCGTCAGCCATTGCGACGTCCTATTCTGTCGTTGTGACCAGCACGGACGGCAGTTCTGTGACGAACGGCCCCACCATCGTTGACTTCACGGACCTGCTGCTCGACGACGACTTCAACTACCCCAATGGCCCGCTGGTTGGGGCTCCCGGGTCCCCGTGGGCACTCATCAACGAGTCGGGGTCCTATTCCGTCAATCTCGTCACCGATCACCAGGTTCAGGTGGCTGCAGCAGATGCCACCACCGACGTGCAAAGCCTTTTCAGCACAAACATCCTGGCGGAGATCGGCCTCTCCAACACCCCTCCCGGCAACGACGGAGTTTACTGGGTGAGTTTCACTGTCAACGTGAGCACGCTCCCCAGCAACCCGGGCGGCGTGTATTTCGCCAACCTTGAGGATAAAGATTACAATTTCTGGGGAAGAATCTTTTGTTTGACATCAAACAATGACAATGAGTACAATTCAACCCCCCCGGGGAACATGCCCAATGTGGCTTTTCCCGGCACCTACCGGCTCGGCATTTCAGACTACCAGGGCGACTTCGACCCCGAAAACCCTTCGTCAACCGGTCCGACCGCCATCGTGCCCATGGATTTGGCCCCGGGCATTGACTACACAGTCGTTTACGCTGTGGACTACATCAACCTTTATTCGAGGATGGCGGTGAACCCGGCGTCCTCGAACGATGTGTTGGCGATCTTAACGGGCGGGGTTGGTTCCGGCGCCGCGGATGATTCCTTCCCTCAGACCACCAGCACCCCTCTCGGCGCTGGATTCCGGCAGCGCGGAGGCGAGGGCGTCCTGTATGTGGGCAATCTGAAGGTTGCCACTGAGGTCTTTGCCGCCGACGGTTCGGCAAGTTACCTGGGCTACGGCTACGTGACAGAGGGCATTACCGCCACCAATCCTGTCATCGGCTTGCAGCCGGTTGGCGTTACAAATTACTCGAAAAACCCCTACACGATGGAAGTGGCCGCATCGGGCATTGGCGCCCCGGGCGTCGGCCTCTCCTACGCCTGGTATCGCAATAGTTCGCCACTGAGTGATGGAGCCGACGTCACGGGTTCCACCAATTACACACTGACGCTCAACTCCCTTGGCAGCATCGACGACGGCACTTATTATGTCATTGTCACAGGGGCGGCTGGCTCAACGCAAAGCTCCAATGCCTTGGTTTCAGTGAACACGGCGTTAACGCCGCCCTCCTTTACCTTGCCGGGCGGCATTGAACCGCCGGCAAATACCACCTCTTTTCAAGGTGACACCGTGGCCTTTACCGCGGTGGCTGTCGGCACGGGACCCATGACCTACCAATGGTATTTTAACAACGGGACTGGCGCGGTTCCGGCCAATTCGACAACCTCGACTCTCACCCTGAGTGCAACCACCAATGACTCAGGCACTTATTACGTGGTCGCCACGGGCGGCGACGGGACTGGAACCAGTTCCAATGCAGTTTTGACCGTCAGTGGGCCCCAGATCGCAACCATCGGCTACTTGCGCAGTTTGTTCGATCCAGCGACGTACGAGCCTGCAAACGAGACTGATTTTTATGAGATAACCGGCGTAGTCACGACCGCCACGAACCTGACCACCGGCAACACCTTGTCGTGTTACATTCAAGACGCCACGGGCGGCATCAACCTGTTTGTCACGTATGGCTCGAGCTTCCGTCCCCAATTGGGCGATGTTGTGACTGCCATAGGAACACTCTCCAGTTATACGGACAATTATGAACTGGACGTGACTGAAGGCGAACCCGGCTACACCAATTATATTGTGAGCCATGGCAGTCCGCAGCCGACGCCCATCCTCCTGCCGTGGGGTTATACCCCGCCGCTGCCCGCCAACATTGCCTCGAATGTCGAAGGTTCCGTCGTTATGCTGACCGACCTTTGGTTCGAAGCTTACTCGCCGGGCGCGGTCTTTGCCCAGGATAATTACGTTGTCACTAATAATGCCGGGCTTAGCTACATGGTGCATGTGAGCGACCAGGATACAAACTTCGTGGTCGGACAACCGATGCCGCAGTTTGCCTACAGCATCGCCGGACCGTTGATTACGGATTCAGGGTCGTCCATTCCGATTGGCATTGAGTTCACGGTCTATTCCAACCTGGTGACCAATGCGTCGCTTCCCCCTGTGACGATCACGAATTTGGCGGGATCAATAACCGGTGGCGGAGCCGACTTCACCCTGACGTGGACAGCCGTTCCCAACACGGCTTCCTACAGCGTCCTGCATGCCACCAATGTGATGGGGCCTTGGACGAACAAGCTGGCCACGGGGCTGACGTTCACCAACACGCAAGGATCGTACAGCACCGCCCTCCTCAAATCCAGTCCGGCCAATTTCTATGATGTTTCGAGTCCATAAGCATGAAATGGGCCAACTGAAATAAAAGTTCATGGGCGCCCCATTGGCCTTGCGCCATGGGGCGCCTTTTCGTAATAATGAATAAAAACATGAGAGCGCGCGCGTTTACTTTGATTGAACTGTTGGTGGTCATCGCCATTATCGCCATTCTGGCGGCCATGCTCCTGCCCGCATTGGCGAAGGCCAAAGCAGCCGCCCAACAGGCCAACTGCCTTTCGAATCTCAAGCAATGGGGGGTGGCCGAGCAGATGTATATCGGCGACAACCGTGATTATCCTCCGACGGATGGGATGGGAGACGGCAACAGCGTCAGCAGCCCCACCGACGGCGGTGAATATAATGGAACCGACCCTTATGGAACGGCGCTCGACCCGGGCGCCTGGTTCAACGCGCTGCCCCCATATTGGATGGGAAAGACCTTCGCGTTCTACTACGGCACCACCGGGATACATTATAATTGGTTTACTGGACAAGTGACCAGCAAAGCGCAGGATTATATGCCGTTTCCGGGCAGGGCAGGCAGCAAAATGTGGCACTGCCCAGCCGCGCAAATGACCGATGCTGAAGTCAATGAGCTTGCTAGCACGGGGAACACGGAGAGTGTCGGTTACTTTTCCTACTGCCAGTCCCTCGACTTGAACAAAGTTATCGGAACCGCTACTGCCACTTTTAGAGGTTATGCGCCGGGCCTAGACCCTCTTGCAACTTTTACCGCCCCTAATGGGAAGCAATATCCTCTCGAAGATGCTTATATGCCGAAAGTGAGCAGTCTTCCCAAGCCGGCTGCCACTGTTTACATGTTCGACGAGGCATTCAATCCAGACACCGATAACTGCAATTCGTCACCCATGAAGAACTTCCAGGCAGTTGATCCCGGGAAGCGATGGGACACTTTTTCCAACAGGCATAGTTTGGGCGGGGTGATCGTTTTTTGCGATGGCCATGCCCGATATTACAAGGACAACTACATCACCAACTTTGTAAAAGGCGCCAACCTGAGTAATGACCTCGAACCGCCGGTGCCTGACGTTATATGGGATCCTGCCTACAGGTATTTCCTGGGTTACTGAGCCTCCGCTGATGATTCCCGAAACGGTTGCCGCGCTGCAAAGGCTTCCCGCATGAGTGCCGCCTTCTCTGCGATTTTGTCGTTCCCTGCCGACTTTGCCATGTCCCGGCCTTTTTCGGCCGCGGCCAGCGCCTCGCTGAATCGTCCCGTCTCGGCATAAGCCGCCGCCAGCGTCAGCAGCATGGCGGGCTGCCGCCACCCCGTCAGGCCGCACGCCCGGCCGGCCAATTCAACCGCTTGCGGCCCGTTGCGCAGTTCCGGACGCGGATCGGTCGCGGCAATCCAGGCCAGTGCGTTGAGGGCTTCGGGGAAATGCGGCGTCAATAATAGCGCATGGGCGTACTGGCTCATGGCGGCGCGGGTTTTCCCCAAGCGGGCCAGCGCCAGTCCATACTGATATTGGGTATTGGCATTAGTTGGCTGGGCCGGGGCGATACGCCGCAGTATTTCCGAGGCTTCCTTCCACTGCTGCTGTTCATTCAAGCCCAGGGCCAGATTATACTCCGTTTCCACGTTTCCAGGATTGAGCCGCAAGGCCTCCCGCAATTGGGCGACGCCATCGGCCAGTTGGCCCTTTTGCAAATAAAGAACACCAAGGTTGTTATGCGCCTGGGCCAGGCTCGAGTCGAATTGCAATGCCGCAAGGTAGTGCCGGACGCTTTCGTCCAGCCGCCCTTCAGTTTGCAGGAGCCGGGCCAGGTCATTGTGGGCCGTGGCCGAGCGCGGGTTGGTCTTTAGAACGGCCTCGTATTGGGCCGCGGCCTGGTCGTATTTCTTTTCCCGGGCCAGGAGCAAGCCAAGAAAAATGTGCGCCTGTTCGAATGTGGGATTCAAGCGCAGGGCCAGGGCGTACTCCGACTTTGCCGCATCGACTTTCCCCTGCTGTTCCAGGCCGTGCGCGAGGAAGAAATGCCCTTTGGAATAATTCGGCTTGTCCCGCAACGCTTCCCGATAAAGCTTCATCGCCCCGTCCAAATCGCCATCGGCCGCACGGAGCTCCCCCAGCAACGAGAGGGCCAGATAATTGTTTTGGGTGACTTGCCGGGCGTGTTCGAAGACGGTCCGCGTATCCTTCCAATAATGAATTTGCATCCAGGTGGCCGCCAACATGGCCAATCCCACAGCGGACGCGAGCAGCTTTGCCACCGGATAACGCAAGGCCAGTTCGGCCCCGCCCCACGCCAGGATGATGAACAGCCCAATGGCCGGCAAATAAGTGTAGCGATCGGCCATGGCCTGATCGCCCACCTGCACCAACCCAATGACCGGCACCAACATCCCGACAAACCACAGCCATCCGACTGCCAGCCAGGGCCGCCGCCGCGCCGAGGCCAGCGTCAGCGCGGAAAGCAGGGCCACGGCCACGGCCCCGCCGATGACCAGGACGGTTCGTTCATGGAGCGGATACGGATAAAAAATCGCGAGGTGACGCGGAAACACCAGCATCACGATGTATTCGAGATAAGAAACCAAAACGTGGCCGAGCCGATGCCACAAGGGAATTTCCCCGGCGGAGGCAATGGCATGGCTTTGCTGCTGCGCCCAAATCGCCACCACGCAACAGGCCGCGCTCAGGGCAAACAACGGCGCTTTCTCGATGACCAATCGTGGCAAGGAGGGCCGCGACATTCGTCCCAATGGCCAGAAATCCAGGAGCAACAGGACAAACGGCAGTGTCACGAGCATCGGTTTGGCCATCAACGCCAGCGCAAAAAGCACAATACTCAGACCGTAAAAAATTTTGCGCTTTGCACTTTGTACTTTGCACTCGTCCGTGTAGCGGACATAAGCCAGGAGCGTCAGCAGTCCAAAGAAGGAGCTGAGCACGTCTTTGCGCTCCGCGATCCAGGCGACTGATTCAACATGCGCCGGATGCCAGGCAAAAAGCGCCGCGACCAGGGCGCTGCGCCAGATTGCGCCGGTCATCTTTTGAAGGAGGAGAAAGAGCAGCGCCACGTTGGCGGCATGAAACAGAACATTGGTCAGATGATGCCCGCCCGCCTTCATGCCGTAGCATTGGAAATCCAGCATGTGGGAAATCCAGGTCAGCGGAAGCCAGTTGCCCGACGTGCTGGTCTGGAAGGCCCAGGCCAGGCTGTTGGAATTGAGGCCGGAAAGGACATAAGGGTTTTCAGTGACGTAAATCTGATCGTCAAAGGTGAGAAAATCGTAGTGGAACACGGGCGAGAACACCGCCACAGTGATTGCGGCCAGGGCCGCGCAAATCCACCACCGGCGCGGCGAATTTCGATGTTCCTTCATGATTCTTTCACTGATATGCAATTGTAAAGGTGAGGGGGATCAAAACGCCATTTTTTTCAACCGCCACCCCGCCCGGCGCGAATTGACGGAACGTTATTTTCTCGACGGCGGCCAGCGGCTTGCCATATTGGATGGATATGAAATCTCTGGATCGAATCATCCTTTCGTTCTTCGCCTGCTGCGCCGCGACAACCGCTTTTGGCTGGGGCGACGAGGGCCATAGAGCCATTGGCGCGATGGCGGACAAGTTGATTGCCGGCACGGCGGCCGCCACGCATGTCCACGCCCTGCTGGGCGAGGAAACCCTTTCCACCGCCTCGGTCTGGGCCGATCACGTCAAAGGCCGGAGGGATCAGACCCCGGAGATGCTCCAGTTCAAAGAGGACAATCCCAACCATTTCGTTTTCCATTATACGGATATGCCGTTTGAGGAGCCGCGCTATCGGGACGATTCGGTTGGCGCGACGAACGTTGATGTGGTCCATGCCATCCCGGCCTGCATCCTCATCCTGCAAGGCTGGGCGGCGGAACAAAGTCTTTTCACGAATGTCACCCCAAAAGTGGCCTTGCGCCTCCTGGTTCATTATATCGGGGACATCCATCAGCCGCTCCATGTGGGCGCCGGGTATCTGGACGGGACAAAGTTTATTGATCCGAACGGCTACGGCAAACCGTACAAGGATGACCAGGGAGCAAATCGCCTGCTCTTCGGAGGCACCAATAAACTGCACTTTTTCTGGGACACGACTGTCGTCCTGCTTGACATGACCAATGCCCATGCGCAGACGCCGGAGGAGTATGCGGCCACGTTGTTGAGCAAGCCGCCGCCCGCCTGGCGGGACTCCGGGCCATTGATGAATTGGGATCGGCACTGGGCCAATGAAAGCCTGGCCCTTTCGGCCAAAGTCCACGATGTCACCGTCTTGGATGAGGACGACAGCCAGTTGGATTATCGGACCCATCTGCCGCGTCCGCAGTGGCACATCAAAGATTTGACGCCTGAATGTATCGCCTGGTCATGCAAAACGGCTGAGGAACAAATGACCAAAGCCGGATATCGCGTGGCGGAGACCTTGGAAGCCATTTGGCCGGATAAACGGTAGAACCGTCATTTCATAATCTCACAGAAGCTTTGCAATTTCCTGTTGCAGAAGCTCATAATCAAACGGTTTGTGCAAAACGGCATCAACCGGGCTGCCGGAATGGCACTTAAACTCATGCCCGGTCATCATGAGGATCGGCTGATGCGGCGCCAATCGCCTGATGCGCACGGCCAGTTCATCGCCATTGAGGAAGGGCATGACATAATCCGTCATCACCAAGTCAAACTGGGATTGGGTGAACAAAGTATAAGCCTCGGCGCCGTTGTTGGCCTCCACCACAATATGTTCGTCCTGGGCCAGCAAATCCCTGATTGACTCTCGCATAACCCGTTCATCCTCAACTAGTAATATACGTTTCCCAAGGTTCGTTTCAGTTTCCATATCCATTTCTCACTACTGTCAAAGCAATATGGTTGCCAAATTGAAATTAAGAATGGCCACTTTTGGTTGGAGAATGCGCCCGGAAAGCGTAACGTTACGGGTGGAATGAGACGTGAGACAGACTTTGTCCTGGAAAAGGCTGCCTGGCCCACGATGTTGCTGGAGGCCGGCGGCAGGATTTGCCGCGCCAATCAGGCCGCCCGCCGCGTCTTTGGCCTCACGGAGGATTTGCCCGCCACCGCCCTAACCACCATTTGGGATGACGAAAATACAGCTTCAGCCGTCAAGTTCCTGGAGCAGCAAACCGGGGGCGAAACCGCGCCATTGAAACTGCGTCTTCACGGCGGTCAGAAATCACAGTTTATCGCCCATGTCGCAAAGGTGGTTCGGGAGGGGCAGGATTATTTCGTTCTGCAACTCTTCAAGGAGTCCGGCTCTCCGTTCCCGGAGCTGGCTTATGTGCCCGTGCCCAAAGCCCCCGCCACCGGCGCGGACAAAAACAAGATTCCCGCCGGCCTGATGCACGCCGCGTGGCCGGCGCTGGTGGTGGATCCGCAGGGAAAGATTATCCATGCCAATCCATCGGCGGCGCGCGTCTTTGGCGCGAAGGCGGCCGTCGAAGGCGCGGTCCTGGCCGGAATTTGCCCGCCGGAAGAAGCCGCCGTCCTGAGAAAATTATTGCAGCCGGATTCGCAGGCCCCGGCCGCGCCGCTCAAGGTTTGCCAGGCGGACGGATCGACCGCGCCGTTCCGGATCGAGCGCTGCCCCGCCGGAGATTCGAAGTGGATTCTTCTGCAATTCTTCAGCGAGGAGCACAACGGCGAGCCGCCGGAGAAAAACGACGAGGGTTTTCTTTTGCAGGACGCGGAATGGCCCGTCTTGCTCGTGCATAAAAGCGGAAGGGTCCTGCGGGCCAATCGGGCCGGCGTGCGGGCTTTCGGGGCGAGCATCGAGCGGGAGGAGGCTCAACTGGAGGCGATCTGGTCGCCACACAATCGGGACTCCTGCCAGCAGTTCCTCAATTTGCCCCCGCCAGCCGAACCCGTTCCCCTGAAGTTCCACCTCAAAAGCGGATTGCCGGGGGATTATTGGGGACAACTCTGCGCCACGGGCCGGGAGGATGTTTTTCTGCTCCAGTTGCTCAAGGAACCTTCGCCCGGGTCCGAGACGGCCGGCGAACCCAAACCACCGGCGGAGGCGGCGGCGGGCGGCGCCGCCCAGGGAGGGGTGGAAGCCAACCTGGCCCACAAGCAAAAGCTGGATTGCGCGTTGCAATTGGCGCGCTCGGTCGCGCTTGATTTCAATAACGCGCTGACCAGCATTTTGGGCCATGTCTCGCTCCTGTTAAGCAAAACTGAAACCGGCAATCCCTGGCGAAGCTCGCTGGTGGAGATCGAAAAATCCGCCGCCAAAGCGGCCGAAATCGCCAATGACCTCGCCGCCTTCAGCCGCCAGGAAAAGGATGTCCGGGTGCAGGTGGCCGGCAATTTGAACATGTTGCTGGAAAGGACGGTGGAGATGTTCCAGGGAACGATGCAAAGTTCCATCGCCATTACGCGGCAATTGGAGCGGAGACTTTTCACGGCCAATTTCGACGAAGCCAAGATGCTGCAGGCCCTGGTCAAGATTTTCGAAAATGCGGTCGAGTCGATCAAGGGGGACGGCAAGATCAACGTGCAGACGCGCAATCTGGAGCTGACGGAAGCGACCCAGGACCGCACGGCCAGGTTGAATGCCGGCAATTATGTCTGCGTCGAGATTTCCGACACCGGCTCGGGCATCGCCGACGACGTGATGCCGCACATTTTCGAGCCGTTTTTTTCGACCAAGGGGGCGCGCCACCGCGGGCTGGGTTTGGCCTGGGTTTATGGCATCGTGACCAATCATGGCGGCGGGGTGGCCGTGTCCAGCCAGCCGGATATTGGCACGACAGTGCGCCTTTACCTGCCGGCCAACCGCAAGATCGTGCGGGACGCGCCGATGGCCGACAGCGATTTGACCGGCGCGCAAACCATCCTGTTTGTGGATGACGAAGACTTGCTGTTGACGATGGGGCGGATGGTGCTCTCCTCCTACGGCTACACCGTATTGACGGCCAACAGCGGGCAGAAAGCCCTCGAACTGTTCACCCATTCCAAGAAGAAGATCGATCTGGTCATCACCGACCTGGTCATGCCGAACATGAGCGGGCGGGAATTGAGCGAGCACCTGCTGCGCGTCTCGCCCGAGACGCGCATCATCTGGTCCAGCGGCTACGTTCGTTCAGCCAATGCGCAGGAACAGGAGAGATATTTGCAAAAGCCGTTTTCCGCCCCGGATCTTTTGCGCAAAGTCAAACAGGTGCTCGCGCAATAAAACCGGCCAATCATAAGTTGACATTATCCTCTCTTTCGCATTTAATGGCGGCATGCAGATTGAAAGTTTCAAAGTCTTCTGTGATCTGGCCGAAACGGAGAGCTTCACCCGGGCGGCGCAGATCAACAACGTCACGCAATCGGCGGTCAGCCAGCAGATCAGCTCCCTGGAACGCCAGTTCAAGTCCTTGTTGATCGAGCGCAGCAAGAAGAAATTCCGCCTGACCCGCGAGGGCCAGGTGCTCTACCAATACAGCAAGCAGCTCAACCAAACTTATGATTCGCTGCAGAACCGCCTCCAGGAAATCAAGGACATCATTTCCGGGACGATCCGTGTGGCGACCATTTACAGCGTCGGCCTGCACGATCTTCCCCCTTATGTGAAGAAGTTTCTCAGGCTCTTCCCCACGGTGAATGTCCACGTCGAATACCGTCGGGCCAACCAGGTTTACGAAGACGTTTTGGGCAATGTGGTGGACCTGGGCCTGGTGGCCTACCCGACGCGGGACCCGAAGCTGGAGATCGTCGCGTTGCGCAAAGACACGCTGGTCCTGATCTGCCATCCGAACCATCCGCTGGCCGGGACGAGGTCGGTGAAACTGGCCCAATTGGCCGGGGAGAAATTCGTCAGTTTCGAACCGGATATTCCGACGCGCAAAGCGATTGACAAGATTCTGAGGGACCACGACGTGGAGGTGGAGACGGTGATGGAGTTTGACAACATCGAGACGGTCAAGCGGGCGGTGGAAATCGAAGCAGGCGTTTCCATTGTGCCGCGCGGCACGGTCACGCAGGAAGTGGCCAAGCACACATTGGCGGAAGTCAGAATCGAAGGGCACGAACTCTACCGTCCGCTGGCGGCGATTTACAAAAAGAACAAAGTTCTCTCGCCGGCCATGAAGCAATTCCTGGCGATGCTCAAGGGCTGAGGGTTATTTGAGGTTCCGCAGGTTCAGCGCCCTCAGGTCCTTGGGCAGGAACAGGCCGTCCTTGCGGATCAACTCGCCGTCGAACCAGACTTCGCCTCCGCCCCATTCGGGCCGTTGAATCAGCACCATGTCCCAATGCACGGCGGAACGATTGCCATTGTCCGCCGTCTCGTAGGCCTGGCCCGGCGTGAAATGGAGCGAACCGGCGATTTTTTCGTCAAATAAAATGTCGCACATCGGCTCCAGGATGTAGGGATTGAAGCCCAGCGAAAATTCCCCGACGTATCGGGCGCCCGGGTCCGTGTCGAGAATCTCGTTCAAACGCCGGCTGTTGTTGGCGGTCGCCTTGATGATTTTGCCGTCCTTGAATTCGAGCCGGACATTTTCAAATTTTGTTCCCGCATACAGCGTGGGCGTGTTGTACTGAAGGATGCCCTGCGCGGAGTTTTTGACCGGAGCGGTGAACACTTCGCCATCGGGAATATTGCGTTTGCCGTCGGCCGGCAGCGCGCCGATGCCCTTGATGCTGAAACGGAGGTCCGTGCCGGGGCTTTTGAGATGCACCCGGTCCGCCTTGTTCATGCGCTTTTGCAACGGAATCATGGCCCGGGCCATTTTCGGATAATTCATCGTGCAAACGTCGAAGTAAAAGTTCTCGAAGGCCTCGGTGCTCATGTTGGCGGCCTGCGCCATGCTCGGGGAGGGCCAGCGCAAAACGCACCAGCGGGTCTTGTTGACGCGCTGATCCAAAACCGGCCGGGTCGCTTTCGAATAGAGGGCCATGAGATCGCCGGGCACGTCGGAGGCTTCGCTGGCGTTGTCCGACCCGCGCACGGCGATATAGGCCTGGACCTGTCTCATGCGAAACAATTCGACCTTCCGCACCAGGGCGGCATGTTGAGGGTTGGTCTGCCGCTGGATTTCACGGCCGATGCGGGTGTGGCGCGTTTCAACGAGCGGGATGGCCCCGACTTTTCGCACCGCGCGCATCAATTGGATGGCGAACTCATCCGGGACATCAATCATTTCCAGCAGGATGCGGTCGTTCTTCTTCAGTTCCGTGGAATACTTGACCAGGAGGTCACACAGTTTGGCGTATCGAGGGTCCGTCATAAAAATGGGAGACCAGCTTATGCACGGGGCATCGGCGTGCAACAACGAATTGCGCGTAATCGTCCCTGACAAGCCTGCCGGTCAATTCGACCGCCAGCTCAACACGTCAAGCGACCCGCCTCACGGCATTTTGAGTGCCGTAAGGGTTGGCCACCCGGATGGGGCAATCCGGGTCGTCACGCCACTGGCCGTCCACAATGAAACGATAATGATGCGTGCCGGGCGGGAGTTCGACGGTTACCTTCCACAAGCCGCCTCCTTGCGGTTGCAGGGGGATGGGTTTCTGCTGCCAGTTGGTGAAGTCACCGGCCAGCGCGACATTCATCGCGCCAGGAGCGGTGATGGAAAAGGTCTGTTGTTTGCCGTTTGTATTTCTGCGTGCCATGGGAATTCCTTTCTCTTTGCATAGATTATTGTTTGAGGCCGGCTCAAGTTCGGTTGAAGACTCTCATTATGTTCATTCCTCTTACTTGCATCCCTGCCCCACTTTCATTTTGCTTCAGGAACCGGAGATTTGCAAGACTGAATTATTCCCTGCATTTTCATCGCGCGGGCAGGATGGCTTGGGAACGCGCAATTTTCCCCGGCATCCGGCCCGGTTGGCCGGGCAACCCAATCGCTTCTTCGATCCGTTTTTGTTCGAGGCGGCGCAGGGCGCGCTCCTGGTTCTTGATCTCGCCGCGCAGCAACTCTTCCGCGGACCATCCCTTGCCGTGCGCCGCGCGAACCAGTTCAAACAATTCCCCAGCCAGCGCGGCTTTTGTCCGCGGCTTTCGGCGCGGCGCACCGGGGACGGGCAGTCTTGCCTTGCGCGCTTTTTTGAGCAGTTTCTCCGCCCTGAGCAAGGCGGGCAAATGTTTCGGGATACCGTCCAGGGCGGAGGGGCGCGCGTGGCGGGTGCCGTGCTTCTCGGCGGTTTTGATTTTTTCCCAGTTGGCCCACACTTCGTCCACGCCTTTGACTTTGAGGCTTGCGAAGACGTGCGGATGGCGGCGCACGAGTTTATCGGTGATGCGCCGGGCCACTTGCTGAAAATCAAACGCGCCGCGCTCGCGGGCCAATTGGCAGTGGAAAACCACCTGCAAAAGCAGGTCGCCCAATTCCTCGGCCATCTCCTGATCGTCCCCCGCCTCAATCGCGTCGATCAATTCATAGGCTTCCTCGACGGCGTGAAAGCGGAGGGTCATGTGGTCCTGCTGGCGGTCCCACGGGCAACCTTGCGGGGAACGGAGCCGGGCCATGACAGCCAGGAGGTCGTTGAGGGCGGATTTTGTTTTCAAGGGGAGATGGGACTTATGACGGGTCAGAGGACGACGAGGTTGTCCCGATGCACCAGGACGCCGGAGGCCTGCCGCGCCTTGACGGCGGCTGAATCATAACCACAGATGCCGCGCGCAAATTCGGTCCCGTTGAGATCGCAAATGCGGACGACTTCGCCGGCGGCGAAATCGCCTTCGCAACGAACGACACCCGGGGCGAGCAGGCTTTTGCCATTTTCGCGCAGGGCCTTTTTCGCACCGTCATCGGCGAAGAGCGCGCCTTTGGCATGATGAAAGAAGGCGATCCATCGTTTTCGTCCGGCCAGTTTGGCGGGTTGGGCGACAAAAAGGGTCCCTTCATCCCTGCCCTCCAATATGTCGGCCAGCACGGTCTTTTTCCGGCCCGAAGCGATGACGAGGGGAATGCCGGAGCGGA
>Ga0326727_10009472_pt1 | contig 23953 bp, 24 predicted proteins | sample MB2enrmetagenome_FD_207643 | JGI IMG/M metagenome (GOLD analysis project Ga0326727, IMG submission 207643) | Lab enriched peat soil microbial communities from McLean, Ithaca, NY, United States - MB29MY | ecosystem: Environmental > Terrestrial > Soil > Wetlands > Peat | place: USA: New York... | reverse complement strand
GATGTTACCATCGTTGTTCTTGGAACTGTCCGCGTTTATCTTCACCCTGGCGACGGCGCCGTCCGCTTGGGCATAGTGGTGAGGGCGCTTCTGACTGTGTTTGTGTGGAGGGTGACTGTCTTCCTGACCGGCGTCGTGTAGCCGCCACCCAACGTGACGGCGATCGGGATATGCTGTTGCCTTGCCCGTTCGATCACCAGCAAGTCGCGTCGATATAGGCCGCCTTCGGTCAGGCCCAGACAGCCGCCCAACGGATCTTCCCAGTACGGATCGGCGCCTGCGATGTAGATGATGAGTTCCGGTTGGAAGCTGGACACAAGGGGAAGATAGGCCTGTTCCAGCCGGGCGAGGTATTCCTCGTCTCCCACGCCGTCTTCGAGGGCAATGTCAAGATCGGAATCCGGCTTGACCGCCGGGTAAATCGAGGCGCTATGCATGGAGAACGTGAAAACGGTCGGATCGCCTCGAAAGATGGTCGCGGTGCCGTTGCCCTGATGCGCATCCAGGTCCACGACCATCGCTCTCCTGATCGCTCCCTCCCGCTGAAGGGCCCGAATAGCCACTCCGACATCATGGAGCGCGCAGAAACCCTCTCCGTGTTCTGGAAAGGCATGGTGGAAGCCGCCGCCGACATGGAAGCCGAGGCCCTCGCGCAAGGCCAGCCGCGAAGCCAGCAGTGTTCCGCCCGTCCACAACCAGAATGCATTCTGCAAACGGGGGCACCATGGAAGATCCAGGATGTCGCGCTCGGCCGCGCTAAGCAGGTTATGGCGCAGCCGTTGGACGTAACCGACGCAGTGGATCAGGAACAGGTCGGTATCGAGAATCGGATCCGGTTCCACGAAGTCGTCATCGCCCGCCATTTCCTCGGCAAGGAGCCGGCTGTGGAGCAGACAGTATTTCCTGAACGGGACGACGTGGGGGTGGGCTCCGAGATCCCCCGCCTCGGCGTAAACGAAACGGAAAGAGGCGTCACGGCCCCGCGTCCCTGGCTGAGCCGCCGCGAATTGCATGTTGCCGCCTCACGATTGGCTGACTCTTCAGCCCTCACTCGTTCACCGGCTCAAACGCCGCCGCCATCAAAAGAACAACACGCTCCGCTGAAACTCGAGCGCGCGCTCTTAAACCCAAGCCCACTCTCAGAATACTCTTCTAATTCCTCGCGGTCAATCGCGCTGGCCATAGTTGCAGCGTGGAGCATGAGAATGGGATCTACTGCCATGACGCATTCGTCCTGCAACGCCTGCGCGGTTTAGTGAGCGGCCTGGAGGTCCTCCTACTTAACTCTCCACGCTGTGAGCTCTGACGGCCATGAGCGCAATCCGCCGCTCGCCAAAAGGGCTATAGACGTGGCAACCGCCTGAGCTCGCACTGTGGTGCACCCAGTTGGAAGTCCTCACCGAGGTCAGCGGGACGGTTTACTGAGTTCGATACAGCGATTGGGCGCGAAATGGCGAGCGCGCAAAGGCTCAAATACCGCTTCAAGACAATTGACGAACACATGAGGACTTTGCGGGCCGGCGATCCTGCCATCGATTCCTTTGAGCGGACCGCGCCGAGGAACTACGTCGTTCGCGGCGTAGATTGGACGAGTTACAGCTTCGCATCAGGTAGGTGCAAGGCGCTCAGCCGCAGATCGGTCAGGGCGCTGAGCGTTCCAGGCGCGTTGCGCGTGGTCACCCACGGCCCGTGAGTCTATGAAAACATGGTAGCGCTAACGGGAATCGAAGGGCCTACGCAACAGATGTGGCCAGATGCCGCCGTGCTAAGTCTTTTGTTTTTGGACTTGGGTGGACGGGCGATGGGCAAGCGAAATAGGGTGACCCGGACGTGAGCGTCGGAGAGGTGTTTGTGGAATGCACTGAAAAGATGGGATTTCCCGGTTTCGGACTTGGCGGCCAGGTGATAATCCCGCCTTGCGGGAACCAACACGGCCCCCGAAGAGAGAATGCACTTCGCTGGACCAAGAGGTTGGCGGTTTGGCCTATACTGATGAGATTCGGAAGTCCAAAATGGAAATTCCGGATCAATAACATTGCGTTATGAATTTGGAAGGCAGAACCGCGCTGGTCACCGGCGCCTCCCGCGGCATAGGTCGCGCGATTGCACTGCGGCTGGCGCACGAGGGATCTCTGGTGGCAGTGAACTATCATCGCCGCGCCACAGAGGCCGAAAACGTTGTGGCGCTTATTCACCAGCAGTCTGGGCGTGCGCTCGCCGTGCAGGCGGATGTCGGGGACGCCGCGCAGGTGCTCGCCATGGCCGAGCGCATAAGCCGCGAGCTTGGCTCCATCGATATCCTCGTCAACAACGCTGGCGTGCTGGCCAAGGGCGGCCTAGCGGACTTCGACTACACGCAAATGGAGGCTATGCGCCGCACCAACGTAGACGGTCTGGTTCACGTGACACGCACTGTTGCGGACGGCATGAAGCTGCGCGGCTTCGGCCGCATCGTCAACCTGACGTCGATTGCCGCGCACGGCACCGCGCTTTCCGGCACCACTTTTTACGCTGCGACCAAGGCCGCCGTCATTGCGCTGACGCGCCGCTTCGCCATGGAACTGGGACTGTACGGCATTACCGTCAACGCAGTTGCACCCGGCTTCGTTCCGACCGACATGGCAACCGCCGGCAGCGACCCCGGCGAGGCTCAGGCAACCGTCGATGCGATGGCCGCCAGAGCCATGGTCCGGCGGACCGGTCTTCCGGAAGATATCGCCAATGCGGTGGCCTTCCTGGTTTCGCCCGAGTCGGGTTTCATCACTGCTCAAACCCTCACCGTGGACGGTGGGCGCATGGACTACATCGCACATCCGTGAGAGGAATCAAACAGCGTTGGCCACGCTCGCCACGTTGGACTCGGTGGCGACGATTGCAAGCACGATAGGTGACCGCTTCGTTAAGTGAATGGAGGGAACTGCTGATGGGGGTCGCAACGCTCTCTAGAGCTAACGAGCACCGTGTCAGTCTGGTAAACGTGAGCCGTTGGCGGATTGGTTATTCAGTCGAACCGCCATATCTGTTCGCCTAATGAAACGGATCAGCGATTCCGCTCAATCCGCCAACTTGATAACGGCCCGAGATGCGAAACGTCTCCGCACGGCGCTCACCAAGACGGCCGGCGGAAATGGTTTTTCGACAAATTCAAAGTCGGTATCCGGCTTGCGATTCCCAGAAATCAGAATGACTGGTACAGCCGGAAACGACTTCTTAACGGCACGGGCTAAGGTCAACCCGTCGCCATTCGGCATCTCAATGTCGCTGACGATCAAGTCTACGCCGCCGCTAAGTTCGTGAACAATCCGAAGGGCGTGGTCACCGTCTTCGGCCTCCAGCGTTCGGAAGTGCTCCCGCTCCAAAATGGTGCAGACGTACTTCCGAACCATCGCCTCGTCATCAACAACCAGTGAGACCGGCATGGATTCTTAGATGATCACTATCCTCTCACCGTTGCGAAAGAAGCCGAAGTTGTCGCATGAATATCTTTGTTCGACTTCGCATTACGACACGATGACAACTCGGAGGTATAGCCACTTAGTCCAAAAGGGCCACGGCGTCGAAGCCTAATGAAATATTGGAACTCTTCCGATACCTGAATGTGAAGCTCGCACAGGGGCGGGGAGAACGCTGCCGCCATCCTTTCGGTGGTGCTCAAACTGTAATGCGATCTTTACGCTTCTTTACTGTCCGATTTGCTCACTTCCAGCGTCACCATATTAGAGACAGACTTTCAGCCCAAAGAGGGTTACTGTGAAAAGCTCGGCGATAATGAACGATTCCAAGGCAATTTCCATTCTCTCGGTCAGCCCGCTCCGTGACGACCACGGCGCTCTCGAAGCGATTCTCCGCCACAATTCCGGATCGAGTTTCAAATGGAAGCTCCACACCGGCACAACAGCGCAACGTGCAACCGCCCTGCTGCGAATAGATCGCATTCCCATCGTGATCTGCGAGAGCGATTTGCGGCCCGGTAGTTGGCGGGATCTGCTGGAGGAGACGGCGGTGATGGCCCACTCTCCCCTCTTGATCGTCACATCTCGACTGGCCGATGAGCGCCTGTGGGCCGACGTGTTGAATGTCGGCGGGTGGGACGTGCCGGCAAAGCCCTTCGACCGCACGGAGGTAATTCGGGTCGTGGAATCGGCATGGCAGCATTGGCACGCTCAGAACCGTTTGCCAGCCAAGGCGCAAATGGTGGCGGCAGCGTTTCTAGTGTGAAAGGCAGTCGCCATCGACACCATTCGGCACACCCGCAAAGACGGGATATACAGATCATGCCAAACCGCCGATGATAGAGACGAGGGGGTTTCCAATGAAATGTTGCGCCGCATTCCTTTCGGTATCGTTGACCCTGCTGACCGCCAATGCCGCCGGTACGAAGCAGACCGGCATCACGGTACCTGTGAAGTACGAAGGCGGCACGCTCTCATTGAGCCGGGGCAAACTCACGGCCACGATTACCGAGGATGAATTGGTGTTCACTCGCGGCAATCAAAAGCTCTCCGTTTCGCTCACGAACATCAGAGCGGTTACGTGCGGCATCGAAGTTCGCCGCCGGTCTGGGGCCACGGTGCTCGGTGTGGTTCCGCGACTGCATTTGGATACGGCGGAGGAACACTATGTCGGCCTGACGTTGGAGGCTGGCGGTCAAATGAACTCCGGAATCGAGGCCGTCCTGAAGATGAACGGAGGCCAGTATCGTGATTTTCTGACGACCCTGGAACGTCTGACTGGCAGGAGAGCGGTAAACACCGGCGAAATTCCTACGGTCGTGCAATACGGTCTTTGATGGCGGACGACAGCTGATCATGACAGGGACAATGGCTTGGACTACAGTCCTCTTCCAACTTGCTATCGCTGATCCGGGCCTGCCACCAGGACCCCCACAGAACGCAATACGAAGCCACTGGCGCAATTTCCGGGTCTGGGTGACGGTTCCGGTATCGTTCTTCGCAATCAAACCGTTCTGTCGGGCTATGCTGAAAGGGTGAAGTTGCGACCGATCCTGAAGCGGTTGGCGATTGTCGCCATAGCCGTTCTCGCCTTCGCCGCCTTGTTCGCAACGAACGCCAAACGGCAGGTCATCATTTCCAAGAGCGCTGGCGAACTGATCGGAACCTTGGGTTACGACAAGTGGCGGGTTCGCATCATCGTGACCTCCGACGACGGGCAAGGCTTCGAGGGCGAGCTTCGCTTCACGTACACGAGAACCAGCCTTGCGCCGGACCATCCGGTTTTTCACCGGATACGGACCGTCCCGCCATTGGTGAGGCAGAAGTCCTGAGTTTTTCGACGCGCGGCTATTGTATTCCTGAGGTGGAGTCTTTCTCAACGTCACACCAGATCAGCTGGCAACGATACGGAGGCGCTGGAAGGATTGCTCAATACCCGTGGCGATGTTGTCCATGGCGCGTACCAGCAGGGCGTTGGGCTGATCGTGGAAAACCGGACGCAATCCACCTAGCCGAGGGTCGCCGTTCCGACGATTGAGGTTTTCCCGGCGCCACTGATCAGGTTCAGGCGTGTTCCGCTCCGAGCAACGGTGAGGGCGTCAGGCCGCCACGCGATGGGGGTGAGAATTTCGTAGGGTCAAAGTCTGTCATTGGGCTGGAGCGGCACCTGACGGGCTCAACGCTTAGACCGTAAGCGCCGTCTGATCCGCCGCAGGGAGCCACGGATTCCCCGGCCGGGACGCGGGAGGCCTATACTGAAAACGATCTCCGACCAGCAGCCGGAACATCTTCGTGAGCAATGAAGATACTGCTCTACAATCCCGACAATGGCATTTCCGCTAATTTCATGCCGCATCTTTGGATGTTCCTGCTGAAATCCCTTACACCACCGGGACATGAAGTGCTGCTCCAGGATGGAAATGCGCGACCGATGACGGACGGCGAACTCGTGGGATACGCCAAGGAACAAGGCTTCGGCCTGATCGGCATCGGCGCCATGACGCGCATGATTGCGCGTGCTTATCGAGCCGCCGACGCGTTCCGAGCGGCCGGCATTCCTGTGGTGATGGGCGGTCCTCACGTGACCGAACTGCCCGATGAGGCGCTCGGAAAAAATGGCGGACCTCGCCATGCCGACGCTGTCGCGCTTGGCGAAGCCGACGAGACGTGGCCGCGCATGGTGGAGGATGCCGCGAACGGCTGCCTGAAGGACGTCTATGCGCCAGTCGACGCTTTTGGCCTGGAAAAGAAGCCCGATCTGAATGCGTATCCGAAGGTTCCGTGGGAGTCGATGGATCTCGAACAGTTCAACCAGGTTCCGCGCTTTCTGCGGCCGGTGCTGAGAAAAATTCACTTCGAAAGCTTCCACCTGTTTCCCATTGAATCGGGACGCGGCTGTCCTTATGGATGTGAGTTTTGCACGGTCACCGGTTTCTTCGGAGATTCCATCCGTTTCCGCTCCAACGAGAGCGTGGTGGACGAGATGCTTCGATTGAAGGCGCGCGCCAGTAAGGACAACGGGAAAATTGCCGTCTTCTTCGTCGATGACAATTTTGCCATCAACGTGAAGCGGACAAAGTCGCTGCTGAGAGCCATTATTGCGGCGGACGCACAGATTAACTGGATAGGCCAGATCAGCGCCAACCTCCTCCACGACGAGGAACTCATCGACCTGATCGCGGCATCGGGCGGTAAATGGGTTTTTATCGGCATGGAATCGCTCGACCCGGTAAATCTAAAGGATGTCAATAAAGGCTTCAGCAAGCCTGCCGAATACGCCGCTGTACTGGATCGGCTGGCGAGGCGCAACGTGTACGCGATCACTTCATTTATTTTCGGTCTCGATCATGACGCGCCCGGTGTCGCGGAGCGAACGCTTGCCCAGGTCCGCGAGTGGCCGCCGGGATTGCCGGTATTCGGCCAGATTACGCCATTCCCTTCCACGCCCCTCTATAACCGGCTGGTGAAGGACGGCCGCCTGATGCGGCCCACTCACTGGCTGGATTTTGCGCCGTTCGAAATGGCACACACGCCGTTGAAGATGACGGTGGCGGAAGTGCAGCAGGAGATCAAGTACGCCTGGAGCAATGCTTATAGTCCCGAGAACACCCGGAGGGCAATGAGAAAGATCGCCGACGCGCCGGCGGCTTATCAACTCAGTCATCTGATTGCGCGCCTCTGCTTCCGCGGCATCTACTTTCCGCAGAAGGGCTCCGGCGCCTGGTTCAAGGTCCTGGGAGAAAACCGCCGCGCGATTTTTCGCATCGTGGTGCGTTGTCTTTCGAACTGGAAAGACTCGGGTATCCCGGTGCCGCTGGCTCTCCCGCAGCACCGCGATGTTAGCTAACCATTCGAACCAATTCCGCTTGTGGGAGGTTCCGGGCACCCGACTACTTAGGCGCGCACTGGAACGATCTTGAACCAAATCGCCACTCGTTACACCAGGATGCGAATTGGCGAGTACTGCTTGTGCCAGTTAGCGCGTTTGAGCGAGTACAGAACGTGCCGCCGCAGGGGACTCAATTCTGAAATCGCCGGGTGATCGAAATCGCTGCTATACACCATTCCGACCTTTTCCATGACTCTCCGCGAGCCAGTGTTCGCCTCCACAGCTAATCCGACAACGGTATCAAGGCGAGCTCGCAAAAGCCAAACTCCAACGCTGTAAGCGAGCCTTCGGTGGCCAATCCTTGACCCCAAAAACGAGGAATGAGGCGGTACAAAAGTTCTACAGCCGGCGCGAACGGCATGTCGGTTGACACCCATTTCAGACCCAGCATACCGGCAAAGTCGCCTTGCACATCGAGATCCCATGATCCAAATCCGTGGGTACCCCAATGCTGCTCGATGCACGTCATCTCGCTCAAGGATTGCTCCGGAGTGAGGATCCCGGGAAAGTATTTTCTTACGCCGGGATCGCGGTTCATTTCTATGAATCCGTCCCGGTCTTCGGTCGCAAAGCGCCGGAGCACCACTCGCTTCTCTGCGCGGCTCACCACCCCAGGTTAGCGTTCAATCAACCACCTGAGGGAAGTGCGCGGAGCGGATAGTCGGCCACTCGTAGAGGGAGGTCGCTCCGCGGTTCATCGACGGCGCGCCGCCCCGCAAAGCGCGACCTCAACCGCAGCACCTTCGACAGCGGCAACGAGTACGGCCTAGCGGCCAGCGCGGAGCCTTATTGCTTGGCTTTGGGAATCGAGTAGCCTGCAGAGCTAATGCCTCAGATCTCCTTGCCCACTGTGAAGGCATGGCCTAGCGCGCCCCCCACCCCGTAGTACTCCCGGTCGCTGGGCGAGAAGATGATGGGCCGCACCTTCAGGATGTCGGGCAGGCCGACGGCGTCCAGCGCATCCTCGTCGGCTTTAACGTCGAGGATCTGGCCGACGAACTGGGTGTGCAGCCCTAGCTCGTGGATCTGGACGACGCGGCATTCCAGTGCCAGCGGGAACTCCTGCACGTACGGCGCGTCCACCAAGTCGCTGCGGACTGCCGTCAAACCGGTGGCGGCGAACTTGTCAGTATCGCGGCCGCTCACGAGTCCGAAGTAATCGGCCGCCTTGACCTGGGCCTGTGACGGAACACTGACGGTAAACGCCCGCCGCTCCATTAGGTTTCCGTGGGTGTAGGTGGCCGCACGCAACGACACGGCCAGGCAGGGCGGCTGGGAGCAGCAAATGCCTCCCCAAGCTGCCGTCATTCCATTGGGCTTGCCCTGCTTGTCGTACGACCCGACGATCCAGGCCGGCGTCGGGCAAATCAGAGGCCTTGCGCCAAGTGAACGTTTCATTTGGGGTACTCCCATCCTAGGCCATTGCACGGTGACTGTTCCACAACCTCCAGGTTTTGGAACATAGAAGAACCGTCGACCAGAGGACGTGCCGGCCGGGGCGCGCACGAATGTCGGCGGTTCGGCGCTCGCACGTCGCGTCGCGGGCCGGGTGCAAGCGCGCCGGCTTCCGCGGCCGGCCGCCGTGCACCTCGCCCGAGCGGTGGCGGTCCCGATCGCCAACGGCGCGGCGACTACCGCGGTTGCCTCTGGCAGCGCACCGATCGCGGCATGTCGGCGGTTCGGATCTCGCACGTCGCGCCTCGTCCCGCCGGCCCGGCCGTTGTGCGCACGACGCTGTGCGCGGATAGCGCGCTGGCTTCCGCGGCCGGCCGCCGGTCGTGCCGGCCGAACGGAGGCGGTCCCGGTCGCCAACGGCGCGGCGATCGACGCGGTAGCAGCGGGCGGCGCCGCGCCTTTTCGGCTGGCGGCTCGCGAAAGCGCTCTTCTGCGCGCAAACGCGACGGTACTGGCGCGCCGTCGAGCGCGGGATGTCGCCGTTCGGCTCTCGCCCGTCGCGCTCCGCCCCGTAGGACCGGCCGTCGCGCGCAGTGCGCCACAACGCCCGTTACGAAGTTGACCATGCCCATGGCGAGTTAGCGCGTATCAGCCGTGCCGCCGATTTCGTTCGGTACCGTCTGGACGTCTTACGGTCCGCGGGTTCACTTCGCGCTGAGAAGCTCCAAGACTTTTGTGGAGAGCGCCTGGTATTCCCGATCCTCCAATAGGCCCGCGTAGCGCCAGGTGACTTTGCCCGTGCGGTCGAGCAGAATCAGATAGGCCGCCGTCGGGTCGCCGAGGCGCACGCGCTGTTTCCACGTGTGCGTGTCTCGATAGACGGTGATGACGTGCTCATGATCCGCGGGGGGAGTGCCCCAGCGCATGCCGCTGTCGACGAACCACTTGGCGAGCCGGGCCAGTCCCCCGATCATGGGCACCTCATAAAATGTCACGCGCGGGTCCGATTGGAACTGCTCTCGGAACCTCTCCGCCCAAGCTTCCACCGGAAACCGGGCTTCGTACGTGAAACCCAGCAGCAACAGCGCCACGCGGCCCTCGGCTGCCTGGGGAAGAACGGCCTCGCGGCCCGTCAGATACTCACCGCGGAGCGTAGGCAGATGTTGGCCGCTCACGAGTTCGTATGCCGGAATGGCCGCAAATGCAGCTACTGCGAAAAGCCCGAGAACAAGTGCTGTCATGTGGTCACCTTCCTAGTGGAGCCGTTGTTCCTGTTCCAACGCGACGCCGGTTTCAGCGCCACAGCCCGAATACGCCGCAGCATCCCGCGAAACATCACTTCATGAATGGGCAAGAGCAGATACCAGTACAGCAGTCCGTACAGGCCGTTCGGCTCGAAGTATGCGATCTGACGAATGATCGTGGCCCCCGAGTCCGGTTCGCACCGGAATTCGAGCCAGGCCCGCCCGGGAACTCTCATCTCCGCGAACAGCCGCAGACAACGCTCCGGCTCATACACCTGCACGCGCCAGAAATCCAGCGTGCTGCCCGGCAGCGGAGTCTCGGGATCGGGGCGGCCGCGACGCATGCCGACGCCGCCGATCATCAAATCCAGCAGCCCGCGGACTCTCCAGAGCCAGTTGCCAAAATACCAGCCCGTCCGGCCGCCAATGCGGCGAACGGGAGCGAACGCCTCATGGGGAGGAAGCGGCACCCTCGTTACCTGTTCATTGCGGAAAACGTCGCGGCCGGGTTCGCACACGCCCGCCGATGCACCGGGACACGCGGCATCGCACCAACGCGTTTCGGCCGACGGTCGATCTTCGTTGGCCAAGGCCCGCTCGATTGCGCGGGCCATCCCCATGGGCCGTACTTGAAAACGGCGACTCGGCTCGGGGTTGCGCACAACGCTCGGTGTGCGGACGCTCTCAATCAGGCAGCGACCGATGGAGGCGTAAACCGGGGTGATGAGCGTAAGCCACCGGCTCGACAGAGTCGGGCTGAGGACCGGAACCGCAACAAACCAGCGGCGCAATTTCCGCTGGCGAGCATATTCGCGCATAATCTCGACGTAAGATGTAACATCGCTCCCGCCGATTTCCACCACCAGGCTGCCTTGCACCTCCGCATCTATCGCCTCAGCTAAGTAGTCGATCACGTTTTCGATGGCGATCGGCTGAGCGGCTGTATGCACCCAACGCGGCGTGATCATCACCGGGAGCCGATCCACCAAAGTGCGTATCAACTCAAAGGAGGCGCTGCCCGAACCGATCACGATGGAGGCCCGGAATTCGATCACCGGGACTCCGCTCGAGCGCAGAATCTCGCCCGTCTTGGCGCGGCTGCGCATGTGAGCCGACAGCGCATCCCCTTGGGCCAGTCCGCCGAGATAAATGATGCGGCTTACACCGGCGTCGTGCGCCGCCCGTGCAAAACTCGTAACCGCTTCTATTTCCTGGTTCTCGAACTCCGAACCCGCTTGCATCGAGTGGACCAGATAAAAAGCTGTCTGCACGCCGAGGAAAGCGGAACCCAAAGATGCCGGCTGGAGCAGGTCGCCCGGCACGATTTCCGTGCCGGGAGCGACCCGTCCGCGCAACACCTCCGGGTTTCGGCAGAGGCACCTGACTGCCAGCGTCTGGCTTTCCAGGCGCCGTAACAGGCGTCCTCCGATATATCCGGTGGCTCCGGTCAGTAGTACCATCGAACCACTGCTATTCGGGCAGGAGCACGGTGTCGATGACGTGAATAACGCCGTTGCTCGCTACGATATCGGCCTGGATTACATGTGCGTCGTTCACCATCACGCCGCCGCCTGCCGCCCTTACCTGTATACTCGCACCCTCGACGGTCTTGGCGGACTGAAGCTTCGCGACACCCTTCGCCATCACGTTCCCCGCCACCACGTGATACGTGAGAATCTTCCGCAGCTTCTCTCTGTTCTCCGGCTTGAGCAGGCTTTCCAGCGTTCCGGGCGGCAGCTTGGCGAACGCTTCATCGGTCGGCGCGAAGACCGTAAAAGGTCCGGGGCCCTTCAGCGTATCCACAAGCGCAGCGGCTTTCACCGCCGCGACCAGTGTGTTGAAGTGCCCGGCAACAGCAGTCTCCAGGACGTCCGCAGCACTAGCACTTGAAGCCATGGCAAGCGCAAATGCGCCCGCCAGAAACGAAGTCATATTGAGCATCATCTTCTCCCCTCTTTCTCTTCTCAAATGAAACCCTGGAAGCCGTCCCCGGGGTCATGCCCGGGCGTCAGCTGTGTTGGAATACCAGCGGCGCTGGATCGCCTTCCACGTCAGAGCCTGGTACAGCCCGGACAACCCCACCAGGCCGTAGACCACGCTGCTCAGAGCGGAAGTCTCGCCGAACTTCATGCCGAAAACCGCTGCCACGAGGTCCAGGCGGAACATAGCCACAAGTCCCCAGTTCAGCGCGCCGATGATGACCAGCGCCGCTACGATTACGTCAAGCTTCTTCATTTCGATACCCCTCTTTGTTTCTCTCGGTCGGCCGTCTTTCGCCGGCCACAATTTGATCCTAGATAAAATGTATTTTACTGTAAAGAAGGAACGGGAACCTTCTTTCCTGAGAGGAAAGGAAGCGCTCACAACCGGCGCCGAGAGGAAAACGACTTTTGCCATGGAATCGGAAACCATCGCCGCGGGGCTCAAGAAGTACGGAATAGGGAGCAAATTGAGACGGCTTCGTCTTCGCAAGAGCATGGGACTGCTGGAGCTTAGCAAACACACGGGGCTGTCGCCCGCGTTGCTCTCCAAGTTAGAGCGCGACCTCATGCATCCGACGCTGCCGACGCTGCTGCGCATTGCGCTGGTCTTCAGCGTGGGCCTGGATCATTTCTTCACCCCGGAACCCAAGCCCGTGCTGGAGATCGTCCGGAAACGCGACCGTTTGCGCTTCCCGGATTCACCGGACTCCGCCAAGCCCGCCTACTATTTCGAAAGCCTGGATTTCCCCGTTTCCCAGCGCGTCCTGAATTCCTACTTGGCCGAATTCGAATCCCTTGACGACCAGGCAAGCCGGTTCCACGAACACCCGGGAATAGAGCTTCTGTACGTCATTTCCGGCAAGCTGGACCTTCAGTTTCGGGGTGAGAAGCACGAGTTAGCCGAAGGCGACGCCATCTACTTCGATTCCACGGTGCCGCACGCGTATCGCCGAATCGGGGCGAAGCGCACCACGGCCTTCGTGGCAACCGTGGGGTTGTGATAGCCCGCTCCGGGTTGCGCTTCAGACTTACGGATGGAGAAATGAGGGAAACAGCGGCGGTTTCCGGCCGGCGGCGCGTTCGGAGTGACGTGCTGCTCCCTTTTATAACCTCAACGAAAGGTCTGGATCGGTCCCGCGCGGTCGAATTCGCCGCGGTCACACAGCGCCGCCGGCCGCCGCGCGCCCGGCCTTCGGTAGGCCCGCTACTCGGTCTCCCGCCGCGACTTCTTCCGATTGCGCTTACGCGCCGCGGGCAGCGCCGCCGGATTTCATACTTCGAAAACTCCAAGGCAGCCGGAGTACAGCCAGGAACCATTGACCTCACGCGGAAGGGAGTCTACGATGGGCTTTGAGGCCGACTTGAGCAATACGACCAACAACGAACCCTACCGGACGCTGCCGAAGGAACAGGCGGACTTTATAGCCCGGCAGGCTCAGACCGAACCCCCGCCGTTGATTCCGAACCTCCCTTAGGAGGAATTCGACCGGATGACACTGAAGGAGAAGGCGGACTACGCGGGCCGTCAAGCTCAGGCAGCAGTAGCACGGTACGCGGGCCGGCCGGAGCTGCTGCTCAAAGAGAACCCGCACCGCAACTTCAAGAGCTAAGGCCTCCCCGAGTTTCATTCCCCAGGCGCACCACCCGCGCCAACTCCTACCCCCTCCGCCGCGGCGGCCGGCCTCACTCCCGAGCAAATTACCGCGCAAGTCAAAGCCGCGCTCGCGGCGAGCCGCGGCTCGGCACTGGCGAAGGGCACGGAAGCGCCGCCCGCGGAGCGCGATCGCTTGCGCGCGAAGTACAACGGCTCGACGCTGAACTCGGGCGTTGACCCGCAAGACCTGATCGACTTCACCATCGGCGCCGAGCACATGATCGACGGCGCGCTGAAGTTCAAGAGCTGGGGCGGGAAGGTTATGGCGGACCTGGGCGAGCTGGTGCACAAGATCACCCGCGCCAGCGATATGACGCCCGACGCTTGTACGCGAGGTGCATTCGTACGCCGCGCCGGCCGCCGCGCGTGGCGGCTGAACGGGGGCAGGCGGGGGGAAATTCATCGCGCGTTCCATCTTGTTGAAAATAAGACGATTGCTGGAATACGACATACCGTTTTTCCGGTCCGCTCAAGACGTTGTGATCTTGTAATCAAAAGAGGCCGCGCGCAAGTTTTTGAATCTAAGTGGGTTACCGAATTCTCCCAGATCTTAGTCGCACTCCGGTATTTCTTTATTGTTCAAGCGGAAAAATGGAGGCGGCTTCGGCGCTCTTGGGCGCTTTTGCCTTTCCATGCGCGAAAAGGTGGGCGCAAGTGATCACAAAAATCCGCGCAACTCCCTGAGAATAGTTGAAGGGGAGCGAGGGTGCACCTGATCCGGCACGCCCTCAATTGATCGATGACGAGCTTCGGATATTACGTCGCCGCCGCACGCCAGGAGAAGGGCTGGAGACAAAGCTACCTGGCCGTGTTGCTTGAGATTTCTGGCTCGTATGTCAACGATATTGAGAAGGGCCGACGCTACCCGCCCGGCGAGTACCTGCTCCAGCGCTTCGCCAGCGCGCTCGAGCTCGACCCGGATTACCTGTGTCTGCTGGCGGGGATCATACCCCACGACGTGCGCGCTGCGATTGGCGCCACGGACCCAGAGGCAGTACAACGGGCCTTTCGAGCGTTCCGCGAGGCGCTCGCCCCCTTACGCTGAACTGCGTTTTTTTATGGAAAAAAGGGGAAAGTGAAGGGCTGTTGGTGCCGCCGGGCGTTCCGCAGCGCCTCGAAGACCTTTGGCTCGTCAAGGCGGTAAGAAGGTGGATAAGGGAGCCAAGTTGTAACGGCGCCAGGTGTTTTGAACGGCACCCGTTTTCTTCAAGGCCCGGAACTCTGGAACCAAACCGTTCGTTTCGGATACACTCAGAGCCGCAGTGTCTTGTCTTTTGATTGCTTTACGGATTCGCCCTGGAAAAGTGGGGCTTTAGTTACGCCCCTGGACGGCCCTTTTGACGGTCATAAAGCTGACCCCGAGCTGGGCGGCGATGGCGCGCCAGCTCATCCCCGCCTGGCGCATCTCCATCGCTTGGTCCCTCCGGAAGACTTTGGCCGGGCGCCCGCAGTGCTTGCCCTGGCTGCGGGCTCGAGCGACCCCGGCCTTGGTCCTCTCCGAGATGCGGATGCGCTCCTGCTTGGCGATCCACGCCGCGATCGCCAGCATCAGCTCACCGGCCGGTCCGGTGGTGCGGAAGTGCGGTTCTGTCAGGCTCTCGAACTGCACGTCGTAGCCCGTGAGGCGGTGGATGTGGTTGAACGTCTCATACACGCCCTCGCGGGTGAAGCGGTCTAGCGCCCAGACCAGCACAACGTCGAACTTGCACCTCGACGCCGCCGCGAACAGTTGCCAAAAGGCGTCCCTGTCTCCGGTCTTGCCGCTTTCGTGGTCGATGTATTCGCAGGTGATCTCCCACTGCTGGCGCCGGGCGTACTCGCGGAGCTGCACGAGCTGGTTCTCGGTGTCCTGGCCCTTGTCTTTGGTGCTGACTCGGGCGTAAATGGCGGCTCGCATGCCTGTATAGTCCGCGGGGCGCGCCCGCCCCCCAACCTTTGCGCCACGCTGCCGACAGCGCCAGCCAGGGGTTGGCTCAGTGAGCAGGACGGAGAAAATGCGGAGCGGGCGTCCGGACGTTTGTGGGAACCGCCGCGGCCGCCGGCCGGTACTCGCGCTTACCAGACCAACCGGGAGCTTTATTGAAGGGCCTGCTCGCGAGGAGGTTTCAATTTCCCGTCCCCGGGGATCCGGGCCCTTTCGGAAGTGACAAAGGCATTCGGCGGACGCATAGGTCTGCCGTGAAAATGCCCGGCAGACCCAGAGCTTAGGAAGGTAATCAAGCCGAGACTTTCCCACCAAACGCGTCCTGACACGCCCGCCAGAAGGAGCAGTACTTCCGGCTGCAGAGATTGCTGCCGCGGTTCGGCAGCCACACGCCAGCCCTGATGGACTGCTGAACCAGCGGGTACAGTCGGGCCGTCGCGTCCATGTCGGACTGTTCCGCCTGGCAGGTCAACTGCACGAGCTGGGGCGTCTTGGTTTTCACCAGGGTGTCCACGCGCGCTTCGCCGCTGGCCCCGGTCATCAGTTGAGAGTAGGTCGCCACCTGGAACCTATAATCGGAACCGATCTCGCTCGGCTTGCGGGCAGCCGTTTTCAAGTCGATGATGCGTCCGGAGGTATCCATCAGGTCGATGTAGCCGTGGACCAGCACTCCGCCGATCCTGCCGGCGACGTGGGCTTCGACGGCGGCCGGCTCGACCTCCGGGCAGACCTCCTCCAGGTACTTCAGCGTGAGAGCCAGGCCTTGCGCCTTCAGTTCCGCGGGGTTCTCATCCTCGCGGAATTCCGTGGGGAACGAGCCTTTCTCGTGTTCTCCCTTCACCAGGCGGTCCCAGGCGTCGAGGTAGATGGCCCGGACGCCAGCGGGCCCGAGATCCTGGCGGGTATCGAGCTTCTGCTCGAAGTTGGTGCCGATGGCCGCGTGGACGGCGGATCCCATGGTGAGCGAGCCCGTGGGCGGGTCAGGGAGTTTGGCCACCTTGCGGAAATACACTTTGGCTGAACAGCCGAGGTAGCCGTTGCAGGTAGAGGGGGATAGGATATCCCCCGGTTCGGATTCGATGGCGAGGACGCGAGCGGCTGCCATTACCTGGCCTGCCTTTCCCACGGCCCGATCCAGCCCTCCTTGGTGGCCGCGATGAGAATAGTGGAAACCGCATCCTGGCGAGCTTGGTCGCTCCACTGCTCGCCGGTTTCCTTCAGACCGTTCTGGACGATCTGAACGACCTCGGTGAATGCCCGGTTGAAAGGGACCTTAAGGGGCGGGATTGAAATGGCGATCGCGGCATACGGCCTCATGGCTCCATTTGTGCCATTGCCGTTCCCGTTCAGCGGGGCCGGCGGGCCGCCGTTGGGTTTGCTACCATTGCCGTTGGAGTATGGCGGCTGAGAGGCTGCTGTTACCGCCGGGGCGGGTGCTGTAACACTCGCTCCGGCCTGATTGGCGGCCACTTGCTTCGCGACCCGCGCCGCTACTTCCGCCCGCACCTGACGCTCGATGTCGGTTTCGTCAATGCCGGTCATCTGCGTTGGCGTGGGTTGAGGCTGCTGAGGCACGACGGCCTCTTCCAGCCGGTAGACGTCCCACAGCACCGGTTCTCCCTTCCGGCCTGTCGAGCGCTTGCAAACGAAGAATGGCTCTCGCGCTTGAATACCGAGTTGATTGATTTTGGCGGCTACGACCATATCCAGATACATGGCCTTACCGTCCGTGGTGGTGTAGAAGACCTGGTCTCCGAAGCGTCCTTCGACCAGCTTGCCGTCTGGAAACCGAAGGGCAACCTGGACGGGAATGTTCGGTGTGAACGTCAACTTCTCCATGGGGATTTCCTTCCTGCGGTTCCGATCTCGCCACGTCATTATTCTCAAGCCATAATCAGTCTATCATGATAGCCTTCTTTACGTCAATAGAAAAATAGCCTATCATAATAGCTGACGTGCCAATACCCAAGAGCATGATTTGTGAGTGCCTCCGATGCGCCCACGTTTGGGTAAAGCGCATCGAAGGCCGGCCCGTTCGCTGCCCGAAGTGCAAAGAGCACGATTGGGATGTCCCTGCAGGTAAGCTGAAGCGCGGGCGCCCGAAGAAGGTTGAATGAGAGGTTTGGATGGTCATCGGACATCTCGGTTCGAGGTTCTGAACTGCGTAGTCCCATTCCATCAAAGTGCCTGCCGGTTTCACGCACGGCCTGCGTGCGCTGTAAGTCGAGGGCGACGTCGCCACTGCCACCTCAAGGGGGCTCCGCCTAGCCGTCTCACCCGCCGTCGAAACTCGGGAAGTTTCGCTTCAAGTCGGCCCGGAGATCGATGTGCCGATGGGCGGGAGTCCATTCTAAAACACGCTGACCAACGGTTCTTCCAAATATCCACTGTCTCCCAAGTGCCCACTTGAATTCGAAAACGCTTCGGTGTATAGTTGACTTGTCTTTTTGTTCGTGCCTGTTTGCTCCGGTATCCGAGAGACGCTTTAAATAAAGAAGCAACTTAATACACGATGATTAAGTTCTAACCCATCGGCTCAATCTGAGCCGTTCGGGATTCGTTTCGGATGCTCTGCGCGCAGGCGCCAACTGGCGGTCAATAGTCAGTCTTCTCTGCGCCACGACTGACCCACTTATACGGCCGAAGCCACGTTCGAATGTGGCTGATGGCCCCCGAAAACAATTTCGACCGTGGTTGATGTCTATCTCCTGCCGGGGGATGCCTCCGTCGACTGGTGCTGGCTCATCGAGCGCACTTTAGCGCGTGGCCCGTATCAACCCATCAATTGGCTCCCAAGAGCCGGAGGTGAGGGCGTGACCGCCGCGTCTGTGTTTCATACCTCGATTGCTGCTACGGCGCTGCTCCATACAGACCACGAGTCGCCCGTAGTGCTGCTGCGTCGAGTGGCCACCGGGGACTGTCTCGCTGCAAGAGAACGGAAACACGGAAGCTGCGACGAGTTCGACTCGGCTTACGATCGCCGGCAGGCCTCGCACTGTCGGTCACTCGCAACGTCGGTGAGGCAGTGGACACGATAGGCCGCCCAGACCAGGCTTCCGCGCTGTTGCGGGACCTACCCGACCTCACACACGACGCGCGCACCAGTATTCGAACGGCCCAGCTCCTTGCCACCGATATCCTGCTAGACAGCACCTATGAAGCGTGGAGTCACTTCATCGGCGGTGTGAACTCACGCCTAAGAGGCAAAGCTGTTATCCGCTCGGAACGCGTGAGCGCCCTAAAGTCAGCACAGCGCGCGTACCGCAACGCCGCAATCCACGCCTATACTCTGCTGTTCGACGTCGTCGCTGCCGAGTATCTAGCTGTCGATGCGGATCCAGAAGCATATTCCGAACGGCTAGAGCGAGTGGTGGCTCCCCTGGTGCGCCGGGCATTGCCAGTGCCGCACGATCATCCGTTGATCTCGGCAGCGATCAAGACGAGGGTCATCCATTGGGAAGAACAGCGAATTGCGCCATCTGGTACTCCCGGACGACTTGCGGCTGTATCCGGGCGCGAGACGCCGGCCCAGATCATCGAACGATTGAGGCGTAAAAAGGGGTGGACCATGGAAAGTCTGGCAGCGCAGGCGGAATTGGACATAAAGCAGGTCTATAAGGTCAAACGCGGTTATCCCGTTCGTACCGACACGATTGGGAAACTGGCGGCGGCTCTTCAATGTCCACCCGGTGAACTCATTCCATCGCTCCTACCTCCAAGAGCCAGGGTTACGTCTCCAGTTCCTTAATGTATACCCGAAATTGCCAGGGCTGACTACCCTGATCGGCTAGTGACGGCGACCCGACGTAACCGTATTATGCGATATAGACGACAACAACAACAAGCTAGATAAAGCTATGAAGGCCGATGAAATTAGTCCTACGGACATGGCGCGGCAGCGAGGCTGCACCGTCAAGTATGTTTATGACCTGCTTGCCGCAGGGCGCATACCTGGAGCCCAAAAGGTAGGTAAGAAATGGGTGATACCGAAACGCGCACTGAAGGAACTGGGCGGAAAGCACAGCTCGCTAGGCGGACTCCCTTGAATTGGGATATCCATGCAATCTGCCCAGCTCCGGGCAGCCTTCCGGCGCCGAGGATGACTATCAGCGAGTGCAGCGGAGAAGTGATGAATGCCTAGCTCGTTTCATCCAGTACAACTCCCGCGCACGCACCGAAGTTATTAAGTGTTTCTGTGGGGCAGACCCGGTCTATCATGCGGCCTCCAAAACGTACCTCATCTCGTGGTAGGTCGGCGCCGAGAATACTCGGGCCGGCAGCCCGCCGAAGCGAGGCGACGCTTGAGATTCAGGCGGGTGCCGTGTCGGATATCGCGATCCAGGGCTTGATCAATGACTGGATAGCGCCGATGATCGCCGACCACATCATTGAGAGCATTGTAAAGGCTAGGGACCGATAGATCCTCCTTGCGCAGCCGAGCTTTTTATGCTCATAATATGTTCGCAAGGACCTACGATTATGAGATCCAGAACCGCGAAGATCGGGCGACCGCGCAAACCTGCTTCACTGAGGCGAACGTGCCGATTGCAATTGTTGCTGACGACAGCGGAACATAAGGCTCTGAATGCGTGCGCGGCGCGGATGGAGACGACGGCCAGTGAGATTATCCGGGGCTGTCTTCGGACTCTGCTAAAGATGCAGATTCCGGACGGTTTGCGCAGAGGTGATGGGCGATGAAGCAACGGTGCGCAATCTACGCTCGCTACAGTTCAGACCTGCAGCGTGAAAGCTCCATAGAGGATCAGATTCGCCGATGCCGCGAATATGCCTTGCGGCAGGGGTGGCAAGTCGTTGAGGAATTGGTTAGTGCAGATCGGGCGGTATCGGCGGCATCAGTTGCGGGCCGCGACGGACTGCAACAGTTGGTAAGAGCCGCAAGAGCCAGGAACCGACCCTTCGATCGTCTTTTGGTCGATGACACGTCCCGCCTTGCTCGCGATCTTTCCGACGCCCTCCGAACCCTGAAGATTCTGGAGTTCCACGGCGTGAGCATCGTGTCGGTCAGCCAAGGCATAGACTCGTCGCAAGGTAACGCCGGCCCCCTGCTTGCGATGCACGGCATGATGGACGAGCAGTACCTCACCGATCTCGCTAAGAAGGTCCACCGGGGTCAGGAGGGGCGAGCGCTGAACGGTTTCACCACGGGCGGGCGCGTCTTCGGCTACGACAACGTTCCGATTGAAGGCCCGAGCCGCACTGGCAAATACGGACGCCTCGCGGTGCTCGGCGTCAAGTTGCGCATCAATCCCGAGCAGGCAGCGGTCGTAAACCGGATTTTCGCGATGTTCGCGAGAGGAATGGGCCAGGGCGCAATCGCGATTCAACTGAACCGGGAGGGCGTGCCCGGCCCTAACGGCCACTGGTCGAGGTACACGATACACGAGATGTTGCACAACGAGCGGTACCGAGGCGTCTTCGTCTGGGGCCGCACCAAGAAGGACCGCAACCCCGAAACCGGGCGGAAGGTGAGTCGTCCAACGCTGGAATCGGGCTGGCGCCGGGTTGATGTTCCCGAGTGGCGTATCATACCGGAGGAGTTGTGGCAGGCCGTTGAGAAGCACCGTAGGGAGGTCGTGCAAGACTACCACCGGAAAGGTGGGCTGAGCCGCATCGAGCAGCACCGCACTTATCTGTTTAGCGGGACCCTAATCTGTGGCGTTTGCGGCGGTAGCATGGTCATCTGCACCGGGGGCGGCAAACGGGGCTACGTGAAGTACGGCTGCCACACCCACAAACACACCGGCGTCTGCGGCAACAAGTTAATGATCCGGCAGGACCGACTGGAGGAACAGATGCTGGCCGCCATCGAGCAGCGCCTGCTATCCCCCGGTACTCTCGATTTCCTAATTAAGCGATGTGAGGAGGAGCTGAAGAAGAGGCTCGCTGAAAGGGAACGAGAGGGCGCGACCGTGGCCCTGGATGGGCTGAAGAATGATCTGGACGACAGGAAGCGGCGTCAACGGAAGCTCATTGAAGCCATCGAGACGGCAGGCGACATCACCGTCTTGACTGAACGATTGCGGGATTTGGGAAGCGAGATCAGACGTATCGAGGATGCCATCGCCCGCTGCCGGCCTATCAAGTTGGAAGAAACGGTTGGAGACATTCGGGAGCACGTCTCTAAGGCCTTGCTTCAATTGAAGGAACTGCTGGCGACCGGCGCAGACAAGAACGTGACCCTCGCGAAGGAGGCGCTCGCCAAGCACGTGGGGAAACTTGTTCTTACACCCGGTGCCCGGGACGGACGCCCGGTCTATAAGGTCACGGGCGCCGTTACGGTCGACGGAGGCGCGGAAAAGTGTCGAATGCAGTTGGTGGCCAGGGACGGAATCGAACCGCCGACGCCAGCCTTTTCAGGGCTGCGCTCTACCAGCTGAGCTACCTGGCCGGGAATCCATTAGTCTACCAGCCTCATCCGGCCCACCGCAAATGCCAGTCTTGTCTCATACGAGATGAGCCTGGAGCGGTGGTTTGTATCGGCTTGGTGAGGCATCGCGACCTCGTAAAGGAGATTGGTCAGACCTGTGACTGGAGCGCCACCGTGAGGCTGGCATGCCGGACCTTGAATAGGAGAATGGTGACCGCCGCAGAGCCCGTCTACTCCACCCGCAGTTCAACGACCGGAAACTACTGGGAATCATCTATCGAACGCTGAAGAACAAGTGGGTGTTCGAGGATTTCCCGAACTTCGTACTGGCGGAGGCGCGTTTCGCATTCGGGGGTTCCACTCCGACAACGGCAGAGAGCTGCGCCAGGTCGTTCTCATAGACGTCGCAGACGATCCAGACGTGCGAAACGTCGGAGATCGTGAAAGGGTTCGGCGCGGTCAGCGCCTGCACGCCGGATGAGTTAGTGATTTCCTGGTCGGTAATCACTCCCGAAACCGGAGCGTAAACCTCAATGATTCCAGTCGGGTGGTCGGGATCGGCCCCCAGCAGGTGAAGGTGTTCGGTGGCGGTTGCCAGATCGACTTTGGCGTCACGCGACCCGAGGCGAGCGACGGCACCGGCACCTGCCGCGACACGTCGGGACTCACTACGCCGGTCACGTTCAATTCCGGCGAGGTACTCGCCGGCCGTCGCCAGCGGAAACTGCTCCGGATGATCCACTTTTAAGTCAAAAGATTAACCATACGATTGACCTCGGATGCACGGCGCGGTGCAGCGTGAGGAAGGCATTTCGCGTCGCAGGACGTTCTACCGCTGGCACTTCCCGCGGACAAATGCCGCGTGATACGCTGCGATGTGACTACCCGCCTTATGGGCCGCTTCAGATTCACAATCGCCATTTTCGTCTTCATCGCGGCCCCGCCTGCCCAGACCGTCGCGAGTGTCGTCAGAGGGGAGATCGCCGACCCGAGCGGCGGGTATGTGCCGGGAGCGACGGTTACCTTGATTCGCCAGGAAACCGGCGCGCGAAGGAGTGCGGTCAGCGACGCTCGCGGAGAGTTCACGATTACCGCGGTCCCACCCGGCGAATATCTTCTGGAAGCAGAGCGCCAGGGCTTCCATAGATACGCCCAGGCGTTGATCGTGGAGGTGAACCAGGACCAGGATATTCACGTCGAAATTGACTTGGCTGCGGCGGGCAAGACAATGATCGAAGTGGCCGGAATCGCGCCGCTGGTGCGGCCGGAATCGTCGGCCATGGGCGGCGTAATCGACAACCGACAGATTCTCGGCCTGCCTCTCGATGGGCGCAACTTCTACGAGCTCAGCCTGCTGCTGCCGGGGGTCGTGCCGCCGGCGCAAGGCTCGGCGGGATCGGTCCGCGGCGCCTTTTCGATCAGTGTGAACGGAGCCCGCGAAGACGCCAACAACTTCCTGTTGGACGGAGCCTACAATGGCGATCCCAAGCTGAACGGCGTCAGTGTGACCCCGTCCGTGGACGCGATCCGCGAGTTCGAAGTCGCGACTTCCACATACGACGCAACCTTCGGCAGAAACGCGGGCGGACAGATCAGCGTGGTCACGCGCTCCGGCGGCAATCAGTTCCACGGCACGGCTTACGAATTCTTTCGCGACGGCGCGCTCGATGGAGTCAATTTTTTCGCGCCGCCCGATCAACCCGCGCCAAAGTACCGGCGCAGCCAGTTCGGCGGCACACTGGGCGGACCGCTCGTCAGGAACCGAATGTTCTTCTTCGCCGATTACGAAAGCACGCGGATGGCGGCCGGCGAGACCCTGGTCACCAATGTGCCAACCGCGGCCGAGCGCTCCGGCGATTTTTCCACGAGCGGCCTGGTGGCGATCGACCCGACTACCGGGCAGCCGATCCCCGGCGGAAAAATTCCGCAGTATGAACTGAGTCCCATCGGGCTGGCGATCGCGGCGCTCTATCCGGAGCCCAACCGCAGCGTACCTGGGGCGAATTTCGTATCCTCGCCATCGCT
>Ga0326727_10009470_pt1 | contig 23958 bp, 20 predicted proteins | sample MB2enrmetagenome_FD_207643 | JGI IMG/M metagenome (GOLD analysis project Ga0326727, IMG submission 207643) | Lab enriched peat soil microbial communities from McLean, Ithaca, NY, United States - MB29MY | ecosystem: Environmental > Terrestrial > Soil > Wetlands > Peat | place: USA: New York... | reverse complement strand
TTCGACGCGTCGAAGAGCCGGTTGCCGGGCGGCGAAACCGGGTTCGACGCGGCGAAGAGCGGTCTGGTCGACGCGAAGAGCGGGTTTCACGCGGCGTGAAGCGGGTTGCTCGCGGCGTGGAGAGGGTTGCTCGGCGGCGAACATCGTCTACTCCGCGGCGAAACCGGTTCACACGTCGGCGAAACCGGTTTGCAACGCGGCGAACATGGATCCGTGGGCGGCAAGCCCGCGACCGGGTTCCATCGTCGCAGGGAGGAGACCGAGCGCTGGACGTGACTGCGGGCAAGGTGGAGCAGCCGCGGCGCGCTCCTCGACATACCGTGGCGACTCTGAGATCTTCGCCCCGTGCAGCCCCGGCGCGAAGTCCGACTCCCGCTCGAGGTGGGGCTCTCCGTGCTCAGCGGGACCATGCTCTTCATGCTCGCCACGGTGGCGTTCGCGTACTTCACGCTCGCGGCGTCCTGGGTGACGTCCCGGGTGGAGGGAGAGGGGGAGGCCACCACCCCGTTCACCGTGTTCGTCACGTTCGCCGTCACCATCGTCATCGGCGTGACGTACATGGTGTGGCATCGAGGGTGGGGCTGGCTGGGTACGTTCTGGCGGTTTCGCCCGTCGGACATCGTCTTCGGGCCGACCGCGCTCCGGGTCGACGGCGGGCCGCACCACGGCTTCTCGATCGACTACGCGGACATCGACCCCGAGAAGTGCGTGATCGAACCACGCCGGGCCGTCCTCTTCCGCGACCCGCGGACCGGCAAGAAGACGCTCTCGTCGAAGACCGTGGATGCGCGCGTGCTGCGCCTCGAGGGCGAGTCGCTCGCGGAGGCGGACGAGACCGAGCCGGACGAGCTGGCCTCGCTCGAGGAGGTCCACCAGGCGATCCTGGCCCGGGTCGTGGCCGAGCCCCAGGTCGAGCGGCCCCGCGCGGAGGCCAGGGTCCTGGCGTGCCCCTCCTGCGGCGCCCCTGTGGCCCCGAGCGACCGCCCCGAGGGTCCCTGTGCCCACTGCGGCGCCGCGGTCGCGATGCCGGAGGAGCTCCGCGTCCGCGTGGAAGCCGCCCGGAAGCTCCCCGCGGCCGAGGCCCGCGCGGCGAGGTTCGTGGAGATGCTGCTGGAGCAGCCCGGCGCGAGATCGATGACGGCGTTCCTCATGGCCTCGATCGCGATCATGGTGCTGCCGTGTCCGCTCGTCGCCGCGCTGGCGGCGCGTCTGTCCCACAGGCACGCGCTCACTCCGCTCTTCGTGGCGGGCCTCGCCCTCCTCCCGCTTCTCTTCGTCATCGATGGATTCTTCCTCTCGCGCTATCGCTTCGTGGACCGGCGTGCGATCCGTACGGTCGTGACGAGCTTCGCCGCGCTGCGCCCGGAGCGCGCCGACGGTCCGCCACGGTGTCACTCGTGCCTCGCGCCGCTGCACGACTCCGACAGCGTCGTGGTCACGTGCGTGTACTGCGCCGCGCCGAACGTCACGGGGGTCGACCTGCGCGGGAGCGTGCGCAAGGCCAAGGCCTCGACGAAGGCGCTGGTCGAGGCGCTCGCGGGGCGAGACTTCGAGCGCCGGGCCTGGATGCGCGCGACCCTCTGGAGCCTGCCGTTCGCGATCGCGACCATCGCGCTCCTCGCGGTGGCCATGGTTCGCTGAGGGAAGCGCCCACCATCAAAGAGGAACGCACACCTTCGCGAGCCTCGCGGTGATGGCGGCGAGCGGCCCCTTCTTCCCGGCGAGACCGGGGAACCCGCCGTGGCGGAACGTCTGCCGCAGTCGCTCGAGGAGCAGCGGCTCGCCTCGCACTCCCGCGACCCGCGCGTCGAGGGACGGGTCCGGGACGAGGATCGTCTCTTGCCCGCCGCTGAACCCCGCCTTGCCGACGGCGTCCGGGGCGAACGCGAGAGGCCAGCGCGCCTCGCCGCCGGCGTTCTCGAGGGCGTCCACGAGGATGTCCCTGGCGTCGCCCAGGACGAACGCGTCGGTCGCGAGCGACGGCTCGTGCCCCGGAAAGGCGCCCCTCAGATCGCACGAGCCGATCTCGAGAAACGCCATGCGGAGCGACACCGGAAGCGGACCGCCGACCGCCTTCTCGAGCGCCTTGAGCGTCTCCGGCGACGCCGGCCGGCCGAGCGGGGCCTTCGAGTCGAAGGCGTAGCCGAGCTCCTCGAGCTCGCGGACGATGGCCTCGAGGTTCTTCCGCGCCTTCTTCATCGATCGACGCATCGCCTCGACGTCGGCCTTCGCGAGCTTCGGCGGAGGGGCGGGCCTCTCGATCGCGCCCGCCCGGAGGAGTCGCTTCTTGGCCGCGGCCACCTCGGACTTGCTCCAGCAGTCGAGGACGTAGCGGCAGACGCCGACCATGCGCTCGTCCTTCACCCAGGCGAGCGCCAGGGCCAGGTAGCGTTCGTCCGCGATGCCGCCGCGCCCGGCGGTCGCCTTCCTCGCGTCGCGCGCGCGGTGCCACACCTGATCCATCAGCTCGTGCGCGAGCACCCGCCCGGAGGCGCGGCGGAGCGCCTCGAGGCCGCCGAGGGCATCCATGGCGTGCGACTCCCCGTCGCGGAGGTGGGCGCGGACGGCGAAGAAGCGGCGGCGGTCCGACCGCGAGCCGGTGCCCTCCTCGAGCAGCGCCAGGCTCCGCTCGTCGTCCCACGCGACCAGCGCGTGGCCGGTCGCCAGGAGCACGTACTCGTCGACGCTCCCGGCGTAGAGCCGCGAGAGGACCGGCCAGGCCTGGTCGACGTGGTGGTGGCCGAAGTAGGCAATCAGCGACTCGACGAGGTGCGTCTCGCTCCGCGGGTGAGCGCGCGACGTGTCCATGACGCGCGACGCCTCCAGGCGACGAAGGACGATGGGCCACGCGCGCGCACAGACGGACGAGGAGACCCCGCGCAGGACGTACGGGACGTCGGCGTGCGCGAGCGCCAGCTCCACGGCGGCGGGGTCGTCGACCTTCCCGAGCGCTGCGCCCACCTCGCTGCCCATCTCGCTCCAGGGCGAGACGGCCAGGATCTTCCGGGCCAGCGGGAGCACTTCGCCGGGCGCGACGCGAGACAGGAGGCGCAGCGCGAGCTCGACCGCGCCGGGGTCGGCATCGCTGCGCACGGCCGCGACGAACGCCTCCCACGACGGAAAGGCGTCCGCATATCTCTGGTGCCAGGGTCGGGCGAGGCGACGGACCGGCAGGACGAGATTCGTCCCGACCGTCGCCGCATCGAGCGCGTGTGCCTCGGCCAGGGCGTGCTCGCGGTGCCGCTCCATCGCGTCGGCGAGGGCGCGCTCCACATCGACCAGGTCCCACTTCTCGAACGGGGGCTTCATCGCGCTCTCGCCTCTACGTGCCGCCCGGACGCTACCGAGCCCGGAATCGAAACCCTGCGAGCGCGGATCGGCATGTCGCCTCCGCGGCCCCGTCGCCCTCGGCATAATTGCACGTCATCAGCCAGAGGTCCTTCGGTGTGCCCGGAGTGTTCCCTGGCAGGTGCAGCTCGGTGATGAGGGCCATCCCCCGTGGAGCGCGCAGGTGGATCTGGCACGTCTTGCCGACGGGACCGTCGATGATCGCGGCGCTGAGGAGCGTCCCCCCGGTCCCGGGCGCCTCCGCGCCGCCCGTCACGAGGCCTTCCCCCGTCCGGGCGCAGGTCGTCGGATCGTCGAACGATCCCCCTGGCAGGGGGACCTTCCGCACGACGATCGTCGGCGGGTCGTCGCGGGTCGACGTGCTCGCCCGGAGCACCACGGCGGGGTTCGACGCTTCCTCGTGGAGCGCGGCGCTCACGTCGGCGTAGCCGTCGGGCAGCGGAAGCGCGAAGTCCTCTGTCTCGATCGTGTGCGTCTGTCCGGCGGACGTGGGGTCCGCGCCATGGCGGGCGCAGGCCGTGGCCAGCAGCCACAGCGACGAAGCGGCGATCCGCGACACCTCCGTTACGGCGCGCTCCACCTGCCGCCGTGCTTGTCGCAACTCGGCCAGAACACGTCCACGTCGGGCAGGTAGCGATACGTGGTGATGCCCGTGGTCGGGTCCTCGCAGAAGACCCTTGCGCACCACGTGGAGATCGCCCGCCGTCTTGCCCTTGCAATAGTAGGTCATCACCTGTCGCGACCGGCGGTGATCGCACGTCGCGACGACGTTCTCGGTCGGGCAGTGGTCGACGAAGTGGCCCCTGACCCGGTGATTCCGCAGATCTTGCTCGACCTCTTCCTTGCTCGACGGGAACGGATTCGGATCGGAGGGCTGGGTCGGGTCGTACGTCATGCACTGGTGGTCGTTGTTTTCGGTCACCGGCTCGTCCCACATGAAGCTGAATCCGACGGGCGTCCACGACCCGGGGTGGACGACGGGTGGTGGTCCCTCGCGTCCGAGTCCTGGTCCCCCACCGCCACCCTCCTTCGGAGGAACGCCGCCGATGCCGCTCGCGGGGCCGCCGGGCATGGGACCTCCTGGTCCAGGCGTCCCGGGCTGCGACGGTCCGGTGGCGCTGGGAGCCTTCTTGCCGTGGCCACCGCCCCCTCCTCCGCCTCCGCCCCCGTCGCCGTCCCCGCGTCGCCGCCCCCTCCTCCTCCTCCGGCCCCGTTCAGCGGGCTCCCCGGGCCGTACGCGATGGTGCACCCCTGCGTGTAGATGCCGAGAATGCTCATGCCCCCGAACTCGACGGAGTGCACGTCCGAGCGACGAGAGAACGAGAGAACGAGAGGACGGGCGGCTCGCACGGCGCGGCCGACGGTAAGCGACGATGTGGGCGAGCTGCAATACGGTCCCGACGGAAAACCCTGCTTCTTCGGCGCGTGCGGTAGCCTCTTGCTCATGAGGCTCCTCGTGTGCGCGACGGTCGCGGGGGCCCTGGCGGCGGCCTCCGGCTCCGCGATGGCGGCGACGATGACGGTCAGCGCCGTGCGCGAGACGCAGAAGATCCGGCCCACGGATCCTGCGCCGCCGGCGGCCAGCAGCATCGCGCTCTCGTGCGCGCAGAACGAGTTCTGCGCCTTTCAGCTGGCCGTGACCGCCCCCGCCGGCGGGTCCGTCACGGTGAACGACGTCACCCTCGGCAACCTGACCAGCGCGTGCGGCTCCACGCTCGACGCCTCGGCGTCGCTCGTCTACCGCGAGGGCTTCCTCGACATCACGACCCCGTCCAACTCCGCCGGGCTCACCGGGCAGTGGCCGGATCCGCTCGTGCCCAAGGTGGACGCGTTCTACCAGGAGACGCGCAACGCCTTCCCGGCCACGGTCGCCGCCGGGCAGACGCAAGCGTTCTGGGTCGAGCTGCTCATCCCGACCGGCCAGGCCCCGGGGACGTACGCGGGCACCGTCACGGTCACCCCGGCGGGAGGGAGCGCCGCGCCCGTCGCGGTCTCCATCCAGGTGCGCGCGTTCGCCCTGCCGTCGACGTCTTCGCTGGGGAGCGCCTACGGGTTCGACTGGGACGGGCCGTGCGTCGGCCACTTCGGCGGATACGGCGCGCCGAACTGCGACGACCAGCAGCTCGAGGCGCTCAACGCACTCTACTTCCAGGACGCGCTCAACCACCGGCTGAGCATCAGCGCGCTCGTCTATGCGCCGCCCATCACCAACGGCCAGGGGGACTTCACCACCTTCGACACGCTCTACGGTCCATTCCTCGACGGGACCGTGCTGACGGGCAAAAACCAGCTGAAGGGAGCGAAGCTCACCACCATCGCCTACGTCGGCGACCAGGTGTCCGCGAGCTACGCGGCGTGGGCGAGCCACTTCAAGGCCAACGGCTGGTTCGACCGCGTCTTCGACTACACGTGCGACGAGCCGCCCAACGGCTGCGCGTGGACCGACATCCCGGCGCGCGCGGCGATCGTCCACGGAGGCGATCCGCTGTTTCGCACCCTGACGACGACCAGCGTCCAGGCCGCCCAGGCCAACGGAGTCCTGTCCTCGCTCGACATCCTCGTGCCCATCATCAACTACATGGACGGCTCGCCGGACGATCCGTATCCCGGCGATCAGCGGGCCAGCTACGACACGTTCCTGCAGACGCCCGACACGCTGCTCTGGATGTACCAGTCCTGCGAGCCGTCGAGCTCGTGCGCGGACAAGACCGTCGGCGGGACGCCTGGCTATCCGACCATGTTCATCGACGAGCCGGCGCTCACCAATCGCATGATGCAGTGGATGGACTTCACGTACCAGGTCAGCGCCGAGCTCTACTACGACACCACCTACGCGATGAGCCAGGCCTCGCAGGACTCCTGGACGACCCAGTACGAGTTCGGCAACAACGGGGACGGCTCCATCTGGTACCCGGGCAAGCCCTCGGTCATCGGCGGCACGCACGACATCCCCGTCGAGAGCCTGCGGATGAAGATGCTGCGCGAGGGCATGCAGGACTACGAGTACCTCGACCTGCTGACCACGCTGGGCGACGGCGCCTTCGCGCAGGCGCAGCTCGCCAAGGTCGTCACCGCCGCCGGCGACTTCACGGCCGATCCCTCCGTCCTCGAGCAGGCGCGGCTCGACATGGCGCAGGAGATCGAGAAAGACCTGGCCGCGGCCGACGGCGGGGGCGGCGGCGTCGCCGGGTGCGACGGGGGAACGCCGGCCGACGGAGGCGCGCCGAGCGACGCGAGCGTGGCCGACGGCGGCGGAGTCTCCACGACCCCGGCGGACGGCGGCGGGGGCGCAGCGGCGGACGGCGGCACCGCCGCGGGGTCCAAGGGCGGGTGCCACTGCGACGTCGGCGCGACGCGGTCGCCGTCCGGCGCGGGGGCGATGCTCCTGGCGGGCGCCCTGGCCGGGGCGTGGGCGCGCCGGCGAAGAGCGGTACGCTGCGCGAAGGAGATGGAGCCTCGATGAACGTCGGACTGCTGGTGGGCCTCATCGTCGGGGGGAGCCTCCTCTTCGCGGGGACCCTCGTCGCGCTCATCCTCTCCGCCGTTCGCCGCGCCGCCGCGCGGCAGATGGCGGCCCTCGCGGGCGAGGGCATCGTGCTCGACTCGGGCCGGATCCACGTGAAGCTGCAGTTCCGCGGCTTTCGCGGGCCGAGGGTGGCCATCGGCGTCGGGGTCAACGCGGGCCCGGGTCGGGTGGTGCTCACCCAGCGCCGGTTCACGTTCGTGCCCGCGGGGCAGAACCGGTACGGCATCGCCACCATCGACCGCGAGATGCTGGGGCGCTTCGACGTCGGGGTGGACCAGGGCAAGCTGCACCTGCACAGCGACAACCCGCCCAACGCCTCCGGGACGGTCGACATGTTCCTGTCCGTCGCCGAGCCCGCCCGGTGGGTGGACGCGCTGACCACGGCCGGAGCGCGGCCCAGTCAGGGCGGGTGAGGGGCATGACCGGCCGTCGACTCGCCAGCGCCGTCGTCGCCCTCCTGGTCCTCGCCGGCACGGCCGGCTGCGACATCCCCATCGGCGCGCTCCGCAGGGGCCCTCCCGAGGGCATCGACGCGCGCGCCATCCGGGCGGCGACCTGGGCGCCGGACTTCCGGCTGGAGGGCACCCGCGGGCCGTTCTCCCTCTTCGACGCCGTCGCGCACGACAGCGCGCTGCTCGTCTTCTATCGCGGCCACTGGTGACCCGACTGCCGCGCGCAGCTCGTGGAGCTGCAGAGACACCAGGCCGAGTTCGCCGCGCGCTCCATCCGCGTCGTGGGCATCTCCGTCGATCCGCTCGACAGGTCCCGGGACCTCGCCCGGGACCTCGGCCTGGACTTCCCGCTGCTGTCCGACCCGAACCTGCTGGTCATCCGCGCCTACGGCGTCGCCGACGAGAGCAGCGGCCTCGCCTGGCCCGCCGAGTTCCTCATCGACGCGGGGGGACGCATCCGCTGGCGCGCGACGGCCGCGTCGGTCGGCACGCGCCCGTCGGCGGCGGACGTCCTGCGTGCCTTCGACGCAGTCGCGCCGGGACGGGGCCGCTGAATGGCGTAGTCTGGCGCGATGGATGGCGCCTACTCGACCGACGTGCGAATCCTCACGTGCCCGCAGTGCGGTGCGCCCGTTCACGCCGCGAGCGCCGGCGGACGCGTCGCGTGCACGTACTGCCGCGCGCCGCTGGAGGTCGCGGCGCGCAACGACGCGACGGTCGGCCGGCTGGCCGGTCCGGCGCCCACCGAGGCCGAACGGTGGCAAGGGCTGTGGGCGCAGGCGCAGAGCTTCCGCCAGCAGCCGCTCCCGCCCGAGATGAGCGAGCTCCTCCGCGCGGGGCCGCTGACGCCCGAGCGGATCCCGGCCGCGCTCGCGCTCTGGCGCTCGTATTGCCAGCGCGGCAGCGCGGGCGACGCCGCGAGCGCGCAGTACGCGGTCCTTCTCACCGGGGCGGTCGCCGGCTACTTCTTCAAGACGCAGGATCGCGTGCGGCAGCGGGCGCTGCTCGAGAGCACGCTCGACGCGCTCCCGAACCCGTCGCACAAGCAGGTGCTGCGCTGCCAGCTCGCGGGCGCCGCCGCGAACGCGGGCGACCTGCCGGCCGCGCAGACCTGGTTCGGCGCCTGCGATCCCCACTCCGCCGACCTGCTGGCCGACACAGCCTACCGCTGCTGCTACGCCAACCTGGCCACGTGGCGCGGCGACTCGCCCGCCGTCCTGGCCGCGCTGGGGCCGGCGCCCGGGAGCGTTCCGATCGCCACCACGTACTCGGTGCTGAGCGACGTCCTGCGCGCCAACGCGATCGAGAGGCTCGGCGACGTGAACACCGCCGTCGGACAGCTGATCGCGTCGGCGCGAGCCAACGCGGGGGGCGCGCAGGCGATGCAGGGCATCGCCGCGGGGCGATCGCAGCCCATCTGCCCGCAGAGCATGCCGCTGGCGATCGCCCAGGTGCAGGCGCACGGGTAGCGGTCGTGCTGCTCCCGCCCCAGTCGTAGAAGACACTCGCGCCGAAGTAGACGCCGGAGAGCACACCGCCAGCCCGCGCGCCGAAGCCCGCGCCCACGGGGCTCCCGTCCGCCCCTCCGTCCGGGTGACAGTCTGGGCCCCGCGACTACTTCTTCTTCGCCTTCTTGGCCTTCTTCGCCGCCGGCTTCTTCGGACTGACGGCGGCCGCCGGCGCAGTGCTGCCCGGCGGACGGTCCGCGTCGCCGCTCCCCCGTCTTCGTGGGATACTTCGTGCCAGCGGGGCAACCATGGTTGCTGGCACCTCCGAGCTCTCCGCAGTCCGGCCCTCGCCGCTGGTGCGGCCGCGGCCCAAGACGAACAAGTGGCTGGTCACCGTCTCCATCACCTTCGGGACGCTGATGGGGGCCATCGATTCGTCGATCGTGAGCGTCGCCTTGCCCCACATGATGGGAACGCTCGGCGCCACGGTGCAGGAGATCACGTGGATCTCCACCGGGTACATCATCGCGAACGTCGTGGTCATGCCGTTCACGGCGTTTCTCGGGCGCCAGTTCGGGCAGAAGCGGGTCTACATGTTCTGCCTCGCGCTCTTCCTGCTGGGATCCATCCTCTGCGGGACGGCGAGGACGCTGCCCGCGCTCATCGCCTTCCGCGCCGTGCAGGGGTTCGGAGCCGGAGCGCTCCAGCCGACCGAACAGGCCATCCTGCGGCAGACGTTCCCGGTCAAGGAGCAGGGAATGGCGATGGCGCTCTTCGGGATGGCCGTCATGCTCGGGCCCGCGCTGGGCCCGACGCTCGGCGGCTGGATCGTCGACAACTACGCGTGGCCTTGGATCTTCTACATCAACGTCCCGATCGGCATCCTCGGCCTCTCGATGGTGACGGCCTTCGTGCACGAAGACGAGGACATCGTCGCCAGGAACCGCGATCTCGCGCAGGCGCAGCGAAAGAACATCGACTGGTGGGGCATCGGCCTGCTCGTCGCCGGCCTGTGCTCCCTGCAGTACTTCCTGGAGGAGGGACAGCAGGACGACTGGTTCGAGTCGACGACCATCACCGTCGCCTTCTGGGCGGCGCTGGTCCTCGTCGGGGCCTTCGTCATCCGCGAGCTCACGTGCGAGGTGCCGGCCGTCAACGTCCGCCTCTTCAAGGACAGGGTGTTCCTCTCGGGCACGCTCATCGGCTCGCTGAACTTCGCGCTGCTGATGGGGACGATGTTCCTGCTCCCCCTCTTCATGCAGACGCTGCTCGGCTTCTCCGCCACCGACGCGGGCTTCGCCATGATGCCGCGCGTCCTCGTGATGCTGGTCGCGACGCCGATCGTGGGCCGCATCTACAACGTCGTCTCCCCGCGCATCATGATCGGGGCGGGCATCCTGTTCATCGCCCTGGGCGCGTGGGACATGAGCCACTTCACGCTCCAGAGCGGTCAGGACAACATCGTCTTCGCCATCATGATGCAGGGCGCCGGCTTCTCCTGCCTGTTCGTCCCGCTGTCGACGACGGCGCTCGCGGCCATTCCCCGTCACAAGATGGCCGACGCGACGGGGCTCAACTCGCTGTTCCGGCAGGTGGGCGGCTCCATCGGCCTCGCGGTGGGCGCGACGCTGCTCACGCGCTACGGGGACACCGCGCGCTCGGCGCTGGTCGCTCACGTCAGCGCGTCCAGCCAGGCCACGCTCGACCGCGTGCAGGGGCTCACCCGGGTGTTCCAGGGCCGGGGGATGGACGCGGTGCGGGCGCACGACATGGCCCTGCGCAGCCTGGACGGCATCGTGGAGCAGCAGGCGACGCTGCTGGCGTTCAACCGCGTCTTTCTGCTGGCGGGGATCGCCTTCTTGTTCCTGCTGCCCGTGCTCTACTTCCTCAAGGTGCCCGACCAGCCGGAGGCCGGGCCGAAGCAGAAGATCGAGGTGCACCTGGAGTGAAAAAGCGGCGCGAGGTCGACCTCGCGTCGCTCTTGGGCGCTATCCTCCCCGCACGCCATGCCGCTGGACGCCGCAGCCGCCTACCGCCGCGCCAGCGAGGCCGTTCGCGACGAGGTCGATGTGGTCCTCCCCGTCGCGGAGGGTGCGCTGCCGCCCGCGCTGCGAGGGGTGCTCTACCGGAACGGTCCGGGCAAGATGGAGGTCTTCGGGACCCCGTACCAGCACCCCTTCGACGGTGACGGGATGGTGACCCGGCTCGCCTTCGACGGCCGTGGCGTGCGGTACCGGAACCGCTTCGTGCGCACGACCGAGTACCTGGCCGAGGCCCGCGCCGGCCGGATGCTCTTCCGGAGCTTCGGGACCAACCTGCCGGGAGGCCTCCGGCGAAACTTCCTCCGGCTGCACTTCAAGAACGCCGCGAACACGAGCGTCGTGGTCCACGGCGGCAAGCTCCTCGCGCTCTGGGAAGGCGGGCTACCCCACGAGCTCGATCCGGTGACCCTGGAGACGCGCGGCCGGTACGACTACGACGGGCGTCTCCGCAACCGGACCAGCCTCCTCGGTCGCCTCCTCGCGCCCGAGCTGCCGTTCTCGGCGCACCCCAAGCAGGACGTCGAGACGGGCGAGCTCGTCAACTTCGGCACGCTGCTGGGGCCCGCCAGCCAGCTGGTGCTCTACCGCGTGCGGCCCGACGGCAGGATGCACGCGCCGTCGTTCGCGCCGCTGCCCGCGCTGGCCTTCATCCACGACTTCGTGCTCACCCGCAACTACTGCGTCTTCTTCCTGTCGAGCGTCGCCTTCCGGGTGGCCGCCACCCTGGCCGGCCTCGAGACCCCCGTGGATTCGCTCTCCACGAGCGACGCTCCGGCCTCGTTCCTCGTCGTCCCGCGCGACGGACGTCCGCCCGTCACCATCCCGGCGCGCCCCGGCTTCCTCTTTCACTTCGTCAACGGCCACGAGGACCCCGAGGGGCGGCTCGTGCTCGACGGGATGCGCATGGACGCCCTCCTGCCGGCGGCCGTCCTGCGCGCGCTGCTCGACGGAACACCCACCGACGTCCCCGCATCCGGCCCGACGCGGTACGTCGTCGACCTCGCCGGGCGCACGGCGTCCCAAACGCCCCTCGGCGAGACACCCGCCGAGCTGCCGACCATCGACCGGCGACGGACCGGGCGCCCGTACCGCCACTTCTGGGCCATCGCCGGGCGACCGGGGCAGCGCGACCCGTTCTTCACGCGCGTCCTGCACGCCGACCACGAGGGCGGCGAGGTGGTGCGCGACTTCGCGCCGGATCTGCCCGGCGAACCGCTCTTCGTCCCGCTGACCGACCAGGTCGAGGGCGAGGGCCTCGTGCTGTCGCTCGTCTACCGCGCGGCGAGCCACCGCACCGATCTCTACGTCCTGAGGTCGAACGACCTGGGCACCGTGTGTCGCCTCGAGCTGCCGCACCACGTGCCGCCGGGCTTCCACGGGACGTGGGTCGACGCCGCGAGCTGATGAGGCGTCAGCGGCGCGGACGACGGCGCCAGGCGAAGGCCACCAGGCCGAGCAGCGCACCACCCCAGCCCGCGCCGGCGAGATCGCTCTGCTCACCCATGGTCGAGCAGCTGCAACCGCCCTTGCTGCCCCCGGGCTGCGTGCCCGCGTCGGGCTCACCCGAGTCGGCCGGCGACGTGGCATCGGTGACGGCTGCATCCGTGATCCCTGCGTCACTCTCGCAGGTGATCTTGGGCAGCGGCGCGCCGCTGTCGGAGCTTCCGGCGACGGTCACGGTGGCGCGGACCTCGCTGTTGTCCACGTCGGTGGCCTCCACGATGACGGTCCCGTCGGTTGGCCCCGCGGTGAAGACCACGCCGGCATCGTTGAAGCTCGAGCAGACCTCTTGCTGATTGACGACGGCGCACGTCGAGTCCGACACGATGTTGAACGTCGTCGCGCCGACGCCGCCGTTGGTCTTGAACGTGAGGCCCGTCTGGCCCGGGTAGAGCGTGACCGCAGTCGGGCAGATGGCCAGGGTGGAGGTGGTGGTCAGCGAGGAGAGCGACGACCACGAGGCCAGGTAGTGGATGTCGCCGCCGTAGAAGGCGCCGACCTTGCCGGTGCCCATTCCTCCGGGGATCGCGACCTTGAGCGACGCCGTGCCGCCCTCGTTGCCCGACGGGCTGGGGGTGAGCGCCACCGAGCCCAGCGTGGCCCCGAGATCGAGGTTGCCCTGGGAGTCGAAGGTCTCGACGTAGAAGGTGACCGAGCCGGTGAGCGCGGTGGTGGTGGCCGTGGAGGACACCGTCGCGTTCAGCTGTATGCTCTGTCCCTCGGCGGCCGAGCTCGCGCCGACGGTCAACGCCGTCGACGTCGGCGTGAGCTCCGACCACGCGGCGACCAGCTTGGCGCCGTCGACCGAGCCCAGGCCGGTGACCTGGTCGTAGCCGACGCCGCACGTGTACCCGAACTGCAGCGGAGGCGTGGTGGGGCAGCTCGGCGAGCCCGCGGCGCAGGGACAGATGTTGTTGCCCTGGGTGATGTCGTGGAAGGCGGCGGCGCCCGTGGGGTTGTTGGCGAGCGCGTAGAGGACGGGGTTGGCGTTGCCCAGGCCCACCGGCGCCTTGGGGTTCGCCTTGGCCAGCGACTGATTCACCAGCGCCAGGATGCCGGCGAAGGAAGGCGCCGCGGCCGAGGTGCCGCCCACGGGCTCGGTGCGCTGCGAGACGCCGCCGTCGTGGTGCGTGATGGTGAACACCGTCATGTAGGGCAGCACCTCGTCCGACGCGCTGAGCGCCACGTCCGGGACGTCGCGGCCCTTGTCGTGCGGCGTGTACGGGACCTGCCAGTAGGGCTTGGAGTAGACGATGCTCACGCCGCCGGTGCTGGCGTTGAGATCGGGGACGCCGGCCTCGATGTCGCCCTGGGTGTCGCCCCACGCGACCTCGGGGATGTAGCCCGACGCGTTGAACTTGCTGTCGAGATACGTGCTGAGGTTGGCCTGCGTGAGCGCGAACTCGGTGCCGCCGACCGCCACCAGGCTGGGGATGGAGGCGGGGACGCCCACGAACTCGCCCATGGTCGCGACCCCGGTGCGGTTGTCGGCGTCGCAGCCCGCCGCGCCGCTGTCGCCCGAGGCCACCAGCACGGTGATGCCCATGGCGGCCGCGGCGTCGCCCATGGCCTCGTAGAAGACGCCGTCGGCCGGCGTGAGCCCGGCCTCGCACGACCCGTAGCTGAGGCTCACCACGGGCGCGATGTCCTGCTCCACCGCGTAGAGCAGGGCGTCGAAGGCGCCGTTGTTGTCGGAGCTGCCGGTGTAGACGTAGTGGATGGTCGCGGCGGGGGCCACCGCGCCGGCCCACTCGGTGTCGAGCATGGCCTCGCCCACGTCCCCGCGGCTCGTGGCGGCGGGGCCCGTGTTGGGCACCAGGTGGCGGACGGGCGGGTTCGCGGCCAGGTTGAACATGCTGCGGAACACGGTGATGTCGTCGTCGACGAACTCGGTCTGCTCGGCGACGGCGATGCTCTGTCCCGTGCCGTCGATGCCCGCGGCGTAGAGCGAGTTCAGATCGTAGATGGCGGCGAAGTCGGCTGGAGCCAGGGTGGGGATGGTCTCCGTCCCACCGTCCGGCAGCGGCTCGGGGAAGGCGTACCGCGGCGTGGGAGCACGATGCCGGGGTGGCGCGGGGCGGAAGTCGTTCATGGCGTGCAGGCCCAGGACGACCCCCTGGAGCTCGGCCGGGATGCTCGGCGCCACCGTCATCGCGTAGTGCTGGGCCCCGTTGAACTCGATCGCGTGCAGCTCGGTGGCGAAGGCCGACTCGATGACGCCGACGTCGCCGCTGAAGGCGATGCGCGTGGAGGTGCGCGAGGGGCCGTCCACCGTCAGGCCCTGCGCGGTGAGCCACGCCGAGACGCGCGCGACGTCGGCCGGGGAGACGCCGAAGCGCGACGCGTAGTCCTCGGGGCTGAGCCAGTGGTGGTAGCTGGGCGAGGCGGGGTCCTGCAGGGCGCGGAGGGTTCGCTCGCGCTCGACCTTCTGGGCGGCGCTCGGCTGCAGCAGCACGGACATGCCGGTGAGGTGGCGCGCGGGGTCGAGGCGCCCCAGGTCCGAGCTGCGGCGCACGAAGGGGTGCACGCTGCCGGGCAGCGCCACCATGCCGCTGGCGACCTTCACCGGCGGCGGGGCCGCTGCGGACGCGCCGGCAGGCTGGTACAGCGCGGCCGCTGCCAGCATGAGGCCGGGGCTCAACGAGAGAAGGCGGCGCGCGAGTCGGTGCGCGCGCGACTGGGTCGAACTGGGCTTCATCGAAGGCTCCCCTGGGCGCAGGGCGAGCTCGCAAGGCGGCCCGCGTCGCGCGCGCGCCCTTATGCCGCGCAGGCCACGAACTCGCAAGGACTCTGTCGCGGCTCACAGTGCTGCGACTTTAGTGTGCTCGTGCTGGAGTCCGGCGCGCCCGGACGAGCTGCGCCGTACCGCGAGTCGTCTCCTCCGCGCGAACCTGGCGGGCGCTACTGCTTCGAGCAGATCAAGGTCCCCGCCATCTGCGCGCCGGAGCACGAGGAGCTCGCGTCCATGGTGCCCGCGAAGGAGAGGAACAACGTCGAGCCAACCACCGCCACCGAGCCGGCCGCGATGGGCAGCGTCGCGGGCGCGGGCGACGGCCCCCCGCCCGTTCCCAGGGCGATGGGGACCGTGCAAGGCGCCGTCAGGGTCTGATTCTCCTCCGCGATGGCCGTCGTCGCGGTCGTGGCCGCGAGGTGCATCGTCCCCGCGATGGAGGAGTCCCCGTCGTACTGCGCGGTGACCTCGGTGCCGGTCTGCGTCAGCGTGAGCGTGCCCGTCGCGCCACCCGTGACGTACTCCTTCTCTCCCCCGACGACGTCGTAGGTCTCGACATCGGAGCGGCACGTGTACTGGCCGACGGGCAGGTCCGAGGCCGGGGGCGCAGCCGCGTCGGCGGGCCCGGTCCCGGGCGCTCCGCCCTGGCGATCCTCGCAGAGAGCCCAGAACTTCGAGGGCAGGGCCGTCGCGCCGCATTCGCCCGCGTCGGTCTGCGGGTCCTGTACGTCCCCCAGCAGGGTCACGAAGACGGTTCCGTCGTCGTAGGTCAGCGCGCCCGCCTCGACGCCCATGACCCCCGGGACCACCCAGGAGTCCCCCGGCCCGTCGGTGCACGAGATCACGAAGCCCGGGACCGTCTTGCCCGCCGAGGCGAGGGTGGCGGTCGTGCTCGTGGTGGGCGTGAACTCGAACGAGCTGACCGCGCCCTCGCCGTCGACGTACGTGGCGGTCAGCGTCTGCCCGCTCTGCGCCAGCGTGATGGACGCTCCGGACACGAATCCGGCGCTGTTCAGGGAGTTGTCGTCCGCGCCCACGGCGCATCCCGTATAGGTGCCGAGCCAGAATGCGTCGTTCCCCGGCGTGCCGCCGGAGTCGGAGTCGCGCTGCGTCCCGGAGTCGGGCGGCCCGCCCGAGTCGGGGGGGCCGCCGCCCGCGTCGCCGATGGCACCACCACAACCCGCGAAGAGCAGGATCGCGAACGCAGAGCCAAGTGTTCCGGACCGGGTCATCACGGTAGCGGCCAGTGCAACCCCCGGGCCGCACGACCACTCGTCTGCGCGGAGGGGCGCGCCCTTGCGAGCCTGTGCAGGACTGAGCCAGACGGCGCCGGGGCGATCAGGGCGAGACCAGTTTGTGACGAGAAGGTAACGGTTGCGTGTCGAACGGACACTCGTAAAGTGACGCCGACATGCGGCGAGGACTCCTCGTTCCAGTGGCTTCAGCCCTTCTCGCCGCGGCCGCGTGCGGGCACTCTGCCGAGGTCGCGGCCCCGCCGGGGTCCGACGGCGGAATGGTCGCCGACTCGACGTCCAGTGGCGACACCAGGGCCGATTCGACGGGTGAGCCGAGCGACGCCGCCGAGAACGACGGCCCTCCGGCTGGCACCATCGATCCCAAGGGCGGCGGTGGGACCGTGAACCGCCTGGCCTTCGGCGTCCTCGGGGACATCCGCCCTCCCTTGCCAGACGACACCTCCGGCTACCCGAACCCCACCGTGCAGGCCATCGTCGCGAGCATGGGATCGATGAAGCCGGAGTTCGCCGTCGCGACGGGCGACTACATGTTCGTCGAGTACCTGCCGTCCTCGGCGTCGGCGCAGCTGACCTCGCTGCTGGCGGACGAGAAGCCGCTCGGGGTGCCCATCTTTCACGCCATGGGCAACCACGAGTGCCAGAGCTTCACCGACGTCAATTGCCCCATGCTGAACGAGTCGACGAACGTCACGACGTTCCTGTCGATGCTCCTGCCGTGGACGCCGGTCCCCTGGTTCTCGTTCGTGGTGCACACGGACTTCGGCGACGCGAAGTTCGTCTTCATCGCCGTCAACGCGTGGACGGACGCCCAGGCGACCTGGCTCACTCAGACGATGAGCAACCCGACCCCCTATACGTTCGTCATCCGGCACCACCCGACGCCGGACGCCGGATCGCCCTCATCGGCGACGGGCGTGGCGGCCTCCGACGCGATCCTCGACAGGTACCCGGTCACCCTCTTCCTCTTCGGGCACGTCCACGAGTACTCGCACCTGACGGCCAACCGTGTCGTCAGCGGCAACTCGGGGGCGCCGCTCGACGCGGGCGACTACGGGTTCCTGTACGTGCTTCAGCGGCCTGACGGGAACATCCAGGTGTCCGAGTACGGAACGAGCGGCGGTACGGCGACCGACACGTGGGCCGTCACGCCCCAGGGCGCCGAGACGCCGTGAGGGGCGGGGCATCTTCAGGCCGCCCGCGCGCGACCGACGCCGAGACGATGCTCTGAGGGAGGGCAATGGCGCCGAGCGGCGCGGCGCGCTCGTCGACGGAGGACCTCTCGCCCACCAAGTTGGCGATCGGCATCCGCGCTCACGACAAAGTTCTCGCCGCGATCCGGCATCCGTTTGGGCGACATGCGAACAGCGGCGCGCCTGGTACTCGGTCGATGCATGAAGACCGCACGCCTCGTCGCCATTGCGTTCGTGGGGATTCTCTGTTTGCCGTTGCTCGAGGGCTGCTCTGCCGCCCCGGAGCCGGCATCCGCGAGTCAGAGCGAGGCGCTCGGAAAGTCGAAGCCGAGCTGCGACAGCTCCATCACGGCGTGTACGGGCTGGAGCCAGTGCGACGAGACGACCGGCAAGTGCGAGGAGTGCGGGATGCCGAACGAAGTCCCGTGCACGACCGCGTACGCGATCAACAAGGGAGGCGTCAAGGACGCGTGCTTCGCCCCTCTCGCGATGGGCTCCAACGGATTGTGCACCTGCGCGGGCTGGAATCAGTACAACAACGTCGCCTGCGTCGACGACGGGACCTGCAACGTGGCCAACGGAGACACGTGCGTCGCCTGTGGGGGCGCCAAGGAGCCGACGTGCACCGCCGCTCAGGCCTCTTCGGAGTCGGGGTGTGCGCCCGGCTTCGCGTACGGCTCCTCCACCTCGTGCGTCGCGTGCACCGGGTGGACGGAACCCAGGGCCAGCTCGTCGACCCCTTCGACGCCGGTCACGTGCCAGGCGTGCGGCGGCTCGGGCCAGTCCCCGTGCTCCGCGCCCGGAGCAGGGGAGACGGGCTGTCAGTCGGGCACCGTGCTGTCGGGCTCCACGTGCGTGACGCCCTGCGTTCCCGGCACGGGCCATGGCACGTGGGCTGCCTCGGCCAATCCAATCAAGGAGCAGACGCCATTCACCTTGACCATCGACTGGTGGTCGGGGTCCTGCCAGCCGACGCCGGGGCCCATCACGTATTTCATCAAGTCCACGACGACCGGCGCGGTGTGGTACCAGATCGACTACTCGTCGGGATTCGTGGCCATGCCGAACGCCACGCAAATCACCTTCGACGCCACGAATCTGTCGACGCACGAAGACCTCTATCTCAACGCAGGCCAGTACGAGGTCCAGATCGAAGGGATCTCCGGCGGCGCCGGCTATCTCATCGGCGACATAGGGCCGTTTACCGTGGAGTGACGCATCCAGGGCCTCCTGCAGCGCTGCGCCCGGCGCGCGTCCGTTGACAACACCCATGGCCAGCGGGAGTCTCGGCCCCAGTCGGCAAAGGGCAAGGCCATGAGCAAGATGAGGGCGCGATCCTGGGCACCCCTGTTCGCAGTCGCGGGTGTCGTCGCGGCAGCAGCCTGCAAGTCAGGTGCGCCGAGCAAGGACGAGATGGACCGGCTCATCGACGAGCGGCTCGCCGAGCGCGGGCTCGCGTCGTTGCCGTCTGCCCCGGGGTCGTCGGCTGCGAGCGCATCGGCTGCGCCATCTGCGTCCTCCGCAGGCACGCCGGCCAGCGACCCGGCAGCGGCCTCGCTCGCGTTCCTCGCGAAGCTCGACGCGCTGATGAAGGACTACTCGCCGCCCCTTCCGGTCGGGGACGACAAGAGCGACATGCTCCGGTGCATCACGTCCGACGCCTCGAAGAACAGCCTCGACCTGCAGAAGGTCGCAGCCACCCTCAGGAAGCGAGCGGATGCCGCGAAGCAGGAGAGGAAGCGCCACGAGGCGGAGTTCTACGGATCGTCGTACTCGCTCGCGTTTCACTACGACCTCGATTGGCAGACGCGAAAGGGCGCCGCCGTCGCTGAAACGTACGGTTGCTGGTGCGACCAATGGAGCGACGAATCCACCCCGGAGGGCTGCAAGCGATACGGCTTTGGGCACATCTGCACCATGCCCGGCGTATGGAAACTACGATCTTCCGGCCGCCCAGCGGCGTACGTCTACTCGAGCTCTCCCGACGCACCGACCCGGCCGCCCGAGCTGATGCGCCGGATGGATGCCGCCGCCATCAAGCCGCCCGCGCGCTTCTCGTGCCGCGTCGATGATGTTCTGCCGGGCCAGGGGCAGAGGACCATCAAGTGCTCATCGTCGGGCGTGCCCGCTTCCCTTCGTGTCTCGGGCGACCTCGGGCCCGTGAACGTCGGCGATCTGGTCTCGGTGCCGGTTGCCAGCACCCGGCGCGACCCCGATGGGGTGCTCTTCAAGAACGTGGGTGGGACCCCGAAGGGCTGGGTGATCGACGCCGACGCCGCCTCCTTGACCGTGGATTCGGCGGCGACGTGTCCGAGCATGGCCGAGATCCTCACGTCGCTCGAGACGCCAGGGGCCAGGTAGTCACCGCGCGGCGGCCCAGATCCGCGGCGCGACGGCCAGCGCGAGCGCGGCGTAGGCCATCTGGACCCACAGGCGCCAGCTCTCCGGCGAGAGCACGCTGCGGTGCCCGAGTGCGACGAGGTTCACCGTCACATCGGCGCCCATGATCGCCAGCGTGAGCAGGATGCCCGCGCGCGGCCGGAGCGTGAGGAGCAGCGCCCCGAGCGGGTCCACGAGCGCGAGCGACGTCCAGAAGAGGTTGAAGGCGAGCGGCTGGTCGGAGGCGCCGATCGGTCCGCGCTCGACGAGCTGCACCACGTGCATGAGGGCGGCCGCACCGAGGCCGGCGGCGAGGACAGCGCGCGCGACCACGGCGCCTCGCGGCGACGCGAAGCGAAGCGCCAGTCCACCGACGGCCAGGAACGCCGCCGTCTGCAGGGCCGTGAGCAGGGCGTCGTTCAAGGGAGGGAGCATCCGCGAGCTGCGCGCAGGAGTCGAGCGCGAGCGGTCGAGACCGGCGGCGCCGCGATGGCGCTACGCTGCTCGAAGCGTGACCCCGCTGACCGCGTTCGGCCTCTTCGCTGTCTCGTCGATGCTCGTGTGCTACGCGTTCGAGAAGCGGAGCGTGTGGTTCATCCTGGGCTTCGCGGGCGCCTGCGCGCTGGGCTCGGCCTACGGGTTCTTGCAGGGCGCCTGGCCGTTCGGCCTCGTCGAGGGGATCTGGTCGATGGTCGCCCTGCGGAGGTGGTGGCGAGCGAGTCGGTCGGCGAAGCGGGATCGCGGGAAGTAGCAGCGGTGGCACGAGGCGACCGAACGCCGCCTCGAAGGGGTCGTCTCGCAGGCCCGAAGCTCGGCTACTTGATCGCCGGCGCCGACACGAGCTCGTCGAGATTCGGCTGCAACGTGATCTCGATCCGTCGGTTCCTCGCGCGGCCGTCGGGCGTGTCGTTGCCGGCGACCGGGTCGAACTCTCCGTAGCCGGCGGCGGAGAGCATCTGCGGCGCGACGCCCTGCGCGATGAGCAGCTTGACCACCTCGACCGCGCGCGCCGTGGAGAGCTCCCAGTTGGACGGGAAGCGAGGCGTCTGGATGGGGACGTTGTCGGTGTCACCCGCCACCTGGAAGGTGCGGCCCCCCACCGTCTGCAGGACCCGCGCGACCTGCACCAGCGCGTCCTTCCCGGCCGGCTTGATGGCGGTCTGCCCCGAGTCGAAGAGGACGTCGTTGGGGAGCTGCAGGACGAGCCGCCCGTTGCGCGTGGTGATCTTGAGCTGCCCCGCGTCGATCAGCGACTTGAACTTCTGCACGAACTGCTGGAACAGCGCCGCCCGGGCCTCCGCCGCCGCTTGCGCCTTGCGCAGCTCCTCCAGGCGCGCCCTGGCGTCCCCGAGCGCCTTGGCGAGCGTCCCCTTCTCCTGCAACATCTGGTCGACGTTCTTGCCGAGGCGCTCGAGCTCGCTGCGCAGCTTTGCGTTGATGGCCGTCTGCTCGTCCAGCTGCGACTGCAGGTTGTGATCCGAGACCGACAGCTCGGAGAGCTTCTGGTCACGCGCCTGCACCTGGGCCTGCGCGGCGTCCAGATCCCGTTGCAGCCTGGCGAGCTCGGCCTGGTCGGCCTTCTCTCGATCGAGCGCGGCAGCGAGCGCGACATGTGTGCTCTGGGCGTCGGCCATGGCCGCGTCGAGCTGGTTCTTCGGGACGCACGCGACCAGCGCAGGTCCGAGAACGAGGACGGTGAGTACGACTGCACGACAGTTCATGGAGATCCTCCGGAACACCCCCCTCGAATAGCACGCGCTCACACGCATGCGTTCCCATGCAAATCATGCAAGAGCACGCTCGAGCACGGGAATACCGCGATGCGCCCGCGGCTTCGTGCCGAGAGCGTCCGGCGCGAAGGAGACGCCCGGGATGAGCATGAGCAGCCCGATTCTCGACGGTCTGTCGCTGGTGGACACCACGGGCCGCGTCATTCTCGCCTCGACCGTGCTGTCTCTGCTGGCGGCGATCGGCGCCCATCTCCTGCTTCGCGCGCGATACGCCGCGCTGGAGCGCGATCTCAGGGAGAACGGCGAACCGCGGCCACGCTTCTCCAGTCCGGTCCTGGCTCGCATCGTCCGCCGGGCCGACGAGGCCGCGCAGCGCCCGGGGGAGCGAAACACGCAGGCCATCATCGAGGACGGCTTCCAGACCGGGTTCGCGCCGCTGCTGCTGGCCGAGCGCTTCGTCCGGGCGGCGACGGGGCTCGTCATCATCCTGGGCTTGCTGGGTACGTTCTACGGGCTGTCGCTCTCCATCGGGAGGCTGGTGCACCTCGTGTCGGACGACGCCGGCGCCGGTGCCGACATCACCCAGGCCGTCACCCACGGTCTGACCCAGGCGCTCTCGGGCATGGCGGTCGCCTTCTCGAACTCACTGCTCGGCATCGGCTCTGCCGTCATCCTCACGGTGCTCGGCGCCGTCTGGAACATCACGGATCGCAGGACCGCGCTGATGGTCCAGATCGAGACGTACCTCGACCGACTGCTGCCTGCTCCGCCGGCGCCGCGCGGGGAGGCGGCCACGCTCGTCGAGGGGTTCAGCGCGTCGGTGGCTCGCCTCGAAGGCACGGTCGTCCGGTTCGAGTCCGCGCTCCGGAGCCTCTCGGCGAGCACGAAGGACCTCCGGGAGGTGCAGCTCGTCGTGTCGCTGAAGCCGCGTGACGGTGGGTGAGGCGCCGCATGCGACATCGGCGACGTCTCTCGTCGGACGAAGAGGGGACCCGAGAGGTCTGGCCTGCCTTCACCGACGTCATGTCGACGCTGGCCCTCATCCTCTTCGTGCTCGTCTTGCTCGCCTACGTGCAGAGCCTGATCGACGCCAAGCGCGTGGAGGCGCTCCGGCACCAGATGGACGCCTCCGAGCAGGAGCTGCGGGGACTTCGCGCGGAGATCGAGGCCAGGAAGACGGAGCTCGCAGCCTCCCAGGCGAGGCTGGCCGAGCAGCAGACCCGCATCACCGACACCGACCGGCAGCTCGACACGCTCCGCTCCCGGCTCCAGAGCATCGCCGTGCTGCGCGTCGGCGTCCTGAACAAGCTGAAGGACGCCATCGAGGCACAGCTCGGCCCGAGCAACCCGAGCGGCGCCGCGCTCGTGACCATCGGTGACAACGGCAACATCGTCATCAACGAGAGCTTGATGTTCGAGTACGGGTCCTACGCGATCAAGAAGGACGGAAAGCCGCTGCTGGACACGCTCGCCCGGGCGCTCGGCAACGTGCTGGCCGACCCCGACGTGCGCGCCAGCATCGATACCATCGTCATCCAGGGACACACCGACGAGCGAGGCGCCGCGGCGCTCAACTGGGACCTCTCCGCCCGGCGCGCGACCGCCGTGCTGGACTACCTCTTCGAGGCGAACGGGACCCTTGCCAGCTCGTACGGCAGCTACTTCTCGGCCAGCGCCTACTCGAAGTTCCGCCCGATCAACCCGGCCGCGACCGAGGCGGCCTACCAGCAGAATCGCCGGATCGAGCTCTCGATCGTTCCCAGGGACGACAACGTCCGCAAGGTCATCGACGACTACGTGCGGGGCGCCGGCGCGACGGTTCCTCCCTGACTCCGGTCCGCGCGCTGCGCCCGGGGAGCGCCGCCTGCTGCTCGGCGCTCCCCGGGCCCGCTCGTGGTCGCGGCCTCTACTTCACCAGCAGCGACACCGCAGGGCTCCAGTCCCCCTGTCCGCCCTTCGGCGTGACCGCGAGGTACCGGAACTGCACGGTGGTGCCCGCGGGCAATCCGCCGATCGTCGTCTTGCCCTGCGTGGTCGCCGGCGCGAAGACCCAGGTCTTGCCGCCGTCGGTGCTGTACTGCCACTCGTACGACGACCGCGGCCCTGCCGTCGCGGCGGTCACGATCGCCGAGCCCGTGAGCGCCCCGGGCCTGGCGGCGAACACCCGCTTGCCGCGCGTGGCGACCTTGCGCACGGCCAGGCCCGCGCTCTCGATGATGGCCGCGCCCGTCTCGGGCGTGGCGTCCGCGACCGACTGCACGTATCCCCGCAGCTGCTGGAGCAGCGAGACGAGCACCGTGCGCTTGTCGTTGCGCACGGTGGCCGTTCCCTTGGCGCGCGAGAGGGCCGCGGTCTC
>Ga0326727_10009469_pt1 | contig 23958 bp, 18 predicted proteins | sample MB2enrmetagenome_FD_207643 | JGI IMG/M metagenome (GOLD analysis project Ga0326727, IMG submission 207643) | Lab enriched peat soil microbial communities from McLean, Ithaca, NY, United States - MB29MY | ecosystem: Environmental > Terrestrial > Soil > Wetlands > Peat | place: USA: New York... | reverse complement strand
AAGTTCCGCGTCGCCAAGGCTGCCAAGGACGCAATCGCGCCGCCGAAGAAGTAGTCCCTCCCCCTGGGTCTGACTGAATCGTAGGCAGAAGCAATCCGGCCCGCCGCCCCGCGGAATCTCCGCGGTTACGAGCGGCCTCGCTGCTCCTGTGGAGGCAAAGCAACGGATCTGGGCGCGTTCTCTCGCAAAGAGACCGCATCGCTCACCCTTGCAAAGCCGCAGGAACAGTGCGACCGCTCAGGCGGCGGGCCGGACCTGCATTCAAGAACCAAGCGCGTGGATTGTATTTGTAACTAATACAGTAGCATAATCAGGCGATACAGAAGCAGCTCGCTGCTTTGCAGCCCGGCTAGCCTTCGCCCAGGGCCGCCAGGATCGCGTCGAAGTCCTCCACCCCAGAGTACTCGATGATCACTCGTCCTTTGCCCTTCCTGTCCTCAATCCGCACCTTCAGCCCGAGCCGCCGCTGAATCAGATCGCGCGCCTCGCGCACATTCGGATCGAGTGGCTCAATTACAGCCTTCGCCTTCTTTGACTTCGATTCAGGATGGATGAGTCCCTGCACAAAAGTCTCGGTCTGCCGCACAGACATCGCCAATGCGGTGATCTTCGCCGCAGCCGCCGTCATCCGTTCCGCCGACTCCAGCGCCAGTAGTGCCCGCGCATGTCCGAAGCTGAGCTGGCCGGACTCCACAAGCCCCTGGATCGAAACTGGCAACTTCAACAAACGAATGAAGTTACCAACACTGGCGCGGTCCTTTCCCGTGCGTGCGGCCATCTGTTCATGGGTCAGCTTGAACTCGCGGCCCAGCCGCTCGAAGGCCCGCGCCTGCTCCATCGGATTCAGGTCCGCGCGCTGCAGGTTCTCGACGATGGTCATCTCCAGCGCCTGCTCATCGGAGACTTGGCGCACGATCGCCGGAATCGTCGCCTTGCCCGCCGCCTGGGAGGCGCGCCAGCGCCGCTCCCCCATGATCAGCTGATATCGCCCGCCCGCCAGCTCGCGCACCACCACTGGCTGCACCACGCCGGTTGCGGCGATCGACTGCGCCAGCTCGCCGAGTTGGATCTCGTCGAAGCCGCTGCGGGTCTGGTTGGGATTGCGCTCAATCCGGTCGAGCGCGATCTCCAGCGGCTTTCCCATCGCTTCGGGCGCGGGAGCCATCTGCGGCCGCGGTCCAAGCAGAGATTCAATTCCCTTGCCAAGCGCCGGCCGGCGCTTCAGCTCACTGTGGGTTGCGGTTGATTCCATCGTATAAACCTCTTTCTGCGTTGCGTCTAGCGCTCATCGCTGAAAGCTGATCGCTGACAAAAACCTCTTCCGCGGAGACTACTTCGAATAGGGCCAGAACCGGGGAACCGCCTTGATCTCTTTATCTCCATCATTCTGTTGCTTTTGCGTCTTCGGACTAACAATTCCATTCCTGCGCAGCAGTTCGACCGCCAGCGCGGTGTACGCCTCCGCGCCCTTTGACCGCGGGTCATAGAGCTGTATGGGCTTGCCGTGGCTTGGTGCCTCGGCCAGCCGGATATTGCGCGGAATGGTCGTGGCCAGCAGTTTTTCCCCGAAGAATGCCTGCAGGTTATCCGTGACCTGCTGCGACAGGTTGGTGCGATCGTCATACATGGTCAGCAGCACCCCTTCCAGCGCCAGCATGGGGTTGAACGCCTGGGCCACCTGGTCGAGCGTTTGCATCAGCTCCGATATGCCTTCCAGCGCGAAGTACTCCGCCTGCATGGGCACCAGCAGGCCATCGGCAGCGACCAGCGCGTTCAGGGTCAGCAGGTCGAGCGCGGGCGGGCAGTCGAGCACAATGAACGGATAGCTGCCGCGGATGGGAGCGATGGCCTCGCGCAGGCAGAACTCGCGACGTTCCTGCGACACTAATTCCAGGTTTGCGCCAATCATGTCCTTGCTTCCGGGCAGCAGGACCAGCGACGCAATCTCGGTTGGCAGCAGTGTCTCCTCCAGGGTCGCCGATCCCATCAGCACATCGTAGATGCTCAGCCGCGATTCGCTGCGAATCACGCCAAGTCCGCCGGTGGCATTGGACTGCGGGTCGCAGTCGATCAGCAGCGTAGACAGCCCTTCCAGCGCCAGCGCGGCAGCCAGGTTGATGGCTGTGGTGGTCTTGCCCACTCCGCCCTTCTGGTTGACCACGGCGATCACCTTGGAGGAAGGCGTTGCAGTGGGGTTGGGCAGCGGATTCAGATCTGAAGGGTGGCTGGACACGGTGTAGAGGAAGACTATCGGGCGATAGGGTTGGATGGCAACGCTGTAGGCTGTGAAGAAGTTTGCATCCCTGTGGAGAAACTGTGGACGCTTTCAAATGATGCTGCTACGGCGGGAGATTGTGTATGGGAGGTGTGGAAAACTTTTTTCAGTGAGCGGCAAAATGGGAATGCTCCACGTGGAACATTCGTGACTCACCCGGCTACTTCTCTCTCCCTGGGATATCTCTCGCAGGATCACGAGTGCCGATGGTGTTCCACGTGGAACATCTGGCAGAAGGGCAAACCGTACCTCTTTGATTAACAGTGGCGGGCATCAACAGCGTCGCGCAATCCACAGCACGCCGTCGTTCGACTCCGGCAGTGGCACTGGCTCATCCATCCGGAACTTCTCCGCAAGCCCAGGATAGCTCGACTGGCGGGCCGTCCCCACAATCAGCACCTGCTCCCTCGCCCGCAGCCCAGCCTCACCCACGGCTCGCTCCATCTCCTCCACCGCGCGCAGAGCCACCGCGTCAAACCGCCGCGCCGCCGGCATCGACTCCACCCGGCCAGCCCAGACCTCAGTCGGCAAGTTCAGGCTGCGAACCACCTCATGTAGAAACGCCGCCTTCTTGCCGTGGGATTCCGCCAGCGCCACTTTCACATCCGGTCTCAACAATTGGATCGGAACTCCAGGAAAACCTGCGCCGGAGCCGAAGTCGAGCAGAGTTCCGCACGCGCCGAGGTGAGCCCCGACGAACAGGCTCTCGCCGAAGTGGCGCCGAACGATCTCCTCTGGCGCGCGAATCGCAGTCAGGTTGATCCGCGCATTCCATTTTACTATAAGTTCAAGATAAATAATTAGTTGTTCGCAAATACCAGGCCAGTTTGCCCTCTCTGCAACCGTTCCCTCGGCCTGCCCGATTGGCAAACCGGCATACGGCTCCAGCAGTTTAGCAATCAATTCGGAAGTCAAAGGGAACCCTCTAAACCGCAGATGTGGACGCTGGACGCAGAACCCACGCCGCTGCCTCGGCGACGAATCGCGCGAACAGCGCCCTGGACGCGGCGCTCTCGTCGAAGGTACGTTCCGGGTGCCACTGGACCCCGAGCACAAATCTGCCGCCCAGCCCACCTGGCGTGTTTTCAATCGCTTCCACAACCCCATCCCCGGGAGTGCGGGCGGAGACGCGCAGCCCATCGCCGGCAGTCGCGATGGCCTGATGATGGCTCGAATTCACTGGCAGCAGAAGGGCCCCGTCGCGCTCGGGAACCTCTTCATCGCTGACCAGTTCGCCAAGCAGTGAATCCGGCGCAACCGTTACGATATGGGCTACGGGAACCGTACGCCCCGCCCTGTGGTTCACCGCCTGTCCGGTCAGGTGCTGCACCAGCGTCCCGCCCCGCCAGACATTGAGCATCTGGGTCCCAAAGCAGATGGCGAGGATCGGCTTGCCCATATTGTGAGCGTCCTGCAGCAGCAGCTCGTCGACATTTTCGCGGGCCTGGTCGGCCGGGGCGCACTCCGCAACTGGCTCTTGCCCATACTTCTGCGGATTGACGTCCGCGCCGCTGCCGGGCAGCAGAACGCCCTGGCACTCCGCAATCAGCTGGGCGGTCGTGGCCGGAGGCTCGCCCAGCGGCACCTCCACGGCCTCGCCTCCGCTCCGCTCGACGGCCGTCGCATACTGTTGCCAGGCGCGGCTGCTGTATTCGGGATCGGTGCTGGGGACAGGGATGGCGATGCGGGGTCTGGTCATGGCGTGGTCTAGGCTCCGGGAGTCGCGTTGTGGGACTCGGCCGTGGCGCGAGAGTCGGCCGTTGGCGCTAAATCCGAGTACTGATAGTACATCTTACCGATCTCCTCGTAGAGGCGCACAGTCAGGGCGTCGGCGTCCCGGGTGGTCATCCCGGCGGTGGGAATTGGGTCTCCGACAATAATCATTAAAGGTCGCGGGCGAAGGCTGTACACATGGATGGGCAGCAGCTCGTAGGTCCCGATCAGAGCCAGCGGAATCAGCGGAACGCCAGCCTTCAGCGCCATGAAGGCGCAACCCGAGTGGGCGATCTGCATGTGCCCGTCCGGGCTTCGCGATCCCTCGGGAAATAGCACCAGCGGCATTCCGGCCTTTAGCGCCGCAACCCCGCGCAACAGCCCCGCGATGGCTGAGCGGGAGTTTCCAATATCGATGGGCACCTGACCCGAGTGCTTCAGGTACCAGCCGACGAACGGCACCTTCCAAAGACTTTGCTTTGCCATAATGCGGAACTGGAAGGGCAGCTTGGCAAACAGCGCCGGCGTATCCATGTAGCTCAGGTGGTTCGAGGCATACACCGCGACGGAATAATTCCTCAGCTTCTCTGCGCCCACAATGCGCACCGGCGAGAACGCGATGCGCAGCAGCGTCGCCGCCCAGGCACGCGCCACCAGGTGTTGCTGGCGGCCCGACCGGTCCCACAGCCCGCAGATCAGCGAGAAACTCCCAAAGCCGGCGGTTGCCAGGGCCATCAGCGGGATGCACACAATCATGGTGAACAGGCGCAGATGGGCGGGAACCCGGTGAACGGGCGGCGGCGCACCGCCCGCGTCTGCATCTGTTTCGGTCCTGTTCCGGCTCATGCTCTCGCTCATGGTTCCAGGTTCGCCTCGCGCACCGCGCCGGCCAGATAGATGGAGCCGGCCGCCACGATCAGGCCGCCGGCTGGCGTCAAACTTCTGGCCAGAGTCAGGGCTTCGGATGGAGTGGCTACAGTCTGCGCCGGAATCTCCAGCTCCCGCGCGGATGTCAGTAAAGCTTCCAGGCTCGCCGCGCGCGGGTTGTCGATGGGCGAGAAGACGATGTGATCGTACGGCCTTCCCGCGTTCGAGTCGAAGAGCGGAAACAGAATCCGCGCCATCTGTGTGAGGTCTTTATCGCGCAGGCAACTGAAGATCAGCGTGCGCGGACGGTCCTCTGCGAGCGTGGCGATGGCCGCGCGCAGCGCCCATGCGCCCGCCGGGTTGTGCGCCACATCCAGAAGCAGGTCGGGAGGCAGAAACTCCAGCCGGCCCGGCCACGATGTGTTGGCAATCCCCGCTTCAATCGCGGCGTTTGTTATATTGTAACTTTTACTGTTACGTGTTGGCCGGCTTTTTATCTTCCGTAATTCGCCTGCCGCCGCAATGGCCAGCGCCAGATTGCGCCGCTGGTGCTCGCCGGCCAGCGGAGAGCGCACCCGCAGTCGCTCGCCATCGAGCAGAATTTCGTAGTGGTTCGGGCGTAGCAGGGCCGGTGACGCCTGCTCGGGCAGGCCGGGCGCGAAGCTGCAATCGGGAAGAAACTCCGCCGCATCGATAACGCGCACATCCAGCGCAACGGCTGCCTCTCCGATCGAACGGTTGGCCTCCGCGTGCTGCGGCAGCGTCACCAGCGTTCCGCGCGCCCGCAGGATTCCCGCCTTTTCGCGCGCAATCTCACCAATCGTCTCTCCCAGATACTCCTGATGGTCGAGCGCAATGTCGGCGATGACCGCGAGTATCGGCTCCACGATGTTGGTCGCATCCAGCCGTCCTCCCAGCCCCACTTCAAGAATGGCGATCTCCACCTTGCGTTCGGCGAAGTAGAGAAACGCAAGCGCGGTCAGCGACTCGAAGAAGCTGGGCGCGTGCGGCAGCTCGCCGCTCGCTACCAGCCGCTGCGCCGTCTCGTCCACCAGGAAGTACAGCCGCGCAAACTCCTCTTCCGAAATCTCTCGCAGCGCGAAGGCTCCCGGGGCCTCATCAATAGTCTCCGCCGATTCTGCCACGCGGATCCGCTCAGTCGCGCGCGAGAGATGCGGCGAAGTATACAGCGCCGTGCGCAGCCCCGCCGCCGCGCAGATGCTCGCCAGCGTCGCCGCCGTGCTCCCTTTGCCGTTGGTTCCCGCGATCAGGACCGCGGGAAACTCTTTCTGCGGATCGCCCAGCGCAGCCGCCAGAACCCGCATCTGCGCCAGGTCGAACTTCCGCCGCGCAGTTGGCAGGACAAGCTCCAAACCCAGGCCATGCAGATGTTCAACCGCAGCGACGTAGGACATGTCGTTATTCTAGTCGGAATGGAGCGTCGCGCCGCTCGCGATGCGCTGGCTGCGGGATCATCTGTGAACTCCACAGGCTCACTTCCTCGTTCCCGATGGCTCCCACTCTTCGTTGCATCGCCCACAGCCCTGACCTACACTGGGGTCTGTCCCGCGCGCCACGGGCGGTTAGCTCAGCTGGTTAGAGCGCCTGCCTTACAAGCAGGAAGTCGGGGGTTCGAGTCCCTCACTGCCCACCATCCCCTTGTTTTCATCTTCAGTTTTTCCATATTCAACCATCTCCCGCGAGTGGCATAATTCCCCAGCGCGCTTTGCGTTTTCGTCTCCGCGCGGACGATCATCGGACCGCAACATACTTGAATCGGCAGGCACCAACGAGGCAATTTATGAACTTGATTAAGAGACTCTCGCTCCTCGCATCCCTCTGCGTCACGCTCTGCATCACGCTGGCGGCGCGCGCCCAGGTCAAGCCCTCCCCGCTCTTCAGCGACCACATGGTCTTGCAGAGCGGAACGCTGGCGCCCATCTGGGGCACGGCCACTCCGGGCGAGAAGGTCGCCGTCACCCTCAACGGCCAGACCCGCTCCGCCACAGCCGACGCGCAGGGCAAGTGGACCGTCAGCCTCTACAACCTCAAGGCCGGCGGGCCCTTCGAGATGACCATCGCAGGCGATCGCGCGGGCGACGCGCCCATCGTGGTCAAGGACGTTCTGGTCGGCGAGGTCTGGCTTGGCTCGGGCCAGTCGAACATGCAGTTCAACGTCTCAGCCAAGGGCCATCCGCCCTATGGCCTCATTAACGAGGACAAGGAGATCGCCGCCGCAAACTATCCGCAGTTGCGCATGTTCACCGTCAAGAACGCAACGGCGTACGGTCCGCAATCCGATCTCGTCGGCGCATGGCAGGTCTGCACCCCGCAGACCGTGCCGGACTGGTCCGCCGTCGGCTATCTCTTCGGCCGCGATCTCAACCAGGCGCTCAAGCTTCCGGTCGGCATCGTGCTCTCGGCCTTCGGCGCCAGCACTGCCGAGGCGTGGATTCCGCGCGACGCGCTTGCCGCCGACCCGCTGCTGAAGCCCATGCTCGACAAGCTCGACGCCCGCGAGAATTACTTCAAGGCCCACCCAAACGCGGCCAGCGACGCCGACGCGCCTCCGTCGCCGCAGACCATCAACGCCCGCCCCGCCCGCCCCGGCCCGCTACACGATCCAGCGCACGACCAGCACCAGCCCACCGTGCTCTATAACGCCATGATCAACCCCATCATTCCTTACGCCATTCGCGGCGCCATCTGGTATCAGGGCGAGTCGGTCGTCGGCGGCCCGCAGGGAGTCATGCTCTACGGCCATGTCATGGACACGCTCGTCACCCAGTGGCGCAGGCTCTGGCACGAGGGCGACTTCCCGTTCTACGTCGTCCAACTCCCCGGCCAGGCGAACGTCAGCAACAACCCCCTCATCCGCGAGCAGCAGGCCAAGATTCTTTCCCTGCACAATACCGGGATGGCGGTCGTCCTCGACACCGGCGAAATTCACAATGTCCACCCCAAGAACAAGGAGCCGCTCGGCAAAAACCTCTCCAAGATCGCCCTGGCCAACGTCTATGGCCGCAAGATCGAGTTCTCCGGGCCGGTCTACGCGTCCAGCAAGGTCGAAGGCCCCGCCATCCGCGTCAAATTCACCCACGCCGCGGGACTCAAGTCGAAGGACGGCGGCCCGCTCAAGTGGTTCCAGGTCGCCGGAGCGGACCAGAAGTTCGTCGACGCCGACGCCAAAATCGTCGGCGACTCGGTCGTCGTCAGCAGTCCGCAGGTCAGCGCGCCCGTCGCCGTCCGTTACGCCTGGGACAACTACCCCGACACCGCCAATCTGTACAACGGCGCAGGCCTGCAGGCAGCTCCCTTCCGCACCGACGATTGGGACGCCATGCCTCCCATCGCCGCCCAGTTCACCGGCAAGTAGCCACCAACCTATCCATCATCGGGTGCGGGTGCCCCAGGTCTCGCTTCTGAGACCTGGGGTCTTTGCCGGGTGCCCCATCCTTTCGCGCTTTTGCGAAAGGGTGGGTTATCGTTCGCGGCAGCGAACGACCCGCTGGGTGCCCCATTCATGCCGCGTCCTTTGCGGCATGGGTGGGAGGTGCATACACACACTTGCCTTCGGTGGGTTCCGTTTTGCTTAAGGGCACGGCTTCAGCCGTGCCGCAAAATGCCCAATAGATATTGGGGCTTTAGCCCCGGAGGGACGTTTTGCACAGATTGAGTGGTGTTTATGAGATGGCCCCTACGCGGGGTTCTTCAGCAGCCAATAATGAAATCCATCCACAATCGCCATCAGCGCGGCCTGGTTCAGATCGCTGCTGACGCCCGCCGTCGTCCACGATGGATGCCCCTCGGCGTGGAAGCTCACCGTCACGCGCACATGCGCCGCCGTATCGTGCGCCACCACGTCGATCGCGGTCACGCTGAACGTGTCCAGCCGCAACTGCGCCACGGCCGGGTACCACTTCTGCAGCTCCTGCCGCATCGCCTTGGTCAGCGCGTCCACCGGGCCGGAGCCCTCGGCGCGCGTCGTGGTCACCTTGCCCTCGCCGATCGCCAGCGACATGGACGCCTGCACATAGCGGTTGCCTGTCTCGTCGCTCTCGTCCAGCACGCGCCAGCCTTTGACGTTGAAGCTGTCGCGCAGCGTGTTCAGCACCTTCATGCAGGCCAATGTGAAGGAGATCTCGCTCGCCGTATAGCCGCCGCCTTCGATCATTCCCTGGTTGCTGTCGAGCAGAGTCTGCGCCTGTGTAGTATTCAGAGGAACGCCCAGCGACTTCGACAGCAAAATGATGTTGGCCCGTCCCGACTGCGCGTTGACCCCGATGCGCGGGCTCGCGCCGACCTTCGCGGGATCGCACCACAGATACGCGCCAGGATCTTTGCCCTCACTGCTTCCATGCATCCCGGCCCATGTCCCGAATGCCCCCGGCCCAACGATGGGAACGCCGTGCGGCGCCTCCAGCGAGAAGGCCGCGTAGGCAGCCTGGGCCAGCCCGGTCAGCCCGGCCAGCGCTTCCGGCGCCACAAACTCCGCTTCGCCGCGTAGCTGCATGGCGCCGATCACCGTCGTCAGATTCACGTTGCCGCAGCGTTCGCCCGTCCCTAGAATCGTGCCTTGTATCTGAACTGCGCCGCCAATAATTGCCGCCCTCGTGTTGGCGATGCCGAGGCCGCGGTCGGTGTGCCCATGAAAGCCAAAGCTTGCATTAGGATGATCGCCCCTCAGACCCTCAAACAGCAGCCCAACCTCCTCAGGACTCGCCCCGCCCGTCGTGTCGCACAGCACGATCCGGCTCACCTTCTGCTCCACGCACTGCGCCACCATCTGGTGGAAGTACTCCAGGCTGCGTTTGCTGAAATCGGCTTCGCAGGCCTCGCCGTTTTCGCGCCGTCCGCAGAAGGCATCCAGCGCGTGCTCCAGGTCCACAATCACTTCCAGCCCGTTGTCGTGCAGGTACGCGATCGTCTCGCGCGCCATCAGCAGATTCTCTTCCGGCGTCGTCTCCAGCGACTTCGCAACGTCCAGCAGCCGCGATTTGACCACCACCACAGCCACCGGAATGCGCTCTTTGTGTTGCACCATGAATCGAACGTCGGCCCACTCCCGGACCTTGCTGCCGCGGCCCCGCGTCCTCCCGAAGAGCGCCAGCTTCATCGCCCCCGTATCCACCCCATGTAGCGCGTTGGCCAGGTCGTCCACGAACTGGTTCGCTCCCGCAAACCCGATCTCGGCATAGCGCACGCCAAACTCGCCCATGCGCTCCATCAGGCGGACGGCATTGGGCACGGAGATGTCGAGGTTCGGCTGCTGCAATCCATCGCGCAGGCTTGTGTCAAACAGCTCCACTCTTCCATTTCTGGTTTTCTGCATCTGTCCCTGTTCCCGCGTGTGAAAGTGTCCTTCAAACAACATCGTCCCGCGGCACATTGCCGGACTTCCATCATACCTGCACGCAATTGTATTGCGCGAAGCCCCTCCGGTCCGTTCGGTCGATCGTTTGACGCAGCAACGCAGCAGGCAATGGAATCGATGGAACGCCAAAAGCCCCGGCGCGTACACTTTCCTCATGCAATTTACGAAAGTCCTCCTCCTTGTAGCCTCTCTCAGCCTCTCCGCACTCACGCCTCATGCAGCCCCCGCCCCGCCCGTGGCTCCGGCAACGCCAGCAGCGTCTCCGGTGACGATGGACCGCCAGCCCGACGGCCTCACCCTCCACCTCGACGCCGGCGATCTCCGCATCCAGCTCCTCACCGACTCGGTCGTCCGCGTGGCCTTCGCCCGCTCCGCCAACTTCTTCACCCGCGCCTCGCTCGACGTCCTTCCCAATCCCTCCCTCACCTCCGGCTGGAAGTTCGCCGAGTGGCCGACGGCCTTCGTCCTCACCACCGCCAAACTGCAAGTCATCGTCGACCGCAAGAGTGGCTCCGTCTCCTTCGCCGATCTCGCGGGCCGCCCCATCCTCTCCGAAGCCGCGGGCAGCCGCACGTTGGAACCCGCGTCCGTCCAGGGCGAAGAAACATTCCACATCCAGCAACGATGGAAGGCCCAACCCGACGAGTCCCTCTACGGCCTCGGTCAGATGCAGCTTGGCATCACCGACATCAAGGGCTACGACCTCGATCTCTGGCAGCACAACACCAACATCGTCGTGCCCTTCCTTGTCTCCTCGCGCGGCTACGGCATCCTCTGGGACAACACCTCATTCACCCGCTTCGGCGATCTCCGCCCCTTCGCGGCCATCCCGCCTGCCAACCTCTACGACGCCGACGGCAAACCCGGCGGCCTCACCCTCGCACCCATCGACGGCTCTGCCCCGCCCACCCAGTCCCCCGACATCGGCATCGACATGCGCCGCAACCGTCCCCCCGGCGGCACACGTCCCGCGCCGCTCAAGGCACAGCGATGGCAGGGTTCCATCCTCGCCCCCGTCACCGGCGACTACCAGTTCCAGGCCTACTCCAACGGCGGAATCCAAGTCTGGTTCGACGGAAAATTAGTCATGGACCACTGGCGTCAAAGCTGGAATCCCACCAACGACCAGGTCCTCGTCCACCTCCTCGCCGGACACAAGTACCCCATCCGCATCGAGAACGACCCCGAGCAGCAGTCCACCCTTACCTTCCAGTGGAAGACACCCGCGCCCTCCGCCGACACATCGCTCTGGTCGCAGGTTGGCGACGGCATCGACTACACCTTCGTCTACGGCCCCTCCGCCGATCAGGTCATCGCCGGCTATCGCCTCCTCACCGGCCGCGCCACCATGCTTCCCAACTGGGCCTTCGGCCTCTGGCAGTCGCGCCAGCGATACGAGAACTCCGATCAGTCGCTCGATGTCGTCAAGAACTTCCGCCAGCGTCAGATTCCCTTCGACAACATCGTGCAGGACTGGCAGTACTGGCGTGCCGACGCATGGGGCTCGCACCAGTTCGATCCCACCCGTTTTCCCGACCCCGTCGCCTGGATCCAGTCCCTCCACGACCTCCATGCGCACCTGATGATCTCCGTCTGGGGCAAGTTCAACCAAAACACAGACAACGCCAAGGAGATGAACGCCCGCGGCTTCCTCTATCAGCCCAATCTCACCGAGCACATCCGCGACTGGATCGGCCAGCCCTACACCTTCTACGACGCATTCAACCCCGGCGCGCGCAAGCTCTTCTGGTCGCAGATCGACACCGCCCTGTTTGCAAAAGGAATAGACGCCTGGTGGATGGACGCCACCGAGCCCGACCTCATGCCCTCCCCGCCCACGCTCGAGGGCCAGCAGACGCACATGACCCCAACCTTCCTCGGCACCGGCTCGCGCATGTTGAACGCCTACGCCCTGGTCAATAGCGAGGGCGTCTACTCCGGCCAGCGCCAGGCCGCGCCCAATCAGCGCGTCTTCATCCTCACCCGCTCCGGCTTCTCGGGCCTGCAGCGCACCTCCGCTGTCCCCTGGTCCGGCGACATCACCTCCACATGGACAGCCCTGGCCAAGCAGGTTCCCGCCGGCCTCGGCGCCAGCATCTCCGGCCTGCCCTACTGGACCATGGACACCGGCGGCTACACCATGCAGCACAAGTTCTCCCAGCAGCCCCTGACGCCCGACGCCCAGGACGAGTGGCGCGAGCTCAACGCCCGCTGGTTCCAGTACTCCACCTTCACCCCGCTCCTCCGTGTGCACGGCGAACTCCGCCCGCGCGAGATGTGGACCCTCGGCGACGGCTCCCCCGCCTTCAACGCCGAGCTCAGCTTCGACCGCCTGCGCTACGCCCTCTTCCCCTACATCTACTCGATGGCCGGATGGACCACCCAGTCCGGCTACACCATGATGCGTCCGCTGGTCATGGACTTCCCCGCCGACCGCACCGCCCGCGAGCTGCCCGACGAGTACATGTTCGGCCCCGCCCTCCTCGTCGTTCCCATCACCCAGTACAAGCAGCGCGCCCGCTCCGTCTACCTTCCCGCCTCGGCCCAGTGGTACGACTATTGGACGGGCCGCCCCGCCTCCTCCGGCCCCATCACCGCCGCCGCCCCGCTCGACCGCATCCCCGTCTTCGTCCGCGCCGGCTCCATCATCCCCTACGCCCCGCCCATGCAGTACATTGGCGAAAAACCCTCCGACCCCACCACCCTCTATGTCTACGCCGGGGCCAACGGCAGCTTCGTCCTCTACGAGGACCAGGGCATCACATTCGACTACGAAAAGGGCGCCTTCTCCCAGATTCCCATCCACTGGGACGACAAGTCCGCGACCCTCACCATCGGCAAACGCACCGGCAGCTTCGACGGAATGCTCGACCAGCGCACCTTCCAGATCGTCCTCGTCTCCGCCGCGCACCCTGGCTCCTTCACGCATACTCCCGCCGCCACCAGGTCCGTGCAATACACCGGAGCCGAACTCCGCCTCAACCTCCGCTAGCGCCGTCATCACGACCGGAGGCGAGCCACCCCAAACAACCGTCATCCCGACCGGAGGCGGCGTACTTTGCCGCCGCAGTGGAGGGACCCCCGCATTTCGCTGTTGCCTGTTTTTGTTCTTCGTCGTTGCCTGTTCTTGCCGTCATTCTGAGCGCGTCTTTCGAGCGCGAAGAACCCCGATGAACCCCACCCCGCCTCAACCGCCCACCCCTTTCTCCCACAAAAGCTCCACCTTTGCCTTTTTCGGAGGGAGCAGGGGGCTTCAGCCCCCTGAATAAAGCCAATCGATTCAATGGGCTTTAGCCCCGGGCTTTTTTCGCTCCATGACCCCTCAAAAACCCCGGCAAATCCCCTTGTCAAGCCCCTCGACGCCCCAAAATCCCCATAACCACTCCCCCATCAACTACTTCCCCCAGAAAAATAGTTGGCATAGTAGTTTCCCCCAACTTGGTAGAATAGAAGTAGAGATAAAAACAGAAGGGCCGCAAGCCGTCCACACACGGGGACGGGTCTTGCGGCCCTTCGCATTTAATCACCGGATCGAGGAACTCATGGACTCCCAAGCCGACAAGTATGCCATCTGCCGTCACATCCGGACCAGCGGCCGGCGCTGCCAGTCGCCCGCCGTCACCGGCTCCGACTTCTGCTTCTATCACCGGATCCTCCGCTACAGCCACGAGGCCGCCTGCACTGCCAAAGCCGGTCCCCTGCGCCCCGAAACCGTTCAATATCTGCTGGAGAACGGCCAGAATCCAGCCCAGCTCGCACCCTCACCCGCCCTCAGCTTCCCGCCGCTCGAAGACGCCGATTCCATCCAGCTCTCCATCTCCCTGCTCTTCGCAGCCATCGCCGCCGGCCAGATCGATCCCGTACAGGCCCGCAGCCTCCTCTACGCCCTCCAGGTCGCCAGCTTCAACATCCGCGCCCTCACTCCCGCCCCCGCGTTCGGCGACGACCTCACCACACTCCCTCGTCGCGTCGTCCGCACCCGAGACGGCCAAGCCCTCGCCGCGCGTGGCGAAGGCAACGGCGTCCCCTCCCCACCCAGCCGCCACAAATCCCTACTGGAAAGATTGATCGAGGAGTTCGGCCCTCCCACCCCCCTTCCATCGGATTCAATAACCACCACAGAATGAAGACGTTATCGCAACCAATTTGTTATGACGACTTTGGCCAAATCATCCCCCCAAGCACAGTTTTTCACCTGCAACTCGAATTTTTTGACGACTTTAGCAATAAGAGCAATAGAATGAGTACTTTGGCGGCACTCACACCTCGCAATCGTAGGAATACAAAGGACTTACTCCCAGAATACCCCCAAGAGGGGGAGGGGGGTGGAGAGAAGAAAAGGAGAATATAAAACGAAACAACAGCAACTCTCGATCGGCAACCGGTCTGCTTCGTCGCGCTCTCTATGCCTCGCTCTTGAGCTTCTTCAGCAGCCACGCCATGTTTTGGCCCAGCGTCTTCATCGTCTGCATGCCTTCGGCGTCCTGCTCCACCTCGCCGATCTCGCGGCCAATGCCGATGTTCCAGTACGACGAGCCGGGCACGATCATCTCGCTGATGAAGAAGAAATGGTTCAAGGCATCGAAGGCATGGATCGCTCCCGCCCGGCGCACCGCAACAACGGCAGCGCCAACCTTGCGGCGAAAGATTCCACCGTTCGCCTTGGAAACCAAACAGGCGCGGTCCATCAGCGCCTTGATCTCCGGAGAGATGTCCGCCACATACGTCGGCGAACCGAGCAGGATGCCGTCCGCTGCCTCCATCTTTTCGATGTACGCGTTGCCCATGTCGCCGGTCTGCGAACAGCGGCGGTCCTTCTTGGTGGAGCACTTGCGGCAGGCCAGACAACCGTGGATCTTGGCCCCGCTCAATTGGATGAGTTCGGTCTCAATCCCCTCGGCCTCCAACTCCTTAAGTACGGTTCGAAGCAGGATGGCCGTGTTTCCGTTTTTTCTTGCGCTGCCGTTGAATGCGATAACCTTCGTCTTGGTCCCTTGCATAGTCTTCGTCTCCCTGTGCCTGCCATCCGAAGAATCTTTGAATAGCCGCATTACCGTTGCCTTTATTTTGCTCCTTCGGCGGCATCGATTGCGAAGCGGGCGCTCGACAATCTCGTGCAGACCCACCACAAAGAAATAGGGCGGTAGCCGAAGCCGCCGCCCTAAACCTTCCGAACAGGTTAGAAGAGGAACTTGAACGAAATCGCAACTTGGCGCGGGGTATATAGGAACCCGCTCGAGTTCGAGTTGGTAGGCGTGCCGAAGTTCGCAGTTCCGGCGATTCCATACTGGAAGGTCGCCGTCGATACGTTCGGGCTGGACGAAGAAGTACCGCCCAACACATACGCCGTGTTCTGCACCGCGGTCACGTTCTGGTGGTTGTAGAGGTTGTACAGATCCAGCCTCGCCTCGCCCTTGTACCGTTCGGTGAACGAGATCTGCTTCTGCAACCGCACGTCCTGCACGATGTCGCGTGGGTACTTGTAAGTATTGCGCCCGATCGGTGGGATCCACGACGTTCCGCCCGCGCCGTTCCAACTGCTGTTCAGCGCAGCGTAAGAAGGATAGCTGCTCAGCGTAGCCGAATAGGGCAGCCCGCTCTGCGCCTGGAACGCCGAGTCGATCGCCCAGTCGTTCACCAGGTACTTCATCCAGTCGCCGCGCTTCGTGTTCGGGAAGTTGTACAGCACATATCCCGTCACGCGGTCGGGAACGTTGTAGTTTGAGTTGCCGTAGTCAGCCGTCTGTTTTCCATCCGGATCATACTGGCTGTTGGACGTGTCGGTCGTGGTCGCGTTCTGGTTGTAATCGAGCGCGTGCGACCACACATAGTTCACGTCGAACTGGATTGACTTCAGCGAGCGGTTCTGCACCTCGAACGCGACCGCGTTGTAGTTTGAATTGACGTTGCTGATCACCTCTGTGATGTTGGTGAATTTACTGTTGACGTAAGCCGTATATTGCGGAACCACATAAACGGCGCCATTTGGCAGCGGCCCAGCGTTGTTCGGGTCGCTGATCGTGATAATTGCATTCGACGTCGAGGGCGCCAGGTTTGTATTCACGAAGTTGGTCAGCTCCCTGCCCAGCGCGCCCAGGTAGCTCACCGAAGCAACCGTGCCCTTGCCGACCTGCTGCTGCAGGATCAGGTCGAACTCATGCACCATCGGGTTCTGCAGATTGGACGCCAGAAAGTAGGAACCCGGAGTAGGAGGAGTAGCTGCCGAGATGATGTTGGGAAAGACCGGCGCGCCAGTCGCATTCGGCTTCAGCGACGCCGTGAACTGCCCGTTCGGGCTGCCCGTGTTCAGCAGCACGTTCAACAGGATGCCGTTGGTGATGCGCCCATAGAACATGCCATAACCACCGCGCACAACCGTCTTGCCGCTGCCCGTCACGTCGTAGGCAAATCCAAGCCGGGGTCCAAGATTGTTCTTGTCGCTGGGCGCGTTGCTGATTCCGGTATACGGAACAAAGGTCCCCGTCGCCGTTGTCAGGTTCGCGTTGGCGGAGGCCCCCGGCAAATGCTCATAGTCGTAGCGCAGACCCAGCTCCAACGTCAGTTGTGGACTCACCTTCCAGTTGTCCTGCGCAAAGAACCCGTAGTCCATGGTCGAGATCGCGTACACCGGAGCACCGAAGCCCTGAGCGAAAGTTCCGTAGCACGGATAGGTCCCAACCGCGCTGGTCGACGACGTTCCCGAAGCAGCCGCAGTGCTGTTGCACGTGTCCGTTGCCTTGCCCTCGGAGGCCAAATCGGCCAGGAAGTTGGTCACATAGCTGTATGAGATGTATCCATTGCTCTCGTACGTGTTGTTCATCAGATCGTAGTTGTGCACCATGTCCACGCCGTACTTGAAGCTGTGGTTGCCGTGGCTCATATACAGCACATCGCCGATCTGCCACTTGTGCTCGTCCGGCAGCGCCTTGCGATAGGAGTAGTACGGCGAGCCCAGATAGAACCCAGTCGAGGTTGCGAGCCCCACCTCGGGAACATTGCCAGCAGATGTGCCCGTTCCCTGTAGATACTGATTGGTAAACGCGCTGTACGGCTGTTGGCTCTCGTCGTTCAGCTCTCGTCCGAACTGGTAGAGCAACTCGTTGCTGATGTTCGAGCTCAGTTGGCTGGACAACTTTGCGACGCCATAGTCCAACTTCACAAAGTCCATGCCAAACGTATCGACCGCATAATTGTTGGTCGCCTGCGTCTGCACCCCGCCCGGCGAATCCCAGCGCAGCCGGTTGTAAAGGAAGCTGGCGTGGTTCTTGTTGTTTACCTGCCAGTCCAGCTTCGGCATGTTCACTTCCTGGTAGCCCGCGCGCGGAACACTGCCCAGATCAGTAAGCAGCACGCCAAGTCCTGTGGCATACGCCACAGTTCCTGCGCCATAGCTCGAAAGTCCTTCGCGAGCAGCCAGCGTGCATACCTGTGCATCGAGCGCAGGCGCCGCCGTAGTCACGCCAGAAGGCGGAGTAAGATAGCCAGTCGTCAGATTGCAGGTGTAGGTGGAGGAGCTGCCGGCAGGAATGACCGTGTTGCCTCCTGCAACAACCGGCGCATCGGGCTGCGTGAAGAATGATGATGGCGAGTTTGCCTTTGCCGTTCCCGGAAAGATCCGGCGATGCTGGTCGTATGTGTACTCCCAGAACAGCTTGTTCTGGATCAGCGCGCCGCCTGCATTGAATCCCCAGATTCTGCGCGAATCAGACGGCTTGTAGGGCGAGGTCACAAAGCTCGAGGGAACCGTCCCACCATTCGCATAGACCGCAGTCGTGTTCGTCGCATACGGGTTGTATGCTCCCCACGCGCTCTCGCGATCGGAGAAGTAAGCCTGCCCATGCACTTGGTTGCCGCCGCTCTTGGTCACCGAGTTGATTATGCCGCCGGCTGCACGGCCATACTCCGCCTGATACACGCCCGTGTTCACGTTGAACTCGCGGATTGCCGCTGGCGGCGTCGAATACGCCTCACGCGTACGACCGCGCTCCTCCGCGTAGTACGCCTGGTTGTCGTCTGCGCCGTCGATCAGCACGTTGTTCAGGATCGGGCTGATTCCACGAATGCTCACCAGTCCAAATCCGTTCGAGTCCGAGACAACTCCAGGAGTTATCAGCGCAAGGCTCGACCAGCGCAGATTGTTCACCGGTACATTCTCCAGCGCCCGCGTATTCAGGTTCGCCGAAAAATCAGGCGAATCGAAGTTCAGGACCGGCGCCTGCGATGTGACTTCCACCACCGTCGACGCAGAGCCCGTCGCGAGGTGCGGCATCAACTCCGTCATCTGCCCCAGAACCACCTGCACGTCCGTCTTGTACCCACTGAAGCCCGCAGCCGCAACCGTAACCGTGTACGTCCCCGGCTCCAGCAGCGGCGCCTTGAAGTATCCACTTGCATCCGAAGTAAGCGTCTGTTCCGCATTCGTCGCGTCGTTGTGGATCGTCACCGTCGCATTCACAATCGCCGCGTTGGTCGGATCGAACACCGTCCCGCCAATCGCGCCCTGGGTCGTCGATTGCGCCAGCACCGCGGTGGCTGTTACGCACAAAAGCGCAATACAAAGTGCGAACGTCGCTATCATCTTAATTCTTGTCGCAATCAGCATCTTGTCCTCCTGGAAGTTTCATACTGTATGGTCTCTGGTTCTATCGCGACCGAACGCTCATGAATCAGCACCCCGCCTGTCAGAGAATCCAATTTACCGCCCAAGTTTTCGGCTTCGCATCCCATACTTCCATCTCCGGATGAATGAGAAGTTACAATCAAAGCTAATCCCGTCCATTTAAACTGCCCGTTGCGGGACATCCCCCGTTGGTCGCGTCGCCGATGATTCAAAGTATGCCTTAAGCCTACCCTTCTTCGGCTCCATTGGGATGTGGAAAACCGGGACGCGGGAATGTTTATTGATGAAGCGACAATTCACACTCGCCATTGTTGCTTGAGACGCAGCTTTTGGATGAATTGCTGAAGTTGTCAAAGAAGGTGTGGTTTGTTGGTTCTGCATAGTCGATAGTTGAATAGAGTCGAGAGGAGACAGGTCCCATGAATTCGAACGAATCAAGCAACGGAGGAATCACTCGGCGCACGGCGATTGCGACAGGGGTGGCGGCGCTGGTGGCGCCTCGTTTTGCGGCGGGTATGGGGCCACAGTATTCGGGACAGAAGCTGCGGATCGCATGCATCGGCGTGGGCGGTGTGGGGCAGGACTACGTTGCCGGGTGCAAGGACGAGGAGGTCGTCGCGCTATGCGACCTGGACCACGAGTTCTCGGCACCCGCGTTCAAGCTCTATCCAAAAGCCAGGCTGTACAAGGACTTCCGGCAGATGTTCGACCGTGAAGAGAAGAACATCGACGCGCTGATCGTTGCCACGCCGGACCACTGGCACTCTCACCTGGTGCTGGCGGGGCTTGCGATGAACAAGCACATCTACTGCGCCAAGCCGATTACGCGCACGATTGCAGAGGACAGGCGGGTGAAGGCCGCTTGTCTCGCTTCCAGCGTGACGACCAAGGCGAGCATTCAGGACTCATGCACCTCGCCCGCGCGGGCGACGACGGAGCTGCTGATGAGCGGGGCGATCGGGCCGATTCGCGAGGTGCATTACTGGACGGGAACGCACAGTCCCAGTGGATTGCCGCGACCGGCCGAGGTGCAGACACCACCTGCGGGAATGGATTGGGACCAGTGGTGCGGGCCGTCGCCGACGCGGCCGTACAACAAGATCTATCACTATGGAAGCTGGCGGCCGTGGTGGGACTTTGGCACGGGCAACGTGGGCGATGTCTCGTGCCATGCGCTGCACCTCTTCCACGACGAGCTGGAGCTGAGCGAGCCGGACTGGGTGGTGGCCAACGCCAGTCAGGCCTTCTCACTGGCCGGAGTGGTGGAGAACAGCGAGTGCTCTAGCATTGCCAATTTTGTCCAGTGGCACGTTCCGGCGCGCGGCAAACACCCGGAGACGATGGTGTACTTCTACGACGGGGGATTGCAGCCGGCGCGTCCGTCGAGTATGCCGCGCGATATGGCGCTGCCGGGCCGGGGTGTGATGTTCGTCGGCGAAGAGGGGGTTCTGATCTCCGCGTTCTATGGGGGCAGCCCGTGGTTGCCCGACCACACGCTGCCGCAGCCGGGCCAGAAGCTGCGCGGACTGCCGGGCGGGCAGTTGCTTCCGGAGAGCCGGTTCAAAGACTTCAAGCAGCCAGAGCCGAGTCTGGTGCGGTGCGAGAGACCAGACCACTACGCCGAGTGGATTCGCAGCTGCAAGGCGGGAAAGAAATCCATCACGCCGGTGGAGTACGCCTGCGGACTGACGGAGTTCGCATTGCTGGGCGCACTGGCCGAGAGGAGATACAGCACGCCGGGAGTGCGCAGCGGCGCGGGCTACGGACAGAACAGCCGGTCGGATTCGGCGGTGGTGTGGATTCCTGCGTCCAGCGACGGCCATGTGCACCTGCCCGATGCGCCTCCCGTTGCGAGCACGGCTGCGAATGCGCCGCGCTACTGGAGGACGTACAACATCATGCAGTGGGACGCGAAGGCGATGCGGTTCACCAATGACGACGTTGCCAACAGCTACGTCGATATGCCCTATCGCAAGGAGTGGGACTACAAGGTCTAGGGAAAGTCTGAATCAGACTTTTGCCGAAGACTCCAATCGCTACGCATTACAGGTTTGTCGGGCTTGCTGCCTCGGTTACGCTGGCGTCTCGTCGTCGAGGGACTGCGCGAGGACCTCGTCGCGGCGAGCAGCGCGCCAGGCCGTGAGCTTGGCCTGCAATGCGGGGTCGGTGGCGGCGAGAATCTGCACGGCGAAGATTGCAGCGTTTGCTGCGCCTGCGGCCCCAATGGCAAACGTGGCCACGGGAACGCCCTTCGGCATCTGGACGATCGAGAACAACGAATCGAGTCCCTGAAGCGCAGTGGCCGCGATGGGAACGCCGAGGACCGGAACGGTCGACTTGGCAGCGAGCATTCCGGCGACGTGGGCGGCGCCGCCCGCGCCGGCGATGATGACGCGCAGGCCGCGGGATGCGGCCGACTCGGCGAAGGCGAACATCTGATCGGGCGTGCGGTGCGCCGAGACGACGCGGGCTTCACAGGGAACGCCGAACTCGCGCAGGACGTCGACGGCTGCGCGCATTACCGAATAATCGTTGCGGCTGCCCATGAGAACTGCGACGAGTGGTTTGGTCTGCGATTTTGTCTTCATGGCACAGATTATACGGTCTAGCTTGCGCGGATTATTACGATCCAACCGGCAGGTTTTCCGACACTCAGTTCCGGGAAAATTGCAGGGCAGCGAGAGCGATTTAGCTGGCGCATTTGCTGGGCGCGGTCGATGCCTATGTACTTATTAGTCAATCCCCCCTCCCCCTAGAGGGGAAATTATCCGTAAGGCCATTATTTCCATGCTGTTATAGGTAAAGTCGTCATTCTGGCTACTTTAGGTGTAAGTGGAATAGATTCATTGGATTACCGAAGGTTCGGTTCGACAAAGTCTTCCAAACAAACGTGTTACTGCTAAAGTATTCAAAACAAGTTGGTTACGGCTGCTCACTCAGCCGGGCTGGGCTTGGCCCAGATGCTGGCATTGAGGCACTCGACGACGCCATCGACGACGAGGCTGAGGCCGGCGGTGAACTTGGCGGAGTCGGCGATCTGCTTGCTGCTGACCGCGTCGGCCATGTTGATGCTGGAGCCGACGATGGAGAGTGCGGCGTCCTTCTTCTGCGCGCCGGACTTTGCGCCATAGAGAGCTTCGACGCCCTGCACCAGGCTGGGAAGCAGGGTGATGCTGCGAAAGAACAATTTCAGGAATTCCATGTGTTACCTCCAAATGGTTGCCAACCGAACGAACCGCGGGCCCTTCAACTTCCCTTTCGGAAGGCTCAAAGCCCGCTCAGGACGGCAGAGTTTTGTTGCGGTTGTTTGTGGGTACTCTTTTTGCGCTGCCTTGATTGCTTCGCAATCAAGGCAGCGCAGTATTCATAAGTGGCTTTTTTGGCACGGCTGAAGCCGTGCCCTTCCGATAGGCTTCCTCTAGCCAAAGTGATCAGTGTCTTCCGATGAACAAGTCGATGGCGAGATGGGCGATGGTGAGCAGGGCACCGAACGCCGCGGCCATTCCTTTCAACCGATGCACGATCTTCTCGTGCTCCTGCATGCGGCCTTCGAGTTGCGCGAGGCGGCCTGGCTGTCCGATGCCCATGATTTGTTCCATCTGGCTCTTTAGAACACTCAGGTCGGAGAGGACCTGTCCTTCAAAGTCGGTCATCTTGCTGCTCCTTTTGTTGCGATGTTGCTGGTGAAAGCCAGTGAACCTCAGCGGCTAAAGCCGCAGAAAATGGACGGCTGATACGGCACGGCTGAAGCCGTGCCCTTAAGCAAGGCTGGGCTTCCCGTAGCCTGTGAACCCGTGCCCTTCCGCAAGGCACAGTCTCCCGTGACCTGTTTAGCCGACTGGTAGATTTGTGAAGACGGCGCTGGAGAGCCGCGAGTAGAGCGGCGGATTCGAGGCGTCGAAGCTGCGGATGTAGTAGCGCTCCACCTGCGCCGAGCGCGGGATGGAGAAGCTACGGACCGGACTGCGGAGCACCAGGTTCTGGTTGACGCCGGGGCCGAAGTCCCAGTCGCGCAGGCGTACTTCAAATCCGCCGCCGGTGGGTGGGTTGGTTCCGGCATCGATCTGCAGCGCGGTTGTGGTGGCACTGGCCACGGTCAACTGTTGCAGGTTGGCAAGCACAGCTCCCGGCGCGGTCTCCGCTGTCGGCGGCAGGAAGGAATCGGGCGCGATGGCCTCGGAGAGCGCGACACCCAGCGAATCGGCCCAGTCGTTGGCAAAGGCGATGCGATAGGTGAGCAGCTCGGGCACGGCGTTTCCATCGACGATGGAGACCTGGCGGACGACGACGTTGAGGGTTTGTCCGTTGGCGGTGATGCTGAGGACATCGCCGGGCCAAGCCCACATCTCCAACTTCCTCAACCGAAAGCGCGCCCTCTCGCTCGACGGACTCGACCGCGTCCTCGCCGCGCAGAACCTCACCGTGGATCAGATCATGCCCCTTGAGCTATGCGCAGCCTCTTCCCCACCGCCGGCCGATCCGATCGAAGCAATCCCTGTTGTCTCGCCCTCAACGGCGATGGACGAAGCCCTGGTCCGGCCAGGATCGGTCATTGAGACCATTCACGTCTCTGCGTCCCGCCTCCAGGACAATCGCGCCCGTCCATCCGTGAAGTGCGCCCACTGGCAGCGCTTCCTCGCCGTGCGCGCCGACGCGCAGCAGACTGCCGCCATGGACCCCATGATCGCTGCCGGGGCCATCGTCGTCCTGGACCGCCACTACAACTCGCTTGCGCCCTACCGCGCCCACCAGCTCACCCTCTATGCCGTCCGTTGCGGCGCCGGCCTCGTCTTCCGCTATCTCGAATTCGACGATGGAAGGCTCATCCTCCGCCCGCTCTCTCTTGCCTTCCCGGTTCAACTTCTTGCGCTCGAATCTCACGAAACGCCAGCCGACTTCATCGTCGGCCGTGTCTGTCTCGTCGTCTCTGAGCTTTGAGCCGCCCCCTGCATCGCCCCGGCGAAGAGGTGTTGCCCTTCTCGTCTCGCCCAAGCGATTGATAAACTGTACAGATGCATTCGGGTCTTTATGGAAAGTGGATGACGGCGTGGGAGACAAAGCTCACAACGCGCGATACGAATCGAATTGTTAGGCCGCTCGAATGGGGAT
>Ga0326727_10009468_pt1 | contig 23964 bp, 19 predicted proteins | sample MB2enrmetagenome_FD_207643 | JGI IMG/M metagenome (GOLD analysis project Ga0326727, IMG submission 207643) | Lab enriched peat soil microbial communities from McLean, Ithaca, NY, United States - MB29MY | ecosystem: Environmental > Terrestrial > Soil > Wetlands > Peat | place: USA: New York... | reverse complement strand
GTTCCAAGGGATGATCTGCGCAACCACACCGATGGGTTCGCGCATGGTGTAGGAGTGGAAGTCGTAGCCGGCAGAAAGGGGCAGGGTCGTTCCGGAGATTTTGGTGGCCCAGCCGGCCATATAGCGAAACATATCTACGGCCAGCGGCACGTCCGCGACACGGGCCACCGAGTAAGGCTTGCCGTTGTCGACGGACTCAATCTCGGCGAATTCATTGAGGTTCTGTTCCAGCAAATCGCCCAGCTTCCACAGCATGCGGCCGCGCTCGGAGGGCGACAGGCGAGTCCACGGTCCGTCGTCGAAGGCGCGCCGCGCGGCAAGCACAGCCCGATTGACATCCTCCTCTTCAGCTTCGGGAACATGCGTAATCACATCGCCGGTTGCGGGGTTGTATACGGGAAAGGTCTTGCCGGAGGCCGCGGCGACGAAGCGGCCATCGATGTACATGCGGTGCTCTTGCGAGACGAAGTCAGCCGTCGTGCGGCTGACCAGGGGGTCGATGGAAAGGGTAGCCATAGTTTGACCTCGGATGCAACCGGTCGCGCCGAAGCGAATGTGCGGAAGGCAGCGCTTCAAACCAAATTCAGGGAGGCTCGGGGAACGGGTCTTACGGGGCGGTGCGCGCCGGATGTTGCACGTCAGAACGCTAACACAGGACGATGTGAATTGGCTAGAACCAATCCATGGCCGAAAAGCCTGCTTTGGCAGGGCATTTACGGATGCATAAGAATGCGGAGCGGAACAGCCTGATTGGAAGCCGGTTCAGGTTGTAGAGGGTTGCCGCAGTTGCCGATCAAAGTTTTTGCCTGCCCTTAACATCAAATCCGCTGCGCGTGCTGTATGGATTGCCTGATGGAGAGTTTTTGCTCAGGCGGAAACTCGTGTGCCGGAAATGGGGTAAATCCTGTAGACTGCCAACACGGCGCGCTGGACGAATTCGATGGCCCGAACCACAACGAAACAAAAGCTCTTTAACGGCCGGGACCACTCCTGGATGCAGTTTAACCGGCGTGTGCTTGAAGAGGCTGAGGACGCGACCAACCCGCTGCTGGAGCGGGTGAAGTTCCTGTCCATCACGGCCAACAACCTGGACGAGTATGTCGAGGTGCGCCAGGCCGGGCTGCTGCAGCGGATTGAGGACGGCTACCGCGAGCCGGGCTTCGACGGACTGCGGCCGGATGAGTCGCTGGCCGTGCTGACCGCGGAGATTCACAGCTTTGTGGCTGCCCAGTACGAATGCTGGAACGAGAAGCTGCTTCCCGAGCTGCGCAAGCAGGGAATCCGGCTGCTGGAGTGGAAGGAACTGGACGATGAGGCGCGGGCGTTTGCGCAGGGGTACTTCCAGCGCGAGGTCGATCCCCTGCTGACGCCCATCTCGATCGATCCGGCGCACCCGTTTCCGCGCGTGCTGAACAAGGCTCTTTGCCTGGCGCTGCTGCTCAGGGCCAAGCGGCGCAGCTCAGGGCCGCAGGTACTGGGGGTGGTGACGGTGCCGCGCACGCTGGCCAGGTTTGTCCGGCTGCCCTCGGCCGACGGGGCCTTCGACTACCTGCTGCTGCAGGATCTGATTGCGCAGAATCTGGCCGGCATGTACCGCGGTTACGAGGTTCAGGCTCACGCCGCCTTCCGCGTCACCCGCAACTCGAATCTCTACATCGAAGAGGAAGAGGCGCGTTCGCTGCTGGAGAGCATTCGCGTGGAGCTGCACAACCGGCGCAAAGGGGATGCGGTGCGGCTGGAGATCGAGACCGGCGCTGATAAGGAGATCGTCGAGCGGCTGCGCGTGAACTTCGAGCTCGATGAGGATCAGGTCTTTCGCGGCGAGGGTCCGGTGAACCTGTCGCGGCTAATGTTCTTCTATAGCGACGTGAAGCGGCCGGATCTGAAGTTCCCGCCCTTCACGCCCAAGCCGTTGCACCTGAAGAGCAAGTCCAACAGCATCTTCGACGAGTTGCGGCAGCGCGATATTCTGCTCCACCACCCCTTCGACTCCTATGACGCGGTGGTGGAGTTCATCCAGCAAGGCGCCGAAGATGCGGCCGTGGTTTCGATGAAGCAGACTCTCTATCGCACCAGCGAAGATGCGCCCCTGTTCGAGGCGCTGATCGAGGCGGCGGCCACCAAGGAGGCCACGCTCGTGGTGGAGCTGATGGCCCGCTTCGACGAGGCCTCGAACATCCGCTGGGCGCGCAGCATGGAGGACGCCGGAGTGCAGGTCTTTCATGGCGTGGTGGGGCTGAAGACCCACTGCAAGCTGGCCATGCTGGTGCGCCGCGACGAGGACGGCGTGACCCGCCGTTACTGCCACCTGGGCACGGGCAACTACAACCCTGTCACCGCCCGTTTCTACACCGATCTGAGCCTGCTGACCAGCGATCCGCAGATCACCGAGCGGGTGCACATGGTCTTCAACTACCTCACCGCTCACGCCGAAATCGACGACTACAAGCCGCTGCTGGTGGCGCCGCTGACCATGGCCGAGAGCTTTCTGGGTCTTATCCGCCGCGAACAGGAGCACGCCCAGGCCGGGCGTCCGGCGCACATCGTGGCCAAGATGAACGCACTGCTGGAGCCCAGCGTGATCGAGGCGCTCTACAAGGCCTCGCAGGCCGGCGTCGAGATCGATCTGATTGTCCGCGGCCTGTGCATCCTGCGCCCCGGCGTCAAGGGCATGTCGGAGCGGATTCGCGTGCGCTCGATCGTGGGCCGCTTCCTTGAGCACTCGCGCATCTTCCACTTTGCCAACGGCGGCAACGACGAAATCTATCTGGGCTCGGCCGACTGGATGCCGCGCAACCTCTTCGAGCGGTGCGAGGTGGTCTTTCCGGTGCGCGACGCGGCAGCCCGGGCCCGCATTCACGATGAGATTCTGCCCGCGTATCTGGCCGATACGATCAAGGCCCGCCTGCAGCAGCCCGACGGCAGCTACCTGCGCGCCATCAAGACGCTCAAGGATGCGAAGGCATTTTCGAGCCAGGAGTTTCTCATGCAACTGGCCGAGGGCAAGGCGGAGCTGAGCGGCATCCCCAGGCCTGTCGCTCCCAGGGCGCCGGTGAAGGCTGCAAGCAGGCGGGGCTAGCCCACAGGCTAGTGATGACGGGAATTCGATGGGTTGCAAGGGCAGCGGCTGAAAAATGCGGGCACGGGGATAGCGCATTGAGTTATTCTGGCTCCTAGTCCGGAAAACAGGATCCGAGGTCCGGAGGAGAATTCAACTAGAAGGAGATCATTGTGACTAGCTTCTGCGCAAAGTGTGGAGCTGAACTATCCGCCGACAAGCAAACCTGCAGCGCCTGCGGCGCGCCGACTGGCGCCTGGGCCCCGGTGGCGACGCCTTCCCAATCCGCCGCTGCGCCTGCTCAACCCGAAGCTCCGCCGGCCAAATCTGGCGGCGCGCTCAAGATCGTCCTGATCGTCGTGGCCGTAATCGTGGGGCTGGGTCTTCTGATCGTGCTGGCATTCGGGGTCTTGGCCTACCGGGTCATGCACTCCATTCATGTATCCGGCACAGGCGACAACGCCCATGTGACGCTGAATACCCCCGGCGGCGCCATCAGCGCCAACGCGACCGAGACATTCAGCGCCTCGGATCTGGGCACGGATATCTATCCTGGCGCCCAGTCCGGCAAGGGCAGCATGAGGATGACCATGCCGACTGGCTCCTGGGTTTCTGCCGTGTTTGTCACGCCGGATTCGAAGGACCAGGTGGTCAACTTTTACAAGGGCAGGCTCGGCAGCGAGCTCTCGGTGTACGATACCGCCAACAGCGCTGTGCTTTCCGCACAGAAGAGCAAGCAGGAATCGATCATCGTGACGGTTACCGCCAATGCGTCGCAGTATAACGGCAAGACGCAGATTGCCATTGTGCACACCATCAGCAACAAGGCCCAATGATCGATTTGCCGCGCGGGGATCGGACCGCTTCAACGGTCCGGCCCCGCGGCTGCCTTGTCTCTCACCTGCCTGTCCGGCCAGCCGGTTTTCGCCGCCGGGAATACGATGGCTAAAGAAGATCTGGAATGCGCAGCGCATCCATGTCTGAGTAGACCTGGTTTTCTCCGCCCATGCCCCAGCAGAAAGAGTAGCTGGCCGTGCCCACGCCGGCATGGATCGACCATCCGGGCGAGATAGCCACCTGCTTATTGGCTACCAGAAGATGGCGGGTCTCAGTGGCCGGTCCCATCAGATGGACGACCCGATGATCGGCAGGAATGTCGAAGTAAAGATAAATCTCAGAGCGGCGCATGTGTGTGTGCGGCGGCATGGTGTTCCAAACACTGCCTTCGGCAAGCTCGGTGAAACCCATCACCAACTGGCAGCTCCGCGCGCCCTCCAGGTGGATGAGCTTGTTGATAGTGCGGTGATTGGCCGTGGCGGCAGAGCCAAGCGTCGTTGGCATCCGGTCGGGTGCGCGCACGATTGCGGTGGGATAAACCGCGTGGGCCGGATAACTCAGTAGATAGAACTCGGCGGGTTGGCTCGGGTTGGCGCTTGAAAAGGAGATGCTGTGCTCGCCTTTTCCGATGTAAAGCGCATCGCGATTACCCAGCGCATGGGCTTCTCCATCCACCTCTACCGTCCCATCGCCGCCGATATTGAAGACGCCCAGCTCGCGTCTCCCAGTGAACCGGGCAGCGCGGAGTTCTGCTGGGCAGGGCAGCGGCAGGGCTTCGCCCAAAGGCACCGCGGAGCCGATGACCGCGCGGTCCAGATCGACGTAGACAAGCTCAACGAGGCCCGGCGCGAAGAGGCCGTCGACGAGAAACGTCGAGCGCAACTCCGCCGTGGACATGTGGGGATAGCGAACCGGGTCCGCCATTTGCATCAGTTTCATATCGTTACCTTCCGTTCCACCTGCTACAAGTTTATGCCAGTCCGCCGCCGCGTTCAGGCCGGCCGGCCGCCTCAAGACTCATTCAGGACCGAATCGCTCCTGCGCCGCATTCAATGCGAAGGAAGCGAGTTCGATGCGCCCGACAAGCAGGAAGTGGCTCAGCAGTTCACCATAACCGCCGAGCAGCCGGGCTTGGCGGGCTTCCATTGCATCAGGAAGGCGGTCAGGGCCGAGGATTCCAGATGGCGCATGTCTTCGAATTCGCCGCCCTTCTGGCTATAGAGCAGCGCGCCCTTCTCGTCGAGGACGGCCAGCGCCGGCACGCCCTTGTGTAGAGGAATCCCGTACTTCTCGGCAAGGTCGAAGTTGGCGTTTATCCTGGTCTCCCCAATATTCACGTGAACCAGGACGAAGTTGGCCTCCAGGAGGGGCAGATTTGTGGCGTCGTGGAAGTAAATATCCAAGACCTGGCAGTCGCCGCACCAGTTGCCGCCAAAGTCGAGCAGGATGTGCTTGTGGGTCTGGGCAGCGGTTGTGAGGGCGGCGGCCAGGTCGGCCTTGGCCTGTGCCGGGTCGGGATAGATATCGCGACCCGCTGAGCGGGCGGGGCTGGCGGTAAGCGTGAGCAAAACGGCGAGGGCGAGAAGCTTTACGGTCTTCACGATGGAGCCTCCACTGCTGTTCTCAGTCTGCCACAAAGATGCGGAGCGGTTCCATCTCCATGCTTTGGCGAGGACGCCTGGAGATGTACTCTGGAGTGTGGCGAGCGACCTGCGCAAGAGGCTGGAATCGGCGGTCTATCCCGATCTGGGAGCGATGATGGAGGGCTACGCGCGCGCGGCGGCCGAGCTGGCCAGGCGCGAGTTCGATCGGAAGCTGGATTTTACCTCGGAATCCATCGACAGCCTGGACGAGATTCTGGTGCTGGTGGGTGAGAGCCCGGAGCTTGACCTGGACTTCGAGGTTCGGCTCTGGGGCAGCTACCTGGGCGAGGTTCTGCGGCGGCGCTATGCCGGCAGCTGGGAGATGACGCAGTATCCCGGCGGCGCGGTCGCGGTTCCGGCCGTCGAAGTGCGCGCCTCAAGGCTGTTTCCGTTGTTGAAGGTTTATCGCAGGCTGACCGTGGGCGAAGAGGAAGACCTGGGCGCCTTTTACGCCATGGTGACGGAGAGGCTGGGCAAACCTGCGCAGGTGAACTAGGATGGGACGCCTGGATTTGTGCGACAATAACCATGCATGATGCGCGCCGGCGCGGTGCGCGGAGGAAAAGACTATGGGCGATCTGCTTCAGCCATGGCACTTGGTGGTGCTGGGCGTGGTTGCGTTCTTGCTGTTCGGCTCCAAGCGGCTGCCGGAGCTTGGCAAGGGCCTGGGCGAGGGATTGAGGGGTTTCAAGGAAGGCATCAAAGGTGTTGCCGACCCCACTCCCCCTGCACCGACGGTGCAGCAGAATGCGCCTCCAGCTCAACCGACATCGGCTCCGATCGAGCCCAAGTAAGGCGCTGAGGAGGCCAAGGCTCCGAAGCTGGGATTCAAGCCAGTCGGGTTGCCTTTGCCTGGGCCGCGCGAGTTGACCGGCAGAATCTGAAGGCCTGTGCGAAAGTGCGGGCCTTTTCTGCGTCCTGGCAGCAACACTTCCGCACCGGCGCTCCCACACAGGGTTCGAGACGCGAGGATGTTTCCGCCCAGAGGCAATCGTGAGTATAATCCGTGACATTCGAAGATTGAAGTGGAATCCTGGCTGGGAACGGTTCGCCTCGGCCGTGTGCCCAGCCGGGGTGATGGCATGGGATTGAAGGGAGATTCAATCATGGAGCTCTTGCTTCACCCGCGGCACCTGCTTCTCCTGATGTTCGTCGGGCTGCTGTTCATTGCGCCTTTCTGGCAGCTGTTCAAGAAGGCTGGATACATACCCCTGGTGAGTTTGGTAATGATCGTTCCCTATCTGAACGTCCTTGCGTTTCTGTGGCTTGCCTTCTCCGATTGGCCGGTACTCAAGAGGCTGAGAGCGCTGGAAGAAGATCCGCCAGAATACTGAGCCTCTCTACACGCTCAGGAGCACGACGGCAGCCAGGGCCAGGGCCATGCCGGCCATCTGCCGGCTCGTGGGCCGCTCGCGCAAGAGCAGCGCGGCCAGCAGGATGGTGCCGGCCGGGTAAAGCGAGCAGACCAGTGCGGAGACATCCAGGCGCCCAAAGCGCGTGGCTTGCAAATAAAAGAGATTGCCGATGGTGTCTAGCGCTCCGGCGGCCAGGCCGGCGAGCCAGAAACCCCGCCAGCGCCCTTTGGGCGGCATGACAACGAGAACCAGGATCATGGCCAGAGTGCCGGCTGCGCGGGCCGAGGTCATCACCCACAACATGCCGCCTCCGCTGGCCAATTTGAAGAAGATCAACTGTGCTCCAAAGCCGATCCCGGCGAGCATGCCGAGCAGGAGCGCGGCCGGCGGCGTGGGCATGGCCTTCTCTCCGGAGCTCGTGGCCTGGGGCACATGGGTAATCATCCAGATGGCGGCCAGGCCCATCGCCAGGCCGGCGGCGGCCAATGGGCTGGGCAGGCCGTCGTGAAAGAGAGAAAAGGTGACGGGAACCAATGCGGTGAGCAGGCCGGTGAGGGCCGCGGTCAGGCCCATTGCGCCCATGGCCAGGGCGCGATAAAAGATGGCCAGAGCCAGCGAACCCTCAAAGCCGCCCAAAGCCGCATAGAAGAGAAAGTGCGGGCTGGGCACAGCCAGCCGGATCCCCATGCAGATGACCAGGAGGACAAGAAAAGAGAAGATGTGCCCGGAGACGACCACCAGCAGCGCGGGAGCGCGGCGCGCGCCCACGCCGCCCACAAAGTCCGAGCCGCCCCAGCTTGCTGCCGACAGCAATCCCAGGCCCGCGGCGGCTCCCGCGGAAGTCACGGGCTAGTACCCAGACCATGTGGATTCCTGCTTTCCCAGGTCCCCAAATGCGAGGAACCTGGGGCACCCAGGGCTTCTGCTTGGATTACGAAATCTCATGGACACAGCGCTAGTGCGAATCCTGCCCGGAGGGCCAATAGCCGGTCTTGGCCTTCACCTCTATGTCGGGCCGGTCGACTCGAACCTCGATCTTGCGGTATTTCCCGTCGATGAACGGCTCGTGGCTGTAGTAGCCAAGCGTGTACTGGGTGCGCGCCTCCTCGGCGATCTTGGCGTAGCTTCTCTCAATGCCGTCCGTGCCGCGCTCCGAGTCTGCCGTACCGCCGGTAGCCGCAATGTACTTGTACAGGATGTTGTCGTACATGGTAAACGGGATGTGGAAGCGGCTAATGTAGCCCTCGCCCCAAATGGCGGACGAGCCCACCAGAGTTCCATAGACGGCGATGTTATTGGTCTGGAGGTAGCGCACTACCTCCTTGAGCGTGGCCTTGCTGCCGTATTCCTTGCCGTCGGAGATGACATAGATCACGCGGCGGCGTCCCTTGGGGCGGGTTGACAGTTCCTTGGCCGCGGCCAGAATGGCGTCGTTGAGAGTGTGAATCTCCTTGGGGATGGTGATGACGCCGCTGGAGCTGCCGGTGGAGCGGCCCGGCTGCAGGTTGGGATCGACGCAGTTGCCGTTTTCGCGGATGTTGCAACCTGACAGCGGACCTTGGTTCTGCGGCACCAACTCCTCTTCGCCCGCGGCCTTGGTCATGGAGAGCACGAAGGGAACGCGCGCGCTCTGTGCGCCGGTGAAGCCGCCGGAGCGGTTCTGGGATCCGTTGCTGTACGAGAAGACCGCAATCTCGTCGTATGGGGTGAGCGCGCCCTGGATAGCGCCCAGGGAGTTGTTCACCTTTGCCATCACATCGGAGGTCAGGCTCTGGTCGATGACAAAGGCGACGGAGAGCGGGGCCGGATCTACCGTGAAGAGCCGCAAATTCACGCGCGTGTCGTTCTCATACACCTTGAAGTCGCGGAAGGTGAGGCCGGCCACCAGCTTACCCTTCGAATCCTTGGCGGTGACCGGAACCTCGACGAAGTTCACGTTGATGTTGTACACCCTGGAGAGCGCGGCCATGCCTTCACCAGGCGCGGGCAGCTCGGGAGGAGTCGTCTGGACATCGTCCTTGGTCTGGGCGGGGGGCGGAGGCGGCTGCTGGGCTGGAGCGGCAGAGGACGAAGTGGAAGCTTCCGGCTCGTTGCCCGCGCCGATTCCGGGCGTAATCGGGTTGCCGTCCGCGCCGGTCAAAGGCGGGCGTGCCTGGGGCGTGGGGGCGTCAGGCACAGCGGGTTGCTGCTGTTGGGCCAGAGCCGCCGCAGAGAAAACTGGGCTCAAGTTCAGAAGCGCCGCCAGCGCCATTGCTGTCAAACCATGGTTCACAGGTCTTCTCCAGTGGTCAGTTATCCGTCTTCGGCGGTCGGCCGGAAACGATCCGGGGCCGCTGAGCCTTCCGCCGCTTCCAGCAGCCAGCGCTCGGTGGTTCGAGACGCCAGACCACTGACCGTTGGAACCTGACCGCAGATGAGGGTCATCGGCAAGAAGAGCTTTACTCGTCAGAGTATCAGACGCGGCAGAGCCGCGCAGGTTGCCTGTCCACCGGGAAAGAGTTCAGGTATGCTTTCTTCGGGGCTCGGATTTCGTCTAAATGGCCAGAATGCGCGTTCGATCGGGAATTGCCGCTCTGCTGCTTGGCCTGCCGGCGTTTTGCTCGGCGGGATGGGCTCAGCTCGCTCCATCGCCGGATGAGGCTCCGGTAAGCAACGCGCCGGCGCCGCCCGACGAAGTATCGGTGGCGACCTTCAAGCTCAGCGCCAATCTGGTGGATGTCGTCTTCACGGTGAAGGACAAGAGCGGGAATCTGGTTCCTCACCTGACCAAGGACGATTGCACCATCACGGAAGACAAGGTTCCGCAGACGCTGAAGAGCTTTGTGGCCGAGACCCAACTGCCGCTGACGCTGGGGATTCTGCTCGACACCTCGGGCAGCCAGCAGCGCGTGCTGCCGCTGGAGCAGGAGGTGGGCAGCCAATTCCTCGAACGCGTGCTCCGGCAGAAGGATGAGGCGTTTCTTCTCTCTTTCGACGTGGATGTGGACCTGATGCAGGATTACACCAACAGCGCCCGGCTGCTGACCAGGGCCATGAACAAGGCGGAGATCAACACCGCCGGCGGCAACGGAGCCGGAGGGATTCCGGGAGCTGGCGGGGGCACCGTCCCCACCATCGGCGACCCCAAGGGAACGGTTCTCTACGATGCGGTATACCTGGCAGCTAACGTCAAGCTGAACCAGGAGTCGGGCCGCAAGGCGATGATCCTGCTCACCGACGGCGAGGACGAGGGCAGCAACCACAAAATTCAGGACGCGATTGCCGCGGCGCAAAAGTCGAATGTGCTGGTCTACGTGATCCTGATCGCAGACCGGGGCTTCTACGGGGGCTTTGGCTATTCGGGATACTCGGCCATGTCCCGGCTGACCCAGGAGACTGGCGGCCGGCTGATCGACGTGGGCAACAACGGCAAGAAGCTTGAGGCGGCCTTCCAGCAGATCGAGGACGAATTGCGCACCCAGTATCTGGCCAGCTACACGCCCAGCAACACCAAGCTGGATGGCGGCTTTCGCCGGCTGGGGGTGGAGTGCCGCGGGGATGGGATGAAGGTGCAGGTGCGCAAGGGCTACTACGCCACGCCGCCGCAGAACTAGCGGGCGCCTCTCTTTTGATTCAAGTTCCGTACCAGCAATCCCTCAGGGGCTAAAGCCCTCATTCAGTCTGGCGTCTTTGCGGCACGACTGAAGTCGTGCCCTGACGCTTCTGGCAGCCCGAGAGAAGACTTTTCCGCAGCCTCTGAAGTCGTTTCCTGACACCGGGCCGGCTTCTTGAAGTGCGCCGCTGTGAAAGACGCCGGCAGAGGAACAAAACACAGAAGCAGGAATGGGAAGCGCTGTGCAAATGGCTCTTGCGCGGCGTATGACTGTGCTGTTTTCGGACAGCGGGTTACGTTTGATTCGCCCGACCGTAATCTGGCGCTCAAGGTTAGTCTCCTCTAATATCGGCACATGCGGAAAGAACTTGAGGCCGCTCAAGAATTATTTTCAGCCTCATGAATCCCAGCCCGGAGGAGCCTGCCATGATCACCAACTGCGCCGCAAATGAAGGCTATGAAATCAGTCCCCGGTTTCAGCGCACCGTGGAGGAGCGGATCGCCCGGCTGGAGAGAGATGCCGAGCGGGACGAGGCCCAGGTGGGCCAGCTAGAAGACGAAGACCATATCCGCCGGCAGATGCGGCTGGTGGCCGTGCAGCGCTCGGAGGCCTTGCGCATGAGGCTGTTTTTGGACCGCTCGAAGACGCGCTTGCCGCGGCCTCTGATCGAGATTTGACGTCAAGCCGCGTCCGGCCGGACGAATCGGCTGCTGGACAGTTTGGCGGCAAGACAAAGGGCCACGCCTCATCCTGGGGGGCGCGGCTCTTTTGTTTTGGCGCTCCTGGCGAACGGGGCGGATTCTGGTTGGAGGTTTCCCACGCTTTCGCCAGAATCAACCGCAGGTCCTTCGACTCGCTTCGCTCGCTCAGGATGACAGAAAGGATGGGGCACGGTGCATTTGCAAGGCTACCGGCCTGTTCCCTCAGGCGTAGGAGCTGCTCAAGGAGCAGAGTCCGGCCGCCGCGGGACGATCGGCATCAAGCAGGGGCAAAGGAAGTTCGCTCTGGCCGCCTGGACCGGCCTCCAGGAAGGCGTCGAAAAGGACGGCATAGAGAGCCTGGCGGCCAGCCAGCTTCTCATTGCGCGCGCGCAGAAAATCGAAGCGGAAGGGAGACGATGGTTCCAGTTCGCTGAGAAATGCGGGAGAAAAGAACTGCTGGGCATTGGCTACAGCCATGAGGATGAGCGATCTCCAGCTCATGCGTAGCAGATCTTTGAGCATTACGGCGCCGTTGGGCAGGCGGTCCATGCAGTCTCCGACATGCCGGCTGAAGTTAAGCAACTGCAGGACGAGGCTGTCGAGAAACTCGCCATGAGCGGCGGCGCGGGTGAAGAGCGTAACCGATCCGCGGCGCAGATCTTCGCGCAAGTCTTGCAGATCGTCGCCCAGCTGTAGCAGGACTCCCCAATCGATGGCGAACTGGCTCTCTTCCGGCGAGAGCCAGGGCAGCACCAGACAAGCATTGGCGAGGACGGACGTTCCGCCTTTGGTACAACTGATGTGCTCCAGCTCGGAATCGTCGAGATGGCGATCGATCGAGCCGTCGCAACGGCCGCCATTGCCCAGTTGCGCCATACTCTCCTCCTGGGCCCGGTGGATGGCCAGGAGGCAGTCGTACACCTGCGGATAGGCGGGGCGCGGATACTGCGCTTCGATCGTTTGGACCATGGCCCACACGGCCGCCTCGCGCGCATTGCAGGCGGAAGGCCCGAGGCCGCTCAGGCGCTGGCGGAAGCGATCGCTGAAGCGGAGCTTCTCCACGCCGGATAGCTCTGGATCGTCGAGACAGTTGTCGCTGTAGGGATAAAGAAGACTGTAGGCAAAGATGGGTGGAGTCAACTCCATGGGCTGGCCGAGCAGCGCCTGCAAGCCGCAAGCGGTCCAGGCATTGCGGCAAGCCTGGATGATATCGTCCATGCTCAGGGTCCGGTCGAAGCCGCGCGCCTGCCGAGCAAGCTGGGAGCCCACGGGCAAGAAGCTGCCTGTGAGCAGTTCTACCGCCTGCGGCTCGAGATCGAGGGCAATGGCCGCAAAGCGCGGGAATGCGTCGACGATGCGCTGCTGCGCCAGCAGGCGCTCGGTTGAGGTGCGCGGCGCCCTGCGCGCCTCTCGCTCGACGGCGCGCAGGGCCTGGTCGTAGGCTCGCTCACGCTTGCGCTGCTCATCCAGGCTGGAGCGCGGACCGGCTGGGAGGAGGCGCCCAGCGCAGCCATTCCACGATTCAGCGGCAAGCGCAACCTGCGCCTCAATCCACGACCAACTGTAGCGATGTTCCATGCTGTTGAGTTTTACGAAAAGCGCCGTTGAAGGGTTCCATTGGAAGCGCGGAAAGCCGGATTATCGAGGCTCCCTGTGTGCCGGATGGCCGAAGAAGACGCGATTGGCCTTACAATTCTCCCAAGGCGGCCGTGGGAGGAGTTGACCGCATGGAACTGGATTATTTCGTCGTCGATGTTTTCACGGAAACCGCGCTGGCGGGCAATCCGCTGGCGGTGGTGATGAACACCGCGAACCTGACGGCCGAGCGGATGCAGGAGATTGCGCGGGAGTTCAATCTCTCTGAAACAACGTTTATTCAGCGGCGGCCGGCCGAGGCGGAGCAGGCCGAGGGCGTGCGGGTGCGCATCTTCACCACCCAGGAGGAGCTTCCCTTTGCCGGGCATCCGACGCTGGGCACGGCCAGTGTGCTCAAACTCTTCGCGCCTGAGACGATGCATTCGGGCGTTGTGAAGCTGGCGCTCAGTGTGGGCTCTGTGCCGGTACGGTTTGAAGGGGAGGGCTTGTTCGGCGAGATGACGCAGCGCGATCCGGAGTTTGGCGCGGAGCTTAACGCCAAGGAGGTGGCCCGGCTGACGGGCCTGACCGGGGTGGATCTGGACCCGCGGTTGCCGCCGCAGGTTGTTTCTACCGGAACCGCCTTCGCCATCGTTCCACTGCGCTCGCAGGAGGCCTTGGCGCGGCTCAACGTGAACCGGCAGGAGGCTCCCCAGTGGCTTCGGGAGCGCGGCGCGCGCTGGTTTTACGTGCTGGGGCCATGCGAATGCGAGAAGAGCGCATGGCGAGCCCGCATGCAGTTCAGCGGCGGCGAGGATCCGGCCACGGGATCGGCGGCGGGGTGCGCCATTGGCTACCTGGTTTGCCGGGGTGTGGCGGCGCCGGGCGAACGCATCACCTTGCGGCAGGGCGTGGAGATCGGCCGGCCGAGCGAATTGTATCTCTCCGCGCAGATCCAAGGCGGGCCTGCACAGGGACAATCGGCGCGGGTTACCGATGTGCGGGTGGCGGGCAGCACCGTTCTTGTGGCAAAAGGACGGCTTTTCCTGCCGTGATGCACATGCTTTCAACAGGCATTCACAATTGCAAGTGACGGGCTGTGTTAAGCCTATGCAACTTTCGTTTGTTTCATGGGGATTTTCAGGTTAGATTTCGCTTACCTTTCTCTCTTCACAAGAACCTTCAAGCCTCGTATTCTTGGGCAACATTGAACCAACTTAACCGGCTCCCGCGCCGGCCTTGACCCCAGGTCCTAGTCACACACCAATCGCGAACCTTGGTTAGCTTCCTGCGCAGCGATTGCCCCGATGCTGCTTTGCGTGAATGCCGCTCCCGCTGGGTTGCCGGCAGCACGCAAAGCCGTTCGGGCTGCAAGATCGACCAGAGAATGGCAGCCTCATCCGCGATCGGCGGCCTTGGAGATCATTTGCGGCAGCCCGCCGCAGGAGCGGGCGCGGGCGGAGTGTTGCCCGGCAGGCCAACGAGAGTATTGAAGCGAAGATCGAACCACGGAAACAGAAGCAAGGAGCGAACCCCAGATCATGCGGCCCAAGAAGGTGATTCTCTGTGTAGACGATAATGAACAGGAGCTTTCCGTACTCAAGTTCATGCTGGCAACTAACGGGTACCGGGTGGTTTCAGCCTCGAGCGGGCAGGAGGCGATCGGCATCTTTTCCGAGATGCAGGTAGATCTGGTTTTGGCCGACTATGCGATGCCGCAGATGAATGGCAATCAAATGGTCGACCGGCTGAAGCAGATTGCGCCGCATATTCCCATGGTTCTTATGGGCGATCCGCAGCGAATGGGCGGCGAGATGCACAGGGCCGACGCGCTGTTGTCGAAGAAGCAGTGCACGGCGCAAGAGCTGCTGGAGCGGATCAAGGTGATGAGCGCGCGCAAGCGCGGTCCTCGCAAGGGCACAGTGCGGATGGCGCACGTGGAGGCTCTGGCGGTGGCGTCGTAAAGACAGAGATCAGAGATCAGGGATCAGCACGATCCTGAGACCTCGGGCGGGCGCATTGCGGAATCCCAGCCTCCAAACGCCGATCACTTTCTTCACCTACGCACCGGCCGGGCCCTGACCGCTGATCCCTGACCCCTGACCCCTGACCCCTGACCCCTGTTACTACTCCACCTTCAGGCTCGTTTCGGCCGTTGCCAGCGAGCTTCCGCCAACCCAGATGGTGTAGGTCGTGGGTTCCACGGTCCGCTGGATATCGGCGTTATAGAAACTCAGTTCGCCGAAGCCCAGCGGAAACTCCACATGCTTCGTCTCGCCGGGGGCCAGCGTAACGCGCGCAAAGCCTTTCAGTTCGCGCACCGGCTGGCTGACGCTGGCCGCTGTGTTCCGGATGTAGAGCTGAACCACCTCGGTTCCGGCCACGCTGCCGGTGTTCTTCACGTCCACACCGACAAGGGTAACCGGCGTAAACCCGCTCCCCATTTCACGACCGAGCAGCATTCGCGAGGGAACTACGGGGTTGCTGACGGTGGGCTGTGAGTAACTGAAACGCGTGTAGCTCAACCCCCAGCCGAAGGGGTAGAGCGGCGAATTCTCTTCATCCACATAGCGCGACATGTACTTCTCAAGGCCATTCGACGGCATGTGGCTCAAGTCGCCATGCGCCGGCCTCCCGGTGGGAAGCTGGGCATAGTACAGGGGCTCCTGGCCCACCGACCGGGGAAAACTGGCCGGCAATTTGCCCGAGGGGTTCACGTCGCCGAAGAGCACATCGGCCAGTGCGTGGCCGGCTTCGATGCCGGGGCTCCAGCCCTCTAGGATGGCGGGAATGTGCGCGGCGGCCCACTTCAGCTCCAGCGGGCGGCCGGCCAGCACCACCAGAATCACCGGCTTGCCGGTGGCCGCAACGGCCTCAAGGAGCTGTTCCTGCGCACCGGTAAAGCCCAGCGTCGCGCGGCTGCCAGCCTCGCCCTCCATCCAGCCGGTGGGCTCGCCGAGGGCCAGGATCGCCACATCGGCCTTCTTCGCCGTCTCCACCGCTTCCGCGATGGTTCTGGCGTCATCGGGTACGGGCAGAGACGCGCCGGCCGGCTGACCGTCGATGCGCTGAAGCGCGACCGCGTCCTCGCCTGAGAGGAGGCCGCAGCCCAGAGCATAGAGCAGCTTGTCGCCCAGCCGCTCCGCAAGCGCCGTCTTCAGCGTGACAACAAACTTGGGGTCGCCGGTGACGTTCCACGCGCCCAGCATCTCGCCCCGATTGTCGGCCATGGGACCGATAAGCGCCACTTTCCTGGCCTTCGCGCTGAGCGGAAGCAGGGTTCCGACCCCTTCCACGGGATCGTTCTTCAGAAGCACAAAGGTCTCGTCGGCCACCTTGCGGGCCGCGGCGCGGCGCTCCGGCGTAGCGTCGTAGGCCGGGCCGACGTCGGTGTAGGGGCGGTCGAAGAGGCCGAGCGCGAACTTGACTCGCAGGATGCGGCGCACTGCTTCATCGACAACGCTCTCGGGAATCTTGCCCTCGCGCACCTGAGACGCAATCACGGTTCCGTAGAGGCCGCCCACCATGTCCATGTCCACTCCGGCCTCCAAGGCCTTGCGGGCTACGGTCGCGTCGTCGGCGCCGATGGAGTGATCGCGCAGTTCGTTGATGGCCTGCCAGTCGGAGACGACCATGCCGTCGAAGCCCCACTCCTTGCGCAGAATCTGGGTAAGGATGAAGGGGTTGGCGCTGGCCGGGACGCCGTTGATGGTATTGAAGGAACTCATCAGCGTGGCCGCGCCGGCCTCGACTGCGGCGCGATAAGGCTCCAGATACACCTGGCGCAGCAGAATCTCGCTCATATCGACGGCGTTGTAGTCGCGGCCTCCAACTGGCGCGCCGTAGGCGGCAAAGTGCTTGACGCTGACGGCCACGGAATCGGGTTTGGCGAGATCGTCCTGCTGGTAGCCTTTGACCCAGGCGCGGGCCATCGCCGAGCCCAGGTAGGGGTCTTCGCCGGCCGATTCGGCGATGCGTCCCCAGCGCGGATCGCGGGCAATATCGACCATGGGCGAGAAGACCCAGATGAGGCCATCGGCGCGGGCTTCGACAGCGCCAAAGCGGGCTGCCGTCTCAGCCGCCGCCGGATCCCAGCTTGCCGCCAGCGCCAAGGGCACGGGGAAGACGGTGCGGTGTCCGTGAATCACGTCGCGCGCGAAGAGGATGGGGATGTGCAGCCGCGACTTCTCCATGGCAATGCGCTGAAAGCGGTTGGTCGCCTCGGCGCCCACCACGCCCTGCATGGAGCCCACCTGGCCCTTGGCCACCAGTTCCTCATAATTAAGGTTGGACGAGCCCGGGCCGGTGGCGTATTCGACCGTATACTGCGCGAGCTGTCCGACCTTTTCGTCGAGCGTCATCTTCTTCAAGAGCGCCTCGACGCGGGCATTCAGTTCGTTCGACGCCAGTTGGGTGTTGGGAACGGGGCGGGTCTGGGCCGCGGCGGAAAGACAGCCGAGAAAAGCGATCGACAAGAGCCAAAAGAGCATCCGGAAAGGAAGAGCGAAAGAGTTTTTCATGGCTTGGTTAGAATAAACCGTCTTTGCCGCGTTGGTCAGGCGAGGCGAAGGCGGGGCCATCCGGATCATCCCGGCAACCACGCTCTGAAGTACTTTCGATTCCCTCGTCCCACAGGCCCGTTTGTGTGAGGTCAACACCCAGCAAGGTAGAATAGGGGCAAGCGGATGATTGAAACCTCTCCAGCGGCTGCTCCCCAGGCCACCCGCCAAGCGCGGGAGCCTGAGTTGCGGGCGGGGGCTGGGGGCGGGCAGAGTCAGGCGCACGCTCAGTCCGGCCAGACCCCGATCATTGAGGTCAGCGGCCTGGAGAAGACTTACAGGACCGCGCGCGGCGCGCTCAACCTCTTTCACGGCCTCGACCTCCAGGTGGAATCCGGCGAGATGGTGGCCATCGTGGGCCAGTCGGGCGCGGGAAAGAGCACGCTCCTGCACATTCTGGGCGCGCTGGATGCCCCTTCGGCGGGAACCGTAAACTGCGCTTCAACCGATGTGGCTCGACTCTCCGCGCGCGAGGCAGCGGCCTTTCGCAACCGGGAGATCGGCTACGTTTGGCAGTTCCATTACCTGCTGCCGGAGTTTACGGCGCTGGAGAACGTGGCCATGCCACTGCTGGCGCGCGGCAAAATGAGGACCGGGGTCCCCAGCAACAGGTCTTCGTCGCTGGGGTGGAAAGTCGATGCGCTCCAAACGGCGGCAAACTGGCTCAGGGAGGTTGGCCTGGAGGATCGCGCCGACCACCGGCCAGGCGAACTGTCTGGCGGCGAGCAGCAGCGCGTGGCGCTGGCGCGCGCGCTGGTGAACAACCCTCGGCTGCTATTGGCCGACGAACCCACCGGCGACCTGGACGAGATCACCGCCGGACGCGTCTTTGACCTGATCGAACGCTTGCACCTGAGCCACGGCCTGACCTCGATCCTGGTAACGCACAACCCGGATCTGGCCGCGCGCTGCGGGCGGATCCTGCGCCTGGAGGGCGGACGGCTTGCCCCTTTGGCAACGGCTCAACAGGTGGGATTTCAAGCGGGAAGCAGGTGACGAATCCTGCACCGTTCCGGCAGTTTCTGAGTCTTAATCAGTAAGCAATTTGCGTGGGGATGAGTCTTGATTCCCTCCAGGTTGCCAAGGCAGGTTGGAAGTCTCAGAGAAGCGCGTACGCCGGAGAGAATCAGGCGGAATTCGTTCCGGCGCAAGTGAAAGAGCTGTCCGAGGGGCGAAAGTTGTATTCTCCTGGGAACCCTGGGGCGGCGAAACTGAATACAATGGCACGCGCGGGTGGGGCTGAAGCCAGAGAGATGAACGGTAGGCCCACTTCAGCCGATAGCCTGCAACAGACCCGAGTCACGGGGGGAGAACATCATGTTCGAACGCTATACGGAGAAGGCGCGGCGCGTGATCTTCTTCGCGCGGTATGAGGCCAGCCAGTTCGGATCGCCCTATATCGAGACCGAGCACTTGCTGCTCGGCCTGCTGCGCGAGGACAAAGCGTTAACCACCCGCTTCCTGCGCTCGCACGCCTCTGTGGAGTCGATCCGCAAGCAGATCGAGGCGCACACCACCATTCGCGAGAAGGTTTCAACCAGCGTGGACCTGCCGCTCTCCAACGAATGCAAGCGGGTGCTGGCCTATGCCGCGGAAGAAGCCGAGCGGCTGGGCCACAAGCACATCGGCACCGAGCACCTGCTGCTGGGCCTGCTGCGCGAAGAGAAGTGCTTCGCCGCGGAGATTCTGCAGGAACGCGGCCTGAAGCTGATGCAGATTCGCGACGATCTGGCTCGCGTCACTCAGGAGAAGGTCGCGCCGCAGCCTCGCCAGCGCGAGAGCAGCCTGCTGGCCGAGTTCAGCCGCGACCTGACCCAGGCTGCCTCGGACGGCCAGCTCGATCCCCTGGTAGGCCGCGACGGCGAACTGGAGCGCGTGATACAGATTCTTTGCCGCCGCACCAAGAACAATCCGGTGCTTATTGGCGAACCCGGTGTGGGCAAAACGGCCATCGTAGAAGGCCTTGCCCAGCGCATCGCGGACGGCGAAGTCCCCAGCTTTCTAGCCGACAAGAAGGTTCTTGGCCTCGATCTTTCGCTCATTGTGGCGGGAACAAAATACCGCGGGCAGTTCGAGGAGCGGCTCAAGACCATCATGAAGGAGCTGATGGAGAACCAGAACTCCATCGTTTTTATCGACGAGCTGCACACCCTGGTGGGCGCGGGCTCGGCCGAGGGCTCGCTCGATGCGGCCAACATCCTCAAGCCGGCGCTCTCCCGCGGCGAGATTCAGTGCATTGGCGCCACCACGCCTGGCGAGTACCGCAAGTCCATTGAGAAGGACCGCTCGCTGGAGCGCCGCTTCCAGGCCGTCAAGGTTCCTCCGCCCAACGAGGCCGACGCTATCAAGATCATCCACGGCATCAAGGACCGCTATGAGAAGTTCCATGCCGTCAGCTATACCGATGCCGCCGTGGAGTTCGCGGTCTCTCACTCCAACCGCTATATCCCCGACCGCTTCCTGCCCGACAAGGCCATCGACCTGATCGACGAAGCCGGCGCGCGGGTCAAGCTCCGCCAGACCTCGCTGCCCGATGAGATCACCGAGGTCCAGAAGCGCATCAAGTTCATTGTCCACCGCATGGACTCGGCCATTGCCAACCATGAGTTCGAGAAGGCCCGCTTCTACTCCGACGAGGAGCGCAAGGAGCGCGAGAACCTGCGCGCCCTGCGCGACAAGTATCACCTCGACGACTCCGCCGCCGGCATTGTCGGCCGCGAAGACATTGAGGACGTGGTCAGCCGCTGGACCGGAGTTCCGGTGACCAGCATCAAGGAAGAAGAGACCCAGAAGCTGCTGCGCGTTGAAGAAGAGCTGCACAAGCGCGTCATCTCGCAGGACAAGGCCATCGGGGCGCTGGCTCGCGCCATCCGCCGTTCCCGCGCCGGCCTCAAGTCGCCCGCGCGGCCCATTGGCAGCTTCCTCTTCCTCGGCCCCACCGGCGTGGGCAAGACGGAGATGGCCCGCACCCTGGCCAACTTCCTCTTCGGCTCCGACAAGGCCCTCATCCGCTTCGATATGTCGGAGTTCATGGAAAAACACTCCGTGTCCAAGCTCATCGGGTCGCCTCCAGGCTATGTGGGCTACGAAGAGGGCGGCCAATTGACCGAGCGCGTTAAGCGCTCTCCTTACTCGGTCGTCCTGCTCGACGAGATTGAGAAGGCGCACCCGGATGTCTTCAATATCCTGCTCCAGGTGTTTGAGGACGGCCAGTTGACCGACGGTCTGGGCAACACCGTCGACTTCAAGAACGTCATCCTCATCATGACCTCGAACATCGGCGCGCGGCATCTGCAGAAGAAGCAGGGCCTCGGCTTCCAAAGCGACCGCGAGGACCTTGTCAGCGACAAGATCGAGGAGCTGGTGAGGCAGGAGGTAAAGAAGACCTTCAACCCCGAGTTCCTCAACCGCCTGGACGAAGTGATTCTGTTCCAGTCCTTGTCGGACGGCGACCTGATTCAGATTGTCGAACTGCTGGTCCAGCAGCTCAACGCCAATCTGGCGCAGAAGGCCATCACCATCTCCGTCACCGAGGAAGCCAAGAAGTGGATTCTCGACAAGACACTTGTCGACCGCAGCTACGGCGCCCGTCCTTTGCGCCGCGCGCTGCAGCGCTACGTCGAAGATCCTCTGTCGGAAGCCCTGATCGCCGGCAGCATCTCCGCGCGTCCAGCCTTCCTTGAGGTCTATCTCGATGCCAACCAGCTCTTCTATCGCCCGGTGAGCGCCGACGAATCACTTGCCGACGAGAAGCCGGCCGGCGTTCTTCTGTTCAGCAACTGAGGCTCTGCACGCTCATGCAAAATGCCTGGGCTATGCGCTGGTCGACCTGGAGATTTAAGTTTTGCAGTTGACACCAAAATGGAAGATCCTCGGGGATCGAGGATCTTCCATTTTGTCGAAGAAACAATTCCCGTTGCATCTCGCGGCGGAATGACGCCGCGGGAGCAAGAACAGATTCCCAAGGAATCAGCTTTGATTTGAGACCTATGACAGTTCGCAGAGAAGTACGCAGATTTGCATTTTTGTTCTCGGGCGCTCTCTTGATGTCTATGCCGGTTTGGGCGGCTTCAGACAGCACTCTCGTTAAAGTGGAATCCGGAAAGTTGAAGGGCTCGGCGCAGAGCGGCGTGGTGGCATTCAAGGGCGTACCGTTTGCCGCGCCTCCCGTGGGCCAGTTCCGCTGGCGTGCCCCGCAGCCCGTCACACCATGGGCGGGGATACGCGCTGCCACTGACTACGCCCCCGATTGCATGCAGCTTCCCTTTCCATCCGACGCTGCCCCTGTAGGCGCGGGCGGGCTCAGCGAAGATTGCCTTTATGCGAATGTTTGGGTTCCCGCCGCACACGGCGCAAAGAAGCTGCCGGTGATGGTCTGGATTTACGGTGGCGGCTTTGTCAATGGAGGAAGCTCCCCGCAGGTTTACGATGGAACGCACTTCGCGGAGCACGGCGTAATCTTTGTGAGCTTCAATTATCGCGTGGGAAGATTCGGCTTCTTTGGTTTTCCCGCGCTCACGGCGGAGTACCCCGATGAGCCGCACGGCAACTATGGCTACATGGATCAGATTGCCGCGCTGAAGTGGGTGCAGCGGAATATCGGTGCATTTGGCGGAGACCCCAGCGCAGTGACAATCCTCGGCGAATCCGCGGGTGGAGGATCGGTTCTTACTCTCTTGACATCGCCGCTTTCCCAGGGGCTTTTCCAGAGGGCGATCGTGGAGTCGGGAGGCGGACGCGACCTGCTCATGGGGCCGCGCTACCTGAGCAAGACTTCGCCGCAAGGCATGCCTTCCGCTGAAGCGATCGGCGTGAAATTCGCTGAGAGCGCCGGCATCGCCGGGACCGGCCCAGAGGCATTGGCTGAGCTGCGCAAGCTGCCTGCGGAGAAGGTGGTTGCGGGGTTGAACATGGCAACCATGGGACCGGCGGCCGCAACCTATTCAGGCCCCATGCTCGATGGCATGATCGTTCGCGAGAGCCCCCAAACCGCGCTGCTGGCGGGCCGTTGGGCGAAGGTTCCGGTGTTGATTGGCGCCAATAGCTTGGATATCGGATTTCCGCGCGGCCGGACGATGGAAGCGGTCTTCGCGCTCTTTGGCGCTGACGCGGATACAGCCAAAGCCGCCTTCAATCCCGAGCATTCCAATAATGCATTCCTGGTGGGTATTCGAATCGCTTCGGACCAAATGATGGTGGAACCGGCGCGGTTCGTGGCGCAAACGGTGGCAGAGCAGGGCCTACCCGCGTTTGAGTACCGATTCTCTTACGTTGCCGCATCGATACGCGACAAGTTTCCCGGCGCTCCCCATGCGACGGAGATCCCGTATGCCTTCGACACTGTCAAGGCTGCCTACAAGGACAAACTCACGCCGCAGGATGAGGCGTTGGCAGAAGAAGCCAATGCATATTGGGTGAACTTTGGCAAAACAGGCAACCCCTCCGGCGCGGGCCTGCCGCAGTGGCCATCCTTCGATCCCAAGGCTGACACTTTGATGAATTTCACAATTGCGCAGGGTCCGGTCGCTATGGCCGATCCATGGAAGACGCGGCTGGACTTGATAGCGGCGCTGGCTGCGCAGAGGCCCGTTCCTGCATCCGCGCCTGCGTCTTCTTCCGGCGCACGCGCGATAGGCACCGGAAACTGGACCATCACCGGCGATATCCAAGGCTATCCGCTGAACGAGGCTTGTGTCCTGACTGTTCAGGAGAACAGGATAACCGGCTCCTGCAAGGGTGAAAGCAAATCCCATGAGGTCACTGGGACAGTCGACGGGGAGAAGGCAACATTCAGCCATGGTGGCGAATACAACGGCGACCCTCTCACCTTGACTTACTCGGGGACCATGTCGCCGGATGGTTCCTTGAGCGGCACCGTGAACGTCGATCCCATGAGCGTATCGGGAACCTTCACTGCCAGGAAGGCCGAGGCGAAATAGCCGCCCCGCGCGCCGAGAAGGCCGGCAATTGTTGCCAGGAGTCCGTCTGGCTCTGTCCACTTCCAGCCTTTCGGCTCCAACAGGTTCATTTCCATGCCAAACTTCAGCATGGCCTATTCGATTGGGCCGTATTGTCGGTCTCGATCTTCTTGACGGGGTACAGCAAAACCAGAGTGGGTGTACCCAGGAAGCACGACGCCAAGTGGCTTTTTCCTCAAGAAGAAGCCGCCTCGCACACTCCTTGCTGGGGCACGTCCACTTTGGTTTTGCTCTAGCGCCGGCACCTTGAGCAATACCCGGGTTTGACCCATCCAAGAACTCTATCTGGCTCGCCTTGACAAATCGCATCGATCCGGATACCGATCCCGAACTGGTCTTCACGGATCTGGAACTGCGCATTTTAGATCGCTTGGTGAACGACAAACCCACCGCTCAATCTCGGCCCCGCTCTCTCTCGCATTACCTGACTCAGCTGGCGCACCTGGGCGGCTACCTGCGCGCAACTCGGATCCTCCGCCCGGCAACGAAACCATCCGGAGAGGGTCAACGCGCTTTGTCGATCTTCAACTGGGGGTCATCAATGGGTGCGGGAATTGTGGGTAATTGAAAGGGCGAAACCGGGGGCTCTTCCAATCGAATGGATTGAGGCCTGCGCAAAAAGCCTTGAAGTGGATCGGTTTTGAATGAGCTCTAGCAAGAGGGGA
>Ga0326727_10009466_pt1 | contig 23965 bp, 16 predicted proteins | sample MB2enrmetagenome_FD_207643 | JGI IMG/M metagenome (GOLD analysis project Ga0326727, IMG submission 207643) | Lab enriched peat soil microbial communities from McLean, Ithaca, NY, United States - MB29MY | ecosystem: Environmental > Terrestrial > Soil > Wetlands > Peat | place: USA: New York... | reverse complement strand
GAGCAGCTCCACCTCTGGATCCACAACTACAACTTCCACAGACCACACACCAGCCTTAAACTACAAACACCCGCTTCGCGCTCCGGCCTGAATCGGAACAACCTCTTGAGCCTCCACAGCTAGAGCGCATATTTACAACTCACACGGTCTAGCGTATATTCACAAACTATACGGCATTCTGTATAAGGCGGAGGCGTTTCGATGGATGAGATCACGCGCACCCCCAAGCAACTCGGCACCGTTCTGCAGCGCTACCGGAAAGCGACAGGCCTTACCCAGGAGGCGCTTGCGGCCCGGATACGATTGCGCCAAGCAACGATTTCAGCCCTGGAGAACTCAGCGACGAATGCTCGCCTGGGTACTCTGCTCGACACTCTGGCTGCACTCAATCTGGAGCTGGTGATTCGCCCGAGGTCCAAGGGTTCGACCAAGGACATTGAGGCAATCTTCTGATGGCCAGGCAGCCTCGCTATGTTCCCCTCAATGTTTACTTAAACAGCAGGCTCGTCGGACAGCTTCGGCGCGATCCTGCTGGAGCGATCGCCTTTCAATACAATTCCGACTGGCTGGCATGGCCGCATACGCTACCAGTATCTCTTTCTTTGCCTCTGCGGGAAGCTGCTTACACGGGAACGCCGGTCCTGGCGGTCTTTGAGAATCTGCTACCGGACAACGGGGAACTGCGCAGGCGCATCGCCGCGCACACGCAAGCAGAAGGGACTGGCGCCTACAGCCTGCTGAATGCGATTGGACGCGACTGTGTGGGCGCATTGCAGTTCCTGCCGCCGGATATCGATCCCGGGCCGGCTGGAGCGATCGACGGAGTCCCGATCAGCAAAGGCAAAATCTCGACCTTGCTGGCGAATCTAGCCACCTCACCATTGGGTATCGGCGATGATGAGGAGTTTCGCATCTCGATTGCAGGGGCGCAGGAAAAGACAGCCCTGCTCTATTGGAACCGGCGTTGGTTGAAGCCGCACGGAACCACGGCAACCACTCACATTTTTAAGCCGTCAATCGGAAGGCTCCCCAATGGCCTCGACCTGACCCACAGCGTCGAAAACGAATATTTGTGCCTGAAACTGCTTGCTGCTATCGGCCTGTCTGCTGCTAAGGCACACATGGCGACATATGGAGAGCGTCGTGTCCTGATTGTGGAGCGGTTCGATCGGCTGTGGACAAAGGACTTGCGCTTGCTGCGTTTGCCCCAGGAGGACTGTTGCCAGGCTCTTTCTATCGTTCCGTCCCGCAAATATCAGAGCGACGGGGGGCCGGGGATCGAAGCGATTCTTCATCTGTTGCGCGGCAGCGATACCCCTACCGAGGATCAGAGGACCTTTCTCAAGGCGGCAATTGCGTTCTGGCTGCTGGGCGCGACGGACGGGCACGCCAAGAACTTCAGCGTTTTTTTGTTGCCTGGCGGCCGCTACCACATGGTGCCGCTGTACGACGTGATTTCGGCGCAGCCGAGCGTCGATGCCAACCAGATCCGCCATAACCAGTTCCGCCTGGCAATGGCGGTTGGGGACAATCGGCATTACATCATGAAGACGATTGCAGCGCGGCATTTCATCCAAACGGCGAACCGCGCCGGCATCGGCAAAGAAGTCGTGGTTTCTATCTTCGATGAACTGCGCGAGACGGCAGAAGGAGCCATTGATCGTGAAGCGGCAAAGTTGCCCAAAGGCTATCCGATGGAAGTTGCCGAGTCGATTATCTCCGGAATGAAGAGACGGCTCCGGACAATTTGAACAGGCCGAATTGTTTCAACGGAAGAGAGCGTGAAGTTCAGTTCCTATGCGCAATGCCATTCGCATGGTGCCATGGCCGTTTGTCGGTGCTGGCAGATCCGCTCTCAAAAAGCCGACGTGACAGGAACTCAACCCAGCAGACACACAAGGTTGACCGTGATGCTGGATATAGTGCTTTGCTGCCACCCAATATCGTGGAATGCTGCCACTACCGGAATGAGCTGAAAGACGGAAGTCTCCGCAGGGGTATCGCGCGGAGCCTCAACTCGGAGGTGTTTACCGAGTGATAATATTGTGCCCTTCGATCACGCTTTCGAACTGCGACTCAGCTGTGGGCGGAGTCTGCAAATGCCGCAGAATCGGTGCAAACGCCTAAAATCCGGGGCGAAGAGTTTTCAAAGGTCAGCATAGCCGACAAACCAGGCATGACCCGATTCATGGAGGCTACGGCGTTATGGGGACCTATACCTTCTGATGTGTCACACTGAGGCTCATGTGAGGTAACGCGATGAGCGCTTCTCGCTTTTTCACTGCCCCGGTGCTGCTCGTGGTTTCTTCCCTCGCTCGATCACAGCAGTTCGCCAATATTGACATCAAGCCGTCGTCGAGCGCTTCCAGCGCAAGCCGTTTGCAAGTTCTCCCCACTGGTGAGCTGATTGGGCATTCCATCCCTGTAGTCGAGCTCATAAGCCTGGCCTACGCCGTCCCGCACAATCCGTCCCCAAGATTAGCTTCACTTCCGGAGTGGGCGGTCCGCGAGCGGTTCGACATTGAAGCCAGGATCTCGGCGCCCTCCGAGCTCGACACGAAGGACATACAGGCCCAGAGGCGAACGATAGAACTCTTGTTGCATAAGCTCCTGAGCGAATGTTTTGGCCTCGTGCTCAGAGTTAGATCAGTAACCACACAGGTCTACGCGCTTACGTCCTCGGGGAGCGAGCAGAAGCTTACGAAGTCAGCAATCAGCCCGAGGGATTGCATTCTCGATACAAGCTCAGAGGGTTGTCACAGCTTTGCGATAGGTTTCGGACATCCTCTGAACTCAAGTGCCGCGGACATGTTCGACCTTGCGCACTATCTCGAAAACTGGACTGATCTGCCCGTTGTTGACCGGACCGGATTGACCGGATTGTTCGAAATGCATTCCCCAGGGTGGCGGCCAATGAATTTGCCGCCACCTCCACCGGGCGGTTCCGGTACGGGAGCCGAGTTTGCCAACCTTTCGAAGCTTTCTGCGGTTCCCGGCAGCTTCGGCCTCCAATTGCGTCACGAGGAGAAAAGCTTGCCTTTCTATACGGTGGAGCGCATCGATCAACCCAATGCGAAGTGATATCCTCCGCCTCCAGCTTTGGAACTCTTCAGTCCTGCGAAGTCTTTGGGCTGTATCTGGAGCGCCCGCGCGACACACTGATGTGTTGGTTCGCAGCCGCTGCAAGGGGCGCTTTAGATACAGCGACTTGAAGGAAGCCGCCGGGGCGGTGGAGGCTTATGTAGTTTGAATGGGGCCGGGAGCACTTCAGGTGGATGGCGCATGGGATTGAGCGCCTTCTTGGTCAGCTGAATCGAGTGTGAAAGGTCCATGCGAGACTCCAAACAGCCGGTCAAGTTAGTAATCTCGCAACTGCTGCAGTGATCGGACGCAGGGATCTCCTGTTGGCTGAGTGCAACGTGATGACGGCGATGTCCAGGATGCATAATCATGCGGCACACTTCGTAAGCGGAGGCGGCGAGCGTAGGAGAAGATCGGCAGCCGAGAGGCGGTCGATGACGCGAATCGTTCCACCGCATGCCGGACAGCGCCATGAACTTGAGCGGGGTTGACGTGTTGTTGATAAGGCGTGAGCAGCGGAGCCACGCAGCAGTTGGAAACAGATGGGCAGCAGTCGAGCGCGACTGCGGTTGGCAATGAAGCCGAAGTTGCGTTTGCGAACGAAGCCACGCGGAAGCAGATGGAGCAGGAATCGTCGCAGAAACTCGTCAGCCGGCAAGCTCATCAGCTTCTTCTTGTTGCCGTGTGCAGAGTCGCGCCAACGGAAGTGGACGTTGTCATCGTCCAGTGCAATGAGTCTGTGGTTGGAGATCGCGACGCGATGAGTGTAGGCGCCGAGATAGCGCAACACGTGCTCGGGACCTCCGAAGGGACGCTTGGCGTAGACGACCCAGTCGTGACGGAAGAGGGTTCGCAGCCATGCTGCGAAGCGGCACTGATCAGCCAGATGCAATAGGCTGTGGTGGAATCTGAGTGATCCGTCGTCGAACGCTGTCCTGAGTCCGGCAACGAACTTGCCGCGAAAGACACGACTGAGCACCTTGACGGGCAGAAAGAACCGTTGCGAAGAGCTGATCCAGCGATCATGATCGGGAGCGAGCCCTCCAGCGGGCAGCACACAATGGATATGCGGATGAAACAGCAATCGCTGATCCCAGGTGTGCAGCACGCTGAAGAACCCGATCTCCGCTCCGAGATGGCGAGGATCGGCAGCTACTTCGAGCAGCGTCTGGGCGCTTGCACGAAACAGCAGGTTGAAGATGACCTTCTTGTTCTGCAATGCAACAGCAGCCAGTTCACGCGGTACTGTGAACACGGCATGCACGTAGCGCGTGGGCAGCAGCTCCCCTTGCCGCGCCTCGAGCCAGCGCAGGCGTGCGTTGCCTTGGCACTTCGGGCAGTGCCGGTTCCCGCACGAGTTATAGGAGGCCGCTACATGTCCGCAGTCTGAGCAGCGATCGCGATGACCGCCGAGCGCAGCTGTACGACATCGCACGATGGCATCGAGCACCTTACGATGTTGCCAGTTGATCCACCCTCGACTCTGCTGCTCGAACGACTCTCTATGACTGCGGATGATGTCGGCCACCTCAAGGGGTGGCCGGCTCATTCGTGCTTGGCCCGTTGTCCCTGTTCGCGAATGGTGAGCGCATCCAGAGGACTGGCCGTCACACCGAGATGCCTGCTGGACAAATGCAGGTAGATGGTTGTTTCTTCAAGATCGCGATGCCCGAGCAGCACCTGTATGGTGCGTAGGTCGGCACCGGCTTCCAGAAGGTGCGTGGCAAAACAATGTCGAAGTAGATGAGGGTAAATACGCCTCTTATCGAGGCCGGCACGTTCGGCGGCGCTCTGACAGGCGGTCCACATGACCTTAGTGGTTACCGGACGGCTGGATGTGTGCCAGGCGTTGCCAGGGAAGAGCCACTCGCTCTGCCTGCGGCGGAGTCCTCGCCAATAATCGCGAAGCGCATCGAGCAGCTTCGGGCTCAACATCACGTCCCGGTCGCGGTTGCCCTTGCCGCCATGAATGTGGACGATCATCCTCCGGCTGTCGATATCCTGGACCTTCAAATTAGCCGCCTCGGCGCGGCGTGCTTCGGTGGCATAAAGGGTCATCAACATGGCGCGATGAAACGTGCTGTCGGCCGCGTCGATGAGTCGAGTCACCTCTTCCGGGCTGAGGATCTGTGGTAGCCGGATCACCTTCCTCGGATACGGTGTCTCGGCAATGCTCCAGTTCTTCTTCAGCACCTTGATGTAGAAGAACCGCAACGCGCCCAGCCGCTGGATGACGGTGCTGGGGCTGTACTTCAGCTTGGAAAACAGCATGGCTTGATACTCGCGAATATGCTGCGGGCCAAGCCGGTCGGGGCGACGATGAAAATACTGGCTGAAATGCTCCACGCCGTGAATGTAGGAGCGAATGGTTGACTCGGCGAAGTTGCGGCGCCGCAACTCCTCGATCATGAGCTGACGTAGATGGGTCACAGGGGACCTCCTTGCTTGTGACCAAAGCTAGTCGCCAGCCCATCTAGGCCGGTTCAAGAATACGCGTGAGCGTCCGCCGCCCTGGCGGCTTCGTTCAAGTCGGCATGGCGACTGGAATCCCGTGCGCGGGGTTCCGTTGAGGTTACCGTGATACTCCCTAACACTGCGGCGTTTTTCGGGATCTATCCCCGGTAATCTTCGAAAGCCTATTAACCGGCACTCGTAATTGCAGCACGGCTGACGGACCTCTTGTGCTGGAAACAAGGACAAAGAGACTCGCGTTCACGAGCCATTCTTTGGCCATTAAGACTCGACAGCCGGGCATATACTTGACGCACAAATTCCCTGCCAGTTCGCAGTGTACTGAGGCAAGAAGGCGGTGCAGCGATGCGAAGCAAGCTGATCAAGAAAGTTGGTGTAGCGGGAGCTCTGGTCGTGCTGGGTGCCCTTGTGGCACACGGCCAGAAGCCCGAACTCGTGGTCGAGACCGGACACACCGACCAGATCCCCTCTGTCGCTTTCAGCCCCGATGGCCGCACCGTGGCCTCAGGAAGTTATGACAAGACGGTCAAGCTCTGGGACGTGGCGAGCGGGCGCGAATTTCGCACTCTTACCGGTCATACCAACCGGGTCACATCTGTTGCTTTCAGTCCCGATGGGCGCACTGTGGCCTCAGGAAGTTATGACAAGACTGTCAAGCTCTGGAACGTGGCCGACGGGCGCGATTTGCTTACTCTCACTGGTCACACGGACATGGTCCGGTGTGTCAGCTTCAACCCTGATGGGCGGACCCTGGCCTCGGGAAGCTGGGACCAAACGATCAAACTCTGGGATGTCGTCAGCGGGCGCGAGCTGCGCGCCCTGGCAGGTCACTCGGAAGCGGTCTTCTCCGTCGCCTTCAGTCCGGATGGGCGAACCCTGGCTTCAGCCAGCGAAGACAGTACGGTCAAGCTCTGGGACGTGGCCAGTGGGCATGAGCTGCACAGTCTGAAGGCCATCGGAGAGGTCACATCCGTCGCCTTCAGCCCCGATGGCCGCATCGTGGCCGCGGGAAGCGGAGGCACCATCAAGCTCTGGGACGTGGCCAGTGGGCGCGAATTGAATACCCTTGCCGGTGACGGGTACAAGGTAAACTCTGTGGCATTCAGTCCCGACGGGCGCACCCTGGCTTCGGGAAACGGCGACACGACGATCAAGCTGTGGGATGTGGACAGCGGGCACGAGCTGCGCACCCTGGCAGGTCACTCGGAAGCGGTCCTCTCCGTCGCTTTCAGCCCCGATGGTCGCACCATAGCCTCGGGAGCCGGAGACGAATACGCAGAAAGCCATGACCACACGATCAAGTTCTGGGACGTGGCCAGTGGGCGCGAATTGCGCATCCTTGCCGGCGACGTATACAAGGTCAACTCTGTAGCCTTGAGTCCCGATGGTCGCACTATGGCCTCGGGAAACGATGGTGCCACGATTAAGCTCTGGGATGTGGAGAGCGGAAGTGAACTGCGGACCCTCGCCGGTCACAAGAACAAAGTCGAATCTGTCGCCTTCAGCCCCGATGGCCGCACTGTGGCCTCGGGGAGCTGGGACGACACGATCAAACTCTGGGACGTGACAAGAGGCCGCGAGCTGCGGACCCTGGCCGGTCACAAGGGTGTAGCCGATTCCGTCGCCTTCAGCCCCGATGGGCGGACCCTGGCTTCAGCTAGCGAAGACCGCACGGTCAAGCTCTGGGACGTCGCCAGCGGGCGCGAACTGCGCACTCTCAGCGGAGACCTGGACTGGGTCTTCTCCGTCGCCTTCAGCCCCGATGGCCGCACGCTCGCAACGGGAGACGGGAACCCATTAGCGAGCTTTCACCCCACGGTCAAACTCTGGAACGTGACTAGCAGGAGCGAACTGCGGACCCTGGTCGGTCACGTCAACGCCGTCACCTCCGTGGCCTTCAGCCCCGACAGTCGTACCCTGGCCTCGGCAAGCGCAGACAAAACGATCAAGCTCTGGGACGTGGCAAGCGGGCACGAGCTGCGCACTCTTCTCGGTCATACGAACAACGTCATCTCTGTCGCCTTCAGCCCCGACGGCCGTACCCTGGCATCGGGAAGCGACGACAGGACCATCAAGCTGTGGGACGTGGCCAGCGGTGGCGAGCTGCGCACGCTTGCCGCTCACACGGACTGGGTGAGCTCAGTCGGCTTCAGCAGGAATGGGCGGTTCGTTTATTCCGGAAGTGCAGATGCTTCAGTCCGCATCTGGAAGGCAGCGTCAGGTGATCAGCTCGCAGCCTTATATTCCTTTGGCAACAATGGCTGGGCCGTCGTCGATCCCCAGGGCCGCTTCGATACCAACGATTTGGATGGCGGAGCACCTCTGGTCTGGGTTGCCTCGAGCGATCCAATGAGTCCTTTGCCGCTAGAGATCTTCATGCGGGATTACTACACGCCTCGCCTGCTGGCGCGCATTATGAATGGCGAGACGCTGCCGCCCGTTCGTTCGCTTGGAGAGATCACGAATCGCGTGCAGCCGGATGTAGCGGTGGTTTTAGTCACCGCTTCGAAGACCCATCCTGGTCGCGCGGATGTCGTAGTCCACGCCGCAAGCCACACGAGCGACAAAGGTCAGGCCAGCGGCCTCGAAGATCTACGCCTGTTCCGCAACGGCCAGCTTGTCGGCTATCGCGAGGGCCCCCTCCAGGATGGCGAGTTCACCTTCTCTGATATTCAGCTGCCCACGGCGGCCAACTCCGTCACCTTTACCGCCTACGCTTTCAACTTGGAGCGCATCAAGAGCGCCACCGCGCAGAAGGAATATCAATATACTCCGGGCCCGCCGGCTAAACCACGCGCATGGCTCGTGCAGATCGGCGTCAACCATTACCAGGCCGGCGATTGCGAGCTGCACGGCTCGGCCAACGATGCCGAGCAGCTCGGCCAGATCCTCAGTGAGCGACTGAAAGCGCGCGGACTCGACGTCCGGCCAACGCTGCTGGTCTCAACAGATCAGGTAAACGACGCAACGAAACAGAAGATCCATGATGCGCTGGCCCAAATCGCTGCATCGTCCACACCCGACGATGCCTTCTTCCTCAGCTTCTCCGGCCACGGCTACTCGAATCAGCAAGGGCAGTTCTATATCCTGGCCGCCGATGTGCAAGGCACCTGCGACGGCGTGGACGAGCACATGCTCCAAACCGCCATCTCCGCCGATGAACTGACAGAGTGGCTGCGACCTATTGACGCTGGCGAGATGACCTTCATCCTCGACTCCTGCGACTCAGCCTCGAGCGTGGAATCGAATGACTTCAAGCCGGGACCGATGGGCAGCCGGGGATTGGGCCAGTTGGCCTACGACAAGCGCATGCGGATTCTTGCTGCCAGCCAGCCCAACCAGGCGGCACGCGAGTCCGACAAACTGCAACACGGATTGCTCAGCTATGCGCTTACGCAGCAAGGACTGATCGACGGCCAGGCCGACTGGAATCCGAAGGACGGCAAGATCATGGTGAGCGAGTGGCTCGCTTTTGCTGCCGACGCAGTGCCGAAGTTCCTGCAGTCCGGCGAAGTGAAATCTACACGCGGTGCTGTTCCGATCGGTAAACCAAAGCCGGCTGTGCAATCGCTGCAGATCCCGGCCGTCTTCGACTTCTCTAGGCAGGACACCTTCGTCCTGCAATGAGTGCAGGCCTTCCTGAGCGGTGCCCGGCTTTGAGTGGAAGCCGAAGGTGACAACAGTAGGAGTACGGCTGTGAGAATAAGGTCACATATTCGGTCCGGCTGTAGATGCCGCGCACACCGCGCCCGTCGCCTTCCAAAAACAGGTGTTATTGGGAGGAGATGGGCGCCCAAGCTTGGCTAGGCCGGGGCAATGGAGTGCCAACCACCAGTTCTATCCCATGTGGAATCGAATCCTGCTGTCTTAAGGGGGATGACTACAAAGTAATTGCCGGGTGGGCGGTAAGAACCGACCGCAACTCATACATCTGGTTCTTCGCCACCACGATCGGCAGCTTCTCATCCGCCGTAAATGCCGTCCACTGCCCTGCCTTCATGTCATGCAGAATCGGCTTCCGCCACGCGAACTGCGCATGTAGAGTCAGAAACGGTGCGGCCAGAAAGTCCCCGCCACACGGATGCTCTGCTCTCCCAGTGAAGCTCAGCTTAGCCACAATATCCGAATCCATCACCTTGCCCCTCCCACCTCCCCGCAGTATCCTTCCCCCATGCTGCCGCTATACCGCACGACTGGCCGCACACTTCTTTTCGCTGCGCTTCTCGTCCCCACACTCGCTCATGCTGCTGCTCCCGCCTCGCAGCCCATGCACTTTGACAGCGTTGCTGCCACCCTCAATGGACCCTGGCAATTCCATCTCGGCGACGACCTCACCTGGGCTGCGCCCGGATTCGACGACTCGGCTTGGGAGCCGCTCACCGCCGATAAGCCATGGGGCCAGCAGGGGCACCCTGACCGCGACGGCTTCGCATGGTATCGCCTTCGCGTCACCCTCGCGCCGGGCCGATCGCCCGATCAGCTCGCCATCCTCATTCCCTCCGTCGAAGACGCCTACGAGCTCTACTGGAACGGCCGCCTCGCCGCCACATACGGCAAGCTCCCGCCCCACCCCATCTGGTACTTCCTTCCACGCCCCCACACCTGGGGCCTCGGCCCGGCGCAATCCGGCGTCCTCGCCCTCCGCGTCTGGAAAGCACCCTTCATGTCTGCCGACAACGGGCTCCAGGGCGGCTTCTACGCTCCACCCGTCCTCGGCAGCCCGCGGTCCATCGCCTCCGCCATGAGCCAGCTCGATTACGGCTGGCTCCGCAGCCAGCAATTCAACTTCGCCCTCACCTACCTATACTCCCTGGTCGCCCTCTTCGGATTCGGCATGTGGCTCCGCGACCGCTCCCAGTGGCTGGCCTTCTGGATGGGCTGCTTCGCCGTCAGTAGGCCACTCTTGGCCGTGCTTCTCTTGCTCAAAATTCCGCTCTCCCTCGTCATCGCAATTGGCCTCTACCAGCCCGTCGGGTTCCTCAGCGACATCTCCCTCTGGTTCGTCCTGCTCTACCTTCTTGACCTACACGGTGACGAACGCATCCTCCGCTTCACCCGCATCCTCGCGTATTTTTACTTCGCCGAGGGCATCGTCGACGGCTGCCTCGGCTTCGGCTTTACTCGGCCTCACCCCTTGCCCTGGCAGATCGCCGACCTGGCCCTCACGGCCGTGGGGACTCTCGTCGAGCTTTATCCCTTCTACCTCATCGGTACGGCCGTCCTGCGCCGCTCCCGGCTCGACCCCGCCCGTTGGTCCGTCGCCATTCTCGCCTTTCTCACGCAGACCATCCTTGTCGCCTCCCTCGCGCTCAACCAGGGCAGCCGCTTTACCCACATCACCCTCGGCGACAAAATCCGCGCGCCTCTGTTCACCGTGTTTGGCAGTTTTGTCAATGCCCTCACCCTCTTCGATGCGCTCTTTCTCATCGCCCTGGTCTACGCCGTCTACCGTTACACCGCCGAAGCCCGCCGCGAGCAGATTCGCCTTGAAGGGGAGATCCGCAACGCCCGCGCCGTGCAGCAGGTCCTCATCCCCGACGTGCAGCCCGACATTCCCGGCTTCAAGATCGAGAGCGTCTACGAGCCCGCCGAAGAGGTCGGCGGCGACTTCTTCCAGATCATTCCGCTGCGCGCCGGCGGCGTCCTGGCCGTCATCGGCGACGTCAGCGGCAAAGGTATTCCTGCCGCCATGACCGTCTCGCTGCTTGTGGGAACGGTGCACACGCTCGCCCACTACAGCCAGAGTCCCGCCGAAATCCTCAGCGCCATGAACAAGCGCATGCTGTCACGGAGCCACGGCGGCTTCACCACCTGCCTCGTCCTTCGTGCCGATCCCGACGGCAAAGTCACAGTGGCCAACGCCGGCCATCTCGCCCCCTATCTCAACAATCGCGAGATCGCCATCGACAACGGCCTGCCACTCGGCCTCTCCGCCACTGCCGCATACTCTGAAACCTCCATCCAGCTCTCCGCCAGCGAGCAGCTCACCCTCGTCACCGACGGCGTGGTCGAAGCGCGCAGCAAGACCGGCGAGCTCTTTGGCTTCGAGCGCACATCGGCCATTGCCGCCAATTCCGCCGAGTCCATCGCGCAGGCGGCGCAGAAGTTCGGCCAGCAGGACGACATTACGGTGCTGACCCTAAGCCGCCAGACCCTCGCCGCCGAATCTGCCGCGCCCGTAGGCGCACCGCTCCTCACGCCTTCACCCGCCTGACCCGCCGCGCACGGTACGTTTTCTAGCGCAGACTTGTGATTTGGCGTGAACGCCGATTTCCCAGCTCAAATGCATTCAGTCGAGACGGATTCCTCACCGAGGCCGACCCGACCAAGAGGAAAGGACCGGCCTACGGGGTGGTCAAAATGGAGCTCTGTCTGGTGGGTCGGCGATCCTTCCCTGACTGTGAAGCCTCCAGTTGGCCAGCCGGTGCGGATGGGTTTGTGTCGATCTTTTTCCTGGCACCGAAGTCTTTATTCGCAACGAACCCGCAGTATGCGGCGCAGATGGAGTGCAGTCGCGTTTAGGCAATTCATCTGCGCGACTCCGCTGATTGTTGGCTCGACTTCGGTTTCAACGTGGAATCTCTCCCATTTTGCGCAACAAGGGGGCCATAGTCAGCCCTTGCACGAAGATGGAAAATGCGACCACGGCAAAGCTCACGGCGAGGATCTGGTCGCGCGCCGGAAGATCGGGCGGGAGTCCGAGCGCGAGCGCGAGCGCCAGAGCTCCTTTGAAGCCTCCCCAGAGCAAGGCATGTTGATGCTGCCACGAGACGCGCTGCGAACTGCGATGGAAGACGAAGCAACAGGAATAGACCGCAGCAGCGCGGGCAAGCGTTGTCAGGACGATGGCGACGAGCGCAGGAAACCATATGGCAATGAAGTTCTGACGGGCTTCGTGCACTCCAATCAGGAGAAATACCAGGGAGTTGGCGACAAAAGCCAGATACTCCCAGAAAGTCTCAATCGCTTCCTTACCGCCCTGCGAAATCACATCGGGCGATCTCCGGTTCGACATCACGATTCCGGCAGTAATGGTGGCTAGAACGCCTGACATGCCGAAGCGATCGGCAAGCAGGAAAGAACCATATGCGGCCACGGTGGTAAAGGTCACTTCGACAAGGCGATCATTCGTCCGTCCCGCGAGCATCAGCGCGCCGATGGCGACCGCTGCGCCACACAGGATGCCGCCCAGGATCACCTTCAGAAGCAGGAAGCCGATCTCCATGGGGGTGGGCGTGCGCCCCGACGCCAGAACGACAACAATTCCAAGGCTCACCACGACCGTGCCATCGTTGAACAGGCTTTCGCCTTCAATGAGCGTGAAGAGGCGGCCATGCACCTTGGCTTCTTTGAAGATTTCGACGACCGATACCGCGTCGGTCGCAGCAATGAGAACTCCGAAGAGAAGCGCTCCGATCCACTCCCAATGCACAAGAAAATGCATTCCCACGGCGCAGACGCAGGCCGAAAGCAAGACGCCAATTGTGGCCAGGACGGCAACCGGAGGCAGGTTGCGGCGCAGGCGATCCAAACGCAGATGGAACGCCGCGTCGAAAAGGAGTGGAGGCAGCAGCGCGACATAGATGATCTCTTTGCTCAGGGCAAAGTTGCCGCCCAATGAAAACATGGCAAGCACAATGCCCGCGGCAACCAAACCGACGCTGTAGGGGAGGCGCAACCGCCGCGTCAGCATGGCGACCACAGCGGCGATCAAGAGCGCCAGGGCGAGACCCTGGACGCGATCCTGCACGGCGGGAGCGTGTCCTCCCGCCATCAAAAACATATTGGCCAGCGATGGCAGGTGCATGATCAAACCCTCCGGAAGTCGCAAGCCGGATCACAGCCTTGCCAACGAGAGATTGCAGAAGCAAAGGTTCGGAAATCCGCTCCAGTATGGGACTCATACCGAACCGGATGCAAACCCTCCAGCCCTTCTGCTTCAAGTACTGTCCCGCGCCGTGGGCGGCTTCGCGGCGACGTTCAGGGTTCGAGGCTGCGGAAGTCGAACTTGCCCAGCAAAAACGGAGTGGAAACAGGTGGCTCTGAAGAGGTGATCGAGACCGGATAAGGATCGGCGGTTCCTGTCGGAAATCCCCACACGGACCCTGTACGAAGGTCCACAACAACTTTGCCGAGTTGCTGGCGCTGGCCGTTGGGAGCGCGAAGCGTATACACTCCAGGCTCAATATAAAGGCCGTAAGATGAGGCTTCGGCCGAGGCTGGAGCCGGGTATACCAACGGCCGTAGCGCGATCATCGCGAGAAACAGCGCGATCGCAGTCAGGACAACTCTTGTGTAACTGTCAATTCGCATAGTCCTCCAAACATTCCACGGTGGTCTTTGGTTTTGCTCGTGGGTTGCTCATTCTTTGGTTTCAGGCTGGCGCTTCCTGCAGCCATCTAGGCGGTCGTTTCCAGTACACACGGAACCATCAACTGCAGCAAGACTCCCGGCGTCGAATGGCGCATCATTCGCCCCCTCCAGTGGAGTTTTCGGAAATTTTTCCTGTTCGATCTCCACAGTGTAATACGGAATGACGCAAGCCGTGCCATTTCGCCGACGCCATTTTTTGTTTGACGAACCTGCCCATTGCCGCTATGATCCTGCCAACTTCAGCAAACGCAGACTACGACTACCTAATCTGGCGGCAGAGTGGGCTTTTGCATCTTGAGTGAGCCGATCACTCGTTGTGAGGGTTCTCATGACCCGTTTGGCTGTTCTTTTCCTGCTTGGCGCCGCCGCTTGTCTGGCTCAAGTGGCGGATCGGGCCGGTCAGCCGCCAATTCTGACGCTTGACGAAGCGACCAAGACAGCACTCAAAGAGAACGTGCAGGTTCAGACAAGCCTGCTCGATGTTTTCAAGGCGCAGCAGGCGACGGCGGAGCTTGGCGCCAAGCGGCTTCCCCAGTTCGACGCTGAGATGTTGAGCGGGATCGCGCTGAACCAGATGCATTTCATCATTCCCGAGGGAGCTATTGGGAATGTGCCCGGCATCGGCCCCCTGCCCGCAAAAAACGACGACGTTTCCGTGGCGCGCCACGTAACTGCGCTGGTGCATGGGTCGGCCGTGCAGCCGCTCTCGCAGCTTTACAAGATCGGATTGGGGATGCACGAGTCGCGGATCGGCGAGGCGCTGGCCCAGGAGAACCTGCGCCTCAAACGGCAACAAACGGTTGAGCAGGTACGGGGCGCCTATGGCGAGCTGGTGGAAACCCAGGCGCAACTGGATGCCGCCGAGAGCTCGCTGCGCGCGCTGACCGAACTCGAGCAGCTTACGGAGCGCCGTCTGGCCGAGGAGGCGGTGCTGAAGTCGGATCTGCTTACGGTGAAGGCCAACGCCGGCAAGGCTCGCTACCAGGTGATGGTTTTGCGCGATGCGATGCAAACACGGAAGGAGGCATTCAACCGCCTGCTGGGACGCGACATCAGGATTGAATTCTCCGTTGAGACGCTTCCCGCCTTGTCCCCGGAGGAACTGGATCTGGATGCTGCTCGCAAGAAGGCGCTGGAGCAACGGCCGGAGATCCGCCAGGCAGCTTTGCAGATGGAGAAGGCGGAACTGGACGTCCGGCGAGAACGTGCGGAATACGTTCCGGACCTGAGCGTGCAACTCTCGTACCTTTCGTTTGCCAACGTCAATTTTGCGCCGCAGAACCTGACCAGCGCCGGCCTGCTCTTCGAGTGGGACCCCTTTGATTGGGGACAGAAACACCACAAGATCGGGCAGTTGAAATCGATCGCCAGACAGGCTGCACTGGCCAACACGGATGCCGGACAGCAGGTCCTCATCGATGTCGATGCGCAGTATCGGCGCCTTGAAGAGGCGCGCGCCCTGGTGGATGCGCAGACGGCCGCACGGGATGCGGAGCAGGAGAGGCTGCGCGTGGTGATGGACCGATTCGCGGTGAAGGCTGTTCTCACAGCCGACGTGCTCGAGCAGCAGGCGGCGCTCGAAGAAGCAGACAGCAACCTGGCCCAGGCGATCTCGGAATTATGGAAAGCGGAAGCGGCGTTTCACCGTGCCTTGGGGGAGGAATAGCGATGGCACGATTTTGGATCAAGGGAAAAATGGCACACCGCCTGGCATTTGCGGGGCTATCGCTCGCGATTCTGACCACAGCTTGTCGGAGCGGGGAGAAGGACAAAAGTGAAGTGCCGCAAACCGTGCGCGTTGGGGTTGCCCAGATGACGCGGCCGAACACGCAGGAACGATACTCGGCATCGTTCGAGGCGTGGAGGCAGGTGGATCTCGCCTTCAAGTCGCCGGGCCTGATCGCGTCGATCCTGCAGGTGCGCGACGCCGACGGACGTGTGCGGGATGTGGAACCCGGAGACGAGGTCTCGCAGGGAACCACACTGGCGGTTGTGCGGCAAGTGGATTACAAACTGCAGCTGGATCAGGCGCGTGCCCAGGCGAAGGTTGCTGAGGCGAATCTCGCCGGCGCGGAGGCGGTTTTTCGCGATGCGGAGTCGGATTTCAAACGCGCGGAGGATCTCTATAAAACAGCCAGCCTGACCAAGCCGGACTACGACCAGGCAAAGGCGCGGTTTGAATCGGCTGCGCAGCAAGTGGCCGCCGCTCAAGCCGCTGTTAACGTCGCGCAGGCGGCAGAGAGCGCATCGGAGCTTGCGTTGAGCGACACCATGGTTCGTGCACCGTTTACGGGATGGGTGACAGCGCGCAACGTAAGCAAGGGCACGCTGGCAGGTGCGACGACGCTCGGCTTCACCATGATGGATACATCGACCCTAAAGGCGATGTTTGCCGTTCCGGACATGTCCCTGCGCAACGTGCACGCCGGTCAAAGGCTCACGGTGAGCCTCGACGCGGTCGAACATCCAGTCAGCGGAACGGTGATTGCGCTGTCGGCGGCCGCGGATCCAAAGAGCCGGGTATTCACCATAGAAGTTGCTGTCCCGAATCCGAAGGGCGAAATGCGGCCCGGCATGATCGGATCGATCGCGTTGGGGCCGGAGGAAGACGCGCGCCCGCGCCTGATGATTCCCTTAAGCGCCGTGGTGCGATCGCCTGAAAGCAGCAGGGCCTTTGCGGTATTTCTGGTCGAGCAGCGCATGGGAAGGTCCTTTGTTCGCTCTCAGAGAATCACGGTGGGAGAGACCTTCGGCAACTCCATTGAAGTGACAAGCGGACTAGTCGAGGGCGATCGCGTAGTCACACTTGGCGCCGAACTGCTGCGCGACGGTCAGCAAGTAAATCTCCTTTGACGAGGAACCGCATGGCACACAGAGCCGATTCCGACCAGATTGCGCGCTGCCACAACACGGCGCGTTTTTTTGTGGAGAAACGGCTGCTCGCCTGGGCCGCCCTGCTGGCGTGCGTGGGTTGGGGCGTCTATGGCTTTATGTCGATGCCGCAACGCAAGGATCCGGACATTCCGGTGCGAGTAGCGGTGGTGGCATGCCAATGGCCTGGAGCTACCGCGCAGCAGGTCGAGCAGCTCGTCACGCGGCCCATCGAGCAAGTCATCGCGCAGAACAAGACCATTCACGCTCCAGCGCCCGATGATTTTGGCATCCAATCGATCTCGCTGCCCGGCGTCTCCTTTGTCACTCTGCAGCTGGCCCCTGACGTGCGCGACACCCGGGAGCAGCTCAGCGACATCAATCTCAAGCTCGAGGTGCTTAACGGCAAGCTGCCGCAGGGCGCGGGCCCCATTCAGTTTCAGAGCGATTTTGGAGATACCGCGGCGTTGATGCTCACGGTGGCCAGTCCGCGCACGGATGCCGTGGAGGTGCAGGCGCGCAGCATGGCTATTGCCAGGGCCATCGACGAGGCGCGCGCGGCCGCCGGGCGCGGTGGGCCGAACTCCGTGAGCCTCGTGCTCTGTTATCCGATGGGACTGTCGCGCAGCGCAGTGGAAAGAGAAGTATCGGCATTCGAGCGCAGCTCTGAAGAGGACGGCATTCTTGAAGGAACGGTTGTGATGAGCGGCAACGGGTTCATCGCGCTTGACGGCAGATCGGCGCTCGATGATGGCAGGATCGCTGCCTACGCGAATGAGTACATGGCAATGCGCATGCAGCCCTCCGAAATCAATCCTGATGTCTGGCCATTGGTGGTTGTCCGCGACACCGCGAAGGTTGAGGAAAAACTGCAGGCGATCGCGGGCCCCAAATACTCCTATGCGGAACTCGATCGCTTCACCGACCTGGTCGCGCGCAGCCTGCTCGGCGTGGCCCAGACCTCGCGCGTAGACCGCAAAGGCGTACTTCCCCAGGCGGTGTATCTTACGTACTCCCAGGAACGGCTTGCATCGTATGGCCTGCAGGTCTCCGATCTCTCCAAGGCGCTGAATGCGCGCAACATTACGCAACCGGCCGGAGTGATGCAGACCCCAAGCGCGCAAGTGCGGCTCGACGCCTCGGGGAATTTTGAGGATGCGCCTTCGATCGGAGACGTCACCGTCAGTCGCACGCCAAATGGCGCTCCCGTCTACCTGCGCAACCTGGTCGATGTCAGTCGTTCCTATCAGAGCCCAGCTACCTATCTGAACTACTACACATGGGTCGATAAGGATGGCCAGGCGCATCGCGCGCCGGCAATCACGCTGGCGGTCTTTATGCGCTCCGGCGAGCAGATCCAGAAGTTCGGCATCGCGATCAATCAGCGGCTCGACCAGTTGAAGACTGTCCTGCCGGGCGATCTGATCATGGTGCGGACCTCGGACCAGCCATTGCAGGTCAAGGAGAACATAGATCTCTTCATGGAGGCGCTCTACGAGGCCATCGGCCTGGTGGTGCTGGTGGCCCTGATCGGCTTCTGGGAATGGCGCTCTGCCCTGCTGATGGCGCTTTCGATTCCCATCACTCTGGCGATGACCTTCGGATTTGCGCACCTGATGGGAATCGATCTGCAGCAGGTCTCTATCGCATCGCTGATTATCGCCCTGGGCCTGCTGGTGGACGATCCGGTGGTGGCCAACGACGCCATTAAGCGCGACCTCGCACTGGGGCATCCGCCGCTGATCGCAGCCTGGCTGGGGCCGACGAAACTGGCGCGCGCCATCATGTACGCGACGGCGACCAATATCGTGGCCTATCTTCCGCTGGTCATGCTGCCGGGAACAACCGGAGATTTCCTGTGGAGCCTTCCCATTGTCATGACGGCCGCGCTGGTGTCGTCGCGTCTGGTTTCCATGACCTTCATTCCCCTGCTCGGGTTTTACCTGCTGCGGCCGCCGAAGAACCCGGAAGTCACCATTGAGGAGCGCCGGACGCGTGGATTCTATGGCCTGTACTACAAGCTGGCGAGCCGGGCAATCGAGCATCGCTGGAAAGTGCTGGCGGCCTCGATGGTGGTTCTTCTCATCGGGTTAGCGATCGGATCTCGCCTGAAGAGCCAGTTTTTCCCCGAAGACGTGCAGTACTGGTCCTATGCTGATGTCTGGCTGCCCAACAACGCGCCGCTGGCGCTGACCAACCAAACGGCTGCGCGCGTCGAAAAGGTCATTATTGAAACTCTGCACGAATACGAGCGCGCGCATCCCGATGCGCACGGCCCGCTGCTCAAGGGGATCACAAGCTTTGTGGGCGGCGGCGGGCCGCGCTTCTGGTTTTCCGTTTCTCCCGAACAGCAGCAGTCGAATTACGCGCAGGTGCTCATCGAACTCGACGACAAGGATGCCACGCCTGCGGTGGCGGGACCGCTGCAGCAGGCTCTATCGCGCGAGATTGCCGGCGCATTTGTGGTGATGAAGCAGTTGCAATCGAACCCGGTCGCATTCCCTATTGAAGTGCGCATCTTCAGCGTTTCCGACATTGATCCGGTCGACGAGCCGGCGGATATCGAGAATCTGCGCAAGCTGGCGGGGCAGGTGCAGGACATCCTCCGCGCCGCGCCCGGAGTGCAAACCGTGCAGAACGATTGGTTCGCCGAGAGCCCTGAAGTGCGCCTGGCCATTTCGCCCGACCGCGCCAACATGGCCGGAGTCACCAACCTCGATATCGCGAATTCGACCCAGGTCGCGACCAGCGGTACCACCGTCACTGTGCTCCGCGAAGGCAAGGATCAGATCCCCGTCATCGCCCGCATGATGCCCTCGGAGCGCGCACAACTCTCCGCCGTGCACGATCTCTACGTCTATCCCGCGTCGGGGCCGCAGAAGGTTCCGCTGCGCCAGGTGGCGACAGTCGAAACCATGCTGCAAACCGAACGCATCCGGCGCATGGAGCACTTTCGCATGATCGGCGTGCACGCCTGGCCGCAACCCGGAGTGCTGAACTCGGAGATCTACTCCAGCGTTGAGAAGAAGCTCGACGCTTTCCGGAGCAACCTGCCTGCCAGCTATCGCATGGAGATCGGCGGCGAGAGAGCCAAACAAACCACCGGCTTCAAAAACCTGAGCTTCGTTCTCCTGGCGTGCCTGCTGGGCATTTACGCAGCTCTGCTGGTGCAGTTCAACAGCCCCACCAAACCCTTGCTAGTGTTTGCGGCCACCCCCTACGGCGTTGTGGGCGCGCTCATCGCATTGGCAATCATGGGCATGCCCTTCGGCTTTATGGCGTTTCTGGGGATCATCAGTCTTGTGGGCGTGATTGTCAGCCACATCATCGTGCTCTTCGACTTCATTGAGGAGATGCGCGAAAGAGGCGAGCCCTTTGCGCAGGCCGTTTGCGATGCGGGAATCGAGCGCCTGCGGCCTGTAATGATCACAGTGGGCGCGACCATCCTAGCGCTGTTTCCGCTGGCCAGCCATGGCGGACCTTTGTGGCAACCGCTGTGTTATGCCCAGATCGGCGGACTGGCTGCGGCCACGTTTGTCACCTTGCTGCTGGTTCCCGTGCTCTACGCCATCGCCGTGCTCGACCTCAAGATCGTGCGCTGGGAAAACACGGAAGCAAAAGAATGATCCCGCGCCTGTTGCTAGCCTCCTTATTGATCGTCTGCATGACCGCCCTCTGCCGCGCCGATTCTGTGCAACTGAAAAACGGCGACCGTATCAGTGGCACGATCCTGGGGATAGCCGACGGCAAGCTGATCTTGAAAACCGACTACGCCGGTGTTATTCGCATTGAGTGGAGCGCCATTGCAACATGGAACGGGGTGAAGACCGAAGGTCCGCCGCCGGCGAGCCTGTCGAGTCCGTCTGGCAAAGAAGAAACCGCCGTAGGTGCTGCCGGAGATCTTCACAGGCGCCGCTTCACGCTCAATGCGGACTTCGATCAGGGTTTTTCGTTCGCTGACTCGTCCTCTCAGCTTTCTCTGAATGTTTTATCGAGTTATGTCGGCAGCGGCAGGTGGGACGGGTTCCTGATCTCGCACACCAATCTCGACACCAGTTCTACCAAACAGACCTTTGCCGCGCTTTTCACGGGAAACCGCTATCTGACCCGGCATTTCTTCCTCTTTCCCGAGCTCGATCTGCTGCATTTGACCAGTGATCCACCCTTTTGGGTCACGGCGCAGTATGCCGGGGGGCGGAGCTGGATGGGCCTTTCTGCGAAGGAGGGACCAGCAGCTTTATCTTCGCTCCGGTTCTTATTCCGTATTCGGGTCAGGCATTCTTGCCTCCGCATCCGGGCCCGTAGCCATCCACAATCCACCTGCCGTGTGGAGCGTGTCGATCACCGGAAAGACAAAGCCGTTTTCCTGGCTCGAGCTGAACGGCGCCTTCGCTCTCTACAAAGCGCTTCAGGCAGGAACGCAGGCCAAGGTCTTCTTCGACAACACCGAATGCATACCCATCACCAAGAGACTGTCCTTCGACCTACATTTCTACGATCCCCCGGATATTTCTCAGGTCGGGGTGCTTTCCATTCACTATTCCAAGTTCTGCAGCGGTCTCGGCTATTCTTTTTGAACTCGTACGGTTGGCTTTGTGCCAGAAGGGAGAGGTGAAAAGGTGCTCGGTCTTGTTGCTCACGTAGCCGGCACGATTGTGCTGATTGTGTCCGCGCTCTTTCCTATCGTGAATCCCCTGGGAAGTGCGCCGATTTTTCTGGCGTACACACGCGGCGCAACACCGGCGGAGCGTCGCTCGATCGCACTGCGCGTAGGATCGAACAGTTTCATCCTGATGCTCGCCTCGATGGCCATTGGCTCCTATGTCCTGCGCTTCTTCGGGATCTCGCTGCCCATTGTGCAGGTTGGAGGCGGCCTGTTGGTGTTCGCCGCAGGCTGGAACATGTTCAAGCACGAAGAGAAGGACTATGCGAACAGGGCTACCGGCGACGATTCCGCCACGCATCTAATGCGGAAGGCGTTCTATCCCCTGACCCTGCCGCTGACGGTTGGGCCCGGCTCCATCGCCACGGCGATCACGCTGGGCGCGAATCTGCCGCCCCCAGGTGGTGGCAGATTGTTGCTCAGCCTTCTTGCAGGCTCCATTGGCACATTCATCGTTGCGACGACGGTGTTCCTCAGCTACGCTTTTGCCGGCCGCATCGCGCGCATCATCGGCCCGGCCGGCGTCGGCGTGGTGCTGCGGCTCTCGGCCTTTCTGCTTGTATGCATCGGGCTGCAGATTGTATGGAACGGCATCACTGCATTAGTGCACGGCCTGTGAAGACGGCGAGGGAGGAGCAGCGCCCGTTTGCAACGGATCGGGCTTGGGCTCGGGAACCCACTTCCGGTCCCCCATCAGTTTCGCGATGACTTTGGCGACGCCTTTGGCCATTCGCGCCGCGTCGGCATCCACGCTGGAGTTCTTGTCGGTAACGCCACCCGCCGCAGTGCCCACGGCGAGCGAGCCCACACCCATGGTTGCAACCGCTCCCGGCTTCTTGCCGCTGGCAAAACTAAGTTGAAACTCCGAAACCAGGATCGGTCCTCGAACCCCAATGAGCAAGACCGTCACATTGGCCCGCACCGAACTTGCGCCTCGTCCGAAACCAACCATGATGCGCTGGGTTGCGTTGCCCTGCGTGATCCCCGTAAACTCTCCGCGAATCACCAAAGTTCCCCTGGGCGTGGCCGCACCTGTGAAGGCTCTGCGCACGGGCATGGGCAGTTTTCCCAGATCCTGCGCCAGGTCATTGGAGAAGACCAATTGCACGTGAGCCGCGATCGCCTCGGGAGATGTCACGTCGATGCCTTTGCGCAGCGCGCGCCGCTGCTGGAGCCGCCCCGCAACCGATTCGTCCACTGTGACGACCTCAGCCGGAACGACGAAGTCGAAGATCGCCACCGACTCCGGCCTGGGCAGCGGACTCGTTCCGGCGTCACCGCGAAGCACCTTTACTGTGGTGTCGTCGGGCGAGCTTTGTTGCGAGTCTTGCGCTCTCGTTACGAAGGGAAGGGTGAAAGCAGCGAGGATCAAAGCGCACAATACTGGTCGCGTCACGGCCGTCTCACTTTCGGCGAACATGGTACGCCATTGGCCATGCGCAGCGCTGTGACGCGAAGAAAGACAGGGCTGGAACGGCCGCTGGCAGTAGCGCTTTCGGGAATTCTGTAGACCGAAAGCACACATTCAAGTCGACGCGACACACCTGAGCTTCCAGCGATCCGGGCCCCCAAAAAGTGAATCGTGCTTCCCGGGGTGGTAACGGCAGGTCTTTGTCCTTGGGGGTGGGGGACCACACGGAGTGGCGACCTTTGACAATCCCGACAAGGACTACACCATCTCAGCGGCTACTCGCCGGATGCGATCGCAGGCCCTGCTGACATCTATCTCGACCCGTCAACAAGCCACGACCTCGTCGTCTGCGCTCGACCCAGCGACTTGGTTCTTAGTCAGAGGACAAATAACGTTGTCATTGGCTGCAAATAGCCGCGGGGGGGCGTATGCGACAGCGATGGCACCGTTAAAGGCACCTCCGGGCCTGGACTTCCCACGACCAAGCACAGGCGGCAACTACGCGGCCTGTGCTTCACAATTGCAAGCAGCGCAATTATCGACCGGCGTCTCTTTTTAATCCACCTGCGTAGGTCAATCGCTTGAGAATTGAGCCGCACATTTGACTCGTTTGGCGCTTGGGATCGACATCGCGAGGAGATTGTCGCCGACACGTCGCCCACCCGGCAATTACTTTGTAGTCATCCCCCTTAAGACAGCAGGATTCGATTCCACATGGGATAGAACTGGTGGTTGGCACTCCATTGCCCCGGCCTAGCCAAGCTTGGGCGCCCATCTCCTCCCAATAACACCTGTTTTTGGAAGGGCTGAACCGGTCGATTTCTACACCATGGATTGAGGCGCGTGCAATGGGCATTCCGGGAGGTTTTTGGAACGCGTCTGGAATGCCCAACAGGCAGTTCCAATACCGACGCCCAGTTCCTGGGAGATGACCCGTCACGTGGAGCCGGAGGTTCGAAGCTGGCTAACTAGATGTGAAGTTTCAACAGGTTGTCCATTCGATCTGAACGCGAGAAGCTGGTTCTGCGAGGAATCAGATTTCCCGGAGGGATCGAATGGACTATCACCAGAATGCCCGACTGACCATCCATAGT
>Ga0326727_10009464_pt1 | contig 23968 bp, 32 predicted proteins | sample MB2enrmetagenome_FD_207643 | JGI IMG/M metagenome (GOLD analysis project Ga0326727, IMG submission 207643) | Lab enriched peat soil microbial communities from McLean, Ithaca, NY, United States - MB29MY | ecosystem: Environmental > Terrestrial > Soil > Wetlands > Peat | place: USA: New York... | reverse complement strand
ACGACATACGTTCCTTGGTCACTAAGCTTCAGTGGAGTGACGCCCACGGAGATAAGCAGTCCGTCCTATTGTGGTTCCCAGTGGTCCTACATGGCGAACTGCCTGATAACTGGAGCATTGACAAACCACGTCGGCTACGTCCCTTGGAATTGGGAGACAGGATGCGACCTTGTCGACAATCAATGGATATGCGGCGCTCCCACCAGTGCTTACAACAATTGTCAGTTTGTGGACAACGCCGAAGTTTGTGATAATCCCGCTACACCGATGACAATCACTGGTAGTACAGTCTCCACCCCGGTGACTGGGACGCTCAGTCTCTCTTGCAGGTATGCCTTTGAGGACAACACAACCAGTGCGTCATGGACGACCCTCATTAGCCCTAGAAAAGTGACGACCCCATTCTCAATAACGGTGAACGTGAACCCCTGTCTAGGAGGCCCGTACAGTACGGCCTACTACACGGACTACTACAGCGTCAGCTTCACGCCCTCTACTCCTATGGCGTCCACTGTAGCCTACCAAGGCATTGAGGAAACCCAGACCGACATAGTCCCGACCACTGGCCTCACCTTCTCTACCCAGATGACGGGCGGGAGCGACGGGACTTACATGGTCTTCTGGGACTCCAAGTGCATTACCCAGGACGACCCCATCGGCGGACCCCAAGTCTGTGCGGCGGGCGGGACTCCTGACGGCGCTCTGAAGTACACCTACTGGAAGATAGGCAACTTCGGCGGCAAGATCGAGTTCATGGACCCAGTGGGCCAGCTATTTCCCTTGCTGCCAGCGAACTACACCGGACAGACCAGCTCGGTCGAATTCCTCATCAGAGCGACAACAAGCACGATCCCAACGCTGGACGAGCTTCAAATCTATTACAACGTCGGGAACGGATATGTCCTTGGCCTCACCTACTATAGCAGCACTCTCGCGTGGATGGGCACCGACGGCGGCAAGGTCATCCTCTACGCAGACATGCACTCCACGACGGTCACTCAGAGCTCCTTCGCCTACTTCTCCGTCTGGACCCCCAACCAGGTGAAGGCGGAGGGCACCTTCGACAACAACATGTGGTACCTGTCGAGGCACTATGAGACGATCAGTGGGGGATCCTACAGCGGGGATGCAGTGGAGGGTGACACCGACGGGCCGCCCCTGATGGTGAACCTGACCGGAGTTTCTTCGCACGGCGCGGTCCTCTACGCGGGGATGGCACCGACCCAGGAGGTGCTGAAGTACCTCGGTGAAGGCTTCTCCAGCAGCTGTGAAGCCAACTGCTACGTGGATCAGACCGCCAGCCTCACCAATCCTGATTATGTGACCTACAACCTAGCCAACGGTGTGAACTCCTTGGGATTGTCGACCGACCGGATCATGATCACGGTTCAGACTGAAGCGTCGACGACCTCCGAGCAGACCACCTATGTGGTCCAGGTCCACTACTCCTCGAGCTCCTACACTGGGCGGCGGTTCAGCGTCTATCTGGGGGACGACCTGCTGGCCTCGGGACTTAACGCGCATGCCAACGCCACCGGGACCTACACGGTGACGGTGCCCTACGAGCTGCCAGGGAACCGCTACGTCAGCAGGCACATCACTGATGTGATGGGCCTCCTGCTGGAAGAGACGGGCTACGGCTCCTGCAGCAGCATCTTCGGGAACGTGAACAGGCAGGCGTCGTGCTCTTTCGACATGGCTTCTCCATTGCTGAACTTCATCGATGAGACCATGAACCTCTGCTCTGCGCTCGAGACAAAGACGTGCACCGCCTCGACCTACACCGAATACTACGGCCCGATGTTCGGCGCCGCCGAGGACGCGGCTCTCACCAGCGGCTGGTACGGCTCATACGCCACCTTCCCACAGGCCGGATTCTACGAAGTCCTGCCCTCCTCCGGAGATGGGGTCTCGTTCAATCAACCCAACCCCACGGGATATGGCTACACTCCCGTTGCTCCCTTCTCGACTCCCTACATCTCTAGGCTCTCAGTGACGAGCAGCATCCGCTTCCTCAGTATCGATGGCATCCCCGTGCCTCTTCCTTCCGTATTCACGAACGCTGACACGATGTGGGTCGACGCAGTCCAGATCAGCGGCTATACTCCTTCGACCCAGGCCCTAAGAGCGCAATATACCGCACAGACGGGCGGGAGCCTTGCTACCGCTGAGGCTCTCCTGGACAGCGCGGGGTGGGACGGGACTGGGTCCAGCCTCAAGGTCTGCATCTACACCCAATGCTTCGACGAGGCGAGCTATCCCAGCTACACCATGGCGACCTTCCTTTCGGCCGCCTCCGTGGTGGGCAGCATGGCAGGGACGGGTTCCATCTGGGCGACGGAGGCAAGAGAGGCGGCAGGGGTTGTCGAAGAGGCCCTGTGGTCCGGGACGGGATACGTCGAGTTCGGAGGCCAGCAGTTGAAGTCGACCGACTGGCGCTTCGTCGGCGGGGAGTTGGCCGCATACGAACCCCTCGCAGATGACCCGCTTTCCTACTTTACCAACCAGGCGGGGCTGTTCAACGATGTCTCGATGGTACTGGAAAACGCCGGGATCAACGGGGTCCAGCCCCCAGAGTCGGCGGCAGTCCTGGTCGCCAACACTGAGGCCACGGGTGCCTCGGCCCAGGCGCTCTGGAACTTCCTGACCTACCTCCCCAACCAGCCTGAGATCTACGCAGTCGGGACCTTGGGGACGCCCGTCGGGAACGTCGCGCCCACAGTCACGGGCTGCAGCGCCAGCAGCATCACGCTCACCGGATACTTCCTGTTCAACGAGACCTCGCGCGGGACCTGCTCGGCCAGTTATGTCACGAGCGAGACGGTCGCGAATATCGGCTACACCAACCTCATGGCGTCCTTCCATCTCAACGGGACGGTCAACGTGGGGACAGGTGCTGCGACTTTGAGCACAACCATCACTTTGAGGACGCCGAAGACCAGCTCTAACTGCCCCTGGCCGATAAGCCTGACAGGACTCATGTCATGCAGCAGCGTGGTCGCCACGGGGACCAATACCACGACAGTGAGCCGCACTGGGGCCATTGACAAGGAGATAGGCGTGGACATCGAGACCCCTGCTGTCTCGGCGGGACAATACTTCCTAGTGGTTCAGTTCTCGTTCACCGGAGTGGGGACCTTCGACTCCAGTACTCAGTCGCCAACTGCCTATTTCGTCAAGACGGAGCAGCTGGGGATAGCGCCCAACTCCATGTCCGTCAATTTCGTGAACAACGCGAACTACAACGAGGGCGCATGGTTCTTCTCGTCGAGCCTGTACCAGGCTGGCACAACGGAAACGGCTGCCATTGGGAAGACGGGGCTTGAGCTGAATCTTCAGTCTCCAGTGGCAGGGAGAGAAATCGACGCAGGGACGGTCAGCCATGGCTACATCACGCGAGGCGCCTCCGACACCTTCCACTTCGAGGGGAACGTCACCGGCCAGGACCCGACCACCTATCTCTGCTTCGGGATTTCCACTACTTCGTTGATGCCCGTGATAGTCAGCTCCATGGTTCCGTCCGGTCTCTTCAGCCAGCAGTCCAGCTTCGCCAGCTTCTGCGACAACTCCGCAGGGAACGCAGTCCTGAGCTTCAGGAATCAGAACGGTGCGGTCCAGACTTGGAACGCTTTCGTCAGTGGCAAGAACCTCCAGGTGGGCATGGAGATCATCGGCACGACCCTCAGGGTGACCTACACGACATCGTCGGGCGCACAGGCCGCAGCCTCCTTCGTGATGAACTGGAACACGCTCAACACCTACGTCTACAGCTACGCCACCACGAAGGCCACGTCCGCACAGCATGTCTACCTCTTCAGCGAGTCGGGCATAGGCGACACGCCCCCGAGCGATGGCATAGTCGTCAGCTAGGGCTGAACGCTTAAGAATCGCCCCCGCCGATAAGAGGGGCATGCCCAAAGAGAGACTGGCAGAAGTCGGCCAGTGCATCTTGGCGTTCTCCGGTTCGGCTGCCCTGATGCTGTTGCCCTTGGAATATCTCTTCATTCTCAACCTTGGGTGTCAGCCGCTCTGTGCATCTACTTCCGCCCCGGTACCCTACTGGATGCTCTGGGCCATCGCCTCTGTCGCGATCTCCCTGGCCGTCGCCATTGGCCTGAAGCTCAGGACTGCCAGGCTCGCCCTGATAGGCGGAGGGGCAGGGGCTGCGCTCGTTCTCCTCCTGGCGGGGGCGCTGATCTTCTTTCTGACCATATTCGGCGGCTTCGTCGCCTTTGCCGGTCCGTAGTCCGATCTGATTCGCCCCAGAGGGCTGGAATCACCTCCTTTCTGTTTCTGTGACCGTAGCGGGAGCAGAACGCTTATCTCTCTCTTGTTATCTTGCTGTTGCGGGGATTCGGACGGCGCAAAGGGCTCCGCTGGGCTGCATGATTCTAGTTTTCGCCCGAGACGGGCCCACGCCCGAAGGCCAAGCCCCCTCTAGCTACAGGAACCATTATCTCGCCCGAAGGCAGGTGAGCAGCGAGGGATGGACCGGAGCGGAGGTTCCGAGCAGCAAGCTGGCTCACTGGTTCGGGGAGACTTCCTTCGGCCAGGGGTTCAACCAGCTGTCAGAGGGCATGTTCTTCGTGGGGCGGCTCGTGATCGCGTGGAAGGAGCTGAAGGACGAGGGCAAGCTGGACCCGATCAAGCACTATGTCGAGATCGAGAGGATCGAGGGCTGCCGCTTCCCCGAGAAGCTGTTCAGGATGCGCGGGTTCAGGGAGATGGTGGACGGGTTTGCAAAGTAGCAAGTGGATGGCGCTCTACGGCGTATTCGTCCTCCTGTTCGTCCTTGTCTTCGGGCTGCAGTTCTATGGTGCGATGGCGATGGCAGGCGCACTCACATTGGGAACCTGCATCGGGTCGGTCATTGTAATGGGATTGGCACGGAGAAGGAATCTTGCCAAGTAGGAAGGAGCTGGCCGGGTTCGCATTGGTGGTGGCCACGGCGCTGGTGGCCACGGCATTCGTGTTTCTCTTCATGATCCCAGGGTCGGTAGCATGAAGCCCGATGCTGCACACGGGAGGCGAAGCGCGGTTGGATCACTTATCGTTATTCTCACTTTCGTGCTGGGACTTGCCCTTGCAGCGGGAGTGGCCCCGGCGCACGCTGCAGGCTATACTCTGTCCCTCACGGTGAGCCCCACGTCCGGGATGCCTGAGACCGCTTTCATCTTCTCCGGAACCCTGCTCAATGCCACGGGCCGGCCAGTGGCTGACGCGCCCATCAGCCTTTGGTATTTCCTGATCGGCGACACCCCGGCGAACGCGACCGGGACCACCAACAGCATAGGGGTCTTTCAAATCTCCGTGAGCGACCTCTATGTCATCGGCACCTATGCCGCAGCGGCCGACTACAACTCAAGCGGGACGGTCCTTGCCACGAGTCCCACGGTGTCGTTCGCAGTGAGCGTGTCGACCGCGACGACGACGACTGCGGCATCCAGCACGAACAGCTCCCTGCCTCTTACTTTGACCGCCAGCTCATCGTGCGTGAAGCTCGGCGTCCCGGTCACTCTGACAGCCTTCGTGGGCGGAGCGCCCTCCGGCACTTCCGTGTCTTTCCAGTATGCGGTCAACTCGTCCTCCTATGCCGTCCTCGCATCGTCCGCGACGAACTCCCTCGGACGCGCCTCGATCACCTTCACCGCCCAGTACAACGGGACCTATATGTTCAGGGCTGTCGCCAATTCCCTGGTCTCCGCCTCCATAGTCGTCGCTACCTCTGACAACTGCCAGTCGACCACCGTCACCTCGATGACCACAACTTTCACCTCCACGTTCACCTCTACCATAACGAGCGTCTCCAACACCGTGCTTACCACGATGACCACCACCGGGACGACGACAGGAACCACGGTGGTCACCAGCAGCTCCTCATCGGGCTGCGGATTCCTGGGGTTCGGCTGCGTGTTCGGCAGCATAGTGGGGGCGATCACTGGCACTGTCATCGGAATCGTAGGGACCATAGCCGGTTCAGTCGCAGGAACTGTGGTAGGCATAATCAGCTGGGTGTCCCGTTTCCTCAATCCCTTCAGCTGGCTCAACTCGATGGGCCTGGGCTGGGTCGTCAACGCCTTCCTCTACATGGTGGACGCGTTCCTGATCTTCATCAACATCGTGATAGCGACCCTGCCCTACCTCGGGTTCATCATCCTGATGATCAACCTGTTCTACGTTGTCCAGTTCGACTTCGAGGGGCTGTTCAACTTCTGGTCCACGGCCTATCAGATAGTGGCGATGATAGCCAACGCGATATTCAGCTTCGTGCAGATCATCGTCGACATCATCCAGGCGATCACCGGCGGCGTACCCGGGGGCGCTGTAGTGGCGGCGGGGGCCTAGAGGCTGTCCTTCACCGCAGGGCCCAGAAAGCCGAAGAGGGTGAAGTGCCTCTATCTGGACAACGGGACTCTGGAGATCAAGAAGGTGTTCGATCTTAATGACATACTAGTGGCTTCCAGGGGTCCGAAGGTTCTGGCCTGGGCGAAGGGCAAGCCGATACTCTCGAGGGTCAGGGGCCTGAAGGGGGTTACGTGGCTGCTCTGCCCCGAGCTGGCGTTTTCCTTGGACGAGTCAGGGATGGTCGCGCTGATGAGGAAGGGCAAGGCGTACCTCCTCAAGAAGATGCTGGACAGGCTGGTGGAACTCGGCAACGAGGTGGACGGGATCACCGAGCTCAAGGCGCAGACTGACAGGATGACGGCCCTTCAGAGTGAGCTTGACGAAAAGGCGAAGCAACTTGTCCAAGCGGAGCAGGTCGCAGCCAAGGAGTCAGCTGACAGGATAGCGGCTGAGGCCAGGCTGCAGTCGGAGATGCAGGCAAGGCAGAGGGCGGAGGCGTCGGCCCAGCAGGAAAGGGACAAGCTGGCTGCCCTGCAGCACGAGAGAATCCCCGACAGGCAGGAAAGCAGTGATGAAAGCAGGGGGTCACAGGCTCAGAAACCTCCAACCAAGAAAAAAACCGTGAAAGGTGCGGAGCGGCTGCCATGACCGTGACCGTGGATGACTTGGAGAGGTTCATCCAACAAGAGAGGGACAAGCAGAAACAGCAGGCCGAGAAGGACCCGCCGCAGGCTCAACCCTTGCAGGCTCAGCCTCCTGCTTCCCAATTTCCACAGGCTCTGCCCGGTTCCGGGGGAAAGAGTGAGCCGTCTGACATCCTAGACGATCATCTTCGGTCTGCCCTGCTGGATGGCATCGGACCGGAGGACCTGGAGCTGACGGGCGACACGGTCAACCCCTCCGCCATGTTCGACGACAAGTCCCAGGCCGAGTGGTTCGGGAACATCGTCAACAACGCCTCCAAGGACGCGTTCAAAGGAATAATCTCGCAGGCCCAGAAGATTCCCAGGTGGGTCTGGATTCTTGTCTTGGCAGCTGGAGCGATGCTGGGCTTCATCGGGGCCCTCTGGCTGATGGGAGGGGTCGCAGGCCACGCGACAACCACGGCGGTCACGACGAGGACGACCGCCAGCATCTCGATACCCCCTCCGCCCAACTTCAACGCGACGACCACGGCAACAGGATAGAGACCCATGTCACCAAAACAAATGCTGGCCGAACTGAAGAACTGGGCCGAGAGGCGGAGGCGCTCCAACAAGAACGCCGGCGACTGGGGCGCGATGAGGGAGGACGAGAGGCTCGTCGCGAAGATGCGCAACCTGACGAGGACCAAGGAGGAATAGAGCGTCATGTTGATGCGCTTGATGGTGGTCAGAGGCAAACTGAAGTTGCGTTGTTTAGCCTACAGCACTAGAGCCAGATCACAATGCCACAAAGTCGAAGGCCATCGAAATAATCACAGATTCAGTGGTAGATAGAGCATGTCCCTCTTCCAGGACCAGCGCAACATCGAAAAGTCCGTAGCCGACACCCTGGACAAGCTCGTCTGGGTGGACCCCGACAAGATCCTGCAGTTCGGCGACATGACCTATACGGAGGTGACGAACCTGGCCTGGATTCTCAACGAGGGGAAGCAGCTCAAGACCGGATACTTCCCGTTCACCGAGAAGCGCCTGATGCCATCTACCGCCAAAGGAACGCCAGCGATGATAGAACGAGAGGTACCTCTCACCTTTGGCTTCGGAGAAGGGTTGGAGGACCTGGCGAAGTTCTACATGCAGGGGAAGGTCAGCATGAAGAGGGCATCCAGGGGAGAGGCGAAAGGAGTCGCTACGGCGTTCGGCTCGGGGCAGGCGGAACAGAGGCAGAGCTGGTGGGGCAGGGCGAAGAGCTTCGTGGGAGGGATAACGAAGTGAGTTGTGGAAAAATCATGCTTGAAAGACGGACTCTGTCCGAGGTGATAAGAAAAGAATGAGCACACCGCAGAAGAGAAAGCCTCAGGGGGGAATCAGGCAAATCCAGTCCAACTTCAGAAACATACGCGAGCGCAGGGCCAGAGGAGAGGACACCAGCCGCCTCACCAGGGGCCTCAGCGGGGCCAGGTCCAGTCTCCACAAGGGGAAGGAGTACCTGAAGTCCGCGAAGGACTTCGCGCACAGGCACAGGCTGACATCGAAGGCCAAGGGAGGCAGGACCCCCGGCGAGCAGCTGGGCTCGGAGCTCAGGAAGACAGCCAACAACGCCCCGCTGATAGGTACCAGGACCAGGAAGAAGGGGATCAGGAACCAATGAGCTTGGAAGCTGAGGTCCTGAAGGCCGCCCCGAGAAGATACCAAGGCAGTGTCTCGAAGAGGCGCAGGAGCCAGATGGAGATGAAGCTGGACGTCCTGATGATACTGAGCGAGCGCCCGTCGGGTCTGATTTCGACCGAGCTAACGAATTGGGCCGGGATCGCTGGAAGTTCGGCGAATGAAATCCTGCGGGAGCTTTTTGAGGCGAACCTCATCATGAAGCAGTTCAGAAGGGAGAAGAAAAGGACGGGCCCCTTCGGAATCCTGAGGACGAGGCCCCAGCACCCCAGGACGTGGGGAATCCCATGGCTGATAACGGAGCTAGGACTGCAGGTGCTGTTTCATTACAAGCTCATCGCTCAGCTTCTCCAGCCTCAGGGAGCGAGAGCCACAAGGGCCAAAGGGGCAACGCCGTGGTAGTCCGACGCAAGAACAGGCTCAACCTGTTTGCCGCCCTTTTCGCCATCCTCTGCGCGTTCACTGCCATCTCAGGGATAGTCTTCATTTCTGAGAGCTCACCAGCATACGTCACCGAGACCTATACGACGAACAGCGCCATCAACAGCAGCCAGTGGCTCGTTCTGGACTTCACCGGGAGCGCCCCACTCAGCGTGTCAGCCAGCAACACAGGGATGATCCCCGTGCAGTCTTCCCTCTCAGCCCTGAACCACACGACCATCGGGACGGTGTGTAGCCAGGTGGAGGCGGGGGGAGGCTGTCTAGGCTTCGTGACCGTGACCCAGACCGGATGGTATCTTGATTCGACCGACTCCCTGCTCTATGTCCACTACGAAGGCGGACCATCCGTAACCATCTCCGTGGAACTGAATGAGCTTGAGGTGACTTCTACTGTAGGCATGTCCTCCACGGTGGTATCCACCACGCACCATAGCAGCACGGTGACCATCACGACCACTTCTCCCAGCACTACCACGGAGACGCTCACGACTTCGACCACCATGAAGGTGACGACGACCGTCACCACTACTTCGAATACCCGCACGACCACCTACACCACGACTTCGAAGAGCACGGGCCTGACGACGAGGACCACCACCAAGGTCTCCTCCGTCAAGGTCGTCGAGACGATCATCACCTACAGCCAGTCCTCCTCTTCAGGAGCCGCTTCCATCACGGGGATCGTCGGCCCTCTCATCGAGGTCGTCGTGATCGTAAGCGTGGTGGGCATGGTGAACTCGATGGTGAAGAAGCACAGGGGGAAGGCGAAGTGAGATGAATCTGGTCTTCGTCTTGTCCTGCGTGGTCGCGCTTAGCGTGATACTCCTTGCCCTCAAGTACCTCCCTACTGGCTTCTGGGGGTCAGGAGAATGACCAGCAGGGAGGCCATCACGTTCACCGTCATCATCCTCGTGCTGCTGATGATAGGGAAGTATGTGCTATGAGCCCGTTCTCTGATTTCACGCTCTTCGTCTGCCTCTCGGGGATGGCCGCGACGTGCAACCTGGGGGCCTACCGCCTGACCATTGCTGAGGTTAAGAGGCATGGGCTCGCCGTCGAAGGGAACAGGTTCACGCGGTCCCTGCTCCAGAAGAACCCGAAGCTGGCCCTCCTGCCCGTCTCCCTCATGCTCGTCTACCTCGGGGGGATGTGGCTGGTGCTGGGCTGGGTCGCCCTGCTGGCGGCCTCCGTCTTCGCCCTCTTCTGCGCGGCTGATTTCATCTGGGACTCTCTGGCCTATCTTCAAGATGAGAGGGGAACTAGGAACCAATGAGTCCGTTCTTCGCCTTCGGGGCAGTTGACTGTGACAACTGCGGCAAGAAGATTAGGCTGAAGGCCGACAGGTTCTCCGTCAGACGAATCGGCAAGGCGGACTTCTTTGTCTGCGAGGCATGCCGCAAGCTGCCGAAGTTCTCAGCACCTTACGTGTTTGACATGGAGGTGAGTTAGCGAGTTGGTCCTAGTCATCGGTGTCCTCGGCGCATGGACGCTCCTCAGGGGCGGTGCAAGGCAAGGGGAAGACGATGACCGAAGTCGCAGTGATGAAGGCGGCTAACGAGGAGTGGTGGCAGTTCGGGCTCCCCGAGCGCCCCATGCAGGTCAGCAACTTCCTCTCCGTCTACATGGACGCCTACATAGCCGTGGCCCCCCCCGGCAGCATCAAGACCGTCACCTTCGACCCCACCAAGGTCCAGGGGTACAACCCCGACGCCCCCTACTGCGACGCCACCGGCAAGCCCTACCAGGCACGGACGGTGCCAGTCTGGTCCTTCTTGGAGTTCCTCAAGAGACCCAGATCCCCGGTCCCGATCATGATGACCTTGGACGACGTGTACGGCTGGCTGGCAAGCTACTTCTTCGGCTCCAGCTTCAACAAGGCCGCATTCCGACTACTGGCCGCCGGCAGGAAGAAGAACATCAACATCGTAGAATCATCGGTCCGGTTCAAGGACGTCGACCCCAGGCTGAGAGCCCTCCACAGCCACCTCTTCCTCCCCAAGTTCAACCCCTACACCGAGATAGTCACCCTGGAGCGGTATCTTGTAGATGTGTTCGAGGACAAGAAGCTCGAGCCCGACCTGCACTTCAACGCCCGGGACTTCTACGGCGCCTACGACACCAATGAGGTCATTGAGAACGTGTACGACGAGGGGACGGGCAGCAAGGTCGTGGACGCAAGGGGCGCCATCAGGTCGGTCAACCCTCCTGCTGCTGTGATCCACACCAACGGCTCCCCCGCCTCTTCCCCTGCACATGTCCCTGACATGCCCTCGCCCGGGTCTTCTGCCTCCCCGCCCCCCATAGTCAGGCACAACTACGCCAGCAGGGCCCCTGACGGCACCCGCGCCCGGGAGGTGGGCTTTCAGTGGCAGGGCAAGATCGCAGACTCCATTGAGGCGCAAGGATACCACGTCGTGCAGGGCTACGGCAAGGAGGAGCCCGACATCGTGGTGTACGAGGACGCCGCCTTCTCGCATCCTCTCAAGGTCGTCTCAGTGAAGACGTTCTTCCTGGTCCCTTACTCGGAAAGGATGGCCATGGGGGAGGATGAGCTTGATGGCGTCACTGCGCTCGTCTCACCTCTTCTTGAGGAAGGACTGAAGAAGAAGAGGGCGAAGCATACAGCGAATAGCGGCAGGAGGATACTGCGCTCCGACATAGCGCCTGAACTGGACGCCGCCCACTCGCTCGGCGTAGCGTGCGAACTCGTCGTCGTCAATCAGGCGGACGGCAGCAGGGGGAGGTGGAAGGTGACAGAGGAGTTCGAGACGTTGAACGTGAACTATGGGGACCTGGAATAGATGATAGCGATGAAACAAGGTGAGACCAAGGCCGTTCAAAAATTCAAGAATGAGATGGTCGAGACGCCATGAAAGGACCGAATTGGGCTAAGAAGCGGCTTGGAATCCTGCCCTTGTTGAAGTTCGGCTGGAGGGTCTGCTATGGGCTCGTTTCGTGGTGCGGAGGCCTCTGCCTTGACATCCTCTATGCGATTGAGGATCTGATCATGGACCTTATCACTGGCTGAAAGAACGACTTTACCACCTCGTTAATCGAATGCCAATTAAGCGAGTCATCATCCATCTCTGCCCCAGAGAGTATAGTGTCAAAGACCAGAGCTCCGAGCCGAGGCCTGAAGCATCCGGGAAGCCTCACCCGCCTGGGGTACCATGAACACGAGTCTGCGGCGGTCAGGCGCAGAGCCCTCGGGAAAGCGGTCAAGAGGTATGGCTACAAGAAGACGGCCGACAAGCTGATCAACGCCCAAGTTCTCAACAAGAACCAGAATCCCGAGTTCTCCAGGGTGGCGAAGGAAGACAGGGCGTGGATGAGGACCGAGTATCGCGGAAGCGGCTCGATCAGGAGCAGGTAGGGAGAGATTGAAGTTCCGTCTCCAGCCTGGCGAGCAGGTCGTGGCCGAATGGGCTGTCGACCCTGAAAGCGGGAAGGTCACGCTTGTGAAGGGAGACGTCGACCCGGTCCAGGTGGTCCGAACTTGAGCGATTCAGCCGAGGACGTCCAGTTCGTAAAGCAGTCCCACGGCTTCTCACTTGACCGCCCTTCACCGATGACCTACCATCAGCTCCCCTACACCGAGAAGGAACTGCGCGACAGGTACGGGCTGAAGCCGGTTCCGGATAACTACGAGCAGGCAGTCGGGAGCCTCCCCCTGGTCGACCACCACTCGAAGAAGGGGCTGGCGTTCGTCGGAGACCGGGGGAAAGGCAAGCCGAGGGGAAAGAAGGAAAGGAGGCTGTCGAAGGCGAAGCCGAAGCAGTTCAAGGTAGTGAAGATCGGGAACAAGTACTACGTCGAGGTCCCCAAGGGGACGAAGCTCTACCCCTCCAGTGAGGACGGGGACGACGGCCCCCGCAGGCACTACCACCCAAGGGCGATGAGGAACCGATAGTGTCCCGAAGGTCCAACCTGGAGAAGCTGAAGAAGCGCCGACGCTCTCACCGTCGCTGACCAGAAAGCTCTTATCTTATCGAAGGGGATACACTGATGAGCAGATATGGGCAAGATGATCAAGACAACGATAAACCTCCCTGAGGACCTGTGGAAGAGGTTCGCCATCAAGGTCATTCAGGAGAAGGGCGGACGCAAGAAGAACGATGTTATCCAGCAGTTGATTGAGGAATACCTAGCGAAGAAGGCGAAGACCAGTGGTTGAGAGTCTCACTCACGAGCAACTCAAACGCCTTGGGAGGATGATGCTGAAGACGATGGGATTCAAGGAGGAAGAGATTCAGGAAGAGTATAGGCTTCAACAACCGAAGAAGAGTCTGATAGTCGATATCGTCGGAATGTCGAAAAAGAGGGATTTCTCAGTGGCGATAGAAGATTCTGTAAAGTCTTTTGCACGGTCACTGCACAAGAACGATGAAGGGCACGATTTCCTTCATGATGAACTTGGCGAGTTCACTCTGAGTCGGCCATGACATGACTGTGACTGAGCCGCGTGGGCTGACCCTGACTTTGGTTGGAGGGCCGAAGAAGGTCGTAGTCCAACCTACAGACTGGCTTGAAGACCTGTCCAGTTCTGGCCCGAACACATCGTCTTGTTCGATTCCTTCCCCGAAGACTACCCCGCTATCGACTCTGCCTTCCCTGTTGGTGAAGCTTCTGAGCCATTGTTCCGAGTGGACTTTGGCGAGTCTGTTTGTATTCAACCTCACCTGATTGACAGTCTCAGGTTCCAGTCCGAGCCGATCCTGTTGCCGTATCTGGACGGTCTGACTCTATCCGGCGTTGAAGAAGTGGAGAGGAAAGTCGGGGATGCCAGGAATCGAATAGATGAATGGCAAAGTCGAGTGGAGCATCTGTCCGATGATCTAACAAACCTATCGGCAGAAGGGAAGGAACTGAAGGCCCAAGTAGTGAGCCTCCATGATGCAATCGGGAATCTTCAGAGAAGCTTGTTCGACATAGAGCAGTTCGCAAAGGGGAAATTGAACCAAAACCCGAAATTTTGAAAATTTACAGGCATTCAAATCCGAAGGGCATACACGTATAACCGCTGACGAGGCCGGAGCGCCCTAATGTCTGAGAGCGCGGCGCAACTCGCCGCTGGGAGCCCGATAGTCTCCGTCGATCATGTCAGTCTCAATTATCAAAACGAGAAAGATGTCTTGCCAGTGCTCGTTGATGTTTCGCTGACCGCGGAGAAGGACGAGCTTATTGCCATAACTGGGCCCTCGGGTTGTGGCAAATCAACCCTCCTCAGGATCATCTGCGGCCTGAACAGGCCCTCCGCTGGGACCGTGAAGATTGGGAATTCGGAGGTCATGGGCCCGCGAAGCGAGATCACCATGGTCTTTCAGAACTTCGTCTTACTCCCGTGGCGGACGTCGTTGGAGAATGTCCTCTTCGGACTCAGCTCGAGGAAAGACCTCACCACCGACGAGAAGAAGAGAAAAGCCGAGAAGGCGCTCGAGGAAGCAGGATTGATGGGATTTGAAAACGTCTACCCGGGTGAGCTCTCCGGGGGAATGAAGCAGAGGGTGGGGGTCGCCCGAGCCCTTGCGACCGACCCAGAGGTTATGCTCATGGACGAGCCGTTCAGTTCGCTCGACGACCTCACTGCCGAAAGGCTCAGGAAGGAAATATACGAACTCTTGATTAATCCTTCGACCTCCGTCAAGACAGTCCTCATGGTCAGTCACAACGTTGAGGAGATTATTGAGCTGGCCGACAAGGTCGTCGTACTTTCGCAACGTCCTGCACACGTGGTCGGCGAACTCAAGATCGAGTTGCCGAGACCGAGGAACAAGAAGTCTGAGGAGTTCTTCACTTGGGTTGACAAGGTATATGCACTACTATCATGACCCCCCGACAGCTCCTTAAGCCACTGAAGGACACACGAAGGCGCAATAGTACTTGGTAGAACCAGGAAGACCCCTCCCGATAGCGTTAGTGATGCCCGGCAACGTCAGGGCTGGTCAGGTCATCAGCCTAGTTGAGGTGACAGGCGGACTCGGGGCAAAGGTCGACGTGCCAAGACTCGCTGACGAACTGGGCGCTGACATAGCAGTCCTGCTATCCATCCTGGATGCTGCAGAGATGCTTGGTCTGGTCCGAAGTGAGAAGCGTGTCGTCTACCTAACGGAGTTAGGACACAGATTCCAAGAGACCTCGAAGAACAAGGTTAGGATGCTTAAGGACAGGCTGGCTACAATCGAGCCATTCCGCACGGCTCTGGAGCTCGCCTCCAAGGGAAAGGGGGTGACCGCGGGACAGGTAGCTGATGCACTCTCTGAAATAGGCATTAAGTGGCACTACCAGCCCGAGCTCAATGAGTCTCTGATCAGAGCTCTCTTGGTGCACTGGACCATCTACGGTGAACTCATGAAGTACGATGGAAAGTCAGGCAAGTTCCAGAAGACATAGTTGTCACTCAGCCCCGGCGGAAGTGAAGATGAGCCTCCCGTCAACGAAGGTCGCGGTAATCCCAACTTTCCTTATCAAGGCCGGATGCATTCCTCCCAAGTCTGAATCCGGTAACGCGAAATCCGCATCCGCACCTTCCGCAATCACTGCACCGTCATCGTCGAAGCCGTTAGAGTGGGCATTCGAGGCGTACAGGCCTAGCGAATTGTTGAGAGATAGGCATTCGTGAGGCGCGAAACCACCTCTCACCATTGCAGCCCAAACTCCAATCAAGGGGCTTATCGGTTCGATCGGAGAGTCCGAACCTCCTGAAGTGACGATTCCTGCAGCCAACATCGACTTTAGCGGATACAGGTCGTTAACCCTCTCCTCACCCAGTCTCTTCAAGGCCCAAGTATCAGAAGTAATGAAGGACGGCTGTACGGCACATCTAATGTCGTGCTTTACCACCTTGGCTAACAGATCCTTAGGAAGGAGGCTTGCGTGCTCTATTCTATGCCTACGCGGGTTCCTAGGTCCGGAGACCCGCGAGAGCGCCTGGACAGCCTGCTCTACAGCTCTATCTCCGATTGCGTGGATGATGACTTGGTAGGCAGACGCGTCAGCCTTCTCCAATATGCTGTCAAGTTCCTCGTCGGTGTGCCTCAGAATCCCGCTGTTGTCGGAATCGTCCGAGTATGGCTCCCTCAGGGCTGCGGTTCTAGCTCCTAGAGAACCGTCGGCGTAGATCTTCACGCCGTTGATCCTGACTGCTTTGTCATTGAACTTCGAACGGAGCCCCCTCTCTTCTACATACTTCATCGCCTCGTGTGGGATGTACAGCCTATGACGAAGAGAGAGCGAACCAGCTGCGTGAAGAGCCGCGAGAGCCTGGAGCTCTTCGGGGTAACCACTGGGTGAGATGACTGCATGCATTGTAGTAATCCCGCACTTTGCAGCCTCTGACTCCGCTAAGAGTAAGTAGTCTGCACAGACTTGGGTGCTTCTGGGAATCTTGCCGTAAACCTCCTCCAGTGCCCCCTCCTTCACGATTCCCGTGAGATGCCCTTCTCCATCCCGCACGAATTCAGGACCCGTCCTGTCCTCGAGAGAGAGCAACTTGATCGCGGCCGTGTTGAGAAGGGCTATGTGACCGCACACTCTGGTCAGGGCAACGGGGTTTTTTCTGGACAGGTCGTCTATGTCCCACCGGTTCGGCATCCTGCCCTCGCTGAATGCCTCTTGATCCCAGCCCATCCCGGTCACCCATTCGCCGGGTCTGGAACTCTGCACCCTAGAGGACAAACGAAGGCGTAGACCCGTAATGTTCGCTGTACCTCTTAGATCGACATTACTCTTCAGCCAACCGAACTCGAAGGGATGGCAGTGCGTGTCCGTGAAGCCTGGCAGAATCTCAGCGCCGTTGGCTTTGAACCGTCTCACTCCGTCTTGGGCGTCCGCACTCACATTCTCGGTCAACTCGACAATCTTCCCTTCTTTCACCAGGAGGGAGCAGATCCTCCCGTCGTGAAGCTTGCAATTCTCGATCAGGATTCGCGTCTATCGATCACCTCCCTGGCGAAGTCCACTGAGGGAATCCTCTTTCGGACGCGGGAGAACGCAAGAAGGTCTTCTGGAGTGTCTAGATCTGACTGGACTCCCTTTCCACAGTACACGGCGAGAGAGAGACCTCTCCTGGCCACTCCACGAACGTGGTTCCAAAAACTGTCTGAATCGTAACTCAGAGCCGGCGCTGCCTTCCCTGAGAAGAGGAGAAGGTTGGTGCCGTCAAATGAGCCGGATGGCGAGATGACGCATCCAAAGCCTGTCTTCAGCTTAAGCACGTCCATTATCTCGCCAGGTTTGAGAAGTGGCAGGTCAGCAGGCACCACCATGAAACCTCGGTCGCTTCCGAGCGCCCTTATGCCTGCCCTGACTGCGGCGTTGACCCCTTCATCACGAGTTTCGGCTATGGACCGCGCCCCCGACCTTCTTACGAGGGCAAGGACGCTCTCGTCTGACGAGACGACGTAGCATCTTGACAGCAGGCCTGCTCTGCTGAAGGCTCCAAGCACGTCAAAGAGCATTAGCTCTGCCAAATGCCGCCTCTGGTCCGGATTCAGGACCCGGGAGAGCCTTGTCTTCCTTCGGTCAGCCTTGAAGGGAATGAGGACTGCGATCTTGCTCAAACTTCCAGAAGCTCCTTTGAAAGTCGCAACTCATCGGAGTTGTCCCTCATTCTAGTGTCGGAGATAATGCACCCTATTCCGAGATCTTCGATCTCATCTCTAGCCGACTTGTCGCTCCTGTCGATTACCAACGAGTCAAGGAATGCAGAGTACATCTGCCCTACTCCCACGGAGTCTGACCGCATTCCGACCGCTCTCATTAGCTTGGCAGCGGGGCCGCTGAATGGGACCCTGCCCACCATGGGGGAAAGAGCCGACACCTTCGCCTTAGCTCGAGAGAGCATCTGGGTGAATCCAGGGACAGCGAGCATGGAACCAATGCTGGTCACTGGATTCGCTGGACATAGCACAATCTTGTCGGCTCTTTCAATGGCTCTCTCGACTTCCTCGGTACAGCTTGCACCAGAGAATCCCTTGTAGTCTACACCTCTGACTGCAGGTCGCCCCCGGTCTCTGACCCAGAACTCCTGGAGATGCACGGACCCTGCCCGCGTGAGGATTCGCGTCTCCACTGGATTGTCGGTCAAGGGCAGTATTGTCTGAGAAACGCGGAATGCCTTCCTGAGCTTGTCAGTGACCCGGGTCAGCGTCATCCCCTCGCTGAGCATCCTAGTTCTTACGATCTGAGTGGCCATGTCCACGTCTCCGAGCGTGAACCAAGTCGGCTCGCCCATTCTCCCCAGCTGCGCTAGGACCCGAAAGGTGTCCCCCTCGATACCCCAGCTTTGTTTCTTGTTCGCGATTCCAGCCAGAGTGTACATCGCAATGTCGATGTCCGGGCAAACGTAGAGGCCATACATCCACACGTTATCCCCGACATTGGCCACCACGGTCAGGTCCACACCCAGCGTCGACAAACCTCTCAGTAGCTTTGCCGAACCAGTTCCTCCCGCCAGCGCGACAACCCGCATCCTGTCACCTGAACAGGTCTCGTTCCCTCGCCATTATCAGGGCCCTTACCCCACCCTCTCCTACCGCGTACCTGACACCGCGAACAACAGCTGCAGGGACCCTCTCGAGCTTCCCCATTACGAGCTCAGCCGCGCCCGCGACTTCATCAACTACGGCGGGTTCCGTGACCCTCAGAGCATATCCGAACCTGTCGACCTTTCCCCTGAACGAAAACAGTGGGTCGATTCCCGAGCATCCAATCGCCACGTCCGTCTGACCTCTCCTCCAAGGCCGACCGAAAGTGTCGGTGATTATTACAGCCAAGCGCTTTCCAGTGTGAGATTCGAGAGTCTCTCTGATTCGCCTCGCGCTCAGATCAGAGTCCAATGGCAGCAGGCTCGCGTACCCATTCCCCACGTTCGATTGATCGACGCCAGCGTTCGCGCAGACGAAACCGTGCTTTGTCTCGGTGATCACGACGCCGTGTCCCTTCCTCACTACCCTGACTGACTCTTTGAGGACCAACTCCATGAGCCGGGGATCCTTCCCTTCAGCCTCCGCCAGTTCTTCCGCGCGCCTTCCCGGGACCACGTCTTTCAGCCTGACGACCTGCCCTTCGGCCTTGGAAACAATCTTCTGCTTGACAACCGCGATGTCTTTGTTCTCTAGCTCGAGCCCGGATCGGCCAAGCGCCGCCATCACCAACCCCGCAATGTCCGACCCCTTCTTCACCTCGGAGAAGCCCCTTAGAGGGAAGACCTCGACTTTTCCCAAATTGCTCCGCTCAACCGGTCTAGAAGGGCGCGATAAAGCCTGCCTTAGACCCCGACTGATTCAGAGAACTAGGATTTAATACGCTGAGGAACACCGCCGTTCTAGTTTGCCCAGCGTCGAAGATGTGATGAAGGCGCTTTCATCGGTGAAAGACCCCGAGCTGGGCAGAGATCTAGTCTCCCTGCGGATGATTGAAGGCGTCCTGCTAGAGGGCGGAAAGGTCACGTTCACGCTGAACCTCACGACCCCGGCCTGTCCTCTGAGAACTCGGCTAGAAGACGCGGCGAAGAAGGCGGTGAAGGACATCCCCGGCGTGACCGAAGTGGAGATGAAGACTGGTTCCATCGTCTTCGCGACAAGGGATGCATCACAATCAGAAATGCTTAGGGGAGTCAAGAACATCATAGCGGTCGCGAGCGGGAAGGGAGGAGTCGGCAAGTCCACGGTCTCAGTAAATCTGGCGGTCGCGCTGGCTGGATCTGGTGCGAAGGTCGGCATACTCGATGCGGATGTCTATGGGCCAAACGTACCTCACATGATGGGCGTGGACAGGGAGGCGGAGATCAGGGACGAGCGGATAGTCCCGCCGATGGCCCACGGCGTCAAGGTGGCCTCGCTGGGCTTCTTCTACAAAGATGAGACCCCCGTGATCTGGAGGGGGCCACTCGTCGCGGGCGCCGTGAAGCAGCTGCTGACCCAGGTCGACTGGGGCGACCTAGACTATCTCATCTGTGACCTTCCTCCGGGAACGGGCGACGCGTCCCTGACCTTAGCTCAGACCGTCCCGCTGAGCGGCATAGTGATAGTGACTACACCCCAGGAGGCTGCCCTCAGCATCGCGGCTAAGGCCCTGGCGATGTTCAGAAGGCTCGACGTGCCCATACTCGGTGTCGTCGAGAACATGAGCTATTTCGTGTGTCCCCATTGCGGGAAGCGGTCCGACATCTTCTCTAACGGAGGGGGGAGAAAGATCGCATCAGAACAGAACGTCGATTTCCTCGGGGAGATTCCCCTCGTCATGGCCGTCAGACAGCAGTCTGATGTCGGAGTTCCAATCGTGATAGCGAAACCTGGGTCTCCTGAGGCTGGCATCTTCAAAGACTTTGCGTTCAGAGTCGCAGGCATGGTCAGCATCGTGGCCTTCTCGAAGATGAAGAAATGACTGGCGATGTGGACCACATTCTCGCTGACCAAGCAGAAAGAGGAAGGTCACTCGAAAGAGGGGGTCTGAGAGAGTCAGTGAATTGAGGATCGAGTTCAGATTCTCGAACTACGCGCGCGAAAGTCAGCGGACTGCTATTGCATCAATCTCGACTCTCGCGCCCTTCGGGAGAGCTGAGACTTGGACCGTGGTCCGAGCTGGATAAGGGGCAGTGAAGTGCTTCGAATACTCCTCATTCATCTGCGAGAACTCAGCGAGATCCACCATGAAGACATTCGTCTTTACTACGTTCTTCATGCTGAGATCCGAGGCTTTCAGCACGGCCTCAAGATTCTGAAGCGCTCTCCTAGTCTGGGCGACTACCCCCTGCTCGAGAAAGCCCGAGGCGTCAAGGCCCAGCTGTCCAGCACAGTAGACCGCTCCTGCATCGATGGCCTGTGAGTAAGGCCCGACTGGAGCGGGCGCATTTGTAGATCTTACTTCCCGATTCAACGAAGACAGCAAAAGATTGGGGCCTTAAATCGGTTTCAGGTGGACGGAAGCGCCCCTATAGTGCGGTGTGTCTGGGCGAAAGCAACTAATACTATTCGTCAACACTGCCGGCGATATCATGGTCCGAAAGGTGGTCGTGGTCGGAATGGGATACGTCGGGATACCCGCGGCAGCGCTCTTCGCCGACGTTCAAGGTTTCACGGTGGTGGGAGTGCAGCGTCGCTCCAAGCGCTCGGGCTGGAAGATAGACTGGCTAAACAAGGGGAAGAACCCCATCGGCGGCGACGAGCCGGGCTTGTCGGAGCTGCTTCAGCGGGTCAACAAGAAGAAGACCTTCAAGGTAGTCGAGGACGTTGCCACTGTGAAGGACGCCGAAGCCGTCCTGATAGACGTCCAGACGCCTACGGAAGCCGACCACAGGCCGCGCTACGAGTCGCTGAAGGAGGTCAGCGCCGAGGTCGGCAAACACATGCGCAAGGGGACGCTGGTCGTCATCGAGTCGACCGTCGCGCCTGGGACGACACAGAACATCGTCAGGCCGATACTGGAAGAGGCTTCGGGGATGAAGGCTGGCCGGGACTTTTCGCTAGCATTCTCCTACGAGAGGGTAATGGTAGGGCGCCTCATCAAGAACATCGTCTACCTCCCTAGGATTATCGGCGGGATTGACGAGAAGAGCACTGAGCGCGCTATGGAACTCTACGGCCACGTGGTCAAGGCGAAGCTTTGCCCGACCGACGCGCTCACGGCTGAGGTGTCCAAGACTGTGGAGAACACGTACAGGGATGTCAACATCGCATTCTCCAACGAGGTGGCTCTCATCTGCGAGTCACTCGGAATTGATGCCTTCGAGGTCAGAGAGCTAGTGAACACGTTGCCGAACGACCCGTCGAACCCGATTTCGAATCCAGTCAGGAACATGCACTTCCCCGGGGCGGGCGTTGGGGGGCACTGCCTCCCGAAGGACTCTTGGTTGCTGAAGTACGGCCTGGATACATATGGAAAGACCAAGGTCGTGCCCAAGATCATTGTCGATTCCAGAGAGCTCAACGATTGGATGCCGGTGCACGTGACCGACTTGGTCGAGGAAGCTCTAGGGGAGCACAAGCGGAAGCTGGAGGGAGCGAAGGTGGCCATACTCGGCGTGGCCTTCCTGGAGAACTCTGATGACACAAGGAACACGCCTTCGTTGACGCTGTACAACGAATTGAAGAAGAGGGGGGCCAGACCTGTGCTCCACGACCCTATAGTACGGGATTTCGAGGTGCCGTTCACGAAGAATCTCGAAGGCGCATTGAAGAATGCCGACGCCGTCGTACTGTCGACCAAGCACAAGGAATACCTCGAGCTCGACCTGAAAAAACTGGCGGAGATGCTTCGGACGCCAGTGCTCGTGGACGGGCGCAATGCGTACGATCCTGGGAAGGTTAGAAGGGCTGGTCTCACGTACCGCGGAGTGGGGAAGGGGAAGCGATAGTCATTATGGTCACCAGCCCGAATCAGCAGAGGTATAATGAACTTTAGAAGCGCGCGGCGCTTTGGTCACCGTAGAATACGAAGGAGACCTTCGTAAACCTCAGGCTCCTTGTCGTACTCTACCCTTTCTTTCCCGTCCATGTCCTCCAGCATCTTAGAGAAACGCTTACCCTTCTTCGAGACGAGAATGATCCTTCTTCCAGCTTTGTAGGCGGCCATTATTTCCATTCCAACGCCGGTGCTTGGGTCCGTGACATCAGCCACCATTACGTCAGCGTTTTCGGATCCAGTCCTGTCCCGGTCAAAGACATTCACAGCAGCGGGAGAGGAGACTTCCAACGGATCCAGGTTCCAGGGTGAGGCGACTTCGTGGCCTGAGTCTCTAATAGCCTTCGCCATCAGGCGGGCCCTGCCAATGGACCTGTTAGAAATCAGAGGAACAGCCAGGTAGACCTTCAACGCGAGAGCTGGGAGTGAGTGTGAGTTTATGCCTTCCTAGATGGGGCCACCCTCTGCTGAAGCGAGTACGCCTTGTGGTGATCACACTTCTGAGGGCTGTGGGCGTAACAATAGGTGGCTCCGCAGACGTGGCATGAGTAGTAGAACCCGACACCGAGATTTCGGCCGCAGAGTCCGCATGTTGGTGCAGGCTTCTGTTCTTGGCTCGTATACATTGTCGTAGCCACCGAAGTCTTCATGTCAGCGCTCGCTATTAAGCAGTTTTACAATATTTCCAAGGGAAGTAGGGAGAGATATGTGAAATTAATATTCACCTCTCACCATCAGGGAAGTGAACGAAGATTGGCGCGCGCGGCAGAGAATAAATGGTTAGCGTTGCTCAAGAGTGCAGTCACCAACCGAAGTGAAACAACGAGGGCGACCAACCAAGGACGCAACAGAACCATTGGCCGGAAATTCCCTAAAGATGCTGGCTGTTTGATTATCGCTTGTATCCTATCTTCGAGGGCTCTGTGATCTATCCTTGAGTCGAATTCGAGGGAAAAGTGGCAAGAGAGTTCGAATCGCCAATGTGGAGGAGTTACATAGTTGTCGCATCTCCTTCTGAAAGAGGACCGCACCTTCGATATGCTCTCTACCTTCCAGGTCCTCTGCGTGGCTGCTTCGGCTCTTGACATGACCGACGATCTGAAGCCGTGTGCGCGCGTGAACACAAAGAAGTGACCTGAGGCGCGCTCTCTCATCCCAAAGTCCTAAATAATCTGCCCCGGCATGAAGTAGTCGTTATGGGGGATAGGGAGTCCCCGAGGATTTTGTTTGTTGTCCTGTTCGCCATAATCGTTCTTAGTGCTACGCTCATCTACTTGTACGGACCGAGCACTTCATCGACCTCCACGACCAATACTGCGCTCACTACATCAACTGCTAGCGTGAGTCCTGGAACCACCACCAGCGGCCTAAGCGCTACGCTCACCACCACCAGCGGCCATAGCGCTACGCTCACCACCACCAGCGGCCATAGCGCTACGCTCACCACCACCAGCGGCCATAGCGCTACGCTC
>Ga0326727_10009463_pt1 | contig 23968 bp, 17 predicted proteins | sample MB2enrmetagenome_FD_207643 | JGI IMG/M metagenome (GOLD analysis project Ga0326727, IMG submission 207643) | Lab enriched peat soil microbial communities from McLean, Ithaca, NY, United States - MB29MY | ecosystem: Environmental > Terrestrial > Soil > Wetlands > Peat | place: USA: New York... | reverse complement strand
TCGATCTCGCCGCGAACGGGACCGGCATCGACGACCACGCCCTCCACGGTGCGCAGCAGTCCGTCGGAGAGCGCCGAGAGCGCGGGCGCAGGCGCCGGGTGCGGCTCCATCTCAGCGCACCAAACACCCAGCAGCCACCACAAGACTGCCAGCGGCAGCCATACGATGCGCTGCGCCCGGAATGCTGCCAGGCAGCAGAGGACGCCGGCCGGCGCCAGCGCGACCAGCACCGGACTGGGCCGCAGCCAAACCCAATGGGCGGCGGCAATGCCGGCGGCAAAGAGCCACGCAGCGTGGAAGAGCGGGACGGCGCTCAGGCCCACGGAGGCAGGACTGTTGGGGATTTGGCCGAAGGTGGTCGAGCCGGTTTCCATCGCGACTGAAAGCTGGAAAGGTCCTATGGGCGTCAAGCCTATCAGGAGCGGCGCAACTGGACCACTGTCTCCAGATGGAAGGTCTGCGGAAAGAGGCCGGCAAGGGTGATGGATTGGATCGCGTAGCCCGAGGCGATGAGTGCGCGGAGGTCGCGGGCTAGGGTTGCCGGGTCGCAGGAGACGTAGACCAGCGCGGGCGCGGCGATCTCACCGAGCTGCGCGGCAATCTCCGGGCCGAGGCCGGTGCGGGGAGGGTCAACGACGATCAGATCGGGAACGGCGGGGGCGGGGCGCGGGCCCTTGCGGCCTTGGCGCAGAAAGTCGAGGGTCGTGGATTGAACGGCGGTCCCTGTTATTCCCTTGAGGTTGGCTGCGAGCGCCTGGGTTGCGGCGGGCGCGGATTCGACAGCTACTACGCGGGCAAAGCTGGCCGTGAGCCGGCGGGCGAAGAGGCCGACGCCCGCGAAGAGGTCCCAGGCGAGCTCGCCATTGTGGCCGTCGGCGACGCGCTCGACGAGGGCGTCGATTAGAAACCGGTTCACCTGGAAGAAGGCGCCGTGATCGACGCGGTAGTCGAAGCCCGCGGCGCGATAGGCGAGGGAGGTCGCGCCCCATTGCTCAACGGCCCGGGGATTCTCATTCGCGCGTCCCTCGGCCACAAGTTCCGCGCCTTTGAGCGCGGGAATCCGCTCGCTGAGCGCAATCGCGAATTCGCCGAAGCCGGCGCTGATCTTTGCCGGATTGGGGTTGCCGGCGTTGGAGACGAACAGGCTGGCCAGCAGCGCGGATTCAGCGGTATCGCAGAAGAGCGCAATCCCGGCGGGCCGCAAGGCCGGGGCAAAGTGGCGAGCAACTTCAGCGGCGGCTTTGGCGGCGTTGAGGAGCAGCGGCGCGGCGATGGGGCACTCGCTGATTGGCGCCACCGCATGCGAGCGGCGGCCGCGGTAGCCGGGGTTTCCGGCCGCGTCGAAGGCCAGGCGGATGCGATTGCGACAAGCCCAGGGCTCGGCGGCCAGCACGTCGATCTCGACCGGCGCTCGAACCCCGCCGCGCTCCAGGGTTTCGCGCAGGATGGCCTGCTTGAAAAGCAGTTGCGCTTCGTAGCTAATGTGCTGATAGTGGCAGCCGCCGCAGGCGCCGAAATGGGGGCAGGCGGGTTGAACGCGCTCCGGCGAGGCGGCGACGATCTCTTCCGCTTCGGCGGTCGCGTAGCCGCGTTTGTCCTCGGTGATACGCACCCGCGCCTGTTCGCCGGGCAAGGTGAGCGGCACAAAGACGGCCTTGCCTTCCAGATGGGCCAGGAATGCGCCGCCGTAGATGGGCTTCTCGATTTCGACGAGTTGCAGCTGCGCGGATTGTGACCTGCCGGGTGCCCCATCCTTTCCGGCCGCCGCGGCAACCCGCGGCGACCGGAAAGGGTGGGAAGCCACAGCGAATTGTTCCTTGGGAATCGTCATTGCTGGCTCATGTAGAAGAGGCTGAAACGCGGCAGGCTGTAATGAACCAGCAGTTGCTTCTGGACAAACTGCCGCTCCACCTGGCACAACTGCACGGCGCCCATGCGGCTGCGATAGGGCGCCAACTCGCGGGCGGCGTGCTCCTTGAGCGCGACCAGCAGCTCCTCCGGCGCGGCTGCGGTCAGGGCGGCAAAGAGCTTCTCTTCGAGCACGGTTAGGGTGCGCTCGAGCGCCTCCAGATCGTGAGCCGCGGTTCCCTGGGCCGGGATGCTCTCTGGAGCAACGGCGGCGCGGGCTTCCCCGGCCAGTTGGCGCAGGCGGACGGCGGTTGCGGCGCAGGCTTCGGCGGCGACCGTGGCTGCGTCCAGAGCGGCCGCGGCCGACTCAAGATGCGTGGCTACGCGCTCCCGCTCAAAGCCGGACTCGCGGCTCCCGGCTGGCGCGGCGGCCGTGCCGGTGGAGGCCTCGCGCAGTTCTTCAGCGGCCTCCATCACCGCCTGCGCGCACCAGGCCAGGCCGTTGATGCGCCGCATCCGGCCGCGCTTCTGCCGCGCCTCGTACTTGTCGAAGGCCGCGTCGATGCCGCGCAGGACCGCGTCCAGCGGAATGCCGGCCTCGCGCCAGGTCTCGATCAGCGCCCAGTCGAGCGTGGAGAGCAGCAAGAGCGCCCCGCGCCGCTGCTGGAAGCGCTCCTCGATCTCGGTGAAGTAGTTGAAGTAGTTGAGCACGAAGCGCCTCAGTGCGCTTTCCCGCGCGGCTTGGCGATGCGGTTGCGCTCAAAGAGGATCAGCAGGCCGTCGAGGGTGAGCATATCGTCGATCTCGGCGATGAAGCGGGAGTCCGCGGAGATTTGCCGCGCCAGGCCGCCGGTGGCGATCACCCTTGGCTTTGCGCCCGGCTCGGTCCCAAGCTCCGCAACGATGCGTTCCAGAATGCCGTCCACCAAGCCGATGTAACCGTAGTAGAGGCCGGTCTGCAGGTGGGTGATGGTGTTCGTTCCGATGACCTTGGCGGGGCGCTTGATGTCTACCCGGCTGAGGCGCGCGGCGTGCGAGAAGAGCGCATCGGCGCTGATGCCCAGCCCCGGAGCGATGGCCCCGCCCAGGTACTCGCCCTTGGCCGAGATCACGTCGAAGGTGGTAGCCGTGCCGAAGTCCACCACCACGCAGGGGCCGCCGTAGCGCTCGAAGGCGGCGATGGCGTTGACCAGCCGATCCGCGCCCAGCTCGGCGGGGTTATCCACCAGCACCGGCATTCCGGTCTTGATGCCAGGCTCGACGAACAGGGGCTGGACGTGGAAGTAGGTTTCGCAGACCTGGCGCAGCGTGGACTCGACGGGCGGCACGACCGAGGAGATGATGATGGCTTGCACCTGGCTGGGAGTCAGACCGTTCATCTCGAAGAGATTGACGAAGAGCACGCCGTACTCGTCCGCGGTCTGGCCGCGGTGGGTGGTGACGCGCCAGTGTGCGGCCAACTTGGGCTTCTCCTCATCGAGCCGGTAAAGGCCCAGCACCGTATTCGTATTACCCACATCGAGTGCAAGCAGCATCGTCTAGCTCACTTCCACGGCGCGAACGCCGCCTGTCCGCACGGTCACCAACCCGGCCGTGGTGCGCACCAGCAGGAATCCTCGCTCGTCCAACCCGGCCGTAACGCCCGCACAGGCTTGTGGGCCGTGGACCTCGACGTGCCGGCCGTGCACCCACGTCGAAGTCTCTTCCACGCGCCGCGGAATCGTTCTCGCCGCCGCCGGATCGAGCAGCCCCAGCGCCTCGCGCTCCAGCGATTTTAGCAGGGAGACGAGCAAATCCTGGCGGTGAGTCCTGCGACCAGTTTCCATATCCAATGATGTCGCAGGCGTGGGCAACCCGTCGGCAAACCCGCTCTGATGCACGTTGATGCCGATGCCCACCACCGCAAAGGCAACTCGGCTCGCCATGGTCTCCGATTCGACCAGAATGCCGCCTACCTTGCGCTCTTCGACCCGGGGCCCCCAAAAACAGATCTCCGTCCGTGGGACGGAGATCAGCAGATCGTTGGGCCAGCGCAGATCGACCACCAACCCGGTAACGGCGCGAACGGCATCGGCGGCGGCGAGTCCGGCGGCCAATGGCAACAGCGGCAGGCGGCGAGCCGGCATGGGCGGGCGCAGCAGCACGCTCACATAGAGTCCTTCGCCCGAGGGCGAGCGCCAGCCGTGATCGCCGCGCCCGCGTCCGGCCAGTTGCTCATCGGCCAGGTAGACAGAGCCGTGCGCCGAACCCGCGCGCGCGGCTTCAAGCGCATCGGTGTTTGTGGAGTCGGTGACCGGGGAAAAATGCACCTTGCCGGCATAGACGGTGTCTGCCAGAGCGGCTTCCAGCGCGGCAAGGTTGAACATGGACCGGCTCACTCCGCGGCGATGCTCATGGAAATATCCGCCGCCTTCGCCGAGTGAGTTAGAGCGCCCACGCTGATGAAATCCACGCCGGTCTCGGCATAGGAGCGGATGTTCTCCAGCACGATGCCGCCGGAGGCCTCGGTGGGAATCCAGCGCGCCTGCTGCTCGCCGCCCGGCTGGCCCTGCGGCGGATGCCCCGGCGCCACTTCTTTGATGCGCTCGACGCATCGCTTCACTTCCTTGGGCGTCATATTGTCCAGCAGGATGGCCTCAGCGCCGAAGCCGAGCGCCTCTTCAAGCTCCGCGAAGGAGCGCACTTCCACCTGCACGCGCTGGCCCTTCCTGCGCTTTTCCAGGGCTCGCGTCAGCACCGCGGCCAAGCCGCCGCCCAGCGCAATGTGGTTGTTCTTGATGAGGATGCCGCTGGCCAGGTCGATGCGGTGATTGGTTCCTCCGCCGCACTGCACGGCGTATTTTTCGAGGAGTCTGAGGCCGGGCACGGTCTTGCGCGTATCCAGCACGTGGGCGGGGGTTCCGTGAATGGCGTCCGCGTACCTCCGCGTCAGCGTGGCCACGCCGCTCAGGTGCTGCATGAGGTTGAGCATCACGCGCTCGCAACTGAGCAGCACGCGGGCGTTGTGGCGGATGACGGCCAGCACCGCGCCATTGCGGACGCGCACGCCGTCGAATACCTCCGGGTTGCTGATGACCTCGAAGCGGGTCTGCGACTGCGGACGGCGGTCGAGGCGGGCGAAGATCTCAAGGATGCGCGGCACCGCACCCAGGCCGGCGACCACCAGCTCCTGGCGGGCTACGATCGAGGCCGTGGCGCGCAGGTCGGGATCGATGGTCAGGTTGGTTGTTGCGTCGCTGGCGGCCTTGTCTTCCAGCAGAGCCTGCTCCAGCAAGGTGTCGATGCGGCTGCTCTTCCAATCCATAATGACCCTTTCGCGCGCTCAAGGATGCGATTCGTTTCTCTTGCGCTGAAGAAAGTTATGGATAGCCTCCTTGACGCTGTCCTCCGCCTGGCCGTAAAGCGAGTAAAAAAGCGCTCCATTGCTTCGGTAGATCTGAAGCTCGCACTTAGACTGGCTGCCGGAGATGCTGCCGACGAAACTTCGCCACATACTGGGTTTGCTTGGCTCTTGCTTGCGAATCAGCTTGACCTCGCCCAGGTCCCTGTACCAGAGCAGAGAGATGATGTTATGGAAATCCCGCACCATGATCCCAAGCTCGGCGAGAAGAAAAAACTGGGCGTAGTTGCTGGTCTGCGATCGGGCGCCGGTAAGATCGACGATAGCAAGGGCCGTGCCGAGCTTCCCCCCGTAGCGAGCGATAATCTCTTCCGCTTCCGGGGTGAAGTGCGGCCCGGTCTGGCAGCCCGGCGCGCCGCCAAACGAGATGGACGGCTTCTCCGCGGGCGTTTCACTTACAACTCGCGCCCCAGCGTTCTGAGCCGGCGATTCTGTCCGTTTGTTCTGAGCCGGCGATTCTGTCCGTTTGTTCTGAGCCGGCGCTTCCCCCCCAATTGCGTTGTGCTCCTTCAGTTCCCTGTACGCAACCTGAATTTGCTTGAAGCGTTCTTCCGCTTCGGCCCTGAGGGATGCAAAGTTCTCATAGAGATCGGGATGCCACTGCTTCACCGCCTCCCGATATGCCTCTTCAATCTCGGACTCCGAGGGCACTCCATACGCGATGCCAAGCATTCTGAAATGCTCACGGCATTGACCACAGTCGCAGGACATAACTAACCTTCTTTGCTCAGATTCTCGAGCGCCGCGCGCGCTTTTTCCAGCAGTAAGCGCGTCTCGGATTCTTGCTTCTTCAGCCCCTCGATCACATGCGCCGGCGCGTTGGCCAGAAAGCTCGGGTTGCCTAACTGGCGCTCGGCGGCGGCTAGACCCTTCTCGTACTTTGCAATGTCCTTTGTCAAGCGCTCGCGCTCGGAGGCGACGTCGATGGTTTTCTCGAACTCCACGACTACGTCCGCCGGACCGGCCACAGACCAAGGGAGTGCTTCGTCTCTATGCGCCGAGAAAGTAATTATTGATACCTGCGCCAGTCTTTCAACGATTTCCCTATTTTGATCCAAGTTATTGGAACCCCCATATGGATCATTCCATCCAAGGATTGTGATTGGCGTAGACTGCTTTTCGGGAACGCCCAATTCCTTTCGGCGAGCTCGGATTCCAATAACAAGTAACTGCAATTGACGCAGTTTTCCCTGTGCGATTGTGTCGATCGACCGCGCATCTGCTTGCGGGAAACGGGTCAGCGCGATCGACCTCACCGGTGGCTTGCCGTCGTAGACCGAATGCCAGAGATCTTCCGTCAAAAACGGCATGAAAGGCGAAAGGAGCCGTAACGAAGCTTCAAAGACCGCGACCAATGTTGTCAATGCGGCTTTTGTGCCATTGAGCCTGCCGTCTCGCTCACTTGCCGATTCGCCAGCCTGCTCCTCTGAGAAATCCAGCCGCAGCTTCACGATCTCCAGATACCAGTCGCAGAAACTTCCCCAGAAAAACTGGTAGATAGCGTTGGCAGCGTCGTCAAAACGGTAGTTTTCAAGCGCTTGGTTAACCTTGGCTGCGGTCGAATGCAACTCGGCCACGATCCAGCGAGCTTCGAGCGGGTCACTGGGAGTTGCAACTGGCATCTTACCCAGCGCGGCCGGATCGACCGTGATGCCGATCTCTGCGGCGCGGTCAATGTTCATGAACAAGAACCGCGCGGCGTTCCAGATCTTGTTGGCAAAGGCGCGGTAGCCTTCGGTGCGGGCTACGTTGAAGGCGATGTCGGTGCCGGGCGAGGCCATCGAAGCCAAGGTAAACCTGACCGCATCGGTGCCGTACTTCTGGACGATCTCGATGGGGTCGAGGACGTTGCCCTTGGTCTTGGACATCTTTTCCCGGTTGGCGTCGCGCACCAGGGCGTGAATGTAGACCTCGCGAAACGGAACCGAATCCTTCAGCTCGCGCTTTGAACCGTCGGGCATAGGAATGTCGCCGGCGAACCAGCAGCCGAACATGATCATGCGCGCCACCCAGAAGAAGAGAATGTCGAAGCCGGTGACCAGCAGGCTGGTGGGATAGAAGGCGTCGAAGTCGGCGCGATTTTCACTGCCTTCCCAGGTCCCCAAGTGCGAGGGACCTGGGGCACCCGGCTGTGAGTCGTGGCCTCCCACCCTTTCCGCCGAAGAGCGCGGAAAGGATGGGGCACCCGGAATCGCGGAATCGGAACCTGGGGCACCCGGCATTGCAGAGGTATTAGGCGCGCCGAAGTTCGGCCAGCCGAAGACGGAGACCGGCAGCAGCCCCGACGAGAACCAGGTGTCGAGAACGTCGGTCTCCTGCGTGATTTGCTCCGATCCGCAATGGGCGCAAGCTTCAGGATCGACGCGCGCGACGGTGATCTCGCGGCAGCTTGCGCAGTGCCATGCGGGGATGCGATGGCCCCACCAGAGCTGCCGCGAGATGCACCAGTCGTGAATGTTGCGCATCCACTCGAAGTAAGTCTTCTCGTATTGCTCCGGCGTGAACTTGATGTGACCTTGCCTGACAGCCTCGACGGCTTGCTCGGCCATGGAGAGTGGTTTGCCGGGCGGCTTTTTGTTTACGGCCAGGAACCATTGCGTGGAGAGGCGCGGCTCGACGACCGTCTTGCAGCGGTCGCAGTGGCCCACGTTGTGGATATAGTCCTTGATGCCGGCCAGGAGCTTCCGCTCTTCCAGGTCCTGGACGATCTTCTTGCGCGCCGCATAGCGGTCGAGGCCGGCGTAGGCTCCGCCTTCGGCGTTGATGTGGCCAGTCGCGTCCATCACGTTGATGGAGGGCAGATTGTGGCGCTGGCCGAGGGCGAAGTCGTTGGGATCGTGCGCCGGAGTCACCTTCACCGCTCCGGTGCCGAAGTCGCGGCTGACCCACTCGTCGAGGATGATGGGAATCTCGCGGCCCATCAGCGGCAGGCGCAGCTTCTTGCCGTGCAGATGCAGATAGCGCTCGTCCTCAGGATGAATGGCGACCGCCGTGTCGCCGAGCATGGTTTCGGGGCGGGTTGTCGCAACAGTCAGAAACTCGCCGGTTTCGCCTCCGTCCGAGCCGAGCACCGGATAGCGAATCTCCCACAGATGTCCCTTATGCTCGTCGTAGACGACCTCGAGGTCGCTGATGGCGGTCTGGCAGCGCGGGCACCAGTTCACGATGTAAGCGCCGCGATAGATGAGTCCCTGCTCGTGCAGGCGGACGAAGGCCTCGCGCACCGCGGCGGAGAGCCTTTCGTCCATGGTGAAGTACTCTCGCTGCCAGTCGACGGACGCGCCCAGGCGCTTCATCTGGTCGAGGATGGCGCCGCCGTAGTGGCGCTTCCACTCCCACACGCGCTCGACGAAGGCCTCGCGCCCAAGCTGCTGGCGGCTCGTGCCTTCGCTGGCCAGCTGGCGCTCGACCATCATCTGCGTGGCGATGCCGGCGTGGTCGGTACCGGGCAGCCACAGGGCGCGGTAGCCGCTCATGCGCCGCCAGCGGGTGAGAATGTCCATCTCCGTCTGGTTGAGCATGTGGCCCATGTGCAGCCGGCCGGTCACGTTGGGCGGCGGCAGCAGGATGGTAAAGGCCGGCTGTGCGCCGGGGCCGGAGGGCGCTCCGCGGCTTTGGGCGGTCCCCGTTGCCGGCGAAGGCGTGGGCTGGGCGAAGAGCTTCTCGCGCACCCAGTATTCGGCCCAATGATCTTCAATGGCGGCGGGGTCGTAGGCTTTGGGCAGGTCGTGAGGCATGGGGTTTCAAGTCCGAGCCCCCAAGGGTCTGCGCCCGCCCTCTTCCGGAGAGGGTTTCGAGCGAGGGGACCACCCCTCACTTTAGCAGATGGGAGGCTGGGAACCGAATCGGGATGGCCTTTGCATCGGGCGCTGCAGGAAGGCGGGAATCCTCGTGAGGTATGCTCGATTGGGACAGAGGAATGCAGGTTGAGCCGCGGCGCAAAGGAGCGGGAATGAAGGCGAATCGAATTGGGAATCGAGCGGCGGGCGGCTTCCTCGCCGTTGCAGGGCAGTGCATCCTGCTTTCCTGCTTGCTTTGGCCGTGCGGCGGGGCGGTTGCGCAAAGCAGCCATGCGATGGCGGCGAGCCAAGCCGCGGCGGCGAGTCAACACCAACCCGCCGCGCCGGCCGCTCTGCCCGCCAAGGAGACCATCCCGGCGCTCTTCCTGAGCGACATTCATTTCGAACCTTTTTGGGATCCTGCCAAGGTTCCGCAACTGGCCGCCGCCCCGGCGAGCGAGTGGAAGGCGATTCTGGCCGCGCCTAGGTCGGCGGATCGCGAGCAGCGCTTCGCGGCGCTGAAGCAGACCTGCCACGCGCGCGGAGAAGATACGTCTTACCCGTTGCTCCAGTCCAGCTTGCAGGCCGTGCGCGCTCATGCCGCCGGAGCTGCCTTCGCCACCGTGAGCGGCGATCTGATTGCCCACGCATTCGACTGCAAGTACAGCGCGCTGTTTCCCCACTCCTCGCCTGCCGATTACCGGGCATTCGTCGAGAAGACGGTGGATTTCGTGATAGACGAGTTAGACGCCGCGCTGCCCGGCGTGCCGGTCTATGTGGCGCTGGGAAACAACGACTCGGACTGCGGCGACTACCGGCTGGACGCCCATAGCCAGTTTCTGTCCGATACCGGCAGGGAGGTCGCCAGGGACTTTCCGGCCTCCGAACGCCCGGGCGCGCTGGAGACATTCGCGGCCGGCGGGTATTACAGCGTCTCCCTGCCGGCTCCCGTCGCCAATGCGCGCCTGCTGGTTCTGAACGACCTGTTCATGTCGAGCAAATATGCCACCTGTGCGGGCCAGGCCGATACAACCGCCGCCGACGCGCAGCTTGCCTGGCTCCAGCGGCAACTGAGCGAGGCCCGCGCCGCCAAGCGCAAGGTCTGGGTGATGGCGCACATTCCGCCGGGGGTGAGTGTGCATGCGACCGTCCCCAGGATGCGCGGCGTTTGCGGCGGCGCGAGGCCGGAGATGTTTCTTTCTTCCGAAAAGATGGCGGACGAACTGGCCGCGTTCGGCGACGTGGTGCAGTTGGCCATCTTTGCGCACACCCACATGGACGAAGTGCGCATTTTGAATGCCGAGGATGGGGCGCGGAAGCCGGCGCCGGCGAGGAGCGTCGCGGTCAAGATGGTGCCGTCGATCTCGCCCATCAATGGAAACGCCCCGTCGTTCACACTGGCGCGCGTCGATCCCTCTTCGGCGGCGCTGGTGGACTATCGGGTCTTCACGGCGTCGAACCAGACCGGCGTGGACGCAACCTGGAACGAAGAATACGATTATGGGCCGACTTACCGCGAAGCCGCATTCTCCGCCTCTTCGGTGAGCCAGCTGATCGCCCAGTTCCAGGCCGATCCCGGCGCGAACACGGAAGCCAGCCGCGCCTATATTCGCAATTTCGTTGCGGGCACAGCTTTGCCCCTGCTCGATTTGGTCTGGCCGCAGTATGTTTGCGGATTGTCGAATCACTCCGCGGAGGGATTCCGGTCGTGCGTGTGTCCCGCCGCGCGGTAAGCGGCGCCGGCGGCTCAAATCTCCCCGCTTCACACGTGCCGGCGGCCAGGCCCCGGCATAACCACGCCTTCGCGTTTATCTGGCGCGGGAATCGGGGCTCTCCCGTCCGGCTTGCGATGCGCTGGCAGGACCTCGGTTGACACCGGCTTCCGCATTTGCGAGACTCAGAGTTGCTGCCGGTCCAGCGGAGAGCGCTGGATCTGTGTACCGTGCCGAAGTGGCGGAATTGGCAGACGCGCGTGGTTCAGGTCCACGTACTCGCAAGGGTGTGGGGGTTCGAGTCCCTTCTTCGGCACCAGAGACCTTATTTTGAATGACTTACCGCCATGGTGTCCACAAAATCACAAGTTTGGTGTCCATCGTGGCGTCCGCTTCGCCGCGCTTTCTTGCGCGAGTTCTGAGTCGGAGTCATACGCCTCGTCGCCGATCAGCCGCGCAGACGGTTGGTCGAGGATGCTGCCCGAGAGCGTTTCGTCGACGAACTGGGACTCGTGCGACGAGGCCGAGTCGATCCTGACCGCCACAGGAACGCTGTTTCCCGCGGCGATGGCCTGCTCTTCAGCTTCTCTGGCCTCGAACTGAATCTCTATGAATACCTCGGGGCAGGGTTTGAAGAGACCGGAAACGGTGCATATGGAACCCTCTCCCTATCGCCGGTCCGCGAACCGGGGCCCTGGTTGCTGCCGGGCGCCGGCTTGCTTTTTCTGGTAATTGTCCGGCTTGGGAGAACCAAGCTTGCCGAACCGGTCCGCAGACTGAAGATCATCTCGAATCTGCAGCCGGGGCCTTCACCGTCGAACGCTCCGGCGATCTATTCTCACCTGCGCGGTGTATGCTTTTCGTAATGCCGGAAGGACGGCTGGCGCGAGTGCGAGCGCCGATCCGCGCTCTCCGCATTATCCGATCCCGCTGCAAAATAACTTCCACGGAGGTTCCATGTCTTGCCACAAGTGTCTCGGAGTGCTTGTCTCCGCGCTATTGCTGGGGACGCCGGCACTGGCCGCGCCCACATCCACCGTCGTCGCCGCCTGCGTCAGTAGCTCGACCGGCGCGGTTCGCATTGTCGCCTCAACTTCCCTCTGTGTTGCGGGTCAGGAAACCGGAATGACCTGGGCGCTCACCGGCCCGGTTGGACCTCAAGGCCCCGCGGGACCCGCCGGGGCAACAGGACCCGCTGGAACCCCGGGCGTAGCCGGAACACCCGGAGCGGCAGGACCTGCTGGACCCGCTGGACCCGCTGGGCCGACGGGCCTTACCGGAGCCGCGGGACCTGCCGGACCTGCTGGGCCAACCGGCCTCACTGGAGCGGCCGGAGCAACCGGACCCGCTGGACCCGCTGGGCCGACGGGCCTTACCGGAGCCACGGGACCTGCCGGACCCGCTGGGCCAACCGGCCTCACTGGAGCGACCGGAGCAACCGGACCCGCTGGACCAGCTGGGCCGACGGGCCTCACTGGATCGACCGGAGCAACCGGACCCGCTGGACCCGCTGGGCCGACGGGCCTTACCGGAGCCACGGGCCCTGCCGGACCTGCTGGGCCAACCGGACCAACGGGCGCAACAGGCCCGGCTGGACCCACCGGGCCTGCTGGAACCAACGGCGAAAATGGCGCAACTGGCCCGCAAGGCCCTCCAGGCAGCTACGGCACTGGCGCCGCTCCGACCGGAATTCCCCTTTCCATCGGAGGAAACAGCGGTTCGGCCACTTGGAATCGGCCCGGCGGCGCCGAACAGCAGGTCACATTGAACGGTTTGGTGACGGTGGTTGCGCCGTCCGCATGCACGCCAAGCATGAGAATCTGGTCGTATTCAGGCGCCACGACAACCTGGGAGATTTTTGAAGTAATTCCCAGCACGAGTTCCGATGTCTGGACCGCTGGGACAGGGCTCTTGCAGTGCACAACGACAAGCGCGGCGGGCTCTAGCTGCACGGCGAGCGCAGCTTCCAGCGTCAGCGCCGGGACGATCCTTGTCCTCTCAACCAACGATCAAGCAGCGCCCGGCGGAGGCGGATTCTTGCAGGCATTCTCCTGCCAGTGATTCCTTGCGCTCCCAGGCCGCAATCGCGACCTTGGCGGGGAGGGATTCATCCTCCCCGCCCCATCGGCCCTATCGCTGGGGATCCGCGGCAACCGCGCAGCCAGGCTCGTTTGCTGAGGCTCTTTCGCGACGGAGGTTCCACTCTGCCAGGCCCATCCGAGGAACGCCCCGATCGGCCCGGCGAAAACTCAACCGTGTTTCCGGAGGTTTCCATGTCTTGTCAGAAGTGTCTCGGAGTGCTTGTCTCCGCGCTAATGCTGGGAACGTCGGCCATGGCCGCGCCCACATCCACCGTCGTCGCCGCCTGCGTCAGTAACTCGACCGGCGCGGTTCGCATTGTCGCCTCAACTTCCCTCTGTGTCGCGGGTCAGGAAACCGGAATGACCTGGGCGCTCACCGGCCCGGTCGGACCTCAAGGCCCCGCGGGACCCGCTGGTGCAACAGGACCCGCTGGACCCGCTGGAACCCCGGGCGTAGCCGGAACACCCGGAGCGGCCGGACCTGCCGGACCGGCTGGCCCTGCTGGACCCGCTGGCCCAACTGGACCTGCCGGCCCAACCGGACCCGCTGGAGCCCCGGGCGCACCAGGAGCAGCGGGAGCGGACGGACCCGCCGGGCCGACTGGCCCCACCGGACCCGCTGGACCCGCCGGACCCGCCGGGGGACTCAGCACCACCGGCTTCTCCACGCTTACGACGATTCAAACCGGGTTTGACGCGGCAAACACCACCTATTACTTCTCACCTTCCCCCGTCTACAACGGACTTCCAACCAGCGCTGCCAATAACGCCTACCCTGGCTTCCCCCCATTTGTCCCGCCCCCCAACCCCATCAATTTCATCATGGCGCCAAAGGCATGCACATTGGCGGCCCTCAACGTCGGGGTGGTCAATAACAACGTGGCTCCGCCGCCCATAAGCAGAGATACGATCACCATCACGGTCGAGCGAGCCATCTCGGGAGGGCCCGCGATCGAGTCTGATTTCAATCCCACCGCAATGACTTGCGGGGCTACTCTCCCCAACCAGTTTCTGGGGACCGTGGCCTTCTGCTCCGACACAACCCACACGCTCAGCCTGAATCAGGGCGATCTTCTGTCCATCGGCTTTAGTGAGACCGACATCAGCGGGCCGCCGAACATCGTCACGGTGGGCCTGGTTTGCCAGTAACGGCGGAAACGCGGCTGCCCAAATCTCGATCCTGAGAGGCTAGACGAAGACTGAAGCGAATCGAGAAGCGCGCGGCATCCTCACCGGCATGCCGCGCGCAAAGGCTGTAGAGGGCCGGGGTCCCCACGGACAGGTCTTCGTCCGCGGGGTGGAACGTGCTCAACCATCTGCCCAAGGAACAGAGAGATCCGGCCAAAAGCGTGCTGCGCGGCAGAGGTGCTGGCCGTCGTGCCGCCCCCGGAGCTGACCAGCAATCTGCCCGCCCGGCAATGGCGCCGGCATGTTCCGGCGGCGTGCCTGCTGTCGGCGATGCCGCTCACGGCATGACGTAGGTATTGAACAGGCCCAGCCAGTATCCCGTGCTCGGGAAGCGCGTGTCGGGGTTGTACACGCGCACAAAGACGATGCCATTGCTCGCCTGGGGCTCGTAGGTGCAGGCGCCGGAGTCGGCGTCGCCGTTGGCCGGCCCAAGATCGGATGCGGTAATGCTGGCCAGGACTTCGAGCTGCCCATTGGCGTCCAAGGCCATGCCGATGTTTCCCTTGTCGAGGCCCTTCACCAGCAGCGCGCGGCAGCCATAAGTGTACTGAATCGCTACAGTCGGATCGCTGGGGTTGGGTATGTCGTCGGCCGGCGAAACAATGGCCACAATGCTGCCGTCGGCGCGAGTGGCCAGGTCCAGCTCGTAGAAGAACTGATGCCCCTCGAGGAGCGCGGCGTCCGCGGTTCCCGCCAGCTGGCCGTTATACTGCCACGTCCATGAGGAAGGCGGCACGGAGAGGTTGGGAGTGGTTTCAAAGACGCCGTAGAAGTTGTGCCCGGGCAGCATCTGGGCCGGCGAGGTGCCGTACTTGCACATGAGCACCATGTACAGATTGCCGCTCTTCATGTAAAGCGCCGGCTCCGCCCACTGCTGGCAGTTGGCGAGGGAGGGATCGACAGTGGTGAGATTCACATCATATGGAATCCCCGCCGCGAGGCCCGCGGCCGCAAAGCGCACCGTCTGCGAGGCCGGCGCGCTGCCCAGCGCGGTGGGCGTCGAAGCCCAGTTCAGGACCATGGTGCTGTGCGGCACCAGGGAGTCGACAATCGTGCTGCCCTGGTCGACGTAGTAGTTCAGATGCGCGCTGAACCAGGTCTCACCCGTCTGGCCGTTCACCTGCCCCGGCAGTATGTTCAGAACCTCGTTGGAGGTATAAGCGGTATCGCCGTTCGATGGGTCCGTGGTCTGCTGGGATACCCACAGGTCTGTGGGAGTATTCCATGTGGCTCCATTGTCGGAGCTGTAGGAGAGATGAAGATCGACCACATCGACTTCATTGGAGCTGGCCGGATTCCACACATGCGGCCAGGAGTAGCCGAGCCAGACGAGGCCCGTGGCTGGGTCCTTGCGCATGGTGGGGTCCGCGAACCCGGAGAACTTGTCCGCCGAAGCGCTCTCCGGAAGCGTCAGGCCGGCGCAGGTCGAGCTGGTTGGCGCCATGGGCTGGCTGGTCGCGGTGTCGGTGTTGGCGCAATCCACCCAGGTCAATGTCGAGACCTGGGTCGCGCCGGTCGAGTCCTTCGCGGAGACGGCCACGGTGTAGGGCGCGCTGGCCAGATTCGAGTATGAGAGCGTGTCCTGCGGCTCCTGCGCCCAGGCAGCCGGAGTCTGGTTGTCAAGCTGCGATTCGAGGCTGGAAAGAACAAGGTCTCCGGTGGTCGAAGCCGTCGCCGGGAAGCTGGCGCTGGCGTGCGTCCAGGTCCAGTCGGTGGGCGTGGTGACCTGGCCGGTGACCGACAGCAGATTCGAGTGGCTGGCCAGAACCGTGAAGGCCGCCGAAGTCGCGGTGGGAAGGCTCGCATAGGACGCGGCCAGCGTATAACCCACGCCGGGAAGGTCCACTGCGAGATTCGAGAACGTGGCCTTGCCGCCGGTCACGGTTTCCTGCAGCGTTCCGGAGAGCGTGGCAGCGGTCGGATTCGCGCCCAGCGCCACGGTGACGCTGCCTGTGGCAGCTGTGTCCAGATTGCCGGATTGGTCGAGGACGGAGACAGTCACGGAGGAAAGCGGCAGCCCCAGATCGTTCAGAGCGGCGGGAGCGCTGAACGAGATGCTGGTCGCGACCGGCGCCGCCGTGACCGTCAGCGTATCGCCCGGGCTGGTCACGCCCTGCGCCGAAGCGGTGATCTGCGTAGTGCCAGCCGACACGCCGGTGGCCAGGCCGGTTGACGAGTTGATGGTCGCAACACTCGCGGCGCTGCTGGCCCAGGTGAAGGTCACGCCGCTCATGGTATTGCCGCTGCTGTCTTTCGCGGTGGCCGTGAACTGCTCTGTCACGCCGGCGGCGATGGACGGCGAGGCCGGCGTTACGGCGATGCTGGCAACGACCGGCGTGACCGTCAGCGTATCGCCCGGGCTGGTCACGCCCTGCGCCGAAGCGGTGATCTGCGTAGTGCCAACCGACACGCCGGTGGCCAGGCCGGTTGACGAGTTGATGGTTGCGACGCCGACGGCGCTGCTGGCCCAGGTGAAGGTCACGCCGCTCATGGTATTGCCGCTGCTGTCCTTCGCGGTGGCCGTGAACTGCTCTGTCGCGCCGGCGGCGATGGACGGCGAAGACGGCGTCACGGCGATGCTGGCAAGCACCGGATTGCTGGGAGGGGTGCTCGATCCCGAGGATCCGCCACCGCAGCCCGCTTGAAGGAGGCACATGGTAACAAGAAAAGGGAAGAGGGCAGCGGACTGCCGGCATGGCAATCCGGAAGGAACATGGCGCCTGATCATATCTTCCTCGCGATCGGCCGTCCCATTGCGGCTCGGACTCTGCAAAACTGGCGGACCCGGTGTCTGTTGGCAAACACCCGCATCGGCATAGACGCGAAAGTCCCAGCCAAGTTGCGGTGATTCTTCTATCGGCAAACTGGAGAACTCGGCGATGGACCGGCATGTTGCAGGCTGGGAAGCCCGCGGAAAAGGAGGCCGGTGGATTCGGCGGCCAAACGCGAAAACGCCAGAGACCCGGGTCTCTGGCGTCTTCAAAGCAATGAACTCGCAGGTTGCTCGAACCATGCACCGTCCCGCTCAACCTCGGAATGCGGCTCCGAGTCTCCTCGAATCCGGCGTCTTCCGGCTCGGCCAGCGGTGAGCGCCGGGGTTGCCCCCAACCCTCGCCCCACAGCCGCGCCATCCGATGGGGTCTTCGAGCTTTCTCGAATCTCACATCCCTGGCCGCGCCGCAAATGCGTCTTCGGGTCGCCCCGAATCCTGCATCCGCGGCAGAGTCGATGATGACTCTCCGGCTTGACTCGAACTTTGCATCCTCTGGCTAGGCCGCGGATGAATCTTCAAGTCCAACCGGGTCTTGCACATTCCGCTCCGGCTCTGGATGCATTCTCAATCTCGCCCCGGCCTTCCACGCGCCGGTTTTGCCGGCCATGAACTGCCGAGTTTCAATCAAGTCCGCATCGTCCCGCCGGACCGAAACTGCGTTTCCGATCCCCTGCGTGGTCACCAACTAGTGACGACAGTAGGCTGGTTCAATCTGTGGAAGCAAGTGCAAAAGGCCGGAGAATCTGTGGATTTCACAATTATTGGTGCATGAATCGAACGCGCCTGACCGCGTTCTTCCATCGCTGCTCGATTCCTAGCTCGCAGCCGTCGCGAATCGGTCGGGCCAAGGCCCGTCTCCTTCACCGGTTCCAGTCAATTGACACATTCCAGGGATACTGACCTAGTTGACCGGTCCCTGCGAAAAGTTGTGACTCTGCGGCTCCAGGTTGAGCACGCCGAAGGCCTGCTCGTACTGGGCCAGATTCTGCCCCAGCACGTTCCACAGGGCCTTGGCCTGCTGCGGGCTCAGGAAGATGGCCTGGTGGTTGCGGATGGTTACCTGGTCGGGGCTGGCGCTCGAGGCCAGGCCGAAGACAAGCTGGAAGTCCCACACGCTCACGCGCACCTGCACGCTGTTGGCATAGGATTCGCGGTAATCGGAGGCTTGGGAGAGATTCAGTTGGGGTTGCTGCACGGATGGACTCATGATGACACCAGATTACTCCCGCCGGTGCGCTGTCGTTTTCAGAAACGCCATGGAACGCCCCCGCGCCGCAACCGCAACCCGCCGGTTGCACCCCCGCGCCGGATTTCGACTGCCGCCGGCGCATAGAGAATTCTGCGCCGCATGCGTTCGCCGCTCAAGGTAGACTGGTCGCATGGTCAACACTGTCAAGCGCATCGGAGTGCATCTGGGCACGGCGGGCGGGGCGTCAAGCGCCGTCGAGCGGGCGCGGGAGATTGGCGCCAATACCCTTCAGATCTTTTCCGCGAGCCCGCGCATGTGGCGCGCGCCCAAGGTGGACCCGAAACAGGCAGCGCGCGTGAAGGAGCTGCGGGCGGCTCTCGACGTGGGCCCGCTGGTCATCCACACCAGCTATCTGGTCAACGTGTGCAGCCAGTCGGACGAGGTGCGCGAGAAGAGCGTGGCGGCCTTTCGCGGCGAGATCGAGCGGGCGCTGGCCCTGGGCGCCGAGTATCTGGTGCTGCATCCGGGCTCCTGGAAGGGGCTGACGCGCGACCAGGGTCTCAAACTGGCGGCGGACTCGATCGCTCGCGCAATTGACGGCCTGCCGTGGCAGATGACGGGCTTCCACATCCTCATCGAGAACACGGCCGGGGCGGAGTTTTCCCTGGGCGGCAGCTTCGAGCAGGTGGCCGAGCTGGCCGCGCGGCTCAAGCCCTCCGCGCCGGTGGGCGTGTGCCTGGATACTTGCCACACCCATGTGGCCGGCTACGACCTGGTCAGCGCCGAGGGCTACGCGGAGACCATGCGTCAGGCCGGCGCGACGGTGGGCTTCGACGCGGTGCGCGTCTGGCACTGCAACGACGCCAAAGCCGAGCGCGGCTCCAAGCTCGACCGGCATGAGCACATCGGCCAGGGCACGATAGGCATCGAGCCCTTCCGGCGGCTGCTCAACGACGAGCGCTTCGCTCACGCCGCATTCATCGCCGAGACCCCGGTGGACGAGCCCGGCGACGAGGAGCGCAATGTACGCGTGCTGAAGAGCCTGGTGGAATGAGACTTGGCCGATATGCACATGGATGAGGTGCGGTGATGTTGAGCACGGAACGGAAGCCTGTAAGCGTGGGCGAGATGCTGGTGGAGGAGTTTCTGACTCCCATGAGCCTGACGCAGGGCGCCTTGGCCCAGGCAATGGGGGTCGAGCGCAAGCTGGTCAATGAGCTATGCAACGACCGCCGCGCCGTCACTGCCGATACGGCCCTCATGCTGGCGCGGGTCTTCGGCAATTCGCCGGAGTTCTGGCTGAATGTGCAGCGGAGGACGGACCTGTGGGAAGCGATGCATACTCCCAAACGCCGCCAGCGAATCGAACAGGCTAGGACGTTGCGGGGGTAGCATCCGACAGTGGAAGGCAAGCACGTCTCGCCAGTAGAATGTTCGCAGCCCCTTACCCCGGCGACTTTATGCGATGTCGATTCTTCCTAGATGAACCCCGCTGCTGTCGGCAAATGCCACCATGCTCCCTTGGCACGCGACCGAGTAAAGCGCCAACCTGAACGCGGTCGACCAAACGACTTCACCGGAATCGGGGTCCAGTAGTGCAACGCGCGATTCGGCGTTCTCGGTGCCGACATTGTCGGAGCAAATGTGTACAAGATTGCCGCCATCGTAGGCGAGCCGCTGGTAGTCCCCCATCCTCCCGTTGCGAGATTGGATGCGGCGCCCTTCCGCCACATTCCAGATCTCGACGCTGCCGGACCTGTCGACCGTGTAAGCTTTGGGTTCCCCGTAATGCTCAGCCTGAATCGATACGATTCCGTCATTCCGCTTATCGTCAGACGGCTGCCTAGCGATCCAGAGCGATCGGCCGGTCCTGTAATCCCATGCGGAGAGAGTCCCGTCGTTTTGGGAAACGAGGAGACAGCAGCACGATTCGTCGCCGGCGAATTCACATTCGAGAACTGGGCTCGTGCCTTGAAGGGCAATATTGCACAAGGCCACCTGCCGATGCGTGTCGAAGACCTGGAAGTGACCCGGATTCATGTTTGCGGCGAGGAAGTCGCGATGGTAGGGATGCCAAGCGAACGGGTTGTACTGGCTGCTGTGGACATCGAGGCACCAATGCTCCTCGATGTCCCACTCGGCTTTGCCGGTGGCATGGTCGATGCATCCTTCCGTCTTCCATATGCGGAGCTGACCGTCACAGCCAACCGACGCGAGTCGGGATCCGCCCTGGCCCTTCGAAAGCAAGCCGCCTGCGGAGTTGAATCCCGCTTTATTGATCTGACCGCGGTGGGCCGTTATCTGCTTGTACAGCGTATGGTTGACCGCGTGGAAGAAGAAGATCGAACCGTCGTCACTGCTTGCCGCTAACAGCGCTGTGTTGTCAAAGCTGAGCGAGGCCGAAAGCCGCTTGACAGGCTTGGCCATCGAACAGATAGGGACCATGGTGACTGGAATGCCCATATAGTTCCTCTCTTTCCCGGCAATTATATCTCGTTGCGCAAGCGGTAGGGCTTATTCACATGTCCGATTGACCCACCATCAGCGCTTCCTTCTTCGGCAGATGCCGCCCCAGAATGTTGACCTTTAGACCGAAGCAGTTTGGGGTAACCTTGCGCCTCCCGTTTACACTGAATAGATCATGGCGGAAGAAACAGAGTTGCGCTACGACCCGGCGGCGATCGAACCCAAATGGCAGCAGCGGTGGGCCTCGGACCCCAAGTTGTATGCGGCCGAGCCAGCGGATTGCGGCAAGCCCAAGTACTACGTGCTGGAGATGCTGCCCTACCCCAGCGGGCAGTTGCACATGGGGCACGTGCGCAACTACGCGATCGGCGACGCCCTCGCCCGGCACATGTGGATGCGCGGCTACAACGTGCTGCACCCCATGGGCTGGGACGCCTTCGGTCTGCCCGCCGAAAACGCCGCGCTCAAGAACAATACGCCTCCGCGCGAATGGACGCTCGCCAACATTGCCGCCATGAAGCGGCAGATGGAGCGGCTGGGCCTGGGCTACGACTGGGCGACGGAGCTGACCACCTGCCTGCCCGACTACTACCGCTGGAACCAGTGGTTCTTCCTGCGCATGTACGAGAATGGCCTGGTCTACCGCAAGAAGAGCAAGGTGAACTGGTGCCCGGAGTGCGCCACCGTGCTGGCCAACGAGCAGGTGGTGGACGGCTGCTGCTGGCGTCACGAGAACACCAAGGTGGAGCAGCGCGATCTGGAGCAGTGGTTTCTGCGCATCACGGCTTACGCCGAGGAGCTGCTCGAAGGCCTGAACCAACTGGATGGCTGGCCGGACAAGGTATGCGCCATGCAACGCAACTGGATCGGACGCAGCGAAGGCACGGAGGTCGACTTCTTCCTGGAGGAACAGGGGTCAGAGATCAGGGATCAGGGGTCAGAGGTCAGCCGTCCGAGCGGGGAGCAGGAAGCGGACCGAAAGCGCATTCGCGTCTTTACCACCCGCGTGGATACCATCTTTGGCGCCACCAGCGTGCAACTGGCGCCCCAGCATGCGCTGGTGGCCGAGTTCACGAGTGTCAATCCCGAATTGAAGGCGCAGGTCGATGAACTGCTCGACCAGCAGCAGAAGGCAAGAGAAGCGGGGGACCTGGGCGCGATCGAGAAGCGCGGCGTTCCCACCGGGCGCTTTGCCGTGAACCCCTACAACAACCAGCGCGTGCCCATCTGGGTGGCCAACTACATCCTGGCCGATTACGGCACCGGCGCCATTATGAGCGTTCCGGCGCACGATGAGCGGGACTTCGAGTTCGCCACGAAGTACGGTTTGGAAATCCGTCGGGTCATCCGGCCGGCCGAGCAGATCGAGGGCGGCGATAGCCTGCCCTTCCTCTCCGAAGAGGGTGTGCTGATCAGCTCCGGCGACTACGATGGCCTGAGTTGCGCGCAGGCGCAAAGGCAGTTGCAAAGGGTGGCCGCGCGCACAGGATTTGGAGCCGCCGCGGTCACCTTCCGGCTGAAAGATTGGGGCATAAGCCGCCAGCGCTACTGGGGCACGCCGATCCCCATGGTTTACTGCGAGTTTGAATGCCAGCCGGGCGGTATCGTGCCGGTTCCGGACGAGCAGTTGCCGGTGGTGCTGCCGCCGCAGATTGAAATTACCCAGCAGGGCGGTTCGCCGCTGAGCCACGTGCCGGAGTTTCTGGAAACCACCTGCCCCCTGTGCGGCGGTCCCGCCCGGCGCGAGACCGACACGATGGATACCTTTGTCGACTCCAGCTGGTACTTCTATCGCTATACCGACGCGAAGAACGCGGATGCGCCGTTCGATCCGGAAAAGGCCAAGTACTGGTTCCCCATCGATCAGTATATCGGCGGCGTGGAGCACGCCATTCTGCACCTCATCTACTCGCGCTTCTGGACCAAGGTGATGCGCGACCTGGGGCTGATCGACAACGACGAGCCGGCGCTGCGGCTGTTCACCCAGGGCATGGTCCTCAAGGACGGGTCCGCCATGTCCAAGTCCAAGGGCAACGTGGTCTCGCCCGACGAGATGGTGGCCCGGTACGGCGCCGACGCCACGCGCATGTACGCGCTCTTCGCCGCTCCGCCGGACCGCGATCTGGAATGGCAGGAGGACGGCGTGGCCGGGGTCAGCCGCTTCCTGGGCCGCGTCTGGCGGCTGACGGTGAAGTATGCGCCGGTGGCCCGAGCCAGCCGGGGCCAGAGCGTCGAAGCCCCCTCGGGCCTTTCGCTCAAACTGCTCCGCAAGCTGCATCAGACCATAGCCAAGATCACGCTGGACTTTGAGGGCCGCTGGCACTTCAATACCTGCGTGGCGGCCATCATGGAGCTGGTCAACGAGATTCAGGGCGTGGATGCGCAACTGGCGGCGGGCGAGGTTCCTGCGCCGGTGCTGCTGGAGTTGCTGCGCACGCTTGTGCTGTTGCTGGCCCCGCTGGCGCCCTACCTGGCGGCGGAGTTGTGGGAGACGCTGGGCGAGGAGCGTTCGGTACTTCGCGCGCCCTGGCCGGCGAGCGATCCGGAACTGGCCAGGGAAGACGAGCTGGAGATTCCGGTGCAGATCAACGGCAAGCTGGTCGCGGTGGTGCGCGTGGCTGCGGACGCCGATTCAAAGGCCATTGAAGCGGCGGCGCTGGCAGCGGAGAAGGTCCAGTCGCGCACCGCGGGCAAGACCGTGGCCAAGGTGATCGTGATTCCCGGCAAGACTGTGAATCTGGTGGTGAAGTAGCCGTGCCTGCGCCCCTGCGCGGAACCCAGTCGCTCGTGGGCCAGATGGGCTGGGTCTTCGCGCGGCCCTCCCTCACGGTGATCGAGGTTGCCTGGCGCTGGCTCTACGGCATTCCATTTCTGTTTGTCTGCTGGACGCAGATGCGGCGGATTATTACCGCGCTGCCGCTCGAATCCGCGGGACTCAATGCGATCGACGCGCAGAACCCCTGGGTCGCGGCCGTGCAGCTTGATCGCGCGCTTGCCCTCTACCGGCCGCACGTCTCAGCCGCGCTGCCCTGGCTGCTGCCGTTGGCTGCGCTGGCCTGGGTGGTCGTCTCCGGCGTTGGCCGCAGCCTGGTTCTGAAGCGCCTCGAAGCCAATCCAGATGCGAGTCCGGCGGCCAACCCAGCTCCCCGCCGTCCCCTCCGCCTTCGGATTCCGCCCATGATTGTCTTGCAGGCCGCCTGGCTGGCTGTTTGGGCGGCCCTCTGCTTTGGTTGGCTCCGCTCCATGCAATGGACCGCTGCCGCGCACATCGCCGTGGCCGGCGAACCGGACCTGGTCGGCTTCTCCATCTGGGCGATCTTTCTTTCGCTGAGCTTCTTCACGGCGTGGGCGTTGATAAGCTGGCCGGTGGCCATCGCTCCGATCCTGATGCTGCTTGAGGACTGCAACCCCGCTCAGGCGCTGGCGCGCAGCCTGCGGCTGGGCAAGCCCTTCACCGGCAAGCTGATTGAGATCAACCTCGTGATGGGCATCGTGAAGCTGGCGCTCGTGGTGCTGGCCATGGTGCTCTCCG
>Ga0326727_10009459_pt1 | contig 23977 bp, 15 predicted proteins | sample MB2enrmetagenome_FD_207643 | JGI IMG/M metagenome (GOLD analysis project Ga0326727, IMG submission 207643) | Lab enriched peat soil microbial communities from McLean, Ithaca, NY, United States - MB29MY | ecosystem: Environmental > Terrestrial > Soil > Wetlands > Peat | place: USA: New York... | reverse complement strand
CGCTATCCCACCGATGCGCGGCTCTATCATCGCTGCCGGGAGCGGCTGGTGAAGGTGGCGCGGGCCGAGGGTCTGACCATCAAGCAGAGTTACGAGCACGTTGGCCGCCGCTTGTTGATGCAGTCCAGCCGATATGCCCATGCCCGCCAAATGAAACGCGCGCGGGCCGCGACGCGCAAGCTGAAAACGCAGTTAGGCCGCGTTCTGCGCGAGATAGAACGGCAAGTTACGGAGCCTTCGGAGAAGTTCGCCAAGTTACTGGAGACGGCGCATAGGATCTACATGCAGCAGAGGCACGACAAGAACAAAGTCTACAGTGTGCATGAACCCGAGGTTGAATGCATCGCCAAGGGCAAGGCCGGCAAGCCGTACGAATTCGGCAACAAGGCCAGCGTCGCGGTCACGAGTCGTGGCGGATGGTTCGTTGGCGCCAAGAGCTTTACGGGAAACCCCTACGATGGCCACACGCTGGCCGCGCAGATGAAGCAGGTTGAGAACTTAATCGGTCGCAAGGTCGGCGAAGTGCACGTGGACATGGGCTATCGCGGTCATGATTACGGCGGCGCGGCGACGGTTCATGTCGATAAACGGCGAAGAGGCAGGACGCCGCGAGGGTTATGGCGATGGATGCAACGCCGCGCCGCCGTCGAGCCAAGCATCGGACACTTGAAGAACGAACACCGGTTGGAGCGCAACCGGCTGAAGGGCGTTGCCGGCGATGCGATCAACGCCATCCTGGCCGCTGCCGCGATGAACTTCCACAAGCTCCGGGGAGCTTTTTGGCCCATTTTTCTGCGCTGCCTGTCGCAGTTCTGGAGCGGGCTTTTGGGTGTTACGGCCTCTGAAGCCTTCCAGGATCAACCCCTGTGTGCCTGAAATCGACTTTTTCAGGAACGACGAACTATCCTCGGAGAGATGGTTCATGCCGAATGGAAAGGAAAACTAGGATCATCGGGCCATTGGATCGGATAGATACCGGTAAACGCCCATCTCGCCAGAATGGATTCTGGAATGTTGCCAAATCGCCAATGCGCTCACCGAAGTCGATAAGTCCTCAAGCCGGCAAGTGTTCGGGGACCATGAGCCACGCGGGTGACTCAGATTAACCGCAGATGTAACGCGCCACATGCAGCATTCCTCTGCTGCCTATGAGCTCTTGCCGGGGGCGGCAAGGATTCCTGCGACCCGATTCAGGGCCGAGCGTTTGGCCTCGGTGCTGCCTTGCTGGTAAGTGTCGATTGTGATGCGCGATGTGGCGTGTCGAAGAAGTTCCTGTACAGTTTTCACCTCCTCGCCTTGTTGCCCCAGGAAACTCGCCAGGGAATGTCTGAACGTGTGCCACGTGACCCGCTTCGCTATTCCGGCTTTAACTGCAGCAGGCTTGATGTGGTCCTGCAACGCAGACTCGGGCCAATAGGGACGTTTTCCATTCGTGAATGGGGACGCAAAAACCCAATCATTGTCTTGGTTGTAAAGCGTATGATCACGCCAAACGAGCAAGGCCGCCGCCAATGCCGGCAACATCTCCACTCCCTTGCGGGATGCTCGCGTCTTCATTTTTGTCTGATCCTTCGAGACGTAACCACGCTGAAGATTGAACCAGCAGGCATGAAGGTCAAGGTCGGCCCATTTGAGGCCGCGCACTTCGCTCCGACGAAGTGCAGAGGCAGCAGCTGTGGCAACCATAATCTGAATTGCCGGTTGCTGAATGTTGTTGATGATGGAACGTATCTCGTCAAGCGTCAGGATGTCCGGGTCGTGTTGGCGAACCGCGCTCTGCCGGACGGACGCGATCGGATTCAGCTTGCCGTAGAGCTCGTGCCGAATGCAGTGGGAGAACAACGCGCTCATATGATTGCGGATCTTGGCTTTTGAGGCCGGCGCGAGCGCCAGGCCGCGGAGCCACTTCTCAACGGCTACGGACTTGACATCATCGAGAGCGACGTCTTTCCAATTCGGAAGAATTCTGGACTTAAAATAGTCGAGATAGCTTCTAACGGTTGTGGGAGAACGATCCACGTTGGGGTCACGCAGTTCATTGGCTTGGAAATGTCCCCATGCCTCACCAACCGTCATCCGCACGGTCTTCGTCGCGGCCGCGTTGATCTCGGAGCGGAAACTCTCGACGGCGCGCTTGGCGGCGCCAATGGTTGGGTAAGTCTCAACTGTGCCGATGATCTTGCGCCGATGGATGCGATTCCCATGCTTCGAGGTTTCCCACCAGCGATACGTCCACTGGTCAGCCGCGTTGACGTGGTGGATGCGCTCAATGTGACCCTCCTGGTATGAGATGGAATGGCGACTGCTTCCCATCGCTACACCGGGGATCCACTGGGCTCGACGCATGGTTGAATCTGGGATTCCGCCCACGACCTCAAGTCGCAAGTGCGGAAGCGCCAGTGCTTGCCCAGCCTGATCGCAGGAATACCGTGGGTACGTGCCAAGCGGAGGGCTGTCTTCGGGTGAATGCGGAGAAGATCCGCGGCTTCGATGGGTGTCAGGAGTGGCTCCCAGGCACGCTTGACCTGAATTTCGTGCGAAGGTTCTGTTTCGTGCATGGCTTGATCCTTGATCTGGTCGATTGTTAAGCCGAATGATTGAGGGAGCTCATTCATCGGAGTGGCTTCCGGGCGCCCGGTCCCTTGAGCACAAGGGTGTTTTCTGACATCCATGTGCTCAGATCGGGGCAGACCGGAATGGAGGAATAGGGCTCAGTGGTTGGTGTTGTCAGAATTCCCAGTTAGACCACATGCCGCCTTCCTCGTCCCAACGATCCTCAGACAGAAGATCCTCGATCTCCATCGGCAGGGGACGGGTTCTGCGCCGGTCGAAGTCCTGTTGGATGCGAATGAGATGGTAGTCGGGGAAGGCTGCGTCCAGGCGCAAATCCATAAGCTGCAAGTTGTTCTCGAAATCAACGAATCTCGTCAGCAGCTTGCAATCCCTGCAGCCGACGACACCCTTCGGTGGGCGTTCTGCGTTCCACACCTTGTTCACCTCTGTCAGGCAGCGTGTCAGGCGCTTATAGTCCAGCGGGACGTCGTGACTGCTCAGCGCGAACGGCACGTTGAAGCCCTCACCTGACTGAAGCTTCAGCGGATCCCTGACGAACGAATCGACCTGAATGTCCCCGTAGATGAGCCCCGCCGCGGTGACGTTGCCGATCTTCTCAGCGTTGGCAACCCACGAATAGCCGATCACTTGGATCTGATATTGAGGCAGGAATTCCTTTCCCCCGCCGTCGGGCTTGGAGGTCTTGAGGTCGATGAGCGTCAACGATCCATCGGGATTGCTGAGGATCATATCCGGGCGGGCAGAGACAATGACGCCAGTCTCTTCGTGGAAGTGGTGCATGACGGAGGGGAACTCAACCGATCCAGTGCACCTGCTGAACGGCTTGAGATGCTTAGGCAGAGACTCAGCCTTGTTGAGATAAGCAGTGATGAAGACTTTCTCAACTTGTTCCATGTAGAACATGATTCCCGGCATGCCGAACTGGAATGGCATTCTCTTGATGCGCAGGAGGTACCAGCAGCAGCGAGGGCAATACTTCTTCAGTTCGACTTGTCCCGCATTGCGGGCGCTGATCGTGAGTGGATTGGACGGTTGCTTCATGTCGTTGTCCTGGGAGAACGATGTTCTCCAGGGATTTGCTCCTTCGCGCAAGTTGCGCTGATTTGACGGTAGGTTTCGGCGTCGATGTATCAAACGCCCAGTGAGCAACATAGGGGTTTATTTCCAAACCGGAGAGCACTGGCGGACGTATTCCAGGACGCTGAAATATTCACGCATTAGGCGACCAGGCTTGACGCGGAAATAACGCCGGCTCGTTGAAAGCTGAGAATGGTCCAACAGCTCTTGAAGGACTCCGGCTGACATCCCGGCATTGACGTTTCGCGTTGCAAACGAGTGCCGGAGCTGGTGGACATGGATATTCATTTGCACTTTGTCTCCTTCGCGAGATGTCCGCACTTGTATTCAGCTATTCTTGATGCACGTCTTTGTCACACTTCCACTCTGCGCTGAGCAAGCGATTTAGCCAATAAGGTAAACATCCTAGCCGGCGTTGCCGAGTACTCAATAACTGGTGGCACCAGCCAAATGAACCGGATTGTCCAAATGGTCGAAGCGGGCGCTCCAGCGCTATTGCGCACAAGTGCAGTTGACGGATTGGCAGGTTCACTTTGACTGCCTCTTCGCTTCCCGCTCCTGAAGCCACGCGTCCATCGCAGAAACGCCGCATGACTCGTTAAAGCGGCTACCGTACTCGTTGATCGTGGTTTTGACGTCTGCGTGCCATAAGAGCTTGGAAAGCGTCAGGTAATCTTTGGGATGATGCTTCAGCCAAGTAAAGGCTACGATGTCCCGAAAAGGGTGAGGGGTGACCCGCTTTCCTCCATATTGCTGGGTCAAGTCTCCGACGGCGACGGTAACCTGATCTTCGGTCATAGGACGCCCCACCTGATTAACAAATAGCAATCCCGGATCAGGCCCCCGCAGCATGCGGTGCCGAAAGTCCTTTAGGTATTCTTCCAGAGGGCCGATTAGAGGTCGGGGCAGAATTGCATGCACGTCAATTCCCGTCTTCGTCTCCTCATAACTGAAGCGAAACTGCCAGAACTCTGCATCTGGGTTCTTCCGCTCGTCCTCAATCACCCATTCCGGCTTATCGATATCGCTAAACGGAGGAATCTTCGACCGGAACAGATTAGGATTTGACCCACCAATCCGACATTCCCTGACGTTTCTTTGGCGCCAAGGAAGAATCGGCAGCCATTTCATCAAGAGTTCGTTGCGCACTTGAAGTGCCAGGTACCATGGCCCTTTCTTCACAGCCAAAGTCCTTCCCGCGTGGATCTCTCCCGCAATGGATTCCAATGCCTCATATTCGAGGTATTTGTTGGCTTTTCTTCTTTTCCTTTCAGATTCTGGCTCGGCAGGCAATCCATCGAGGAGGACTTTGAGCCAGCGGTGATCTAAGGAGCTGTACTTCGGGTGCTGGCGCATTGCAGCAGAAAGTCGACCGAGCGGGAGTTGTAGACTCCTTGCCTTCACCTTACGCTCGTTTATCTTCCATTCAATGAACTTCCATACGATAGGCTTCTGAACCAGGTCAAGCAGCGTTGTTATCGATGTTTCACCGCAAAACTTGGCGGCGAAGCCGAATAGTTGACAGATGGTGTCCTGTAAACCTTCGGACGAAACCAATCTGATTCGGGCATTCTTTGGTCGGTCCAGCGCGAACTCGGCTCTCTTCCATTTCAAAAGCTCGACAACTTCGTTCTTTAATGTGGGTGGGAATTGATCAAGCGGAACGCCGTAACCCTTTTCCCGCGATAGGCACAGCGGCAATTGTTCGGTACAGCCATACGCCCGCAGGAGCCGCCAGAAGCGCCCTTTCTCCAAAGTTGCCTCGCGATACGTTTTGCCTCCTTGGATCATCTTTTCGACCCAGCTATCCACATCCTCAACCGTTACTTCTGACGGCCTCTTCCTTAGCTGAGCAAGGTGTTTCGCGAGATCAGCACACTTGTTCTCTATTGTGAGCATTACGACACTGCGCCACTCCTCAGTTATCTTCTCGCTTGGTCTCCAGCCTAAAGCGCTGGCCTCTTTGAGGAGGATACGTACGTAGTTCACGTATGATCGGATCGAAGCATTAGCGTACTTCCGACTCTCGAGAAAGGGGCGGAAGCCGTCTCGGGTAGTGCTCACCGTGTTAAGCGTAATCTCTTTCGGAGGCCTCCCATAAAAGGTCGATAGAAGAGAGCAGGTAGTCTGTAGCATTGAAAACGTGCTTGGCGGGTTCTTGACCAATATATGCAGGAGGTCGTGCAGCGTCTCTGGGACCTCGAGATGAGACGCGCTGCTTATGGAAGCAGCGCGCTTTTCAATTGCAATTGGCGAACCAATTAGAACATTGGATCGATTCATATACGCATCTCCCTATTGAATGCTGGCGACATATCCACTTCGAAATTGCGTATAAAACGCGCAGCGGTAGGAAGCTCTGCGAAGCGCCCTGCAAACTCGCTCCATATGCGCAGAAGCTGGAGATATAGCGAAAAACCTGGGGCCTTTTTGCATGATCCATCGGAGTCATTCTCGTACCGGACAACTGCGTCATCGCAGCCAAGTAGCGGGGCTCCAGTCTTTTTGGACGGGGTGTCACCGACCATTTCGACCGGTAGCATTCCCATTTGCTTCAGCGAACGAGCTTCGAGGTGTCGAGCAACCTGGGACATCTCGATCCGATGCAGGTATCCATTCGGACGTGATAATGTGGCGAAGTTTCCTGGAATGGTAGGCACGTTCATCCACTCCTCCGGCTGGCCAGAAGGAAGTCTTCCAGGTCCTGGGTCAAGAACTTCGCCCTTCCGGGCAAGTTGCGGGGAATCAGTTGCCCGGAAGCAACACGATTCTGGATTGCTCTTATGGAGACATCGAAGATTCTGGCAAGGTCCCCGTTTGTGTAAGTCGCCTGGAGAGGAAGCCCCTTGATTGTGAGGATTTCCTCCAGAAGCCGATACTTGGTCGTCTCTGAATTGCTCATGCTGCTCTCCCATGGGATCCTCATTCAGACACAATTCAGGCTTGTGCGCCCAAGGTGCACTGATGCGGGCCAATCATTTCTTTACTGAGAGAACCGTAAGACGTCCGGTCGGAAATGGGGATAGGGGAAAACAGGTAGCGACGGTTTATCGCGCACAATAGGCGCGGGCTGGTCGTCGGTTCGCGTTAACCTATTCGATGAAGTTTCTTTTCGAGGACGCGAACAGCAAGCCCAATGAGCGCCATCGAGATCAGATTCCCGATCACGCGGATCACGATCAATCGCATTTTTCACCACCTCCTTTCAACTTCGAAGGCTTGCCTCAGGGTGGGCCTTTGGTAGGAATGCTGGGTAGAGCATGATGAGAGAGTTAGTAGTAGGTCCCATGCCAATCAACCCGGGAGGCCAAATGAAAAACTCATCACCGGCGATAGGCGACCTGATGCCCGTGCGAGAAGTCGCCACATTGAAGGCGGTTACGCCGAAGACGGTTTACGGCTGGACCTACCTGAAACGACCATTGCCAGTCCATCGGGACGGCCGCAGAATCTTCATCTCCAGCACGGACTTGGACGCATTTCTGAATACCAGGTTGCCCAAATCACAATCGCCGACGCCGGAAGCCGAAGTGGAGAATGACAACCGGCCTTTCGTGCCAGCAGTTCGGGTAGCGATCCCTGCCGCGCCGGTCACCAGCGATTTGCTTGAACAGCCGACCTCAGGTAGCGGCCAGCGAGAACTGGGCCAGCGGCGGAACGCGGGCGTCCCACGGATCGCCATTCTTGCAGATTTTCAATTCGTGTGACGGGTCTGGTGCATACCGGCGTGAATCCAACAGGGGATGGACTCTGCCTGACCGCCAAATGGCCACATGGTCTTCTGCCAAGATGAGCCCAGCACCACCGGGTCTCAGTGCCATACTATGTGGAAGACTGCAAAGGATATTCCATGGACATCTTCCGCTATCGGGATGACCTGATCGGGGATTACAGCGCCTACGTAAAAGGGTTTCTGGAGGTGCATGATCCAGAAGTTGAGAAGTTCATCACGTCTCACCTGGATGGCGGGGTGCTTTGGCCTGAGCCATTGGTCCAGCTCAACCCCGCCTTTGTCCAAGGCCCGACCATCGACGATCTGGTTGACCAGAAGCGCCTTCATGCCACCTGCCGAGAGATCTTCCGGCGTGGCAAAACAGTTGAGCATCCTCTGGGTGCCCCACTCCGGCTTCATCGGCACCAAGAAAAAGCGATAGTGTGCGCCCAGAAGGGCGTCAATTATGTGCTGACCACCGGCACAGGTTCAGGCAAGAGCCTCGCCTACCTGATACCCATCATTGACCACGTCCTGAAGACTGGGAGCGGTCACGGCATTAAGGCGATTGTCGTTTACCCGATGAACGCTCTGGCCAACAGCCAGCTTGGAGAGATGGAGAAATTCCTCGGCCCGGGATTTCCTACGGATAATCCGCCTGTGCGTTTTGCCCGGTACACGGGCCAGGAGAATGAAGAGGCTCGGGATGCAATTCTCAACAATCCTCCAGATGTCTTGCTGACCAACTACGTCATGCTTGAACTGATTCTTACCCGGCCTCGTGAACGCGAACATCTGATAAAGGCTGCTGGCGATTTGAAGTTCCTGGTGCTGGATGAGCTTCACACTTATCGCGGTCGGCAGGGTGCAGACGTATCCATGTTGGTCCGGCGTCTCCGCGAGACCCTCAAAGCTGAGGATGTCATTTGTGTCGGCACCTCTGCCACAATGGGCACCGGCGCAACCTTTGAAGACATTAGGCGGGATGTGGCAGATGTGGCCAAGCGCCTGTTTGGATCTCCGGTCTCTGAGGACCATGTCATTGCCGAAAGGCTGCGCAGGATAACGCCAGACGTCCAGGTGGATGATCTGAGGGTTGCGGAACAACTCAGCGTCCGGGTGATGGACGCCAGCTTCCAGATCCCGAGTTCTTTCGATGCATTTTGTCTGGACCCTCTGGCTAGCTGGGTGGAAACCACCTTTGGCCTCGAAAAGGAGGAGGGCACCGAGTACTTGAAGCGGGCTACCCCCAAGACCATCAGGCAAGCAGGAAAGCAACTCTCGGACAAACTCGGGCTGGATGAAGCTGTCTGCTCTGCTGCGATCCAACGTTGGCTACTGCATGGATACAAGTGCGAGCCTGACCCCATTAGCGGTAATCGCCCGTTCGCTTTTCGCCTGCACCAATTCATTAGCAAAGGAGACGCGGTCTACGCCACCCTCGGCAAAGGGGAAGATCGTTGGATGACGCTACAGCCACAGCTATACCGGCCGGAGCATCGGGAAGAGCGGCTTTTCCCCTTGGCCTTCTGTCGCTCATGTGGCCAGGAGTTCTACAGCGTTTATCTGCGTGAACAGGTGAGGAATGTCGAAGTTGTTCCGCGACCTGCAGGGGAAGACGACAGCAAAGAGGATCATGTCCACGCAGGTTACCTGATGGTACTGGACGAGCCTTGGCCAACCGATCCGGCCATCGAGCTGGAACTACTACCGGATGAATGGAAGGAGACCTTCAGAGGAGCACTTCGCCTCCGCGCGGATCGTCGGGGCAGGCGTCCGATTCCCCATACCCTTCTCAAGAATGGCACCGAGGCTCCAGATGGGCATCCAGTGGTTTTTCTGTCTTCACCATTCTGCTTCTGCCCGAACTGCCGGGTAACTTACAGTCCGCGTCAGAGGAAAGATTTCGGCAAATTGGCGACATTGAGTTCCGAGGGCCGGAGTACTGCCACAACGGTTCTCAGCCTCTCCGCCATCCGCCACCTGAAGTCGGTGCCGGGGATTGAAGACAAGGCCCGCAAACTTCTGAGCTTCACCGACAACCGGCAGGATGCGTCTTTGCAGGCCGGACACTTCAACGACTTCTCAGAGACCGGGTTGCTTCGATCGGCACTGTACCAGGCCGTTAACAAGGCTGGCTCCGTGGGACTCACCCATGACAAACTCAGCCATGCTGTGTTTGAGGTTTTGAATCTGCCATTCGGGGAATATGCAGTTGATCCTTCTCTGAGGTTTGCGGCTAGAGAAGATACTCAACAGGTGCTGCGGGATCTCCTCGCCTATAAGCTTTATCGTGACCTTCGGCGTGGGTGGCGAATCAATCTCCCCAACCTGGAGCAGGTGGGTCTGTTGAGCCTCGATTACAAGAGCCTCACAGACCTCTGCGGAGCGGAGGAGGAGTGGGCAGGGAAGCATGCACTTCTCGTGAACGGTACTCCAGTAGACCGGACAAAATGGTGCCGCACACTCTTGGATGTGCTACGCCGGGAATTGGCCATCAAGGTGGACTACCTGCGTTCGGATTATCAGGACCAGCTTAAACAACGCGGCAGCCAGCGCCTGAAAGAGCCGTGGTCTATAGATGAGGATGAACAAATGGACCGGGCCACGCTGGCCTATCCACGACAAAGCGAGGACGCTGACAACACATATCGAAGCAGTCTGACTTTTGTAGGGCCGCGAAGCGCTTTCGGACAGTTTCTAAAGCGGGAGGCCAACAGACTCCTTCCAGGATTCCCCATGCCGGGGGACGACCTCGCCGCGATCATCCGACAGCTCTTTGAACTGCTTCGCATAGCCGGACTGTTGGAGATTCGTGAAAACGGCGGCGCGGTCCCCGGCTACCAGATCCCGGCTGATGCAATTGTCTGGAAGGTTGGAGACGGTATCGTTCCCCATGACCCTCTGCTGCAAACGACGGAGTCTCTAGCAGGGGGTACCCCGAATCCATTCTTCGTGTCCTTCTACAAGGAAACGGCTCAGCATCTGCGCGGGCTGGAAGCACGTGAGCACACTGCTCAGGTGCCTTCCAAGCAACGAGAAGAACGCGAAGAGGCATTCCGTGAGGGTCGGCTGCGGATACTCTATTGCAGCCCCACGATGGAACTGGGCGTCGATATTGCCGACCTCAACGTGGTCAACCTACGAAACGTTCCACCGACTCCGGCGAACTATGCCCAGCGGAGCGGACGGGCAGGACGAAGCGGCCAACCGGCTCTGGTCTACACTTACTGCAGTATCGGAAGTTCTCACGACCAATACTTCTTTAAGCGTCCCGAGCGCATGGTTTCAGGGCGTGTGGCGACACCTCGACTGGACTTGGCCAACGAGGACCTTATCCAGTCCCACATCCACGCTTTATGGCTGGCAGAGACCAGAATCGATCTGAAGCGGTCTCTTCGGGACATCCTCGATCTTGAGGGGGAGAACCCAACCTTGAAGCTATTGCCGTCCATTTCTACCCAGATGGCGAACCCACTTTTCAAGGTCGCCACGCGGACAAAGGCTCAGGCAATTCTGGATGGGCTGAAGGATGAACTGTTGGATGCCGCATGGTTCACGCCGGAATGGCTCGACCGCGTACTACTCCAGCTTGAGAACCAATTCGAGGTCGCCTGCGAGCGTTGGCGAACAATGTATCGGAGTGCTCGGAACCAGCAGGAGCTTCAAAACAAGATCATCCTTGACCACACGCGTGCGCCCAGAGACCACGAGAAGGCCAAGCGGCTTCGCCGGGAGTCTGAGGCTCAGCTGAAGCTTCTCTGTGAATCGGACAACATGATGCAGTCCGACTTCTACAGCTATCGCTACTTCGCGAGTGAAGGGTTCCTGCCCGGCTACAATTTCCCCCGGCTTCCTCTGTCTGCATTCATTCCAGGCCGGCGTCAAGTCCGCGAGAAGTCTGGCGAAGAGTTCCTATCCCGCCCACGGTTCCTGGCCATTTCGGAGTTTGGCCCCAGAGCCATCGTTTACCACGAAGGTAGCCGCTACGAAATCAACAAGGTGATCCTGCCTGTTGGAGATGGTCCGATTCTTGGCCAGATGAAGCGGTGCACAGCCTGTGGCTACCTGCACACAGCACCGGAAGGTCAACCAGGACCTGATGTCTGTGAGCACTGTGGCCTGAGCCTCGGCATGGCCCGTGCCAATATGTTCCGGCTCCAGAATGTCGCCACCCGTCGAAGGGAGCGGATCAACTCAGATGAGGAGGAGCGCCTGCGCAAGGGTTTTGACCTCCAGACCTCGATTCGCTTTGAAGAGAGGGGCGGGAAACCGAGTCCTCGAAAGGCTGATCTGTATGAGGGCGCAACGCCCATAGCTGTCTTGCACTACGGGGACGCGGCCACCATTTGGAGAGTAAACCTTGGTATGCGGAGGCGTGATCTGACCAAGCCGGACGGGTTTGTCCTCGATACAGAACGCGGCTACTGGGCTTCTCAACAGAACTTGGAAGACCAGGAGAATAGTGAGACCGAGGAGATGTCCAACAGTGTGGCCAGGGTCATCCCCTACGTTGAAGATCGGCGCAACTGTCTGCTCTTTGAGCCGGTACCCGTTCGAGACGAAAGATTTATGGCAACCCTCCAAGCAGCTTTGAAGAATGCAATTCAGATCTGTTTTCAACTGGAGGACTCAGAACTCGCTGCAGAACCCCTCCCCTCCGCGGAACCTCGCAACCAGATACTCATCTACGAGAGTGCCGAGGGTGGAGCGGGAGTGCTGAGACGCCTGGTAGAGGATGGCCAGACCGCTCTGATCGAGGTGGCAAAGACAGCCTTGGAGCTACTGCACTTCGACCCGACAACTGGGGATGATCTTCGTTTTCCCAAGGGGTCAAAAGAGGCGTGCGAGGCAGCTTGTTACGATTGCGTAATGTCGTATGGAAACCAGTGGGATCACGAACTGCTGGACCGCCATCTTGTCCGCGACTACCTCCTCGCTATGAGCCGGGGAACCCTCAAAGTCTCGTCCAGTGCCAAGAGTCGCGAGGATCACCTGCGGGATTTGATCGAGCAGTGCGAATCCAAGCTGGAGAAGGACTGGCTCGCATTCCTTTATACGAAGAACCTCCGCCTTCCAACACGGGCACAAATATTCTTCAAGCCGTGCATGACCCGGCCTGACTTCTCGTACGATGACCATCAAGCAGTGGTCTATGTTGACGGCCCACCCCACGACTTTCCCGAACGACAGGATCGGGACAACGTCCAAAACACCTGCATGGAAGACGCTGGTTACCAGGTCATCCGATTCCACCATGCGGAAAGCTGGGAGGATGTCGTAAAGAGATTCCCCTCTGTGTTCGGGAGCTTGGAATGAGTTTTTCTGTAGGCAGTCTTGTACATGCACGTGGCCGCGAGTGGGTGGTTCTTCCAGAGAGCTCAGAGGAGATGGCCATGCTACGTCCGCTGGGCGGCGGAGACATGGAAGTCACTGGGATTCTCAGGGGGCTTGAAGAGATCATCCCTGCTCAATTCGAGTACCCTATCCCCGAGCAGGCAGGGGACTATCGCTCTTCTCGATTGCTCAGGGACGCTCTGCGCTTGGGGTTCCGCGCAAGTTCTGGTCCCTTTCGTTCCTTCGGGCATCTGAACTTCGAGCCACGCCCGTATCAGTTGGTCCCCCTGCTCATGGGCCTCAAGCAAGACCCCGTGCGTCTGCTCATTGCAGATGACGTGGGCATCGGAAAGACCATCGAGGCCGCTCTGCTCGCCAAGGAGCTTCTTGATCGAGGGGAAGTTACGCGCATGGCTGTGCTCTGTCCGCCTCATCTCGCAGAACAGTGGCAACGCGAACTGAAGGACAAGTTCCAGATTGAGGCCGAATTGGTTCTGGCCGGAACGGCCCGGCGCCTAGAGTCTGAATGCAGAGGCAGTGAGAGTCTTTTCGAACATTATCCTTTCACCATCGTCTCGCTTGACTTCATCAAGTCTGACCATCGTAGAGATGATTTTCTTCGTACCTGCCCAGAGCTCGTCATCGTGGACGAGGCCCATACCTGCGCCTTTGCCGGTAACGTAAACAGCGCCCAACACAAGCGGCATCAGCTCATTCGAAAACTGACTGAACGAGCAGACCGCCATTTCATGTTGGTCACCGCAACTCCCCATTCGGGGAATGAGGATGCCTTTCGCTCCCTTTTGTCTGTTCTTGACCCGGCCCTTGCCAATTTGCCTCTTGACCTTAGCGGCGACTCGAACCGGGTGCACCGCGAACGTCTCGCGGTCCACCTCGTTCAGCGCAAGCGCGGCGACATCGAACACTACCTCGATACCGACACCCCATTTCCAAAGCGCCAGGAGGCCGAGCAGTCCTATGCCCTGAGCGCCGAGTACCGCGCCTTCTTCAAGAAGGTGTTGTCCTTTGTCCGTGAGACAGTTCAAGACGAATCCGGAACCATGGTCCGTAGGCGCGTGCGGTGGTGGTCGGCTCTTGCTCTATTGAGGTCTATGGCTTCCAGTCCGGCGGCTGCAGCGGCGACGCTTACAACAAGGGCATCAAACCTGGACGCGGAGAACGCCGGAGAAGCCGACGAACAAGGCCGCGCGGCTGTCATGGACGTAGGGGATGACCGCGACGCGCTCACTTCCTCGGATATTGTTCCCGGCAGCGACTTGGGAGATGAGGACGATGAAGGGGTGCGGACCCGTCGCCGCCTTCTGGCGATGGCGAAGGAAGCCGGGACTCTGTTTGGCAACCTCGACACGAAGCTCGAACTGGTCACTACCCAGGTCAAATTGCTGCTGGAAGAGGGATTCAACCCGATCGTGTTCTGCCGCTTCATCCCGACGGCCGAATATGTGGCGGACAATCTGCGTTCAGGTTTGAAGCGCCAGTTTGCCGATGTAGAGATTGCCGCCGTGACTGGTCTCTTGGCGCCGCCTGACCGCGAGCAGCGCATCAATGATCTAGGCGAAGCCCCTCGCCGAGTACTGGTGGCAACTGACTGCCTCAGCGAGGGTATCAACCTGCAAGATCAGTTCAACGCTGTCGTGCACTACGACCTCAGTTGGAATCCAACGCGCCATGAGCAAAGAGAAGGCCGCGTTGACCGCTACGGTCAGCAGAGCAAGTCAGTGAAAGTCCTTACCCTCTTCGGCCGCGACAACCAGATCGACGGGATCGTGCTCGATGTGCTTCTCCGAAAACACAAGCGAATCCGCACTTCTCTCGGCATCTCAGTGCCCGTCCCAGCGACCTCCGACGAAGTTCTTGAGGCTGTATTCGAGGGTCTGGTGCTGCGCGGTCTCGACTCCCCGGAACAACAAACACAACTGCTTCCCGGCTTCGAGGAGTACTTCAAGCCGCAGACTCAGGATCTTTATGCCCAATGGGATGCCGCCGGAGAGCGTGAGAAGAAATCTCGCACCATCTTTGCACAGCATGGACTGAAGACAGCCGAAGTCCATCAGGAACTTGAAGCTGCCCGCCAAGCCATCGGCATGGGGGTTGACGTTGAAACCTTTGTCCATGATGCCTTGGAAGGCCTCGGAGCTGGATTCACCCGTGATCGTAAGGGTATCCGAATTGATCTATCTGAGTGCACCCGCGGATTGAAGGATGCCTTACCCATCGAGGAGGAAAAGCTGCTCGTCAGCTTCCAGTCACCTGCTCCGGACAAGGGAATTCTGCTCAGTCGAATTCACCCGTTCGTCGAAAGCCTTGCCGGCTACGTCCTGGACACAGCCCTTGATCCACTTGCCAAGAGTGTCGCCAGCCGGTGCGGAGTGATCCGAACTGGAGCGGTCTCCACGCGCACCACACTCTTCCTTATGCGTCACCGTATGCACTTGATTGTCAACCGAGGCGGCCAAGACTATCCGTTGCTCGCCGAGGACGCTGACCTTCTTGCCTTTGAAGGTGCACCAGATCAGGCCAGATGGCTTGAGCGCGATAAGGCAGAATTGCTCTTGCGGGCTTCGCCTACCGGGAATGTCGTGCCGGAGCAGGTCCGCTCGTTCCTTCAATCGGTGCTGGACGGTATGCCTTATCTGACCTCCCGGCTCGACCAAGCGTGCGACGAGCGGGCAGAGGCTCTCTTGAATGCGCACCGCCGTGTCCGTCAGGCTGCAAGGGCAAGAGGAACCTTGCGCGTTGAGGCTCAGCGTCCGCCAGACATCCTGGGGATTTATGTGCTGCTTCCCATGCCAGTGAGGGGATTCTGACGTGAGCCATCGCCAGCCTTTCCTCAACATCCGCACAGAAGGCGCACTTTTGCCCTCCGATATTCTTGGCCGCCTCATGGAGGGAGCAAACCTACCCGGCCTCAAACCGGAGGACTACCACCTGGGTGCCGGGGAGAAGATCAACGAGGCAATCAGCCGATCCTGGACGCGCCTTCTGTCTCTGTGGGCAGGCTTCCGAAAGGCCAAAACTGCGTTGCCTGCCTCGGACCTCGGCACCACGCTGACTCGTGAGCGTTGGCTCCTTCAACTATTCCAGGAGTTGGGTTACGGCCGTCTCATCGGCGCCAGCCCCTTCGAGATCGACGAAAAGACCTACCCCATCTCGCATTTGTGGCAGGGTCAGCACTACAAGGTGCCCATCCACCTTGTGAGCTTCCGTGCCGATCTCGACAAGCGCAGCGAGCAGCGCATCCAGGGCGCCAGCAAAGCCAGTCCTCACGGTATGGTGCAGGAGTTCCTTAACCGCTCCGAGCACGATCTTTGGGCCTTCGTTTCGAACGGCCTCAAGCTCCTTATCCTTCGCGACAACGCCAGCCTCACTCGCCAAGCCTATGTCGAGTTCGAGCTCGAAGGAATCTTTGAGGGCGAAGCCTATGCGGACTTCCGCCTGTTGTGGATGGTTTGCCACCAGTCGCGGCTTGAAGGCACGGCCAAAGACCGTCCTGAAACCTGCTGGCTGGAGCAATGGTCCAAGCAGGCGCAGACAGACGGCCGCCGCGCCCTCGATCAGCTGCGTGTCGGCGTTCAGAAGGCACTTGAGAATCTTGGTACAGGATTCATTGCCCACAAGTCTAACCAAAGCCTGCGCGATCGCTTGCAGGCTGGGGAGTTGCAGAAGCAGGACTACTATCGCCAGTTGCTCAGGCTGATCTACCGGCTAATCTTCCTCTTCGTCGCCGAAGACAGAGACTTGCTCCACTTTCCCGGCGCATCCGAGGAAGCCAGATCGCTCTACGCTCGCTTCTATAGCGGTCAGCGGCTGCGCCGCATGGCAGAGCGCACGCGCGGCGGCCGCCACGCCGACCTCTGGGTCGCCATGCGCCTGATCTTTGCCAAGCTGGGTGATGACCACGGTTGCCCTGAGCTTGGACTACCGGCCCTCGGCGGCTTCCTGTTTGGCGCCGAAGCCATGCCCGATCTTGAATCCGCTGAGCTTGCCAACGAACATCTGCTCCTTGCGATTCGCAATCTCGCACTCGTCAAAGACCGCAGCGGCTGGCGGCTGGTGGACTACCGCAACCTGGGCAGCGAGGAGCTGGGCAGCGTCTACGAGAGCCTTCTCGAACTCAACCCCACCATGGAACTTCCCGCCGGCATCTTCGCCCTCGACACCGTCGCTGGCAATCAGCGCAAGACCTCCGGCTCCTACTACACGCCCGACTCGCTCGTGCAGTGCCTATTGGACTCGGCGCTCGATCCCGTTGTCGAACAAGCCATCAAGGGCAAGACGGCCGTGGAAGCGGAGAAGGCCATCCTCGCTCTCAAGATTTGCGATCCTGCGGTCGGCTCTGGCCACTTCCTGGTTGGTGCTGCGCACCGGCTAGCGAAGCATCTGGCCCTAGTGCGCGCCCAGGCGCAGGGTGAGAGCGAACCTTCGCCGCTTTACTACCAACGCGCCCTGCGCGATGTCATCGGGCACTGCCTCTATGGAGTCGACGTCAACCCCATGGCCGCCGAACTTTGCCGCGTCAGTCTGTGGCTTGAAGCCATCGAGCCAGGCAAGCCGCTCTCCTTCCTCGATCACCATATCCGTGTCGGCAACAGTCTGCTCGGCGCCACGCCGGCGCTACTCGCCGAGGGAATCCCCGACGAGGCATTCACGCCCATCGAAGGCGACGACAAAGAGATTTGCAGCCGATTCAAGAAGCTGAACAAGACAGAAAAGATCGGGTACAGGCGTCTCTTTGCGGCGACCACCGAACCCTGGGAACGACTCGGAGACCTGGCCGCCAGCATGACACATCTGGACGACGCGCCAGACGACTCTATTGAAGCCGTCCGCAACAAGGAGCGGATGTATGAAGCGATGGTCCGCTCCGGTAATTACATAGATGGCCAGTTCTGGGCCGACACGTGGTGCGCGGCATTCGTCTGGAGGAAAACACGGGAGTTCAACCACCCCATCACCGAAGAAGATTTCCGCCGCATCGAGCACAATCCGCATGCCTGCGACGCCTGGATGCGCAATGAAATCATCCACCTATCCCAGCAATACCAGTTCTTCCATTGGCATCTGGCTTTTCCTGACGTATTCCATATGCCAGCGCCTGACAAGGAAGCAGAGAACGAGCAAGCCGGTTGGAACGGTGGGTTTGACGTTGTGCTCGGCAATCCCCCTTGGGAGCGAGTAAAACTTCAGGAAAAGGAGTGGTTCGCTGGGTTCAGACCCGATATTGCGAATGCCTCAAATGCCGCCGTTCGTCGCAGGATGGTTCTCGCACTCGCCAAGGAAGACCCTCTTCTTTACAAGGCATTTCAAGAAGAACTTCGCCAGGTTGAGGGAGAAGCCCTGTTCATCCGCTTCAGCGACCGTTATCCTCTCTGTGGTCGTGGTGATGTAAACACCTACTCAGCATTCGCGGAGACGAATCGCAGTCTCATAAGTCTCACCGGGCGCGTCGGATGTATTGTACCCACGGGGATCGCGCTTGACCTGACTACGAAGGACTTCATTCAAGCCATTGTGGATGGAAAGGAATTAGTCAGCCTTCTCAGTTTCGAGAATGAGGAGTTCATTTTTCCAGCGGTTCACCACTTCACTAAGTTTTGCCTCTTGACGCTGGCTGGCACGGCCTGCACACAGTTGGCATCTGACTTCCTGTTTTTTGCACGTCAGGTTAGCGCCATACATGAAGAGAATCGCCACTTTTCTCTGACCGCTGCTGAGATTGCTCTGCTGAATCCAAACACGAAGAATTGCTGTACGTTTCGAAGTAAGACAGATTCAGAAATAACAAAGAAGATTTACCGTAACGCTCCTGTATTGATTCGGGAAGCCGTGAGTGACGGAAATCCATGGGACATCTCATTTCTCCGAATGTTTGATATGGCTAGCGATTCAGGCTCTTTTGTCGCAACAGAAGGTATCGCGTCAGTATTCGCAGGGCAATCTGGTGAGGGACTATCCACGCTTAGAGCGACCGAATACCTACCTTTCTACGAGGGGAAATTCATTTGGCAGTACAATCATCGATTCAGCGGTTATGAAGGCCGGGAAGAGGGACGAGGGCACCGTGTTTTACCGGAATCGAGATATGATTTCCTACAAGACCCCACCTCGATGGTCACTCCTTATTATTGGGTAAGATCCGAAGAGGTCAAGTCTCGGATTCCAGCCCACTGGCCTTTTGAGTGGATCATGGGTTGGCGCGATGTCACCACAGCAATCACTGAGCGTACAGTAGTCGCGACTTTCATGCCTGTTGTCGGTGTCGGACACACCTGCCCGCTCATATTTCCGAACGCGATCGGGGCAAGGTTGAATGCATGTCTGCTGGCGAATTTCAACTGTTTCCCTCTGGATTACGTCGCTCGCCAGAAGCTTGGCGGCGTGCATCTGACATATAGCATTCTCAACCAGCTTCCGGTTCTGCCACCTAAGTCATATGAGGTACCGACACCATGGGACAACTCAACTGATCGTGCTAGTTGGCTATTGCCGCGTGTCCTCGAACTAACCTATGTGGATTGGTCAATGGAGTCGTTCGCCAGGGACTGTGAATGCACTAGTCCACCCTTTCATTGGGATCCGTGCCGACGATTATTGCTCCAGTGCGAAATCGATGCGGCATTCTTCATATTCTACGATCTGAATCGTTCGGAAATGGAGCACATCCTTGATAGCTTCAATCTCGTCCGCGACAGGGATTCAATCGAGTACGGCGAGTATCGCACGAAGCGCGTCATTCTCGAAATCTACGACGCCATGGCCGAAGCCGCCCGCACCGGCATCCCCTACCAGACCCGCTTGTCTCCTCCGCCTGCCGATGCCGCGGTTGCTCATCCGTGGCCTGAGGAGATCATCCAGGTAGCGGCGGTCAGTAGGGATGCTTTCAGCGACATCAATACACTGCCAGATGACGCGTGGGCAACGCCGGTCGGTGTGACTCCAGAGAACGTCGCTCTTTTCTCATTGATCGATGTTCTGCGAACCATTGGTGAAGCGGTTGACCCTGAGAGAGTCCGCCTCGCAGCGATCCTTGTCCGCAAGCCGGTCCTTGCCGCGGCCTTCATGGACGACAACCAGGCGAAGCATTGGTTGCGCCTGATTGGCCAGGATGCGCGCCCAGTGAGAGGAAACGTGGTTCAGATTTCTCAGTTCCAAAGGAACGGCGTGGATTATCCTTGGGCAGCGGCAATCAGACAACTGAAAGGCTCTGGGGCGTTGGTCGCTGATGCAACTGGCAAGTGGTCCGCGGGAAGCAGAATGCCTGCATCCTCCGGCCAGGACTGGATCAACGGACGAGCTGCTATCGCGATTCAACTCCTGTCCGCGATCGACCCAGCACGAGTGGAGCAGAAACTGATTGCCTTTAATCGGAGCGTGGAGGATGGTACAGCAAGGCGAGCTGTTTCCTAAAGCGGAAGTTACGATCAGGCTTGACTGCTCGCGGGGAGAGCCACGTCTTTGGGTCCGCCGAATCGTTCTTTGGGAGAAGCCAGGCGAGATCATCCGCGATATTCCCCTCCGGCGAGGGCTGAACATCCTCTGGTCGCCCGATCCAGGCGCCGCTTTGGCCGATCTTGGTCGGGATGCTGGGAGCGGCCACGGAGCGGGCAAGACTTTGTTCTGTCGGCTGCTGCGGTATTGCCTGGGCGAAGACACTTTTTCGAACGACGAGCAGCGAAGAAGCATTGTCGAGCTGCTACCGGCTGGGCTCGTTGGCGCGGAAGTCGTCATGAGCGGAAAGCCCTGGGCCGTGATCCGGCCTATCGGCCAAACTCGGAAACATGTGGCAAGGGAAGGCGCGACCCTTGAAGAGCTTGCACCGATGAAGGAGCCAGGCGGCAGCATCGAGCCATTGCTTGATGCGTTGCGGTCTCAGCTTTTTCCAAAAGGAATCGACGGCTATCTGCCAAGTGAGAGCCAAAATGCTGCGTGGCTATTCGCATTGGCCTGGCTGTCGAGAGATCAAGAGTGCCGTTTCGATCACATCCTTGACTGGCGGCACAAACGCGCAGACAGCGGGTCTGTTGCGGTAGGTCCGACGAAGGAACAGCTTCTGGTTGTCGTCAGGGCATTCCTCGGAATTATCGAACAGGAGGAGATGCGTCTTAAAGGCGAACGCGTGAATCTGTCCGATACAAAGCGCTCTCTGGAACGAGACGTTGCCTATTATCAAAGGCAAAGCGATCAACTTCGAGCCGGTCTGGTTCAGGCTCTTGCCGTGGACGCGGAGACAGAAGTTGGTGGCGAGTTGGGCGTAGGACTTTTTCGCGAGAAGGCCGGGACTAGATTGAACGAAAGTGAACGGCAGGACAATCCTGAAGACATTACGTCGCTGGCTTCCCACCGGCAGGAGCGGGAAGGCATTCTCAAGGAAATGGCTGTCCTTGAGAATGAGATCAAGAAGTTTAGCTCGACCAAACTGATCCACGATGAACAATTGAAGTTAATTCGAGGCGAGCGATCGAACCTTGACGCTGCAGCGTTGAAAGACCTGCTTGGCCCTGTATGTCCGGTGTGCAGCGTACCGATTGATGAGGCTCTTGCCGAGGGGTGTAGCCTTTCTCACAACTCCTGGGACACAGCCAGTGTGAGCGACGAGAAGCAGCGGCTGGCCGCGCAAACCGCAGCCCACAATGAAGCCATTTCAAGAATTCGTTCCTTGACTGCAGAACATGCGGCTCAACTTGAGAGGCTCGGCCGTAAAGAAGCCGAACACGCCTCAGAGATCGATGAGTTGACGAAGAAGATCGACGACGCCAAGAATAAGCGGCGTCAGCAGTGGTTCAGAGCGAAGCAGCTTGTCGAGCAGGTGGCAGCGCTAGAGCGCGCATCAGCGAGCATTGCTACGGCGAAGAATTCTCTGGAGGAACTGGCAGGCCGCGACAATGAACTTGCCAATCTGGAGGCGAAGCTCAGAAATCGCCATAACGATACGCTATCGAGGATGGAGGAACTTTTCGCTTATGTGTGCAAGGGGCTCCTCGGTAGCCGGGTTACGGCCTCACTTGCTTTGTCTGGCCAGGGTCTTCAGGCAGACGTCGAAGTCGGCGGCATGGCGATGGAGTCCCTCAAAGCTATCGCATTCGACTTGGCTGCATTGCTGATGAGCATTGAGGGTCATTCAATGCTGCCCGCGTTTCTTGTACATGACAGCCCAAGGGAGGCCGACCTTGGAGAAGCGATCTACCATCGTCTATTTCGGCTTGTCCGCAGTTTGGAACGTCTGGGAGATGATCCACCTTTTCAGTACATCATCACAACAACCAGCCGGCCTCCAGATGATTACTGCAAACTGCCGTTCTTGGTCGCGGAACTTCAAGGATCAAACGCTGAGGAGCGGCTCCTGCGCCAAAACCTGGGCGGATCGGCGACCTGATGGAGGCCTGCCTTGATTTCCAATGCGACCAATTTGCCGGCCTCTTCCAAGATGAAATCCACTTCGTGTCCCGCGCGTTCGCGCCAGAAGTGCAGCTTGCGGCCCTTGATCGCAATATGAGATATCGGCCCTTCGGCGCGTGAATAAGACAGGGTGTCAGACGGCGAGTGCGGCCAGCATGGCTGCAAGCTCATGGAGTCCGATCGCCGTGATCTCTGCATCGATTGGATAGTGCCCGCTGCCTGCATTCACCAGGAAACGGCGATCCGGCTTCAAATCCTGACAGGCGATGTAAAACCCCTTCTCCGGCCGTCCGCCGAGGCTGCGCTTGATCTCGATGGCCCACAGGCCTTGGCCGGGAATCTCCAGTAGCAGATCGATTTCCGCGCCGGCCGCTGTGCGATAGAAGTTGGCCACAGTGCGCTCGGGCGCCGCTTGAATCAGGTTTTCGATCACAAAACCCTCCCATGAGGCGCCTGCTACTGGATGGCCTGCAAGATCGTTGTACGTCCTGATCCCCAGCAATGCGTGAACCAAGCCACTATCCCGCACATACACCTTGGGCGACTTTACCAGCCGCTTGCCTAAATTGCGATGAAAGGGCGGCAGCCTGCGAACCAGCAGCAGGTCGGCCAGCAGGTCGATGTAGCGCTGCGCTGTGGACGCGGAGATTTGGAGCGCCGCGGCCAAGCGCGAGGCATTCAGCAAAGTGCCTTGACCGTGCGCCAGCATCGTCCAAAGCCGCTCCAGCACACCGGCGGGAATGCGAGGTCCAAACTGAGGTACGTCTCGCTCCAGATAGGTACGGATAAAATCCGTGCGCCAACGCAGGCTTGTGCTGTCGTCCTCGGCCAAATAGCTGCCGGGAAAACCTCCTCGCAGCCAGAGCTGGAGCAATGTAGGCTCGTCTGCAGGCAGCTCCAGGGTAAAAAACGGACCCATGTCAATGTAGGTAATGCGCCCAGCCAGACTTTCTCCAGACTGCCGAAGTAGATCAATGGAGGCGGAACCGAGGATGAGAAAACGGCCCGTGGCATGGCCCGTGCGCCGGCCTTGATCAATAATGCCGCGAAGCGAGCTGAACAACTCCGGAACGCGGTGAATCTCGTCCAATACGACCAGGCTGTTCTCATATTGACGGAGAAAGAGGACTGGCTCGACGAGCTTCTCCCGGTCCTCTCGGGCTTCCAGATCCAAATAAAGTGCTCCGGGGTGCGAGTCGGCAATCTCTTGCGCCAGGGTAGTTTTCCCAACCTGCCGTGGCCCGATGATTGCCACAGCCGCTTGTCTTTTAAGGGCCTGCTCGATTGAATTAGCAACAAACCGATGGATCATCCTTGTATATTAAGCGCACAATGCATGATTTGCAAGGATAAATCAGTCGGAGCAAGTCGTTCTTCCTATCTAGTTCATGGAACCGAACCGGCAGTCTATCCGGCATTCTGTATGCAATCTCTCTCGCTCAAAATGTTTATTTCGATATACTTAAATCCAGTACATAAACCGGCAAGGAATTCTCCCATCCGCTGGACCCAGGGCGCCAGTGCGCCTGGGCTTCCCCATCGCAGTTGTGGAGCGCTGGTTCCCGGCACTCTATCCTGCAAGTTTCCGCTGAGAGTTGAGCGAAGTGAGAAGCGAAGACAAAGGTACAAACAAAGGTACAATTTCGCCACCCCCATGCTCTCTAAAGGACTTACGGGTTCTTGAAATGTCGAAAAATGATCTGTAAGTCTATGATTCTTATAGCCATTACACTCTGTCACGGCAGAGGTCGCGAGTTCGAGTCTCGTCGTCCCCGCCATACATTCCAAAGATCCATGGGATGTAGGGCAATTCAAGTGACAGTCAATCTCACACTAAATCTCATCACATTCTCAAACTCC
>Ga0326727_10009457_pt1 | contig 23979 bp, 19 predicted proteins | sample MB2enrmetagenome_FD_207643 | JGI IMG/M metagenome (GOLD analysis project Ga0326727, IMG submission 207643) | Lab enriched peat soil microbial communities from McLean, Ithaca, NY, United States - MB29MY | ecosystem: Environmental > Terrestrial > Soil > Wetlands > Peat | place: USA: New York... | reverse complement strand
TCGTAGGACAGGTTCAGCAGGACCTCGATCTCTTCCGCATGCCGGTGCAGCTTCGTATCGACACCGACGGCAAGACCGAGGAGAAAGTCATCGACGTCGTCGGCACCGACTCCAGTTACACCATTGAAACCTTCGGCAAGCCGCGCCGCATCACTCTCGATCCCAACAACTGGGTGCTGAAGAACTCCGGCGATCTCAAGCTGCGCACCGCCATCATGCGCGGCCAGCAGATGGTGCAGCAGGGCAATCTCGCCGAGTCGCTGAAGGAGTTCCAGAAGGCCATCGAGCAGAACAAGAACAGCTCGCTCGCGCACTACCGCATCGCCGAGGTCTTCTACCTGCAGCAGAACTACCAGGCCGCCGCCAACGCCTATCGCGACTCGCTCAACGGCGACGGCGAGCCTCGCTGGACCGAGGTCTGGAGCCATCTCCAGCTCGGCAAGATCTTCGACATCACCGGCCAGCGCGAGCGCGCCTTGGGCGAATACCGCCAGGCCCTGCAAACCAACGACAACACCCAGGGCGCGCTCGACGAAGCCCGCCGCTACATGGCCAAGCCCTACGAGCGCAGCGAAGGCCAGTAAGATCACAGCTGGCCCGCATCCGCCCGCAGTTGGCGAATGTGGGGATAGACAGGGTGTGGGAATCGCCGATGGAAACGGAGGTCTTCGTGAATCGTGCCGCCGCTATCGCCGTCCTTGCTCTTGCTGCCCTTCTTGAGGCTGGCGGCGACGCTCTGGTGCGCGTCGGCCTCCACTCCACGGCGATCTGGAACCGGATTGCCCTCTTTGCTCTCGCCGCCGTTGTCCTCTTCGCATATGGATGGACGGTCAACGCTCCACCCTGGGAGTTCGGCAAACTGCTGGGGCTCTATGTTGTCTTTTTTTTCATCTTCGCGCAGCTGATCTCGTGGCTCGTCTTCAAGCAGCCGCCCTCACCCTCGCTGCTCGCTGGCGGCGCGCTCATCCTCCTCGGAGGATTCGTCATCTCGCTATCCAACGCGTAGCCGGAAGGCGGTATCTCGCGCGGTCAGAGCTTCGCCGTTGCGCACCAGCCTGCTTTGCACTAAGCTGGCCTATCGCCGTACGCCAGCTGAACGCAGAGGTCTACTGATGCCTGCGCACGAAGAGCTGCTTAGCGAACTCGAGGAATTTGCCCGTACCGCGCCCACCGTTGAAGCCCTGATGCAGAAAATCTCCGAGCGCCTGCACGAGGCGCTGGCCAACTATAACTGGGTCGGCTTTTACCTGGTCGATCGCGCCGATCTCAACATGCTGGTGATCGGCCCCTACGTCGGCAGCTTCAGCCCCAACCTCCGCATCCCGCTCGACCGCGGCCTCTGCGGCGCCGCCGCCCGCCTGCGCCAGACCGTCGTCTCGCACGACGTCTCGACCGACCCGCGCTACCTCGCCGGCGCCACCACCATCGTCAAGAGCGAAGTCGTCGTCCCCATCCTCGTCCGCGGCGCGCTCGCCGGCGAGTTCGACGTCGAAAGCTACTTCACCGGCACCTTCGACATAGAAGAGCGCCTGTTCGCCGAATCCGTCGCCACCATCGTCGCCGACTACATGACCAGGCACTAGGAAGTCCCTGGGTGCACATAGAGCATCCCCCAGTGGTGTCCTCCTGAGCGAAGCGAAGGACCCCTATTCACCAGAAATTCGCAACCCGGCACTGCCTTCCTTTGGCAGATGTGCGAACAGTGCAGCACAGCTCGGTATCTTTACCTTCCAACCTCTGAAACCTGTGAACCTTTGAAACCTCCGCAACCTTGCAGTGCTACACTTCCCCCATGCTGGCTCCCTACGCCGTTCGTGTCGAATCCACTCTCGGACGCCGTTTTCCCGAGCCGCCGCATCCTTATCGCGACAACTTCGTGCGTGATCGCGATCGCATCATCCATGCTCGCGCATTCCGCCGTCTGGAAAACAAAACTCAAGTCTTCACCCAGCGCCTCAGCGATCACTTTCGCACCCGCCTTACTCATACCATCGAGGTCGCGCAGATCTCGCGCACCATCGCCAGCGCACTTCATCTGAACGAATCGCTGGTCGAGACTCTCGCCCTCGCCCACGACATCGGCCATCCGCCCTTCGGACATTCCGGCGAGCGCGCTCTCGACCGCATCATGCGCGAGCACGGCTCCCACTTCGATCACAACCTTCACGCCCTGCGCATCGTCGAGCACTTCGAGCAGCGCTACGCCTCGCATCCCGGACTCAACCTCACCTTCGAGGTCCGCGAGGGCATCATCAAGCACTCGCACGACTACTCCTCCGCCGAGCATCCCGAGCTCGCGGAATACCTTCTCGACCAGCGCCCGCCGCTCGAAGCCCAACTCATCGACCTCACCGACGAGATCGCCTACAACACCAGCGATCTCGACGATGGCTACGAGGCCGGCCTGCTTCCGCTCGACTCGATCCGCCGCGAGGTCGCAATCTTCGACCGATCATTCCGCCAGGTCGAGCGCAAGTACACCGCCGGCGAGAAGCTTCTCTTCAACGAAGCACTCAAAAGCACGCTCAACGCCCTCGTCACTGATCTCATCGAGAACACCCGCCGCCGCATCGAAGCCGCCGCCGTCGGCACCCTCGAAAACGTCCGCCACCACCCTGAGCGCCTCGCCGCCTTCAGCCCCGCCATAGACGCCGAGCGCGCCCAGGCCAAGCAGTTTCTCTTCCGCAATCTTTACGACAGTGAACTGCTCCGCCCGCAGAAAGCCGACGGAGAGAAGATCGTTGGCGACCTCTTCAGCTACTGGATGGAAGTCCCCTCCGCGCTGCCCGCCAGCTACCAGCGCCAGATTGTGTCCGAGCCGCCGCATCGCGTCATCTGCGACTACATCGCCGGCATGACCGACAACTACATCTTCGATCTCCATCGCAAGCTCCTCGAACGCACCCTCAACGAATAGCGGGTGCCCCAGGTGCCTGCGGGTGCCCCATCTTCGCTTGCCTCTGTTGGCAAGCTAAGGTGGGTCGGAACAAAGACCGCGTGAAGCGCGCGCCAAGCTCCTCGCCTTTGATCTCCGCCCTTGTCTTTTGAATTTGGGGTCATTCCGAGCAAACCGAGGAATCCCCGCAAGGCTACGAACCTCAGACGCGGCCGCAATGGTCTTCGGGCCAGCCAGCGACGCTGTCAACCCCTCTTTTCTCCGATTCCACCCCCAACTCCCTCATTCCACACGAGATCGACTTTCTCCCCTGCTGAGGGTTTCCCCCTCCGTTTCTGCTATTCTGGTTATATAGGCCGCTGAATGCGCCCCTAACTCCTTTGTTCTTTAGTTCTTCGCGGGAAATATAGGGGGAGGGGGTGTTCTTCACCCGCACACCCTCAGATCACCACGAACCAGGTAAAAACTACTCGATTCCGCATCTGCGCAAATTCTTCCGTTTCCGTCTTTATCATTTCAAACCAACAGCTTACAGATTCTCCGGCTTTGGCATCTGAACTGTACTAGCCATTTCGTCATGAACTCGCACTCAAAGGCGGAAATCCCGCTGGAGGATCTGATGAAGAAGACTTTCCTGTACGCTCTACCGCTGGCTGCCATGCTTGCGCTGCCGCTTGCCGCCCAGAACGCCGCGCCCCAGAGCAGCGCCGCTCCCGATCAAGCCACTGCTGCGCAGGCGCAGCCTGCGGCCGACGCCAACTCTCCCATGAACAATCCTGACAAGCAGCTGGAACCTTTGCAGCCGCCCGCCCGAGAGGGCTTCTGGGGACACCTGAATCCCTTCGCCCGCAAGAAGTATGTGCAGCGCCAGCTCCAGCCGATCCGCGACCGCGAGAATGAGCTTGACGAACTCACCGCCGCCAACGCCCGCAATCTGAAGGATGTCGATGCCCGCGCCACCGCCGGAATCCAGCGCGCCGACCAGCACGCCACGATCGCCGATCAGCACGCCGTCGAGGCTGGCAATCGCGCTCAGATGGCCAACCAGACCGCGCAGCAGGCCAGCACCCAGCTCGCCTCGGTCTCGCACGTGGTCGAGAACCTCGACCAGTACCAGAGCACCAGTCAGGTTGAGATTCGCTTCCGTCCCGGTGCGACCACCCTCAGCCAGAACGCCAAGGAAGCCCTCGACCAGCTGGCCGAGAGCATGAAGAAAGAGAAGGGCTACGTGGTTGAGGTGCAGGGCTTCGCCCCCGGTCGTGGCGCCGCCTCCATCCAGCAGTCGCAGCACCTGGCCGACGCCGTGGTGCGCTACCTGGTCATCAACCACGAGATCCCGGTCTACCGCATCTATGAGCTCGGCCTGGGCAACGCCCAGGTGCAATCAGCCTCGGAGAACGGTGAGAAGCCCTTGCACGGCAGCCGCGTCGAAGTCACCCTGCTGAAGAACGGTGTGGGTTCGCTGGCGCAGCAGGCCGGCCAGCAAGCTCCCGCCATGTCTCAGCCGCAGTATTAGTGGTTCCTGTGCTGGAAGGGCGCGGGCCTCGGCTCGCGCCCTTCGTTTACCCCATGGAACCGCCAGCTCCGCAACCGCGTATCTCCTGGTGCAGCCCTCACTCTCGCGGCGGAGTATGCCCATGCCTCAGCAGCACCGTGTCTGTCCCTGGTGGATCGGCTTTCTGCTCGCCAGCCCCGTCCGTCGGCTCTTTCAGAACCCCGACCGCCTGCTCTCTCCCTACGTTCGTCCGGGGATGACCGTGCTGGAGCCCGGCCCCGGCATGGGATTCTTCACCCTCCCGCTGGCGCGCATGGTCGGCGACGGAGGATCGATTCACGTCATCGATGTACAGCAGCAGATGCTGGACGGGCTGATGCGCCGAGCCCGCAAGGCCGGACTCAACGGTCGCATCCATCCGCGGCTGGTCAAGCCGGAGTCGTTGGGGATTGCCGATCTGGCGGGTTCTGCCGACTTGGTCTGTGCCTTCGCCGTCGTCCATGAGATGCCCAGCGCCGAAGGCTTCTTCGCCGAGGCCGCCTCCGCGCTGAAGCCGGGCGGGGTACTGCTCCTCGCCGAGCCCTCAGGCCATGTCTCCGCTCCCGACTTCGCTGCTGAGCTGGAGGCAGCCGGGCGGCACGGCTTCCGGGTAACTGAGCATCCCGAGGTGCGCCGCAGCCATGTCGCCGTGCTGCGAAAAAGCTGACGCCTCGCGCTGATTTCGCCGGTAATCCGCCCGGATTTGGTGCTATCTTTGCCGCAGAATGCTGTTTCCGGAGCCATCCGAGTTCTTTTTTACCGCTGGCTACGAGTCGCCGGTTGGCCATCTCGACTTGGCGATGAGCGAGCGCGGGCTAATCTCGCTCGCCTTCCAGGGTCAGTGGTCGCCTCCGTATGGCAGCCGTAACGCACGCTGGATCGAAGAGCCCGAGCGCCTGCGCGAGGTGATACAGCAGCTCGACGAGTATTTTGCCGGCAAGCGCCGCCAATTCGAGCTCTTCCTCGACCTGCGCGGCCCGGCCTTCCACCTGCGCTGTTGGCAGGCGCTGCAACGCATTCCTTACGGCCAGACCTGGAGCTACGCGCGTTTGGCCGCCGAGGTGGGCTCACCGCAGGCGTCGCGGGCCGTGGGACAGGCCAATCACCACAACCCTATTGCCATCATCGTCCCCTGCCACCGGGTCATCGCCTCCGACGGCACCCTCGCCGGCTTCGGCGGCGGACTGGCCGCCAAGGAGTACCTGCTCCGGCTGGAGGGCGCAAGCTTCCGCGCCTCGCTTCCGCAACAGGGTAAGCTCTTCGACACTCGAGCGGTTTAGCACGATATCGAGTGCCTTCGGAATCATCTGCCTCGGGTACGCGGCGAGCCGCTCCGGCCGCGGGCGCTGGTTACTTGCGAGCCGTCAGGCCGGGGCCAACTTCCACGTGGTCAATCACCTTGCGATTCCAGGCGTAGCTCTGCGCCAATCTCTGGGCTTCGAGGTGCTCCTGTCCGCCAGCTGCATGCCCCTCCAGGGTGATTGCGCTATCATCGACCCGCACCTGGATCGGCGAGCTGGACAGGTTGGGATCGCGCGCCAGCGCATTGGCGATCTTTGCCTGGAGGGTGAGGGAGTCATCGCCGGCGGTCGCCGCCCATTGCGGGCGATCGGGGAGCTTACGAGGCTCGGGAGGGGGGGCGAGCGACTCTTCTACAGGCTGCGGAGGATCGACCGCGGGCTGAGCCGCAGCCGGCTTCGTCTCTGCCGGTTTTGCCATGGCCGTGCGCTTCACTGTGCTTCGGGCCGGGGCTGCATCCGGTTTTGATGAAGCGCGAGCAACGCTCGGCCTGGTGTTTGCTTCCGGCCCAAGTACAGCAGCGTGGTTCGCGGTGGTGGCGTGGCCGTTGGTCGGTTCGATGACGATCTCCTGCGAGATCGCCTTGGCGACGAACAGCGCCGCGGCAAGCACAAGCAGGAGGAAGGCCTTCCGCATCTCTCCGCTGTGCGACGGTAGGAACATGGCATCGTGTGAGATGCCGGACAGGAGTACGAGGCTGCCTCGCTTGCAGCTTGAAGCCTACGGTCAAGCCGCCGTAAACTCCATCCATGCATTCGCACGGCGGGCACGCTCACAATCATGTACATCCCCCGCTCACCGCCCGGATGCTGCGCGCTGCCTTGGCGTTTACCCTGGCTTACATTGTCCTGCTGGCCGTAACCGGAACGCGCGCGCATAGCCTGGCGCTGCTCTCCGAGGCTGGGCACAACGCCACGGACTTCTTTGCCCTGCTGCTCTCCTGGGTTGCCGTCTATCTCAGCGAGCGTCCAGCTACCAGCGTCAAGACCTACGGCTGGCGGCGCGCCGGAGTTCTGGCCGCGTTCATCAACGCGATTACCCTGGTGGTGATCGCTGTCCTGATCTGCTATTCCGCGGTGCTGCGCTTCTATCATCCCGAGCCGGTGCATGCGGGCACGATGATGTGGGTGGCCGCGATGGGCGTGCTCCTCAACGGCGCCATCACCTTGATGCTGCTGCGCGGACGTCGCGACTTGAACGTGCATTCGGTGATTGTGCACGAGGTGGGAGACACGCTGGCGACGGCCGCCGTCATCATCGGTGGATGGATGATCTCTGTCACCGGCCATAGCTGGATCGATCCCGTCCTCTCGATCGGTGTCTCGGTGATGATCTTGTGGTCTTCAGCGGGAATTATCCGCGAGAGCCTGAACATTCTGCTGGAGGGTGCGCCGAGCTCGGTGGAGTTGGAAGCGATTGAGCATGAGCTTCTCGCCGTTCCCGGCGTTCTCGACGTTCACGATCTTCACATCTGGAGCATCGGAAGCGATACGCACGCGCTTTCTTCGCACATCACCATCGCCGACATTCCGCCCTCAGAGAGCAATATCATCCTCGACGGGCTGCGGAGGATGCTCGCTGACCGTCATCACATTCATCACACTACGATTCAGTTCGAAAGCGCAGACTGCGATCTGGCTCATGGCTGCATTCTGCCATTGCAGCACGAACACAGCCACGATCCATCTCAGCCCGGACATGTATCCGAGCCGGGAAAGGCGCCTTGAGGAGGAAACTTCATGCGTATTCCGGTGCTCGCTGTTGCCGCCGCGGTTGTACTCATCGCAGGCTCGCTCGGATGCAAGGATTCACTGCCTCCGAGTCCATCTTCTTTGATCAACGGAACACGCGAGCGGCTGGTGCCGTTCCGCTTCACGCTCGCAACTGAACCGTCGAATCCGCACCCCGAGGGGCCGACCCGGCTGCTGGTCCACGTCATCGACGGCTCGGGAAATCCGGTCACCGGAGCTACCGTTATAGCAACCGTCACCACCGGGAGTAACTCCAGCACTCTTCGCCAGGTAACGCTGGACGACATGGGCAAGGGCGACTACCAGGGCGACGTTAACCTGGAGACTCCCGGCATCTGGGATATCGACCTGCAGGCCACCAGGGAGGGCAAGGTGCGGCAGCAGCGATTCAGCATCATGGTGGGCGGCTAAGCGAAATAGACCACTGAGAGCGATAGTTGTTCGGTTGATCTGAACTCTTCGTTGCGCGGAGGAATATGCGGGCTCGCGTTGTCCCCTTGGTTGTGATTGCGGTACTGGCTGTAACGGTTTGCGCTCACTGGGCTGGGAACAACTCCGATGCAGCGAGGTTACTGCTGCGCTTTCGTCACCAGCCCTTCCGCCTTACGATGGAAAGCATTCCCAAGACTGCCTGCGCGGGCCGCGATGTCACCATCCGTATTCACGCGGTCGATCCCGAAGAGCGGCCGGCAGAGGACCTGGTCGTCGAAGCTTATCTCCATCAGCCCGGGGCAGATAGAGATAAGCCCTCTGCTCTGCTGGTTGCGAAAGGCGGCGGAAACTACGAAGGCAAAGTACACTTTGACAGCGGCGGCACATGGCAAATGGACGTGGTCGCATCGAAGAAACTCGAGCACAGCCGCCAGAGGTTTGAATTCGATGTAGGTCCCGCGCCCGCGGTAGAGAGCCACACCGACCATCGCGAGAGCTGGCAGGCTCCCGGAGATGACGATGGCGAGTGAGTAACCGGCGTTTTGCCTTCAGCGTTCGCAAGCGGGAAAAGGCGCGGAACGGAATCCCGCGCCTTGCGTTTTCTGCGCTACTTCAGCAGCTGGCGGATCACATACTGCAAAATGCCGCCGTGTTGATAGTAGAGAACCTCCTGCGGAGTATCGATTCGCAGCGTTGCCGTGAAGCTTTTCGTCCTGCCGTCTGCGGTGGCGCGCACCTCCACCGTTTTGCCGGGAGCGAAGTCCTTCAGCACCGTATCCAGCCCGGCGATCTCGTAGCTCTCTTCGCCGCTCAGCCCCAGCGACTCCGGCGTCTGCTCCGGCAGGAACTGCAACGGCAAAATGCCCATGCCGACCAGATTCGAGCGGTGAATGCGCTCGAAGCTTTCGGCGATCACCGCACGCACGCCCAGCAGCAGCGGCCCTTTCGCCGCCCAGTCGCGCGAGCTGCCCGAGCCGTATTCCTTCCCGGCGATGACGATCACCGGCACGCTTTGCTTGCGGTATTCCATCGCGGCGTCGTAGATCGTCATCTCGCGTCCGCTGGGAATGTGCCGGGTGAATCCACCCTCGATGTGCGGCACCAGCTTGTTGCGGATGCGCGTGTTGGCGAAGGTTCCGCGCATCATCACCTCGTGATTGCCGCGCCGCGAGCCGTAGGAGTTGAAATCCGCCGGCTGCACGCCGTGAGCGATCAGGTACTTGCCCGCCGGCGAATCTTTCCTGATGTTGCCCGCCGGCGAAATGTGATCGGTGGTAACGGAGTGTCCGAGCACGGCGAGCACGCGCGCACCCTTGATGGCCGCAACCGGCGCGGGAGCGGGCGTCATCCCTTCGAAGTACGGAGGATTCTGGATGTAGGTGGAAGCCGCATCCCAGGCGTAAGTCTCGCCCGCTGGAACTTTCAGCCCCTGCCAGCGCGCATCGCCCGCAAGTACGGTCGAGTAACTGTGGCGGAACATCTCCGAGTTGATGACCTTGTTCACCACCTGGTCCACTTCCTGCTGCGTCGGCCAGATGTCTTTCAGATAGACCGGGCCGTTGTTGCCGCGTCCGATCGGCTCCTTGTGCATGTCGATCATTTCGCCGGCGAGCGCAAAGGCCACCACCAGCGGCGGAGACATCAGGTAGTTTGCGCGCACCTCGGAGTTGATGCGTCCCTCGAAGTTGCGATTGCCGGAGAGCACGCTGGCCACCACCAGATCATTGGCCACGACCGCATCGCTCACCGGCTGCGGCAGCGGGCCGGAGTTTCCGATGCAGGTGGTGCATCCGTAGCCGACAAGATTGAAGCCAAGCTGATCGAGATACTTCTGCAATCCCGCGGCCTCGAGATATTCAGTGACCACTTTCGATCCCGGAGCCAGCGAGCTCTTCACCCACGCCGGCCGCTGCAATCCCTTCTCGACCGCCTTCTTCGCCAGCAGTCCCGCGGCTACTAGCACATATGGATTCGAGGTGTTGGTGCAGCTGGTGATCGCGGCGATGACCACGCTGCCATGACGCAGCGCCGTGGCGGGATCTTTTGAGCTGCGGTCGGCGCGACCTTCCGGCTTGGCTGTGACCTTGGCGTCGGGCTTGAGCAGCGAGGGCAGCGCCGTGGCGAACGATGCCGCCGCGTTGCCCAGCGCCACGCGATCCTGAGGACGCTTGGGCCCGGCGATGGAAGGCTCGATTGCACCGAGATCGAGGTGCAGCACGTCGCTGTACTCGGCCTCGGGCGAATTCGCCGAGTGGAAGAGTCCCTGCTCTTTGTAGTAGGCCTCCACCAGCGCGATCTGTTCGTCGCTGCGTCCGGTGAGCCGGAGGTAGCGCAGGGTCTCGTCATCGACCGGGAAGATGCCGCAGGTGGCGCCGTATTCGGGAGCCATGTTGGCGATGGTGGTGCGATCGGCCGCGGTGAGCGTGCCCAGGCTCGGTCCAAAGTATTCGACGAACTTGCCGACGACGCCTTTCTTGCGCAGCGCCTCGGTGACGGTGAGAACCAGATCGGTCGCCGTCGATCCTTCGCGCAGCTTGCCGGTAAAGCGCACGCCGACCACTTGCGGAATCAGCATCGACGCGGCCTGGCCGAGCATCGCCGCCTCGGCCTCGATGCCGCCCACGCCCCAGCCCAGCACGCCCAATCCGTTGACCATGGTCGTGTGTGAGTCGGTGCCGACCAGAGTGTCGGGATACGCCATGGCCTTGCTGTTCTCTTCGAGGACGAACACCCCGCGCGCGAGGTACTCGATGTTGATCTGGTGCACGATGCCGGTATCGGGCGGAACGATGGCGAAGTTCTTGAACGCGCCCTGCCCCCAGCGCAGGAAGGCATAGCGCTCCTGGTTGCGCTGGAACTCCAGCGCCGCGTTCAGATCGAAGGCCTGCGGCGTGCCGAATTCATCCACCTGCACCGAGTGGTCGATAACCAGTTCGGCAGGTTGCAGCGGATTGATTCTTGCCGGGCTGCCGCCCAGCCGCGCCATGGCATCGCGCATCGCCGCCAGATCGACCACCGCCGGAACGCCGGTGAAATCCTGCATCAGCACCCGGCCGGGCATGAAGGAGATCTCATCAGCGCTTGCCGTCTTCGCCGTCCACGAGGCCAGCGCGCGGATCATCTCCGCCGTCACCGTCGAGCCATCTTCGCGGCGCAGCAGATTTTCCAGCAGAATGCGCAGCGAAAACGGCAGCCGCGCGGTGTTGAAGCCATGCCGATCCAGTGAGGAGATACGGAAGAAATCGAACTGCCTGCTGCCGACGCGAAGCGTAGAACGGCTGCCGAAGGTATCCATAGATCGCCTTGTGTGTGGATTTTCGGGCCACGCGGACACCCCTCCGCGCACCCTCGCCGCCGCCTCCCGCAGACACCCCATCGCGAGAGAATACGGCGGAATATAACAGTGTAAAACGAAGCGGGAAAAGGGGGAAATGGGGGCGTCCTCCGCTGATCTGCGATCTCAGGAATCGCCCTCCTCTACCGTGGCGCTCTTCTTCGTCTTTGCAGACGCCTTGGCCGCAGGAGTAGCGGCATCAGCGCGGGCGGCGGTGGAATCCCGCACCACGAGCTCCGGCGCAACCAGGATATCTTCCGGGGTGTTGTCCGATTCGCCGATGCGGCGCAGGAGCGTCTTGGCGGCAAGATCGCCCATGTACTGCAGCGGCTGTCGGACGGTGGTCAGCGCGGGATTCATGAAGGCAGCCGCCTGAATGTCGTCGAAGCCGACGATGGAGACATCCTCAGGAACGCGCAGTCCAACGTCGCGGAAGGCGCTCATGGCGCCGATGGCCGAGATGTCGTTGAAGGCGAAGAGCGCGGTGAAGTCCACCTTGCGCGCCATCAGCTTCTGCGCGTACATGTAGCCTTCCTCGGGCACGGGAGGTTGCGGCGGGAAGCTGCGGCGCTTGAGCTGCAAAGTCAGCTCGGGATCGATCTCAATGCCGAGCGTGGCGGCGGCATCGTGAATGCCCTGCCAGCGGTCTTCGGTATCGGCGCTGCCGGGATGGCCTTTGAAAAAGGCGATTCGCCGATGCCCAAGGCTCGCCAGATGCTCCAGCGCAAGCCGGCCGGCCTTGCGGTTATCGAAGATGATGTTGGTTACGCCGCCCAGCTTCTTGTGTCCGCCGATGTTCACCACCGGCACCGGGAGGCTGTGTTCGAGCGGCATATTCGCCAGGATCAGTCCTTCGACGCCGCGCTGCAACAGCAGCCGCGGCATCTCCTCAATCAGTTCGGTCGACCAGTTGTGGCTGACCACAAAGTGGAAATACTTCTCGCGGGTCATGCGCCGCTCGATCGCCGCCAGAATCGAGGCGCCGTAGCCTTCACTGATCTCGGGAACCACCACCGCAATCGTGTAGCTGCGTTTACTGGTCAGATAGCGGGCAAAGTAGTTGGGGCGGTAGTTAAACGCTTTAGCTGCTTCCAAAACCCGCTCGCGAGTGTGCTGGGGAATGGAGCTGGCGTGGGTGGAGCTGTTCAGCACCAGCGAAACTGTGGTCGGCGAGAGACCAAGATGCTCTGCGAGAAACTTCAGGCTGACCGGCTTTTTGGTCGATTCCATTTGGCTCAGAGTAGGCCAGGGACCGGAAGGCTCCGCGTACGATGTGATCCATTACAACCAGACGCACAGCTGGATTCCGGTTGGGCCCACTCATCTTAGCGCGTTTGAGCGCGGAAACACAGGATAATTCCGTGAATGCAAATCGCGCCTCTCCCGGCTGACAGAAGGCCGGCGCCGGCTGCAGCCGTTCAGCAAAGCCCCAGGCGCGGAGCAGCGACACCCCGACAGCGTTGTCGGCAAAGGACGCGGAGCTTTTGATAACAAAAGGGTTGGACGCGTTCTGGCAGGCTCACAACGATCTCTGCGGCGCTCGACGGAGATCCGCCGCTTCTACCTGGATGGCTGGAGAGGCGTCTGTCCGCCGGCAGACCGGGCACTCTTTCCCGGCGGCGTCCGGTTCAGATTTTTTGCTTGCGGCGATTCTTTGCGTAGCGCAATTCGTCACTGCGTGGCATAATCCATGTCCAGTTATCCCTGTAGTACATCGGTTTACTACTATTGTCGCGGAGCAAGCTCGTGAGATACGGCCATTTCGACGATGTTCAGCGTGAGTACGTAATCACCCGCCCTGATACCCCGCTGCCGTGGATCAACTACCTCGGCTGCGAATCTTACCTCGGGATCATCTCCAACACCGCCGGCGGCTACTCGTTCTATCGCGATGCCCGGCTTCGCCGCATTACCCGGTACCGCTATAACAATGTTCCCGTGGATCTCGGCGGGCGCTACGTCTATCTCCGCGACGACGAGTCGCGGGAGTTCTGGTCTCCGAGCTGGCAGCCGACACAGAACGAAGTGGAAGACTACAGCTGCCGCCATGGCCTGGGCTATTCGATCATCGGATCGCGCTATGCGGGAATCGAGGCCCACACGCGCTATTTCGTCCCGCTCGGCGAGAACCTGGAGATCTGGCAGCTGACGGTAAGCAATCGCCGGCGGTCGCGGGCGAATCTGTCGGTCTTTTCCGCCATTGAATTCTGCCTGTGGGACGCGCAGGACGACGCCACCAATTATCAGCGCAACTTCAGCATCGGCGAGGTGGAGGTCGAAGGCGGCGTTATTTATCACAAGAGCGAGTATCGCGAGCGGCGAAATCACTTCGCGTATTTTGCCTGCTCGGCGGAGATCGCGGGCTTCGAGACACAGCGCGAGAACTTCATGGGGCCGTATCGCGGCTGGGAGCGCCCGCAGGCGGTCGAGCGCGGCTGCTGCTCCAACTCGATTGCGCACGGCTGGGCGCCCTTCGGCTCGCATCGGGTGAAGTTGACGCTGGAGCCGGAAGAGTCCCGGCAGATTGTCTTCGTTCTCGGCTATCACGAGAATCCGCGCGACCGGAAGTTCGACCCTGCGGGCTCGCTGACGATTGACAAGAGCACGGTGAAGCCGGTGATCGCTCGCTACCTGCAGACCAGCAATGCGAACGCGGCCTTCGACGCACTTCGCAGTTACTGGAGCAATTTACTTGCGCTCTGCAGGGTGGAAACACCCGACGTGCATACCAATCGCATGGTGAACATCTGGAATCCGTATCAGTGCATGGCGACCTTCAATCTGTCGCGCTCCGCCTCGTTGTTCGAGTCGGGAATCGGACGCGGACTGGGATTCCGCGACTCAAACCAGGACCTGCTGGGCTTTGTTCACATGATTCCGCAGCGGGCGCGGCAGAGGATTCTGGATCTGGCCGCCACGCAGCTGAGCAGCGGTGGCGCCTACCACCAGTTCCAGCCGCTGACCAAACGCGGCAATAACGAGATTGGGGGCGGCTTTAACGACGATCCGCACTGGCTGATTATCGGCGTTGCCGCTTATCTGAAGGAGACCGGCGACTGGAGCATCCTCGACGAACCGGTTCCCTTCGACAATCAGCCCGGATCGGAGGAGCCGCTTTACGAGCACCTGCAGCGCAGCTTTGCCTATACGCTGGAGCGGTTGGGACCGCACGGGCTTCCCCTGATCGGCCGTGCCGACTGGAATGACTGCCTGAACCTGAACTGCTTCTCCGACGAGCCGGGACAATCTTTCCAGACGACGACCAACCAGGAGGGCAACGTTGCCGAATCGGTGTTCATCGCCGGGCTGCTCGTGGTGGCGGGGCGGGAGATGGCCGAGATTGCCTGCCGGAGAGGATTACAGAACGAAGCCGATTTCTACGCCGGGCAGGTGTTGAGGATGGAGCAGCGAATCTGCGAGCACGGCTGGGACGGCGAGTGGTTCCGGCGCGCCTATGATCATTTCGGAAATCCGGTGGGCTCGAAGGAGTGCGCGGAGGGCCAGATATTCATTGAGCCGCAGGGAATGTGCGTGCTTGCCGGCGTGGGGCTTGGAGATGGCAAGGCCAGCCAGGCGCTGGAGTCAGTGCATGAACGGCTGGCCTGCGAGCATGGAATCCGGCTGCAACAGCCCGCGTATTCGCAATACTACTTGCATCTCGGCGAGATCTCTTCGTATCCGCCGGGATACAAAGAGAATAGCGCGATCTTCTGCCACACCAATCCGTGGGTGATGATTGCCGAGAGCCGCTTGGGGCACGGCGACCGCGCGCTTGACTACTATCTCCGCATTAATCCCTCTGCGCGCGAAGAGCTCAGCGATCTGCATCGCTGTGAGCCGTATGTATATGCACAGATGATCGCGGGGCCCGATGCCGTGGATTGCGGAACCGCCAAGAACTCATGGTTGACAGGCACAGCGGCGTGGAATTACTTTGCCATCACCCAATGGATTCTGGGGATTCGTACCTCCTACGATGGGCTGCAGATCGCTCCGGTGATTCCCAGCTCGTGGAGGGGGTTCAAGGCTACGCGGCGTTTCCGAGGAGTGACCTATCACATCGATGTGCGCCGTGAGGGTCGAGGGAACTGCGTGGAGTTGAGAGCCGATGGCTGTGCTGTTCGCGGAGCGGTCGTTCTACCGCCTCCAGCCGGCCAGAGCGAGGTCAGGGTAGAAGTTACTATCCGCTGATCCGGGATCCGAAAGGAGCCCTCCATGCGGCGAGATCACGCACTTTTATCGGGCACAAGAATCCTGGAAGCGGGAGAAAGCAGCTATCGCGCCCTCGCCGGCGAAGTTGAGACGGTGCTTCGCGAAGACGTGCTGGAGGTGTGGTTTCCACGCTGCGTAAACAGCAAGACCGGCGGATTTTTCTCCTCATACTTGCGCGACTGGCAGCGTGGGACCAGCGAAGGATACTTCTCAGTCTTCCAGGCCAGAATGCTTTGGGTGGCCGCACAGGTGTCCAGATGCAGGCTGGAGCGCGCCGAGGATTTTCTCGAAGCGCTCCAGCACGGCGTGAAATTCCTAAACGACTTGCTTTGGGACTCCGAGTGCGGCGGCTTCTTCTGGGGGCTCAACGACGGACGCAAAGTATCTTCGCTGTACACCGACGGCAAGCACCTCTACGGACAGAGCTTTTGCATTTATGCGCTGGCCGCCGCATATCAAACCACGCATGACGCCACCGTTCTGGACCTGGCTCTGCGGGCGTTTCATTGGATCGATGCCCATGCGCATGACAAGCAGAGCGGCGGGTACTTCGAGTGGCTGACCCGCGATGGACAGGTGGTTAAGACGAAAAGCGCCGCCGCCAGCGCCGGCGAAGTCCCCGTCGCCCGCTTTCCCATTGGCTACAAATCGATGAACACACACATCCATCTGCTGGAGGCGTTCACTGCCCTGTATCGCATATGGCCGGACAAGGAGCTGCGAACGCGCGTGGAAGAGTTGCTGGTCCTCGTCCGCGATCGCATCTGCGTGGAACCCGGCGTAATGAGCCTGTATTTCACCGAGAACTGGCGGCCCATTCCCGGCAACGATTCTTATGGACACGACATTGAAACCGCTTACCTGCTGATCGAGGCCGAGGAAGTGCTGGGACTCGAACGGATGCCGGAGACGGAACGAATGTGCAAGCTGCTGGTTGATCACGCCCTGGCCTACGGATGGGATCGCGAGCTCGGCGGCTTTTACCAGTCTGGCCCGGCCATCGGCGAAGCCACCGACCGGCGCAAGGAATGGTGGGTGCAGATGGAGGGGCTGAACGCTTTGCTGCTGATGCACGAGCGACACGGCCGGCAGGACAAGTCATATTTCAGTGACTTTGTGCGGCAGTGGGAGTTCGTTCGTATTTATCTGCGGGACGCTGAAAATCACGGCTTCTACGAGATGGTGGGCGCCGACGGACGTCCTCTGCTGACCGCCAAGGGACGCATCTGGAAGTGCGCCTATCACGATACGCGCGCACTGCTGAACGTCAGTGCGCGGCTGCACGAGCTGGCAAGAACGGGAGCGTGATCCAGCTCAGGTGAAACGATGCGTTCCGGCTATGCGACCGTTGCCGGAACCTTCTCGCTCTGCTTGCTGCTGCGCAACACCTGCTCCTCGTTCAGGTGGTCGTACCAGGTGAACTTCAGGATCAGCGAGGTGATGGCCAGCACCGCCAGCGAGGTCCAGACTCCTGAGCCCTTCTTGATCACCGCATAGACCGGGAGCGCCACCAGCGAAATCTGCCAGGCGATTCCGATGACGATGTTAAAAGCATCCCGCAGGAAATCCTGGTTCGGCTGGAAGTCGGGATCAATCTTCCTGACCTTCGCCAGCACCGGTCCCCAGAAGCCCCACGGACGCACGCGCGTGTAGAAGTCGATCAGCACCGTGTCGTCCTCGGGCTTGGTCAGCAGCGTTCCCAGGAGACATCCGGTGAGCGAGATCACGAGCAGCAGGGGGAACGTGTAAAGCGGCAGCACGCCGGCATCGGGTGCAAAGCCGTGGGCGACAACCAAGGCCCGGATGGCCTCGATCCTCAGCACCAGCGGAGTGAGCAGCGCACCGCCGACGCCGGAGAGCATCCCCCAGAAGTAGCCGTGCCCGTTGAACCGCCACCAGTACCACTTGAGGACGTTCGAGGCCGTGTATCCGCCCCAGAGCGCGGAGACGATCCAAAGCACTACGTCGTTGATCGACTGCACGAACCATCCGAAGCATACTCCCAGCAGCACCACGGTGAACGAGCTGATGTAGCTGAGACGGACGTAAGTCTTCGCTCCCGCATTGGGATTGATGAAGCGCTTGTAGATATCGTTGACGATGTACGGCGGGGCGGCGTTGACGGTTGCGGCGAAGTTCGACATGAAGGCCGCGAGCAATCCGGCGACGAGCAGCCCGCGTAGTCCGGCGACAACGTAAGTACCGAGCACGTTGGGCAGCACCAGCTCAAGATCGCTCAGATTCAGCTTGCCGGCGTAGAGGACCAGCGCCAGCACCGTCAGGCCGGTGATGAGGAAATAGCGAGGCACTGAGAGCACGATGTTCACCCAGGCGCTCATCAGCGAGGCCTCGCGCTGATCCTTGGTAGAGAGCACGCGCTGCATGTCGTAGTTCGGCGCCGGACCTGCCATGCTCACCAGCACTCCCTTGAAGAGCAGCATGACAAAGAAGAGGCCGAAGAGTTCGTAACCGTCTTTTCGAATTGCCACATCGACCGAGGGCAGCAGCTGCGCCCAGTTGAGTCCAAGATGCCAGCCGAAGAAGATGTTGTCCCAGCCGGCGGGAACGAACTTGTGCAACGTCTCCGGCGAGACCTTCACCATGGCAATGATGCCGATGGTCAGCGAGGCGATGGAGAGAATGAAGAACTGGATGACCTCGGTGATGACCACGCTGAACATTCCGCCCTTAACGACGTAGAAGGTCGTGATCGCGATCAGGATCAGGGCGTATTCATTCGCGGTCAGATGCCAGGGCAGGAACTGTGTAGCGAATTTTCCAATCGCTTTGAAGGCGTAGGTGAGGAATCCGACGACGCTGACCAGCGCGTAGATCACGACGATGAAATGGGAGAGCCGCGCGCCGCGGGTGTCGCCGAATCGCGTCCGTATCCACTCGGCTCCGGTCATCACGTTGGAGCGGCGCAGCCACTTCGAGAGATACACCATCAGGAAGATCTGGTTAAAGGTTGGCCACAGCCACGGAATCCAGACGCTCTTCAGTCCGTAAACGAAGAGCCATGTGACCAGCAGCATGGTGCCGCCGATATCGAACATGCCGGAGGCGTTTGAGATTCCAAGGACATACCAGGGCAGGACATTGCCGCCGAGGAAGTAGGAGTTCATGTCCTTGCTGGCCCGGTGTGAGACGCGATAGCCGACCACGATGGCGGTAACGATATAGGCAAAGATGATGACCAGATCGATCGGATACAGGTGCATGACCAGCCTCGGCTTCCCATATGTAATAGTAAAACGCTTTACGAGACGGAAATACTCTGTCCGATTTGCCTGCCGCTGTCAAGCGGAATGGTGACGGATCACCATTCCGCCCGGTCATTTGCTGGCCGCCGCTTCGGCAGCAAGCGAGATGCGGTCGATCACTGCCAGTTCCTCCGGGGAAAAGCTGAGGTTGGCGAGCGCCTTGTAGTTTTCTTCAATCTGCTCGACCTTGCTGGCTCCGATCAGTGCGCTGGCGACCGCCGGCTGGCGAAGCACCCAGGCCAGCGCCATCTGCGCCAGGCTCTGCCCTCGTGCCGACGCAATCTGCTTGAGAGCGGCAACCTGCGAGGCGCGGGCTTCGACGTCGCCAGCCTTAAGAAAGACGCTGCGTGCGGCGCGTGAGTCGCTCTGTACCCCGGCGGCGTAGCGGTCTGTGAGCAATCCCTGGGCCAGCGGACTGAAGACGATGGCGCCGACGCCCTGCGCCCGCAATATATCGAGCAGTCCCTTTTCAGGCTCGCGAACGAAGATCGAGTACTTCGGCTGGTGAATCAGGCAGGGAGTTCCCAACTGCTTGAGAATCCGCAGTGCCTCGGCCGTCTGCGCAGGATCGTAGTTGGAGATTCCGGCATACAGCGCCTTGCCCGAGCGCACGGCGTGGTCGAGCGCGGACATCGTCTCCTCCAGCGGCGTCTGCGGATCGGGGCGATGGGAGTAAAAGATGTCGACATACGGAAGTCCCATGCGCTTCAGGCTCTGATCGAGACTGGCGAGCAGATACTTGCGCGAGCCCCATTCGCCATAGGGCCCGGGCCACATCAGGTATCCAGCCTTGGTGGAGACGATCAGTTCATCGCGATACGGTGCGAGATCGGCACGCAGAGCGCGTCCGAAGTTCTCTTCAGCGGAGCCCGGCGGAGGGCCGTAGTTGTTGGCGAGATCGAAGTGCGTAATACCGAGATCGAAGGCCCGGCGCAGCATCGCACGGCAGTTCTCGTAGCTGTCCACGCCGCCGAAGTTGTGCCACAGGCCGAGAGAAAGCGCGGGGAGCTGGATGCCGCTCCTTCCGCAGCGCCGGTAGATCATCTTCTGGTATCGCTCACCTGTTGCCTGATAAGTGCTCATTCCCTTGCCTCAATGAATATTGGTTGGTGGCCAATCGGCGATCATCATACACGCTTTGTCCACGCGAGCGATGCCGGTTGGCGCGCAACAAAAACGCCGCGCACGGAGCGAGGCGCATTGGTTCTGGACTGACGGCGGATTATAGATCGTCGTCGGTGCGCGGCTTGGCTTTATGGGAGGGCCAGAAACGAATCCCCGTCCATCCGGTGGTGTCGAACTTCGCTCCGCTTCCCAGCAGCAGCGGCATATTGTTGCGCTCCGATTGGAAGCCCAATTCAAGTTCGAAATTCTGCCGAATCATCATATTCGAGGTTGCGCTGAAAACGCCCTGCGTTCCTCCTCCGGGCATAAAACGCGGACCGATGGTGCGATGGCGATAGCTGAGCTGAATCTTGTTCCGCGGCGAAAGCCAGTACGTGCTCCAACCCTGCAGGTACACGGATTCGCGGCCAATGGCATCGCCGATCATCAGGCCCTTGTTGGTATAGCCATCCTTGTAGACGGTGTTCCAGTAGTTGAATCCCGGCGGTATCGTTCCGTTGACCGACGAGGTGAAGCCGCCCTCCATGCGGAGATCAAGCTTGTGCAGCGCTCCGGGCAGCTCCGCGATGTAGAGCCCCGGATGATAACTGGCGCGGCTCGGATTGGCGAGGGGCGAAGGATCATCGTCCGAGAAACTGTCTAAGTAAAGCTTGGCCGGAACCCGTGGCAACTTCCAGGTGAATGTCACCGACGAGCGCCGGTCGCCGGGATCATTGGCAGTGGTGTTGGAGGCAGACCCCCGAGGGCCATCATCGAGGTTGAAGTAGCTCCTCCACAGGCGTCTCCAGGTGAAGGGGCGGCCGTCGCCAAGGAATTGGACGGTGCGGGTGAAGCCGATCTCCAAGCTTGAAAAGGGTTGAAAGCTGATCGTCTCGCCGTGAAGCCAGGGGCCGGGCAGGTAGCGGCGGCCCTGGAGCTGCCCATAGAACATGTCCATGCGGAAGTGGCCCAGCACCGGCAGCCTGGCGGGAAAGTCGTTGGTGAGGCGAGCCATCCAGATGGGCTCGGCGTTGTTGCTTTCCAGCATCGCTCCGCCGGCGCCGGGTCCGTACCACAGACTCTGCTTGCCCAGGGTTGCGGTGAAACCCGCGAAAGACGCGCCGACGTAGGAATCGAGCAGGCGGAAATGATCGACTGCCGGACCTCCCTGGCTCAGAACCTTGCTGGTATTGCAGGCGCCGATGCCGCACTCACTATCGGCTATGGCTTCGGCGTCCAGCGTCGCCAGCGAGGGTGCGCGCAGCGATGCGCCGTGCTGATATTCACCGCGCACGTAAAGCATCGTGGCGCGTTCCTGCGCGTAGCCCGAGGCGCCTTCGATGGAGTTCAACCCCTGCCCATAAGGACGTCCGAAGTCGTTAACGATCGTCTGCCCGAAGTGGTAGCTGTCACGGATCGGCGTGCCGGCGATCTCCATGTTGCGCGTGTAGGTGGATTCCAGCTTGACGGTCTCACTCTGGCCGTTGAGTTCAGGGGCGAACTCCGCCTCCAGCCTGCTTTGCAGGCCGTCGGCTTCGGAACCGTGCGGCATCTCGCGGGCGCGTTCGAGAAAGCGAGCGAACTGCAGGCGCGTCCATGGACGCAGCCCAAGCACTTCGAGGCGCGTTTCGGTGAGCACGGCCAGCCGCTCAGCGGCAGGATAGGTCCAGCTATCGACCGGAACGTAGACCGATCCGGCATGTGCCATGGCGGCGACGGCAAACATCATCAACAGGCATATCAAGATCAGGAAACGAACAGCAGAACGAGCAAACGGCGGATTCAGAGGCATACTTCCAGTCCCCTTCGACCGTTCAGGCACGGTGCGGGAACTGTCCGATGTGTCCCGCTTGTGGGCACAGCCCGGTTGCGCCTGTAAACGGTGATGAAATCATGCAGCTGGCGAGAGACTCACTCATGCTACCACGGCTCGCAGCCACAGCCGGAGGCAGGTCAAGCTCAGGTGATTTTCCCCCGGCCATAACGCCGACGCCTTGCCTCCGCGCTAGGCTGATAACCTTATTCGTTACTTCACTGAGAACCTTGCGGCGCTGATAGTAGACTTGGAGCGGATCTTCCAATCAGAGCTAAGCGCTTGCGGATACTTTTCCTGAGCATAAACTACTGGCCCGATGAAACCGGAATTGCGGCCTTCAACATCTGGCGCTGCGAGTATCTTGCCTCGCGAGGTCACCAGGTAACGATCTGCACCGGGCCTCCGTACTATCCGCAGTGGCGCGTGCCGGATGCCTACCGGGGAAAGTTTTTCCAGACCGAGACGCGCAATGGCGTGACCATTCTCCGCTCGTGGATGTTCGTCCCGCAGCGGCTCAGCACGAAGAAGCGCATCCTGCACGAAGCTTCGTTTCTGGCCTCGTCGTTCGTGCGCGCGCTGGGAGCCCGCAAGCCCGACCTGATCTTCGTCGTCTCCCCGCCGCTTGGGCTGGGTCTGACCGCAGCCATGCTCGGCCGGATGTGGCATGTTCCGTTCATCTTCGACGTGGAAGATCTGCAGCCGGATGCCGCAGTCGAGCTCGGCATGTTGCGCGGCCGGTCGATTCTCAAGGTGTTGTATGGCATCGAGCGCATGGCCTATGACCACGCCGCCCTGGTCAGCTCGATCACGGAAGGGATGCGCCAGCGGATTGTGCAGAAGGGCATCGATCCCGCCAAGGTCCTGCTATTCCCTCCGCGGGCAGACTCCTCGCTTTACGATGTGCGCCAGCGCCGCGATGCGGATGCATTTCGCGAACGCTACGGACTGCGTGGAAAGACCGTCATCTCGCACTCCGGCAACATGGGAGTGAAGCAGGGACTGGGCATCGTTCTGGAGGTTGCCGGCCAGTCGCGCGAAATGAGGCAATGGCACTTCCTCTTCGTGGGAGATGGCGCGATGCGCGCGGAACTCGAGCAGCAGGCACGAAGCCGTAATCTGGATAACGTATCGTTCCTGCCGGTGCTGGAGAAAGTCGAATTCGAGCAGATGCTGGCCTCGACCGACATCGCCCTTATCACACAGCAACAAAGCGTTTCCGACATCGTCTTTCCATCGAAGACCGTGACCCTGCTTTCGGCCGGATGCCCGGTGATCGCCTCGGTGAACCGCGGCAGCGAGGTGGCACGTGTTATCCAGAGCTCCGGCGCAGGGGTTGTGGTCGAACCGGAGGACGCAGGGGCTCTCTCGCGCGCCATTCAGGAGCTCTCAGCCGATGCTGGACTTCGGGCGCGCATGAGCGGCTGTGGACGCGCCTTCGCCGAAGCGTCCTGGGACGAGCGTCGCACCCTCCCCGCGATGGAAGAAGAGCTGTTGCGATGTGTGCGGCGCAGAGCACGCGGGACAGGTCCGGATGCGCGAGAGTAAGCACTACCTTTGACAGGGCCTAGTAACATTACCGGACTTTTGATGTAAGGTTGCGACTCCATCTAAGAGCAACCGCCGAGTGCCACAATCAAGCCATTTTACCCGCTATTTATGCTGGTTCCCGCGCTCCGGTTCTGCCTTGACTTTTGAAAGCTGGTGTACGGATAATCCAACAGACCTGATTGCAAGTGATTGCTTTCCTTTTTCCCGCCATGCGGCTCCAAGGAACCTATCGCAATGCCGCCGGCCCCGTCTCCTGGGACTCATGCGTCGCGAGAAGCGCGGAGAGAGTGGGCGAGTGTTCGGCTGCGAAGGGCGCATCGGCGAGGCAGGTCCGTGTATTTCGGCGCCCGGCGGGAGGGCGAGTGTGCATAGGAGCTATTGATGCGTGAGTTGAATCAGGCTGGCTTGACGGCGGGCAGAGCGGCCTCGCTGACGCCGGCGACCAACAGCTCCCATGAGCAGGAGCTGTCGATCAGCGAAATCTGGCGTGCGATCTACAAGCACAAGATCATCGTATTGTGCGTCACCGCGCTGATCTTTGCTGCCGTGGTCTTGTACACCGCATTCACGCCGCGTGTGTACGAGAGTGTCGCACGGGTACAGGTGGATCCGAACCGGTCGTCCAGTCTGGGTTTGGACGACATGATCAATGCCAAGCTGGGCACCGGCAGCAGCGATCTCATGCTCGCCACCGAGGTCAGAATCATCCGCAGCGACACCGTCGCGATGCACGTGATCGCCGCACTTGGGATGGCGAAGAATCCCTCGTTCGCCGGCCCCGCGGCTTGAC
>Ga0326727_10009456_pt1 | contig 23980 bp, 24 predicted proteins | sample MB2enrmetagenome_FD_207643 | JGI IMG/M metagenome (GOLD analysis project Ga0326727, IMG submission 207643) | Lab enriched peat soil microbial communities from McLean, Ithaca, NY, United States - MB29MY | ecosystem: Environmental > Terrestrial > Soil > Wetlands > Peat | place: USA: New York... | reverse complement strand
TGAGCGGAAAGACCGACGGATCTTCGAGCAGTTTCTGGATCGCCAAAATATTGTTGACCAGCGGCGTGACCAGGTTCTCGAGATGCATGACCGCCAGGTTCGTCCGTCCGTCGCTGCCCGAGACCTTGCTGCTGATGTAGTCGTTGAACATCGGCGGGCTCTTGGCGATGGTTTGATCGTTCTGGATCATCATGCCGATGGCGGGTCGAATGCGCGTCTGGAGCGCCGAGCAGAGCGGCCGTGAGACGCCGTGGTAAATCTCCGGCGGCGGGGTCGATGAGAGCGCCTCGGTGGGCGCGGCGGGAGCGCCCGAAGGGGCCGCGACTGCCAGCACGGCGCACAGCAACGGTGCGAGGGGAAGTCTAGGCATAGCGTTATCTACGCTGAACGAGCCGGGGCGCCTGCCCGTGAGGCACTTACGAAGCGACGGCCGCCGAGTCGCCGACTTGTTCGAGCTGGCTCTTCTCTTCGCCCGAGATCACCATGGTCAGGTCGAGCATGATGATCAAGCGCTCGCCCATCTTGCCCACGCCTTGGATGTACTCGGTGCCGACACCGGCAACCATTTCCGGCGCGTCTTCGACGTTCTCGATCGGGATGTTGAGCACTTCGCTCACCGAGTCGACGACGATGCCGACGCGCTTGTTGCCGATATCGGTGACGATGATGCGACTGCTCTTGGTGGCGTCGATGCGCTGCATGCCGAAGCGGGTGCGCAGGTCGATGATCGGGATCAACTGACCGCGCAGGTTGATCACGCCTTCCATGAACTTGGGCGCGCGCGGAACGTGCGTGATCTCGACCATGCGGATGATCTCTTGCACCTGGGAGATATCGACGCCGTACTCTTCGCTGCCGAGCTGGAAGGAAACGACCTGAACGACTTCGCCTGAGAGTTGCTGCTTGCGTTCTTCCTTATCTGCCATGGGCTGCTTTTAGACCCCCGAGAACTCAGCGCGCGCAAGCTTGCCGGCATACGCTTCGCTGACCAGTGAGTGGACGTCGATGATGAGCGAGATCGATCCGTTGCCGAGGATCGTCGCACCCGAGATGCCCGCGATCCGTCCTACGACGTCGGAGAGCGGTTTGATGACGATTTCCTGTTCGCCTTCGAACGAGTCGACGACCAGGCCCACCTGGCGCCCCTGGAGCCCGACGATGACGATCATGACCTTATCGGGATCGCGATACCCGCCCAGTTCGAAGAACTCGGCGATCCGGACCAGCGGCACGACCTGCCCGCGCAGCGTGATGACCTCGTTGCCGTGAACCGAGCGTACGTCGGTCATTTCAACGCGCTGCGATTCGATGACCGAGTCGAGCGGAATCGCGTACAGCTCCTCGGCGACGCGCACGAGCAGCGCCTGGATGATCGCGAGCGTGAGCGGCAGCTTGATCGTGAAGCGCGTCCCCTGCCCTTGGACGGAATCGACGTCGAAGACGCCCTTGAGCCGCGTGATGTTCCGCTTCACGACGTCCATGCCGACGCCGCGTCCGGAGACGTCGGAGACGACTTCCGCGGTCGAGAAGCCCGGCGTGAAGATCAGCTCGATGATCTCGCGATCGGTGAGGCGGTCGTCGGGCGAGATCAAACCTTGCTTGAGACCGCGCGCGCGAACCTTTTCCAGATTGATGCCGCCGCCGTCGTCGGAGACTTCGATGATGATCTGATTGCCTTCGTGGTACGCGTTGAGCGTGATCGTACCGACGCGATTCTTGCCGATCTTCTCGCGCTCGTCGGGCGGCTCGATGCCGTGGTCGACGTTATTGCGCAGCAGATGCATCAGCGGTTCGCCGACTTCATCGACGATCGTCTTGTCGAGATCGGTCTCGGCGCCCGAGATAACGAGCTGCACTTCCTTGCCGCGGGCCTTCGCGACGTCGCGCACCAGACGCGGGAACCGGTCGAACACCTGTCCGATCGGCACCATGCGCACCTTCATGATCGACTCTTGAATCTCGTTGGTCGTGCGCGCCAGGAGCGCCGCCGAGTCGGCCAGATCCTTCGCGAGCGGCGCGATGATGCCGGCGGAATTGTTGCCGGCCGCGCCGACCTTGTCGTTCATGAGGCGTTCGAGCGTCGTCGCGATATCGGAGATGCGCGTGCGATTGATGACGAGTTCGCCGACCAGGTTGAGCAGCGCGTCGAGCCGTTCGATATCGACGCGAATCGTCTGATGGATCGACGACCGCTTCTGATCGCCGGCCGGTGCCGCAGGGGCGGGCGCCGCCTTGGCAGCGGGCGCTGCCGCCTTTTCGGCGGGCGGCGGCGGAGCGGGAACTTTCGGAATCACCGCGCCGATCGGTTCGGGCGGCAACTCTTTGATGAACGGCTCGGCGGCCGAAGCAGCGGGAATCGGCGGGGGCGGGGGCGGAGGCGGAGCCGAAGCCTCGATCGAGATTTCGGGGTGGTCTTCGAAGGCCGGGACCTCGCCGGCAAGCTGGGCGGGCGGTTCGGCAACCGGCGGCGCGCCGCCGCTCTTCTGCGCGGCGGCCTCGGCAAGCAGACGCTCAACCTCCGCTTCGAACGCCTTCACGTCGGCTTCGGAGCTCTTCTCTTCTTCGTGCGAGGTCGCTTCTTCGAACGACTGCGTCGCGCCGGTGCGCCCTTCGATGACGTGCGACGTCTCTTCATAGATCGACGTGAACTTATCGAGCTTGACGATGTATTCGTCGACGCCGGTCGGTGCGTCGTGCGCGCCGATAGCCGATTCGACCAGATCGGTCAGCAGGTCGCGCCCCGAGAACAGGATGTCGACGACGCCTTCGGAGAGCGGCATGCGATCCTTGCGCAGCAGGTCGCAGAGATTTTCGAGCTTGTGCGCGAGGCCTTGCACGTCGGTGAACCCGAGCATGCCGGAGCTGCCCTTGACGGTGTGCAGCGCGCGAAAGAGCGAGTTGATGATCTCCGGATCCATCTCAGCCGAAGAAACGCCTTCTTCAAGCTTAAGCAAATCCGCATCGATTTGTTGTAAGAGTTCTTCGGCTTCGTCTCTGAAGTACGAAATGAACTCTTCTCTATTAAACAGCTCGTCGCTCATTTTGAACGGCGCTCCGCCCGAGGCTCCGCGCCCCCCACGTCGTGGGGCCCCCAACCCATGGCGCGAAAAAACATCTCGACTGGCCGAGATGCCCCTGGGGCGCGCCTAACGGTCGTGTTGCCGGTAGCCATCATTGATCGGGACTACGTCTTTGCACCAAGAAGTGCAGCAGCGTTTTTCGCAGGATGCGAAAAACGCGAGCGGCTCCGAAGCCCGGTGGCGTCGGCGCCGCGCGCCACTATTCCACCCCGAAGACGGAGAGCAACGGCCCGAGCGATCCGGTCTCAGGGATGAGGATGAATTGTCCCGCGACCTCCTTCTCTTTGTCGAGGAAGCTCGACTCGATGAGGAAGACGTCTTGATCGGGCAGGATCGACATCAGCGTCCGGAATGCGGCCTGGACCGTTCCGTACGACAGCGTCGGGACCGACGGCAGCAGGTTGGAGCCGGTAAGTTGGATGATCGCGGTGAGATAGGAACCGGCGATGATGTTCCCGAGCTCCTTGAGCGTCGAGTCGGCGATCGAATCGAAAATCTGAATGTCGCCGATGACGCGATGCAGGAACTGGCTCACGAAATCGAGCGCCTGTTCGCGGTCGAACAGCACGACCATCTGGCCAGGCGCCTCGCCGCGCACGTACATGTGCAGCGCGGCAACCGTGCGGTTCTCGTGACCGACGCGCGAGGCGAGATCGCGGAACTTGATGACGTCGATGCGCGGCTCGCTCAGATTGATCTTCGTGTTGAGCAACTGCGAAAGCGCGGTCGCGGCGTGGCCCGCGCCGATGTTGCCGACTTCTTTGAGCGCGTCTTTTTGAAGATCGTTGAGCTGCATCCCCTGCCCGCTCATGACAGCACCTTTTGAATCGTCTCGAGGATCTTCGGCGGCTGGAACGGCTTCGTGATGAACGATTTCGCTCCGGCCTGAATGGCCTCGACGACGAGGGCCTGCTGGCCCATCGACGTACACATGATGATCTTCGCGTTGGGATCCGACGCGACGATTTGCTTGACGGCCGTAATGCCGTCCATTTCCGGCATGACCATGTCCATGGTGACGAGATCGGGTTGAAGCTGCTTGTACTTCTCGACCGCCTCAACACCATTCTGGGCCTCTCCAACGACTTCAAAGCCGTTCTTGGAGAGAATCCCTTTGATCATCATCCGCATGACGACGGCATCGTCGACGATGAGGACTCTCTTGCTCATCCGTTGCTCCCAAGGCGAAGTGCAGAAGTTCGGGCGGCTAAGCGCCCGGCGCTATCCTTTGAACTAGTTCGGCCAAAGGATAGGTGTTCTTTATAGATGACCCTACGCCAACCCTCGGCTGCGAAGATCGGCTTGGCGCCGATTGATAAAGTCGACGATGGCCTGATCTTCCTCGGGCCGAATCCCGTGGAAGCGCAGTCCGTGCGAGTGCTTGCCCGAGGTCTTGATCTGCTCGTGGCGCATGACCTCGCCGAAAAAGACGAAGTCCGGGCCGTCCGGCTTGAGCTTCACCTTGACCTCCACCTCGGCATGGTGTTTGAGTGCCCGGTCGATGATCAGCGAACACCCCCCGCGGCTGATGTCGCGGATCGAGCAGCGTGCCCATTCCCCGGTCCCGACCCCCTTCGGGGCAAAGCGCCAGTACCCGCTGACGATCGCGTCCAAACGGACGCTTTGGCGCTTCTGGGCGCCGACCGCCGCCGCCCCGATCAGCGTCACCCGGCGGGGCATTTCGAACTGGGTCGAGTTGGCGCCGACCGACACCACTTTGGTCTGGGCGCGGAATCGCCCGGCCGTGGCCGTGTAGACCAGCACGGCGGTCTCGCCGGCTTTGCCCAATGATTCCTTCGTGACGATGCCTTTGGGCCCGACGGACTCCACGGTTACCGAACGCGACGGGCGCCCGCCCACGATCGCGTCGACGAACGCGTTGAGTTGCGGCAGTTTCGAGGGCGGAACACTTCCGCTCTTCGAGCCGAAGATCGATTTGAACATACTACGTGCCAGCGGCTCCCGTGACGGAGGGTTCTTCGGTCGTCGAGATCTGTCCGATCGATTCGACGCGCAGCCCCGGCGCGATCTCCGAGTACGAGAGAACCACCAATTGCGGCGCGGCCCGTTCGGTGAGCCGCTTGAGCGCGAGGCGCACCGACGGCGAACACAGCACGATCGGCTGCAAGCCGGCGTTCTGCGCGACCGAGATCTGGCGCGTCAGCGACGCGTACACGCGCGAGACGGTGTTGGGATCGAGCAGCGCGTACGCATCCTCTCCGCGGCGAACCGCTTCGGACAAGAGTGCCTCGAGACGCGGGTCGACCGTGATCACCGAGAGCAAGCCGTTCTCTGCGTACTCGGCAGAGATATGCCGAGAGAGCGCGGCTCGAACTTTCTCCGTGAGGAAGTCGATGTCTTTGCTCACGCGCGCAGCGTCGGCAAGCGTCTCCAGGATGAGCACGAGGTTGCGCACCGGGATCCGCTCGCGGAGCAGATTCTGCAAAACGCGCTGGATCTCGCCGACCGCCAGCAAGCCCGGCACGAGCTCGTCGACCACGACCGGGTAATGCGTCTTGATGTTTTCGAGCAGCGCCGAGACCTCTTGGCGGCCGAGCAGATCGGGGGCATGCGATTTGATCAGCTCGGTGAGGTGCGTGGCGATGACGCTGGTCGGGTCGATGACCGTGTAGCCGGCCATCTCCGCTTCGGCGCGAGCGCTCTCGGGGATCCAGAGCGCGGGAAGCCCGAACGCCGGTTCGGTCGTCGGGATCCCGTCCAGCGGGGCCGATGCCGTGCCGGGGTTCATCGCGAGCAGCCGGCTGACCATCACCTCGGCTTGGGCGACTTCGAGGCCGTAGATCTTCACCACGTAATTGTTCGGGCGGAGCTGCAGGTTGTCGCGTACGCGGATCGGCGGAACGACGATGCCCAGATCGCGCGCCGCGTGGCGGCGGATCAAGGTGATGCGCTCGAGCAGATCGCCGCCCTGGTTGACGTCCACGAGCGGGATCAAGCCGAAGCCGATCTCGAGCTCCATGGGATCGTACGAGAGCAGCGGCACGACGCTCTCGGCTGGTTTGGGCGCCACGGCAGCGCCGGGCGAACCCGGCGGCGCGGCTGCCGCCGCCGCGGCGAGCGCGGTCGCCGATTTGCGCGGATGCGTGAAATACCACAGGAAGAGGCAGGCCGAGATCGCGAGCATGAGCCACGTATCGAGGCCCGCAAACCCGAAGATCGCCGTCATGATGGCCGCCAGCAAAACGGCCATCGGCTGCGCGGAGAGCTGCTTGGTGATATCGGAGCCGAAGTCCGATTCCGAGGCGGCACGCGTCACGATGATACCGGTCGCCGTGGAGATGAGCAGCGCGGGAACCTGGGTGACGATACCTTCGCCGACGGTCAGCAGCGTATACTTCTGCAGCGAGCTGACCACGTCGAGATGCTGCTGCACGATACCGACGACGAAGCCGCCGATCGTGTTGATGGCCACGATGATGACGGCGGCGATCGCGTCGCCGCGAACGAACTTGCTGGCGCCGTCCATCGCACCGTAGAAGTCGGCGGAGCGTTGGATGTCGCGGCGGCGCTGCCGCGCTTCGGCTTCGGTGATCAGGCCCGCGTTCAAATCGGCGTCAATGGCCAGCTGTTTGCCGGGCATCGCATCGAGGGTAAAGCGGGCCGCGACTTCGGCCACGCGCCCGGCGCCGTTCGTGATGACCACGAATTGAATGATGATCAGGATGAGGAAGACCACGAAGCCGACGGCGTAATTGCCGCCGACGACGATCTGCCCGAAGAAATCGATGACGTGCCCGGCATATCCGGTGAGCAAGATCGCGCGCGTGGCCGTGACGTTGAGCGAAAGGCGGAAGATCGTTACGATCAGCAGCAGCGTCGGGAACGCCGAAAACGCGAGCGCGTTCTCCGTATAGAGCGCCGTGCCCAGGATCACGACCGCCAGCGTGATGTTCAGCGCCAGCAAGATGTCGAGAATCCACGGCGGCACGTTGACGATCATGAGGAGCACCAGCATGACCGATGCGGCCGCAACCAGGATCGGCGTAGCCGCACTGAGCCATTGGACGAACGACCCGCCTGAGCTCGGTGCCGGCGCCTGCGTGGCCATTAAGCGATCGTCTTCCTCTTGAGCTTGTACACGAACGCGATCACCTGCGCGACCGCCGCGTAGAGGTTCGGCGGAATCGCCTGATCGATGTCGACCCGATCGTAGAGGGTTCGTGCGAGCGGCGGATTCTCCATGATCGGTACGCCGTGTTCGCGAGCAAGATCGCGAATCCGCTTGGCGAGCAAATCAGCGCCCTTCGCGGTGACGATCGGGGCGTCGTGCTGGGATTCGTCCCACTCCAAGGCAACGGCGAAGTGGGTCGGGTTGGTGACCACGACGGTCGCGCGCGGGACCGCATTCATCATACGGCGGCGGGCAAACTCGCGCTGGCGCCGCTTGAGGGCTGATTTGGCCTCGGGGTTTCCCTCTTGCTGGCGGTACTCGTCCTTAATTTCGGCCTTGCTCATCTTCAGGTTCTGCTCGAGCTGCCAGCGCTCGTACACGTAGTCGAGAATACCCACGACGATGAGCAGCATCCCGAACTTCCAAGCGATTTCGTAGACCAGGTTCATCGACATCATGACGATGTCGAGCGGCGACGACTGGCCGATCTGCACGAAGAAGTCGAGGCGGTTGAAGATGACCGAGTAGATGATGATCGCGACGGCGCCCAGCTTGAGGAGCTGCTTGCCGAGCTGCACGAAGATCCGCTTGGAGAAGATCGTCTGGAAGCCCGTGATGGGGTTGAGCTTGGCGAAGCTCGGGGCGAGCGGCTTGAGGGTAAAGAGGAAGCCGTGCTGCACCACGCTCGAGAGAATCGCCGCCAGCGCTGCGACCAGGAAGATGATCCCCACCGCAAGCCCCACGCCGCTGCCGGCCTCGAGGAAGAGCGTCCATACCGAGTGATAGGTGAAGTCGTCGAGGGCGCCCAGATGCCCGAAATAGGCCGTGGAAGACCGTTGCAGGCCCCCGAGCAGCATCGTGAACATGGCATGCACCAGTAGAACGATCGCCAGGAAGATCACCGCGCTGGTCAGGTCCGCACTCTTGGGGACTTGGCCGCGGTTGCGGGCTTCTAGGCGTCGCTTTGGGGTTGGCTTCTCGGTTTGTTCCGGCCTAGCCATCCGCAGAGCTCACGAGCATGCTGTACTCCAGTTTTCGGCGTGCGGCCCTTCTTCCTGAGAAATCCCCCTGGGCGGCCCAGCGGGAAGGCGGGCTAGGTGGTGCCAATACGGGAGGCTGACCTCAAGGAGCCCGTTAGGAGATGACTTTGAAACGAACGCTGGGTTTGCTCGCCGGCGCGGTCTTGACTGCCGCCCTGCTCGCCGGTTGCGGTCCGACGGCCGTGATCACGAGTGCGACGCCCACCCCTGCGACGCCCTTCCCGCCGCAGGTGACGAGCGAGTACACGGTCCCCACCGCGAGCGCCGGTCTGACCGGCGTGAGCAAGGGATCGAACGAGGGCGTCTGGTTTGCCGAGGGAACCGGCAACAAGATCGGTTACATCTCTTCCGGGGCCACGATCTATGAGTTTGCGCTGACGACGCCCTCCGCGGCGCCGCTGAGCATGATCCTCGGCCAGGACAGTAACGTGTGGTTCACCGAGTCCGGAACGAATAAGATCGGCAAGTCCAATTCGTTCGGCGCGATCGTCGAGTACACGCTCCCGCTCGCAAGCGCCCGGCCCTTCGGCATCGCCAACGGCCCGGACGGCGCGCTGTGGGTGACCGACCCCGCGAGCAACATGATCTGGCGCGTGACCACCGACGGCCTGGCGACCCAGTACCCGATCGCGACGCCCAACGCCGACCCGACCAATATCATCGCCGGTCCGAACGGCGCCCTCTGGTTCATCGAGGCAGCGGTCGACAAGATCGGCGAGATCGTTCCGACGGCGCCGACCGGCACCGCCCCCGCCGAGTTCCCGGCGGCAACGGGTGCAGGCCTGGGCGTGATCGTCACGGGTCCCGACAACGCGCTCTGGTTCACCGAGACCAAGCTCGCCAAACTCGGGCGCATGCTCACGAACGGACAGTTTACCGGCGACACGGTCCTCAAAGGCCTCACCAAGCCGTACGGGCTGGTCCTCGGGGCGGATGCCAACCTCTACATCGGCGACGGCGGCACGGATCAGATCGCGCAGTTCAACGTGACGAGCTCCGCCATCACGCTCTACCCGACGATCACCAAACCCGCCGGCATCAACTGGCTGGCGCTCGGCCCCGACAACGAGCTCTACTTCTCCGAAACGACCGCCAACAAGATCGCGCAGTTCCGCTACTTCTAGGAGCTACTGCGCGCGCAGGCCGCGCATGACGGTGTCCATTTGCGTTGAGATCGCTTGAAAGAGTTCCGGGCCGACGGTTCCGACCAACGGGATGCTGACGGCCAGCATGATCAAGCCGATGCCGACCTGGATCGGCAAGCCGACGACAAAGACGTTCATCTGCGGAGCAACCTTGGCCATGAACGCGAGGCCGATGTTGGTAATCATGAGCGCCACGGCAATCGGGGCCGCGATCTTGAACACGATCAAGAACGACTCCGTAAAGAACAGAACGACGTTCCCGCCCACCGACGGGTCGAGCGAGATGTAGGGCAGCGGAACCAGATTGAACGAACCCGCGATCCCCTGAATGAAGAAAAAGTGCGAGTCGGTGCCGAGAAAGACCAGCGTGGCGATAGCAAGCATGAACTCGCCGACGATCGTGATGCTTTGCTGCGTCTGCGGGTTGATGACGTTCGCGATGGCAAAGCCGATCTGCAGATCGAGCAGCTCGCCCGCGAACTGGATGCCCGAGAAGACCAGCTGCGCGACGAAACCGACGATCGCACCGAGCGCTACCTGACTGACGACCGAGAGCAACAGCTCGTACACGTTCAGCGTGCCGGGCAGCATCGGTACGACGTGCATGAGCACGAACGAGAGCACCATGCCGAAACCGAGGCGTAGCAGAATCGGAACCTGCGGCGACGAGAAGATCGGGAAGATCTGGAGCATGGTCGAGACGCGGATGAAGACGAGCAGCCACGTCTCGAACTGGACGACGGTGATGCCGAAGAGGTCGTTCATCAGCGGCCTCGCAAGGCGCTCACTTCACCCACTCGGGGATGCTTGAGAAAACCCGGCTCGTGAAATCGGTCAGCATCGCCAGAATGAACGGCCCGAAAAAGAGAATCGCGAGCCCCGACACCACGATCTTGGGGATGAACGCGAGGGTCTGCTCTTGGATCTGCGTGATCGCTTGGAAAAGCGAGATGGTGAGGCCGACCGCCATGCTCAGCAGGAGCACGGGCGCAGCACAGATCAAGGCGACGAAGATCGCCTCGCGGCCGAGCGCGATCGCATCCGAAAACGTCATGTCTTGAAGCTCTGGAAAAGCGCGCTGACCGTGAGGTCCCAACCGTCGACGAGAATGAAAATCAGCACCTTGAACGGCAGCGAGATGATGACCGGCGGGATCATCATCATGCCCATCGAGAGCAGGATGCTCGCGACGACCATGTCGATGATGATGAACGGCACGTAGATCGCAAACCCGATCTGGAACGCGGTCTTCAACTCGGAGAGCACGAAGGCCGGCACCAGCAGATAGGTCGGCACGTCCTTCTGCTGCGTGGGCCGCGGCTCTTTGGTGATCGAGTAGAAGAGCTGGATGTCTTTCTCGCGCGTCTGCTTGAACATGAAGGCGCGCAGCGGCGTCGCGGCGCGGTCGAGCGCGACCGATTGCGAGATCTGATGCTTGAGATACGGTTGCACGGCGTTCTTGTTGACGTCGGTGATCACGGGGTTCATCACGAAAAACGTCAGCAGCAGCGCGAGTCCGACGAGCACCTGGTTGGGCGGCACCTGCTGCGTGCCCATGGCCGTACGCACGAATGAGAGCACGACGATGATGCGCGTGAAGGCCGTCACCATGACCAGCAGCGTCGGCGCGAGCGCGAGGACGGTGAGCAGCAAGAGGATCTGGAGCGCGCCGACGACCTCTTGCGGCGACCGCGCTTGACCGACGCCGATGTTGACTTGCGGGATCGGTACCGTCGGCGCGGTAGGCGATGACGGCGCAGTCTGGGCGGCCGCAAGCGCCGGGAGCACCCAGAGGAAGAGCGCGGCGAGCGCCGATGCGACGAAGAACCAGCCGTGACGCGCCCACAGGCGCTCGATCAGCGAGCGCACTATCGTTTCCCGCGCAAGGCGTTCACGGCGCCCGCGATCGTGTTCTTCTGCGCATCGAAGCGCGACCGCTGATCCGCAAGCCACGTCTCGACCTCTTCGGGCGGCAGCTCGCCGAGCGTGGAGACGTGGCCGTTCGAAGCCCCGACGAGGTAATACTTCGTGCCCGCCTTGACGACGTGCAGCGACGAGTGCTGCGAGAGCATCGTCGTCTCGACCACGGTGATCAGCCGGTGGGCGCTCGACATCAAGACGCGCCCGCGCGCAAGGCCCCGCACAACAGCATAGAGGCCGCCGAGCATCAGCCCGACGACCACTAGCGCAAGAATGTACTGGAGCCAGAAGCTCGAGGTCATCGGTGGTGTTGCGTTATCCTACCTGCGGATTCAGTTCGCTGATCTTGACGGCGTATTTGTCGTCGACGACGACGACCTCGCCGCGCGCGATCAGAATGTTGTTGACATAGAGATCGATCGGCTCGGCGGAGAGCTTGTCGAGTTCGAACACGACCCCGGACTGGAGCGACACGACCTCGCGCAGCGGCATGACCGTCTTGCCGAGGACCGCGCTGATCTGCAGCGGCACGTCGTGGACGAGATCGAGATTGGCCTGCCCCGGTTGCGCGGTCCGCACTTGGGTCGGCGCCATGCGCGTGTAGGCGACCTCTTGCGCGTTCGGCGGCGGCGCCGTTGCGCGCGGCTTCTTCGACGTCGCGGCGACCGGCTCGGGCTCAGCCTCCTTCGCCGAACTTTCCGAGGGCGGCGGCGAGGCGCTGATGCCGAGCTTCGAGAGCGTGATGGCGGCAAAGTCGACGTTGATGCGCGTCGTCATATCGCCGAGCGCAACCGAGCCGTTGTACGACTCGAACGGCGGCGGCGGCAGGAGCGTCGCATCGCTGCAGAGCGAGGCGTGCGCCCCGTCGGCCGAGGCGCCGATGTCTTTCGCGAGCTGTTCGACCATTGCCGTCGCGATCTGCGAGACCGTCTCCGACGCGATCGAGAGCTGCATCGGCCCCATCTCGGCGACGTCGTCGGTACCGCCGAGCATCACGCCGACGATCTGCTGCATGTCGCTGGTCGGGAACCGGACGACGATCTGCGCGCCCAGCGCCGGGATCTCCGCCAGCGTCACCAGCTGCTCGCCGTCGGTCCGGATCGATCCCTCATGGTCGCCGCGCGAGGCGCCGGACGCGGTAGCGGGCTGCTCGACCAACCGGCCGAGCACCGTACCGGCCACCGCCAGCATCGAATCGGCAAGCTGTTGCAAATCGGGCATTGGTTATTCGTCCTCGCTCGTCATGACGTGTGAAACTTGGACCGTGAGCGTGTCGCGATTGATACCGGGAAACACGCGGAACTTGTCCTTGTCGTTGACCTTGGCCGCAAGCGGCTCGGTCGTGAGCTTATCGAAGACCACGACGTCACCCTCGCGCAGCTGCACCAAGTCGCGCAGCGACACCATCGTACGGCCCAGTTCGACTTCGACTTCGACCTCGGCACGCTCGACGTTGCGGGTGAGCTGGTGGACGTCTTCTTCCGTCATGCCGCGGCCGGCGGAGAGGCTCGGCGACCACTGGAAATCGGTCATCTGCTGGCTGATCGACTGCAGCACCAAGTACGGCAGGCAGAAGTTCATCACGCCGGCCATATCGCCGATCTTCAGCTCCATCGAGACGTACGCGACGATCTGGTCGAGCGGGATGATGCGCGGAATGAACTGCGGATTCGAATCGAGTGCCTCGATCTTCAGCGAAAGCGTCAGCAGGTAGTTCCACGACTCGCGGTAGCTGTTGAGCATGCGGGCCATGAACCGCTGCATGAGCGTACGCTCGATGTCGGTGAGATCGCGCAGCTTGTTCGGGAACCAGCCGGGGCCGCCGAGCAGCCGGTCGATGATCGAGAAGACGAGGTTCAGATCGACCTGCACGATGCCGCTGCCGGGCAGCGGGTCCATCGAGAAGATCGCCAAGATCGACGGGATGCCGATCGACGCGATGAAGTCGCCGTAGCTGATCTGCTCGATCGAAACGATCGTGGCTTCGACGCGTGTGCGCAGGTAGACCGAGAGCGAGTTATTGAGAAGGCGGGTGAAGTTCTCGTGCAACGTCCGGAGCGTCTGCAACTGGTTGTTCGAGAACTTGTCGAGACGCTTGTTGAAGCGGAAATCAAACGACTTGACGCGGCGTCCGTCGATCGCTTCCTTGGCGGGCGCACCACCCTGCCCCGAGAGCTGGTTGATAAGTGCGTCAATCTCTTCTTGTGAAAGACTCGACATGATCTAGAGCTAGGGCCCTCCCTCGGCCGCCGATGCGCCGTTAAGCGACGAGTTTCCTCGAAGCAGTACGATATCGACCCGGCGGTTTTGCTGGCGCTGATCTTCGGTCGCATTCCCGTTGCGCGAACGGAACTCACCGTACCCGACCGCGGCGACGTGGTGCGGGTCGAGGCCGCCCCTCTCCGTGATGTAACGCGCCACGCCGACGGCGCGCGCTGCCGAGAGCTCCCAATTCGTCGGGTAGAGCGAGGTCGAGATCGGGACGTTGTCGGTGTTGCCCTCGACGACGATCTCGTTCGAGCTGCGCTTGAGCACCTTCGAAACGCCGTCGAGCAGCTTTTGCGTTTCGGGCCGCAGCTGCGCGCTGCCGCTGTCATAGTAGGACTTGTCGGACATCAGCGAGATCACGAGGCCGCGCGCTTCCTCGTGGACCTGCACCTGCTGCTGCAGATGATTCTGCTTGACGTACTTCTCGAGCTCTTTCGCGATCGCCGGGATGCTCGAACTCGCTTCGAAGGAGGCCGACCCGTTGGCACCGCCGTTGGGCGGCTGGTTGACCGTCCATACGTTGTTGAAGCCGGCGCTCACTTGCTTCGCGAATTGCTGCACTTTGACGCGGCTGATCGTCGACATCGCGAACAGGATGATGAACAGCGCCAACATGAGCGTGATCATGTCGGCGTAGGTCAGCAGCCAGCGCATCATGCCGGCCGTCTCCAGCTTTTCCTCGGACTTCTTCTTCCGGAGGTTGGATTCGGCGGCGCGTGCCGCGGTCTTGATCGGTTGTGCCATGGTCGCTGTGCGCTACCCGGTTATGCCGAGGACGCCGAGTACCCGGCCTCGCCCATGTGACCGCCCTCTTCGATGTCGGTCTCGCGCTCCTTGGGATCGATAAAGGCCAGGAGCTTCTCTTCGAGCAGTCGCGGGTTGTCGCCGGCCTGAATCGCCAGGATGCCTTCGATCATGATCTCGCGATTGAGCAACATCTGCCCGTTGCGTTCCTTGATCTTGGTTCCGATCGGCAGCCACAGCAGATTGGCAAACATGATGCCGAAGAACGTGGCGACGAAGGCGACGGCCGTCTGAGTACCGATGGCACCGGCGACGTTGGTGCTCTGGCTGGCCTCGCCGAGGCCCTTGAGCATGCCGATCAGACCGAGCACGGTGCCGATGATGCCGAGCGTCGGCGAGTACCCGCCGAGCGTCATGAAGACCTGTTCCGATTTCGCGCCCTGCTCCTGGGTGTTGGAGACCTCGGTCTCGAGCACTTTGCGGATGATCTCGGTGTCGCGTCCGTCGATGACGAGCTGAATGCCCTTACGCATGAAATCGTCGTCCAGCGCAGCGGCCTCGTTTTCGAGCGCGAGCAAGCCCTCGCGGCGAGCCTTCTCGGCGAACGATACCAGCGTCGCGATGACGTCGCGTTCGTGGTAGTCGACCTCGGTGAACGCCGTCTTGAATCCACCGAAGAAACCGCGCAGGAACGTGCGCATCGGGAAAGAGGCCAGCGTGGCGCCGAGCGAGCCGCCGACAATCAGGACGAACGCGTCCCAGCGGCCGAAGAAAATTCGTACGTCGATTGCGCCGACCCAGCCGGCGAGAATGATCGCGCCAAAGCCGAGGACGAGGCCTAATACAGTCGCAAAATCCAAGGATCGTTCTCCCGTCTTTACGGGTATCGGCCGCCCTTATCGGAATATCAAGTTCCGGTAAGGAGATGCGTCCTTCACCTGCGTGCTCACCCGGGGCCGTAGATTCGCCTCTTGAACTCGATGATCTTCTCCTGGATCTCGGTCGGCGAATCGCGCACGATCAGCTTATTCCCCGAGGTCAGGGTGACGACCGTATCCGGCGTCTGCTCCACCCGCTCGATCAGGTCCGAATTGACCATCACGCCATGGCCGTTGAGCCGTGTCAAAGCAATCATGGGCTCCAGTATACCCAGAGAATGGCGATGGGCGGCACGCGCGTGCCGCCCATCGGCGACTTTCTCGGGCAAAGGGTCGCCTTTGCCCGCGGAAGCCGTTAGTTTTGGCTCGCCTGGAGGGCGATGACCGTCTGCAGATTGGCGTCTGCCGTTTCGATCCCGCGCGAGTTCGCCTGGAACGCGCGTTGGGCGATGATCAGCTTGGTGAACTGATCGGCGAGGTCGACGTTCGATTGCTCGAGCGCGCCCGAGACGATGCTGCCGTAGCGGCCGCTCGCCGCAACGCCCAGCTGTGCCAGTCCCGAGGCCGGGGTGGCCGAGAACTGGTTGCTGCCGTCCCGCGTCAGGCCTTGCTCGTTCTGGAACGTCGCCATGGCCAATTGTGCGAGCGTCTTGCTCTGGCCGTTGGTGAACGATCCCGTGATCGTGCCGTCCTGACCGACCGTGATGTTCGAGAGGGTACCGGCTCCGTAGCCGTTCTGCGAGATCACGTTCGCCGAGTAGGCCGCCGCGAGGCTCGCGTTCTTCGAGAAGTCGATCGCGATCGGTCCGGCCGTCGGCGCCGCACCACCCGCGGTCGGGGCGTTGGCCGGGTTACCGGCGCCGGGTCCCCACTGGGTGATGTTGAGCTGGTTGCCCTGATTGATGTTGGGCTGGCCGCCGCCCGCCGAGTGCAGGTACTGGCCCGCGACCGGGAGGATCGCCGCGTTGCCGGCCGTGGTTTCGATCGACGAGGTGTTGATGAACTGGCCGTTCTGGTCGAAGTACACGAAGCCGATCGTGCCGGAGGAACCGACGCCGAAGGTCGGAGGCGTAACGACGCCGCCGGCCGAGATCGATCCCGGGGTTTGAATCGTCGAGAACTGCGTGCCGTCGGTGAAGCTGATATTGACCTTCCAGCGTGCCGACACCGTGTGCGCAGTGCCTTCCGGATCCTGGACGGTCGTCGGCAGGCCGTTGTTCGCGGACGTGACCTTGATCGTCGCCGTCGAGTTGGCCGCAGGCGCCGCCGGAATCGTGATCGACGCACCGTCGAACGTCACCGTCTGACCGGGAACGGCGGTGATGCTGTTGGGCGTCGTGCCGTTATCCTTGATCGTTACCTGCGTGCCGGTCGCATTGGTCGTCGCCGTGATCTGGGTGACGCCGGCCGGGAGCGCTTCCGCCGGCGACATCGTCGCCGAGGTGACCGCGCCCGTATTGGCGGTGATCGTGGCCGTCGCGGCGGTCGCGCCCGTCGCGTCCGGCGTGTACGTGATGGTCGCCTGGTGCGCGTTGCCGAGCGAGTCGTAGATCGTCGTCGAGATCGTCTTGGTCTCGCCGGGATTGATCGACGCGCCGACTTGGTTGAGGAACTGCTGCGACCACTGCGTTTGATCGAGATTGCCGCCGATCGACATGTCGAAGACCTGGTCGTTGAGATTCGGGCCGACTTTCACGCCGGCGCCGGTGGCCGTCGCTTGCTCGGTCAGACCGACCGGGATGTTGATGTCGCCGGGGGTTCCGGTCTGCGTGATCTGGCCGTTCTGATTGGCCGTGTAGCCTTGGACCGCGAGGCCCGAGGCCGGATCGTAGAGCAGGCCGTTGGAGTTGAGCGAGAAGGCGCCGTCGCGGGTGTAGACCGGCGAGCTCGACGCGTTGGCGCTGCGCAGGATGAAGAAGCCGTCGCCGTTGATCGCGAGATCGGTGTTGACGCCGGTCGTCTCGAGGCCGCCCTGCGCGAACAGCGTGTCGACCGTGTTGACCTTGACGCCGAGGCCGAAGTCTTCGGGGTTCACGCCGCCGCTCGATGACGTCGGGCCCGACGGGGCGCCGACTTGCTGGTAGAACTGATCGGCGAAGGTCATGCGTTGACCCTTGAAGCCGACCGTCGCCGTATTGGCGATATTGTTCGAGATCATGTCGATCCAGCTCTGATATGCGTTCAGGCCGGAAACGCCAGTGAACAATGAGTCGAAAGCCATGTAAAACCTCACATGAGGATCCGCGACGCATCATTCCATCCGCGCCGCGGCTGGGGCTCCGCATGCGGTCCGCCCCAGGGTGTGTGATATTAAGTCGAGATGATCGCCGCCGAGTCGATGTTGGTGAACACGTTCTCCTTCATCGAATCGGAGTCGACCGCCGTGATGACGGTGCGGTTTTTGATACTCACCACCATCGCGACGTCGCGCACGAGAAAGAGCGAGTTTTTCGCGCCCTTTGCCGCCGCTTTATCGGCCATCGCGTTCATCTTGGTCACGTCGTCGGACGTGAGGCTGATGTTGCGCGATTGCAACCGCTGCATCGCATGGGCGGAGAACTTGAGCGGTTCGCTCGCGCTCCCCGGTGCGCTCGGAGCCGACGCCGGCGCCGCAACGGTGTCGAGTACGGATTTGAAACTCGGCGCGGTTGACGACGGCGGGATGTCGACCGGGCGCCCGACCGGACGCGGTCCAGGTCCCGGGATGATTCCCGGTTGCCCGATGGGTTTGAGATCGTTCGAATCCACGGTGGGCTAGAACCTCATCGCCCCGGTCTGCACGTTGTTCGGGTTCGTTCCCGTACTCGACGTACCGCCCGAGGTGTTGCCGTTGGCCAACCCGACGATTTGCGATGCCGAGAAGAGCAGCGGGTTGCCGCTGTTATCGGTCAGCGTCTGACCGTTCGATCCGGTCATCGTGAAGTAGGGCTGTCCGTTCTGCACCGAGACTGAAGCGATGGTGCCGGTGACCGTCGACGAGCTCGTGCTCGTGCTCGACGTTCCCGTATTCACCGTGGCCTGCTTGCCGATCAGCGAAGCCGATTGGAGCACGGCGAAGTTGCTCTGGAACGCTTGGAACGACTGCGTCAATTGCGACTGGTACTGCAGTTCCGACATCTGTGCGAGCTGCGTGACCGACTGCGTCGGGTCTTGCGGCTGCGTCGGGTCTTGATTCTGCAGTTCGGTCGTCAGCAATTGCAAGAACGCATTCGGACCAAGCGAGTTCGTCCCCGACGACGCGGTGGTCGACGACGACGACGGTTGGTTGATGTTCGTGAGCTGGTTGATCCCGCTCACGGTCTGCGTTGCCATTACCTCTACCTTTCTATGCGAGGTAGTTGAAGAGTTCGAGCGACGAGCCGCCGAGAAGCGGCGGGCCGAGGCTGGACGTTGTATCAGGTTCCTGCGTCGCGCTGCCGTTCAATTCGTGAACGACGTAGCGGCGCCCGAAGCCCTGAGTTTGATCGCGGCTGCCGTCGCGGTTGGCGTTGCCGCCGGAGACGTCGACCGAGAACCCCGAGAGGGTCAGGCCGGCTTCCGCGAGTGACTTGGCGAGCTGTTGGTGGTTCTGCATGAGTGCGCTGCGAACGTCGGCGTTCTGAGCGACCACGTTTGCCGAGATGTTCGATCCCTGCACCGTGATCTTCATCGAAACGTCGCCCAGGTTCTCGGGCTGGAGATGGAGGTTGATCGTCGAGGAACCTTGCGCGTCCGTACGCATCGACATGCTCTTGACCATCTGTTCGATCACGGAGTTGACGTCGACGCTCTGCGCCGCCGCCTGTGCCGTTTGCACCGCCGCTTGAATCTGCGGCAGCGTGTTGAAGGCCGGTACGCTCGCGACCGCATTCGTGCTGGACGGAGTTGCCGTCGCGGATGCGGGTTGAGCGAGCGGGTCGGCGGTTTGGCCTTGGGTGCCGTGCTGCCCGAGGTTGCCGGCGTTGTTGCCTGCCGTCTGCGCGGCGTTGGCGACGACGTCGGCTAGCGCGGATGCGAGCTCGGCGGCCGTAGCCGCGATACTCGTGGTGCCGGTACCGCCGTTCGAGCCCGAGGCTTGAACGGAGGCGGTAGCTCCTGCGTCGCCGCTGATTTGCGGGTCGGCCGATGCCGCACGAACGAGCATGCGTGCGAGGAGATCCGGAGCGTTGGCCATCGAAACGGCCTGCGCCGGAGGTGCTGATTGTGCCGCCGTCTGCACCGGCGAACCGGTCGCAGGAAGAGGCACGCCGGGCGCGTGCGTCAGTTGCACGAACTGCGGCTGCTGCACGTTTGCAGCGAGCGTCGTCATCGGGTTCGGATCCACGCCCGTTTGCGTAGCGCCGTTGACCTTCGTTGGTACCGAAGGCGCGAGCGGCTGACCGCGACGCGGCGCTTGCGAGGGTTGCGAGGACTGCGATGATGACTGCAGTTCGGCGATGGCGCGAGCCAGTAACGACTGCGCGAGCGAAGAGACGCCGCCTGCTCCGTTCGACGGAGCGTTCGACGCTGGACTTTGCTGTTGCTGGGCCGGGGCTTCTTTCGCCGGTGTGGCGTCCAAGGAGTTACCCGAGATGTCGTTCTGCTGCCCGTTCTGTTTCACGTACGCTGCAAGCGATCCGATCAGGCGATCGAGCCGTTGCGCGAGGGCCGACGCTTGTTGCGCCGCCGACGCAGGCGGACCGTTCGCTGGTGGATCCAGAGCGTTCGAGAGCTGCGTGGTGACCCGCTTCGTGAGCGCCGTCAGTTGCGTTTGCGACAACGTGCCGCCGAGCTGTTGCCGGAGCGACGCGGTGACGTCTTGCGTCAACTGATTGACGATCGTGGAGAGCGGAACACCGTTTTGCAGCATCGAGGTCAGTTGCGAGAGCGAGTTGCTCGCGACCGGTGACGTCGTCGTGTTGCCGCTCGCCGTAGAGAGCAGGCTCGCAAACGAGGGACCGATTTGCGACGAAAGTGCGAACCAATTCAACCCATTCGGGCCGAACAGACTCGACGACGCCGCATCAACCTTGGCCGATGCCGCACTGAGATGGACTGCATGTAAGGAAGTCACGCTTCTGTTTTTCACCCCCTTTCGCTTCAATATGGGCGGGCACGTTGCGCGAGGCAACATGCACGCACGAGAGCCCAGGCTGGCCTGGTCCCTCGTCTTCTTCATCGGCACCCGGCAGAGGCGACCTTAGAGGGGGCGAAGACCGCTAGGCGCGCCATCAAGTCTGAAAACTCGGGCAGATCGATCGCCTGGGCGGCGTCGCAGCGGGCCCGGGCGGGCTCCGGATGCACCTCGATGATCGCGCCGTCGAGGCCGGCTGCGGCAGCCGCCAGGGTCAGCGGCACGACCAGGCTCCGGCGGCCGGTGGCATGGCTTGGATCGACGATCACCGGCAGGTGGGTGAGCTCCTTGAGCCGCAGGGCACCGGCCAGGTCGAACAGGTTGCGCGTGTGGGAATCGAAGCCGCGGACCCCACGCTCGCAGAGCACGACGCTGCGGTTGCCTTCCAGCAGCGCGTACTCGGCGGCATAGAGCAGCTCGTCGAGTGTCGCGGCCGGACCTCGCTTGAGCAGTAGGGGCTTCCCGGTCCGCGCCGCCGCCTGAATCAGGGCAAAGTTCTGCATGTTGCGGGCGCCGATCTGGATCATCCCGACGTGCTCGGCGAGCAGCGGCAGCTGCTCGATCGAGAGCGCCTCGACAACCGGCGGCAGGCCGTGACGGCGTCCGGCTTGGGCGATCAACTCCACGGCCGGCGCGCCCAAGCCCTGAAACGAGTAGGGCGACGTACGAGGTTTATAGGCACCGCCCCGTAAGAGCGCTCCGCCCGCCGCCGCGACCCCTTTAGCGGCAGCCTCGATCTGCAGCTCATCCTCGACGGCGCAGGGGCCGGCGATGACGGTAAAGCCCTCGCCGATGCGTATGCCGTCGACTTCGACGATCGATCCGGCTTCCGACGTTCTGCTGGCCAACTGGTACATGGAGTGCTCCTGAAGGGTGGGTGAAAAAAAGAAGACCGCCCGGTGAATCCGGGCGGTCTTGTCGACATTCTTTTTAGAGAACCGGGGCTGTTAGCGACCCCGCGACAACGACACACTCACCTCACCGGCAATGCTTGCGGTAAAGTGCCACCACCATGCGAAGGCGCTGGGACGGATCGTCATCGTGCGGAGAACGTATCACGCACGCGCAGCGGTGTCAACGCCGGCGATCTCGAGCATGTTCCGCACCAGTGCCTCACCGCTGTCACTGAGAACGGACTCGGGGTGGAACTGGACCGCATGCACGGGTTTGGAGACGTGCGCGACCGCCTGGATCACGCCGTCGTCGCTCCGCGCGGTGACGTACAGCTCGGCCGGCAGCGTTGGGGGATCGACGCACAATGAGTGATAGCGGGTGACCCGCAGGGGCGAGGGTATCCCGCGAAACAGTCCGCTGCCGTCGTGCTCGATCTCGCTCGTCTTGCCGTGCATCTGCGACGGGGCGTGCGTGACCCGCGCACCTAGGGCCTCGCCGATCGCCTGCAAGCCCAAACACACGCCGAAGACCGGCATCCCGCGCTCGATCGCGGCCCGTAGCGCCGCCATCATCCGCGGCTGCTGCGAGGGGTTGCCGGGGCCGGGGCCGACGACGAGCATCCGGTAGCGCTCGAGGAGCGAAGGGACGAGTCGCGCGTCGTCGTTGAGCAGCACGTCGGGCGAGGCGCCGGCCGACGCCAGCAAGTGCACCACGTTGTACGTGAAGCTGTCGTAGTTATCGATGAAGAGGACGCTCATCACGCCAATCCTTTCCCGCAACGCCGGCGCGGCCCCCCGAAGGGGGCAGAAACACGGCCGCGATAAGGGGCCGCATGAAACGGGGGCTCGCTCGATCGCGCTCTACGTGCGTACGCCCAGCACCTCTCGCGCGATGCGGGTCTTGTGCAGCACTTCCTCGTACTCGGCGACCGGATCGCTGTCGGCGACGATGCCGGCAGAGGCTTGCCAATAGGCCCGCCCCCCTTGAACGTGCATGCTCCGCAGCGTGATGCACGAATCGAAGTCGCCGTTCCAATTCCACTTCCCGATGCTGCCGGCGTAGAAACCGCGCGTCACCGGCTCGAGCTCGTCGATCAACTGCATCGCGCGCACCTTCGGCGTTCCCGTCACCGTGCCGGCGGGAAAGCCCGCGCGGAAGAGATCGAGGCCGTCGCAATTCTCGCGCAACGTGCCGACCACGTCGGAGACGATATGCATCACGTGGCTGTAGCGCTCGATCTGCAGCAGCTCGTCGACCACGACCGAACCGTACTCGCATACCATCCCGAGATCGTTTCGTCCGAGATCGACGAGCATCACGTGCTCGGCGCGCTCTTTCTCGTTCTCGAGCAGTTCGCGCGCGATCGCCGCGTCGTCGCTTTCGCTCGTGCCGCGCGACCGCGTGCCCGCAAGCGGGCGAATGCGTGCTTTTCGCCCCTCCAAGCGCACCAAGAACTCCGGCGAAGCGCCTAAGAGCTGCCCGTACGGCGTGTCGACGTAGAACATGTACGGCGAGGGGTTGCGACGGCGTAGCGCGCGGTAGAGGTCGAACGGCTCGCCGTCAAGCGCTGCACTGAAGCGAATGCCGAGCTGCAGCTGGTAGACGTCGCCGTCGTAGATGTGCTGCTTCACGCGGGCAACGCGCTCGAGATAGGTCGCGCGCTCGAACGACGCGCTCACGGCGCCCGTCGCGCGCACCGGCTTGGCGAGCACCGGCGTCTGCGCGAGGATACGAGCAAGATAGCCGTGGAGTCGCGCGTCGATCTCCGCGGCGTCGTCGCCGCAACCCCACAGCACGAGCGAATGCGTCAGATGATCGAAGACCAACCAGGTCCCGGGAACCGCTACGTAGGCCGCCGGCATGGCGGGAGCATCTTGGTCGCGCGGCGCCAGACGCGCGAACGGCCGCGCGGCGTCGTACGCAAACACGACCAGCGCGCCGCCCAGACCGCTGGAGTCCTCCGCCGGCCGGTGCGGCGCCAGCGCACCGCGGATATCGTCGAGTTGGTGCGCGGTCGCATCAAAGGTGCCGGTGAACCGGTAATCGAGCCCGACGAACGAGTAGCGCGAGAGTTTACCGCCGTGTTCGACGCTCTCGAGCAAACACGACGCGCCCGGCGTGCCGAGCGCGAGGTAGGCGCCGATCGGCGTGAGCACGTCGGCGGGAAAGGTATGGGTGCGGACGATCAAAACGCGCGAAGCTTAGCGCTTGAGTTCGGGGTGTTCCTGCGTGAGCTGCGCGGCAAACGCCGGCGGCAGCGCGTCGAGGATCGCACCGACGTCATCGGCCGACATGTATTGCATCACGTCCGCAACGTAAGGCACCGGCAACTTCTGCACGAGCTTCGCCGCGTTCTCCGGTTCCATGTTGGACCAGTACTGCGCGGTGCGGCGCATCGCGTCGGTTCCCGTCGCGGGCGCGGGCGTGGCGGCAGGGCCGGCCGCTTGCGCGCTCTGCGCGGGAGCCCCCGACGCAACCGGCGCCGGGCTCGTGCCGCCGCGCGACGACGCGGCTTGTGCCTGAAGTTGCTGCACCTGCGCGTTGAGGTCGGCGACTTGCTTGCTCTTGGCCGTCAACTGCGACTGCAGATCGGCCATCTGGCCGTTGAGCTGGACGATCGTCTTGTTGCGATCGGTGATGATCTGGTCCTTGGCGGCCAAGTCGAAGGGCTTGGCGATGTTCGCGCTGGCCGTTCCGATGATCGACCAGACCGGCGCGAGCGGCCCGTTGGCGATCACGTTACGCGACGGCCCCCACGCAAAGGCAATCACGACCGCCGCGATTGCG
>Ga0326727_10009452_pt1 | contig 23984 bp, 15 predicted proteins | sample MB2enrmetagenome_FD_207643 | JGI IMG/M metagenome (GOLD analysis project Ga0326727, IMG submission 207643) | Lab enriched peat soil microbial communities from McLean, Ithaca, NY, United States - MB29MY | ecosystem: Environmental > Terrestrial > Soil > Wetlands > Peat | place: USA: New York... | reverse complement strand
AGACCTCATCCGCGAAGAGCGCAAGGCCCTGGCGAGGGCCACGCCCCCCGATATCGAGCCAGGAAGCCAGTGTACAAGCCCTTTTACCTGCGAATTCTACGACCACTGCAACAAGTCCCTGCCGGTTGACCACATCCAAAACCTCCCCGGCATATCGGAATCGAAGTTGGAGAAACTAGCGGCGCTGGGGATTGGGGCGATCGGTGACATCCCGAAGGATTTCCCGCTGACCGACCGGCAGAAGAGGGCCTGGGAGTGCGCAAAGACCGGAAAGCCATCGTTCGGGAAGGGACTCAAGGAAGCTCTCGCCGAGCTTCGTTACCCACTTTGCTTCATGGACTTCGAAACCCTGGGTGTGGCACTCCCCCGATACGCCGGCATGAGCCCATACGACCAGATCCCATTCCAGTGGTCAGTGCACGTCCAGCGAAAGCCTGGTGCTGATCTTGAGCATTTTGAATTCCTGCCAGAGGAAGATGCCGATCCACGGCTTGCGTTCGTGAAAGCCCTCTGCCCTGTTGTGGGAAAGAAGGGGAGCATCATCGCATACAACAGCGGCTTTGAATCGGGGTGCCTGGAGAGCCTGGCGCAATCGTTTCCGAAATACAGGGACGCGATCACAAATATCCAAGAACGGTTGTGGGATCTGTTGCCGGTCATCCAGACCCATGTTTATCACTCCGCGTTCTGCGGCTCGTTTTCGCTCAAGAGGGTTCTTCCCGCCCTGGTCCCCGAAATGTCTTACGACGGGATGGGGGTGGCCGAAGGCAGCGATGCGGGCCTCGCCTGGGAGAAGATGGTTCACAGTGATATCGAAAGTGCTGAAAGGAAGAGGCTTCGCGAGGCACTGCTCGCCTATTGCAGGCAGGACACGCTGGCGATGGTGCGGCTGCTGGATGCTCTGCGAGCCGCATGAGATTTGATGAATGGAAGCGAGGGCTGACAGATTCTGCCACAGGCAGGTAAGTCAGACCTTTTGGGAGCAAGCGGCAATTCTTGGCCGCGGGAGGAATCATGAAACTGATTAAAGATACGATTTCCGGTACCAGGCTTGGAGACCCCATGACGTTCCGAAACATGACCGTCTTTCCCCTGCTCGGCCAGGGGATCACACCGGACTATTTGACCTTGGACGAAGCCCTGGCCCAAAAGCGTGCCAAGATCACCGAGGTGTCCGAGGGCGGCAGTGTCCCGGAATTGAGATTCGCCAACGAGAGCGACATGCCGGTCTTCTTGATGGACGGGGAGGAACTCATCGGAGCGAAACAAAACCGCACGCTGAATTTGAGCATTCTTATCCCCGCCATGCAGACAGTCGGGATCCCTGTTTCCTGTGTAGAAAGGGGGCGGTGGGCCCACCGTTCCCGAGAATTCTCCTCCGCACCGCGGGCGCAATATGCCGAAGGTCGTGCCATGAAGATGGCGCAAGTTTCTGCATCGATGCAGTCGAGCGGAGTAAGGCACTCGAACCAGGGAGCGGTCTGGCAGAATATCGACGAGAAGTTCCTCAGGCTAAAGACCTCCTCCCGCACATCTGCGATGGCCGATATCTTCGAGCAGCATTCAGCACGTCTTGAGGAATACGTGAAACCCTTCACGCCCACGGAAGGGCAGATAGGGGCCGTGTTTACGATCGAAGGCAAGGTGTGCGGTTTCGAGCTCTTTGACAGCCCCGAAACGCTGAAGAAGCTCTGGCCGAAACTCCTGCGCAGCTATGGACTCGATGCGCTCGACCGGGCCGACTCGGCGCATCAAAAGGAGGAGGAACCAACCCCTCCCACCGGCCAGAATGACGTGGAGTCCTTCCTAAACAGGGTTTCAACCGGCAGAACGAAAAAGTATCCAGCCGTTGGAGAAGGGGAGGACATCCGTCTTGCCAGTCCCGCCCTGACAGGTGCTGCGCTGGCAGCGCATGGCCGGGTCGTTCACCTCAGCGCTTTTGCAAGCTAACGTGGATACAGGCGACGGCGATTGGCTGCAACATTCAAGTTGAGATTTTAGATGAGGGCAAGATCATGAAAAAAGTATCTAAGAGGAGGAAATTGGACTCTTTGAGAGTTAATTCGGTGCCGGCGGCCGACCCGAACGATCGTGGCGGAATTATCATGTTCTTGGGTAAAGAGGAGGAAACCAGTCCTACCGGCTCTGGTGCGGAGGAGAAATGTAGCAAGGTCAAGGAGCTGAAGGGCGTTGATGCCTTGCCGCCAGCACCGTCTGCCGATCAGGAATGGGCAAGATTTACTGGTGATTTAGCACTTTGTTTATCCGATCTGCGGGAGGACGAATATCTGGTTATCGGTTGCAAGCGCGTAAACTACTATGTCCAGTTTGCAGGTCAGGGACAATTCGGGTTGAGGATGGAGGCGGCGGGAAACAATTTTATTAAGCCCGAGAAGGCCAAGCTTTCGGAAGAGGATTATGTCGCCACGGTAAAACTTGGCTGGAGCCTCCCTACCGAGAAGAGCTCAAATCCAGATGGGTCACCCAATTTTTTCCTTTACCTGGCCAGCCCCGTCCCGTTTGAACGGGCTGCCGGGCTTGCGGTACAAACCTTTCGACAAATATACGGGATTTCTCATCCTCGCCGGCTGGTATACAAAGCTTTTAATAGTGCGGACACACCAATCCGATTCTCGAGTCTTCGCATAAAAAATGAGGAGTGAGGCTGATCTTGTTTCAAGACTCGCAATTCTAATAATTGAAACGAGCCATTGAGGTTCGATCGGGTTCTCGGGATGACGCAGCGGAGAGCCATGAGCGGTGATTAACTTGTGATTGTGGGAAGAAGAGTAATGGGAAATGCTCCTGCGAAGGTGCAACGGCTGGACGCCCAGCGGCATAACTGATAGTCGCGGGCAGGATTCAGCTATCGTCAGCCCAAAGAGGGCATGCATGAAAGTCAAAACCAGCAAATCTCACCCGCTGCGAATAGATTCAGTGGTAGTTGATGGAGTGAAGGGACGGATTGGCCTAACCTTCTGCCCCGGCAAGAAGCAAGCGGTCAGCATGACGGGCCCCTGGGACCGCGACCTGGAGACTGACCTGAAGGTAATCCAGTCCTTTGGTGGCGCGGCGCTTGTCACGTTGATGGAAGATCACGAACTCCGCGAAGGGATGGTTCCACCGGACAAGTTACAAGAAGGTGCATCAGCACACGGGATGGAATGGCATCACCTCCCCATTCGTGACGTGAGCATTCCCGATGACCACTTTGAAGACCTTTGGGTCTATTCGGGTTTGCGCCTTAGGAGATTGCTAAGCCAAGGCCGGAACATCGTGATCCACTGTCGCGGCGGTCTAGGCAGAACAGGAATGATTGGTGCACGCCTGCTTGTGGAGCTTGGGGTTGAGCCTGATGTGGCCATTCGGCGAGTGAGGGCGGCGAGACCCGGGTCAATCGAAACACCTGACCAGGAAGAACACGTTCGGAGGTGCAGGAAGATCGCATCACCCGGTACGGGGCCATCCGATGCGGAGAGATTCCTTGGCTGCCTCCTGGGGGGAGCGGTTGGTGACGCGTTTGGCTATGCCGTGGAGTTCAGTTCAATCTCGGACATTCGCAGGAAGTTCGGTCCCGCTGGAATCCAGGAACCATCACTGACGGATGGAAAGCTCGTGGTCTCGGACGACACGCAGATGACGCTCTTCACGCTGGAAGGAATCCTGAAGGGGCTCGAAGAGCCGTCACCGTCAACAGAGACCATCGTGGAATCGATCAGATTGTCATACCTCGATTGGCTCGGAACACAGGGAGAAAGCAATGCCAAATCCCGGAAGAGTAAGGGCTGGCTCGCTCATTGCCCCGAACTGCGGGCGTGGAGGGCTCCTGGAATGACGTGCTTGTCCAGCTTGAGGCACGGTGGTCATGGGACGATCAAGGAACTCATCAACGACTCAAAAGGATGCGGGGGCGCCATGCGATCTGCCCCGGTCGGCCTCTTCCGTCGTTTCGACCCCAAGCAAGCGTTTGACCTCGGCGCACGGTCCGCAGCGATTACCCACGGCCACCCGAGTGGCTACCTCAGTGCCGGGATGGTCTCAGCAATTGTCCGCCACTTGATGGATGGAATGGACATTCAAGCCGCCACGGAAGCGAGCCTGCAGATCCTGAAGGGATGGGATGGGTATGAGGAAACTCTCCGAGCGGTAACGAAGGCTCTGGATGTAGCAAAGTCCGCGTCCAAGGATCATCCGACGATCATCCATTCCATCGGAGGCGGGTGGGTGGGGGAGGAAGCGCTGGCAATCGCCCTCTATGCCGTCCTCGTGGCCAAGTCCTACGTTGAGGCCGTCCGTATTGCGAGCAACCACGACGGCGACAGCGACAGCACGGCATCAATTGCCGGCCAGCTCTGGGGCGCATGGAAAGGCTTGACGGAGATTCCCCACGGATGGCTTACGAAGCTGGATGTGTTCGTTCCCATCCTGCGACTCGCACGGGAACCGTTGGACAGTGCTTCCTTGGTTTGAACGGCGGACCAGATTCGAAGTCCCCTGTTCCGACCCGTATGCGACTATATTGAGCATGGGAATTCACTGGGAGACCGGCATGGCGCCAATAGAAATCATTACACTTCCATCGGAGAAGTATCGGCTTGAAGAGGTAAACCTCTCTGGGCAGATGGCAGAGGGTCTCACCGGGAAGACTGTGCCGATCGAAATCGTTCCTGAAGTGATGGCCATGACGAGGCTGTATGAAGCGAACGACCGCCCGGCCGAAGGGTCGTTTTGGATCGATCCCGATGGGAAATGGTGGAACGACTACTGTCCGGCAAGGATTCGTTTCACGGACCCGGAGGGACGCAGGTGGCATCTGCCCCGGCATTGGCTCACGACCGGGGGCGCCGCACTCAAGGAAGAGGCTCCTTATCAGGTCACCCAAGATCTTGTTTGGGTGGAAACACTCCATCTACCGTCGATGTGGGATCTGAGTGACATCAATATTGAGATGGGAGCAGCTTTCAGGGCAGCGGGAAAGCCGACCACGATTGAGGTCCACGCTGCGCCCAGTCAGCAAGTGAGAGTTCTGTGGCAAGACGCATCCGGAAAGGCGTGGCGGATTCCGCACGACTGGCGCAAACGGCGGATCCGGCTTCCGGCTTACGACCTGCTGCTAGAGAACGATATTCCTCCGGATGTAGCAGTGGAATTTGCCGGCAAGGCGGTCAGCGTGAACTACCATCCTGGATCGCTTTGCTGCCTACCCGATGGCTATCGCTTCCGCGATGGCCACGGCGGGAGATGGCCCATTCGGGCAATTGATTGCCTTCTGCTCGGATATGGTGATCGCGACGAGCGGCTAGCGTGAGGACTGCTATTGGATAGACCAGACGGCGGCCCGCTTTTGCAGGGAGGAAAATTGAATGGCGCGACTGTTGATTATCGATGACGAAGAATCTCTTTGCCGGGTCTTGAAAATCGCCTTTCGCAAGAATGGCCATTTGGTGGAAACGGCCTCAAGCGGCCAAACCGCCACGAAGAAGATTGATTCGCGGGTCTTCGACCTGATCATCTTCGATATCCGCATGCCTGACCTGACGGGTATCGATTTGTTGGAGTATGCCCACAAGACCCACAACCGCACTCCATTCATTTTGATCACCGCCGCGCCCACAATGTCCACAGCCATCCAAGCCGTTAACCTATGAGCTTACCGCTACATCATCAAGACCGACTCACTTGTAGAAGACCTCAACTTGACGGTGGAACAGACGCTGAAGGAGTTGTCATTGGGCGGGGAGAATCTTCGCCCCTGACTGGCAAGAACGAAATTCTGGAGCGACTGAAGTATCTCAGGGCCCAGACCCAATTGAGGAAACCACACTAGCCGGGGCGATCATGCCCCTCGGTTGAATTTCTTAGGGAGGCTTCAGTGTTTCTCCAGTGCCGCACGTCTGACGCAGCCTGCTTTCTAACTGGCGTATTGAAGACTCATCTGAAATCTGCCCCCGGGTAAGTGTTACAATGCTCTCCGATTCTGTTGAATTAATTCTCAAGGCCCGAATCTCAGCGGTTCGAGCCCCGCTTGAGCGGGATTAGATAAGCGCGGCACCGATGAAACTGATCAGGAACACAGGTAGCGACCGTGTGATCGACGAATTGCGGCAGAGCCTCATGCCGCAGTCATCTCTCGACATGGCTTCCCCGGCGTTTTCCCTCTTTGCCTTCGCGGAGCTGCGCCAGTTATTGGAGAAGCTTGACGCTTGCCGCGTGGTGCTACCGGCGGCAAATGAAAGCGACCTGGGATGGACGGGTACTGATGCTGACCGCGCCTTTCGGAACCGCCTCCAAGTCCGCTGGCTCGCCCGGGAGTGCGCGCGATGGATCCAGAAGCAGGTCGAAGTGCGCGGTGCGCCGGCGTCGCTTCCGCAATCCATCCTCATTGTCGGGAAACGGGAGTCCGACCTGCACCGCGTCATTACCGGCAACTGTGCTTTCACCACTGAAGGTTTAGGAATCACTCCGGGTAACCAGTTCAGCCTGATCCAGTGCTCCGAACGCGAGGAGGAATCCGCACTCCTGGGCGCGTGGTTTACAAATCTCTGGAGCGGGCTGTCCTCATCCGACCAGCAGAAAGCCGCTGTCCTGGCCCGGCTCCAAGACATCGCGGACCCAAAGGCACCCTCGCTTATTTACTACCTCACCCTCCACCATCTCTTTAAGGACCTTGGAGAAGACCTGGACGAGGAACGCATCGTCAATTCGGCCACTGGAATCCGCAACACCATTGTTTGGAGGAAACTTTTCAAGTTCCAGCGCGACGGCGTCATTGGCACCATCGATAAACTGGAACGGCTGGGTGGGTGCATTATCGCAGACAGCGTCGGCCTTGGAAAAACCTTCGAGGCCTTGGCCATTGTCAAATACTACGAGTTGCGCAACGACCGCGTCCTCATTCTATGCCCCAAACGCCTTCGCGACAACTGGACACTCTATAAAGCCAACGACCGGCGCAATTTCCTCGCCGCCGACCGTTTCAACTACGACGTGCTCAACCACACGGACCTTTCCCGTGACGGCGGCTTGTCCGGAGACATAGACCTCTCTCACGTCAACTGGGGAAATTACGACCTGGTGGTCATTGAGGAGTCGCACAACTTCCGCAACAAAGCCGCCCACAAGGGCCACGAGACGCGTTATGACCGGCTCATGCGCCGCATCATCAAAGAGGGAGTCAAGACGCGCGTTCTAATGCTTTCTGCCACGCCAGTGAACAATCGCCTCGCCGACCTCAAGAACCAGATCGCATTTATCACCGAAGGCAATGACACCGCGCTCTTCGACCATGGCATCCCGAGTATCGAAGCCACCGTCCGGCAGGCGCAGCTCCAGTTCAACCGTTGGCTGGCCCTCGATGATCCCGAGCGCACCTCGGCCCGCCTTATGGATATGCTGGGCTTTGAATACTTCAAGCTGCTGGATCTGCTGACCATCGCCCGCTCCCGCAAACATATTGAAAAGTACTATGGCACAGCGGAAACTGGCAGATTTCCAGACCGGCTCAAGCCGATCAACTTCAAGCCTGACGTGGACCGTGCCGGCGAATTCCGCCCGATCCGCGAGATTAACAACGAGATCAGACGCCTCACGCTCGCGGCTTACGCCCCTCTCCGCTATGTCTTCCCGCACAAGCAGGCTGCCTATGACGCCAAATACAGCACAACCATTCGTGGCGGTGAAAGCTTCTTCCGCCAAGTGGACCGTGAGGAAAGCCTGGTTCACCTTCTGCGCGTCAACGTGCTCAAGCGCATGGAGAGCGCGGTACCGTCCTTTGCCCTAACCGTGAAACGTCAGCTCGCCGACGTAGAGGCCACTCTCGCCAAGATCGAGGCGCATGACGAATCCGTAGAAGAGATTGACATTGAAGACGTGGATGTGGACGATCCCGCGTTCGAGAGCCTGCTGGTTGGGCGTAAGGTCAAGGTGCTGCTTCACGACGTTGACCTGGTCCGCTGGAAGCAGGACCTTGCTGAGGATCGCAACCGCCTTGCTACCCTTTACTCTGCTGCCAAGCAAGTTGGCGCGGCCCGCGACGCCAAGCTTGAAGCCCTCCGCCAGATCATTATTGAAAAGACAAACAACCCCATCAACCCCGGCAACCGCAAGGTTCTTGTCTTCACCGCCTTTGCCGACACTGCCCAGTATCTCTATGAGCAGATTGCTCCGTGGGCGCAAGCGGAACTCGGCCTGCACTCAGCCCTTGTCACAGGTAGCGGTCACAACCAGACCACCCTGCCCAACCTTCGCAGGGATTTCGCCAGCATCATCACGTCCTTTTCGCCGCGCTCGAAGGAACGCCCGGAAGACCTCGCAAGTGACGGAGAACTCGATCTCCTCATTGCTACGGACTGCATCAGCGAGGGGCAGAACCTCCAGGACTGCGATTACGTCGTCAACTACGATATCCACTGGAATCCCGTTCGCATTATCCAGCGTTTCGGACGTATCGACCGTATCGGCTCGCCGAACGACCGCATCCAGTTGGTGAACTTTTGGCCAAATATCGAGCTGGAGGAATACATCAACCTCGAACAGCGTGTCAGCGGGCGCATGGTGCTCCTTGACATCTCCGCCACCGGCGAGGAAAACATCATCGAGCAGCAGTCGGGTAACCAGATGAACGACTTGGAGTATCGCCGCAAACAGCTCCTCAAGCTCCAAGATGCGGTCATCGACCTCGAAGACCTTTCGAGCGGAGTTTCGATCGCCGACCTCACACTTACGGACTTTCGTATTGACCTTGCAGGCTTCGTCCGGGATCACCCTGACCTTCTGGAAAGCCTGGGGTTCGGCACATTTGCAGTTACCACCAGCAACGGCTCCGGTGAAAACGCTATTCCGCCAGGAGTCATCTTCTGCCTCCGCGCTGAGGGCGAAGCGGCGCTCAAAGCCGTCGAACCGGGATACCCTCTCGCCCCGCATTACCTTGTACATGTGGGCGATGACGGCACTGCACTGCTGCCTTTTACGCAGGCCAAGCAGGCGCTTGACCGCCTGAAGAAGCTCTGCATTGGGCGGGACCTGCCGGATGCCGATGCCTTCGCCCATTTCGACAAGGCTACCCGCGGGGGCGAAAACATGGCCGCCACCCAAAAGCTGCTCGCTGCAGCCGTTGCATCCATCGTTGGGAAGAAAGAGGAACGCGCCATCGCCAGCCTTTTCTCGCCCGGTGGCACTCACGCCATTAAAGGAGAGTTTGCTGGCATCAACGACTTTGAGGTTGTTGCCTTTCTTGTTGTGCTCCCGGAGCTGCCGTCATGACGGCCTCCGATGTTATCACCGCCCTTGCGTTGCCGCCGGAGTCACGGGTGGACCAGCGCGTCACAAAGAAACTCCTTGTGGAACATGGGGCGCCCACGGCTGCCGACAAGCGTCAGATTAACGATGGCATTGAAGAGTTGCTCTGGGTCGCTGCCCTCAAGCCTACTACCATCGGAGTGCCGGAATACCGCGACGCCAGCCGCGAGGTGCTCGAAATCGCCGTGCTGTCCCTGTCCGTGCGCCCAGAGGCTAAAGCCGGCCGGCTCATCGAACTGATTCACCGCGCCATCCCATATCCGGTATTCCTCATAACCGAGCAGGCGAATACCGTCAGTCTATCGTTGGCCAGCAAACGCCTTGCTCAAAACCAAGCAGACCGGGTAGTACTGGATGAATCTCCTGTCACGTGTTCGCTTGAAGCAAGTTCAAATGTCAGAGATCCACTGGGCAGTCTTTCGCTCGCCGTCCAACCCCGACTCCATCTTTTGGCACTCTATAATGGTTGGATTGCTTGCCTCGAAGCGTTTTTGGCTGCGAGGATCACTGGCGAACTGGCTATTGCGGATGACGCCGCGCGAGAGGTAGCTCGGCGTCGGGCTCTCGCTGATCACTCACGCCTCCAGCGCGAAATCGCAGCCCTTCGAGTCCAAGCGCAGAAGGAAAAGCAAGTAAACCGCCGCGTAGAACTGAACATTGAAATTAAGCGGCTGGAGGCGGAGCAGGCCTCGTCTGTCCAATCATTGAAAGGGTAAATGATATGAAAGTCTCAACCGTCCTTGACCACATCGATAGTGGACACATGGCCCTGCCGGAGTTTCAACGCGGCTACGTGTGGAATCGCGACCAGGTTCGCGCCCTTTTCAATTCGCTTTACAGGCGGCATCCGGTCGGCGGGCTGCTGGTTTGGGCGACTGAGGCGAAGACGGCGACACATCGCGGAGACGGCCCCCTGGCAGCAGGCGTGGTAAAGCTTCTGCTCGACGGTCAACAACGCATGACTTCGCTGTACGGTGTGGTGCGAGGCGCGCCTCCAAAGTTCTTCGACGGTAACTCAGCAGCTTTCACCGGGCTGCGATTCCACCTCGACACAGAGACGTTCGCCTTCTACCAGCCGATGAAAATGCAGGGAGATGTTCAATGGATTGACGTTACCAAGCTCATGCAGCGAGGCAACGCAGGGCTTGGTGAATTCGTCGCCCAGCTCAGTCAACAGCCCTCGCTGGCGCCGAAGTTGGGGGAATACGTAGGGCGACTGAGCCGGTTGCTCGGAATTGTGGACATTGACCTGCATATCGAGGAGGTCACTGGCGCGGACAAGTCGCTCGACGTGGTGGTCGACATCTTCAACCAGGTGAACAGCGGCGGCACTAAGCTGTCCAAAGGTGACTTGGCGCTGGCTAAGATCTGCGCTGACTGGCCAGCGGCGCGCGACGAAATGAAGCAAGCCCTCAAAAGCTGGACGGCGAGCGGGTACCACTTCAACCTTGACTGGCTGTTGCGGTCAGTAAATACGGCCCTTACTGGTGAGGCGAAGTTCAGCTTCCTCCACGACAAGAGCGCGGAGGAGGTGCAGGACGGCTTGAAGCGAGCGGTGAAGCGGATCGACACGTGCCTAAATTTCATTGGAGGACGCTTGGGCCTGGACCACGACCAAGTTCTGTTCGGCCGTTTCGCGATTCCGGTCATGGTCCGTTACCTCGACCAACGCGCTGGTGCACTCGACGCTAAGGAGCGCGACAAGCTCCTCTTCTGGTTCGTGCAGGCAGGCATGTGGGGGCGCTTCTCCGGCTCCACCGAGTCATATATTGACCAGGACCTTGCCGCCCTCGAAGGCGGTGATGGTGGGCTGGACAAACTGCTGGAGCAACTCCGCCTCTGGCACCGTGATCTGAGCGTAGAACCGGGACATTTTAACGGCTGGAGTCTCGGAGCGCGCTTCTATCCAGTATTATATTTGCTCACCCGCATGGGCGAGGCGAAAGATTGGGGAACTGGACTACCCCTGAAGAGCAGCCTGCTTGGCAAAATGAGCAGGCTTGAGGTGCATCACATATTTCCAAAGGCACAACTTTACAAGCTCAAGCATAAGCGTCCGGAGGTAAACGCGCTGGCCAACTTCTGCTTCCTTACCAAGGACACCAACCTCAGTATCAGTGATCGGCTGCCAGAGGAGTATTTTCCTGAAATTGAAACTATGCACCCGGGCGCGCTCGCCTCCCAGTGGATTCCTACTGATCCCGCTTTATGGAAAATCAAGAACTATGCCGACTTTCTCGATGCACGACAGATGGCACTAGCTGCCGAAACGAACAACCGACTCGCCGAACTGTTGCATGGCGACCTCCGGTGGCTGGAACGTGCGGGCACAACTGTTGAGATTCCCTCCGCCGTACCTACCGTGGGCGGCATTACCAGTGAAGCCGAGGAAGACGAATTGATCACATTGAACGACTGGGTGGAGGAACAAGGGTTGCCACGCGGTGTACTGTCGTACGACCTGGCCTCGCCGGAAACAGGTGAGCAGCAGGCTATCTTTGACCTGGCTTGGCCCAGCGGTATTCAGGATGAACTCAGCCAGCCGGTCGCGGTGCTACTCAACGAAGGCGCCGAAACACTAACTATCGCCAGTCGCGCGGGGTTCCGTTGCTTTACCACCGTGGGCGACTTCAAGGGTTATGTACAAAAGGAAATTCTGGCTAACGAGATCGCCTAGAATGTCATTCCTATTGAAGATCAAAGCGCTCTCGACTAGTTATTGAGTTGCACCGAGGAAATAAGAAAATGAAGAAACTCTCCGCCGAAGACCCTGAAACCAAATCCGCCGACATCCTGGCGGAGAACATCGCCCGGCTCAAGGAACTGTTCCCCGAGGTGTTCACCGAGGGGAAGGTGGACTTTGAGGTGCTGAAACAGCTTCTGGGCGGCGGTGTGGACGACCGCGAAGAGAAATACGGCCTCAACTGGCACGGCAAGCGCCGCGCCCGGCAGATTGCACTCACTCCCTCCACCGGCACGCTGCGCCCATGTCCAGAGGACAGCGTGGACTGGGACACGACCCGCAACCTAATGATCGAAGGCGACAACCTCGAAGTTCTCAAGCTGCTCCAAAAGAGCTATGCAGGAAAGGTCAAGCTCATCTACATCGACCCGCCCTATAACACCGGCAAGGATTTCGTCTATCCCGACAACTTTCAGGACAACATCAAAAACTACCTCGAACTCACCGGCCAGGTAGACGGCAACGGCAACAAGATTTCCTCCAACACCGAAGCCTCAGGCCGATTCCACACGGACTGGCTCAACATGATGTACCCGCGTCTCAAGCTGGCGCGAAACTTGCTCCGAGCCGATGGGGTGATTTTTGTCACCATTGATGACAGCGAGGCGAGCAATCTGCGCCTTCTGCTTGATGACGTGTTCGGCACGGAGAACTTCGCCGCTTCTATCTCGTGGAAAAAGCGCTCTTCTCCCGATGCAAGAGACACCATTGGTTCGGTTCACGACTGGATACACTGTTACGTGAAGAACGCAGACAAAATTAAGACCGCTATTGGCAAGATACCGCTCAGCGAGGAACGTGTAGACGCATACTCCAATCCTGATGATGACCCACGAGGAGACTGGGCTTCAGTTGATATGACTGGAATGACAGGCCGCGCAACTAAGGAACAGTTTTTCTCTGTGACCCTACCAAGCGGTCGGATAATTGGACCACCTGAAGGGCGAAGCTGGGGAATCGCACCCAAGACTTTCGATGAGCTTCGCGATGACAACCGCATTTGGTTTGGTAAGAACGGCGATAGCGTCCCTCGTATCAAAAAGTTTCTAAGCGAATCAGATGGCCAAGTCGTTCCTTCCCACTGGGACATGAATGAGGTTGGAAGCAACGACGAAGCCAAGAAAGATGCAAATGACTTGATGGGGCAGCCCGATGTCTTCGACACGCCGAAACCGGTGCGCTTGATCAACAGAATGATCGAGATCGGAACCAAGAAGAATACGGACGCGATTGTGCTCGACTTTTTTGCCGGGTCTGGCACCACGGGCCATGCGGTGATGGCACATAATTCAGCGCAGGGAGGTAATCTCCGCTACATACTGGTTCAGCTCCCGGAACCGTTAGACCCGGATACCAAGGAACAGAAGGTGGCATCTGCTTACTGTGATCAACTTAAGAAACCACGTAACATCGCCGAGCTGACCAAGGAGCGCCTCCGTCGTGCCGCGAAAAAGATTCGTGAAGAAAGCCCGATGTTTGCGGGCGATCTCGGCTTCCGCGTCTTCAAGCTAGCTTCTAGCAACATTCGGGCGTGGGAACCGAACCGCGATGACATTCCCAGGACGCTTGAGGCCTCCATCGAGCACCTGAAGACCGATCGCACCGAGCAGGACATCCTTTTCGAGTTGCTGCTCAAGCTTGGCCTCGATCTCACCGTGCCCATCGGACAAAAGGCCATCGCCAGCAAGACCGTCCACAGTATCGGCGCGGGCACCTTGCTTGCCTGTCTGTCTAACAAGATCAGCACGAAGGAAGTGGAACCGCTGGCCCTCGGTATCGTCGCCTGGCGCAAGCAATTGGCCCCGGCGGGAGAGAGCACAGTCGTCTTCCGCGACAGCGCCTTCGCCGACGATGTGGCCAAGACCAACCTCACCGCCATCCTCCAGCAGCACGGGTTTGGTGAGAAAAACATCAAGAGTCTCTAAGGTAGACGCATGAAATTCCACTTTGAACCTGACCTTCCATTTCAACGCGCGGCCATCGAAGCGGTGTGCGACCTGTTTCGTGGCCAGGAAACCTGCCGCACCGAATTCACAGTCACCCGTGACGTGGCGGCGGCACAGCAAACCCTTGCGTTTGCCCAGAGCGACCTGGGCATCGGCAACCGGCTACAATTACTGGATGACGAACTCCTAGCCAACCTCGGCGACATCCAGATCCGCAACGGCCTGCGGCCTTCAGCCTCACTGGCCTCGGGCGATTTTACCGTAGAGATGGAGACCGGCACGGGCAAGACCTACGTTTACCTGCGCACGATCTTCGAACTGAACCGCCGTTACGGCTTCACCAAGTTCGTCATCGTAGTCCCTTCCGTGGCGATCAAGGAGGGCGTTTACAAGACGCTCCAGATCACCGAAGAACACTTCCGCGCCCTCTACGCCAATGCGCCCTTCGAGTTTTTCCTTTACGACTCCAGCAAACTCGGCCAGGTGCGCAACTTCGCCACCAGCCCAAACATCCAGATCATGGTGGTAACGGTCGGCGCTATTAACAAGAAGGACGTAAATAACCTCTACAAGGACAGCGAGAAGACCGGCGGAGAGAAGCCCATCGACCTCGTCAAGTCCACCCGGCCGATCCTGATTGTAGACGAGCCGCAGAGCGTAGATGGCGGTCTTACAGGTGCGGGCAAAACGGCGCTCGATGCTATGAACCCGCTCTGCACCTTGCGCTACTCCGCTACCCATGCCGACAAACATCACATGGTCTATCGCCTTGACGCGGTGGACGCCTACGAGCGCAAGCTGGTGAAGCAGATCGAAGTAGCCTCCCTAGAAGTGGAAGGCGGGCACAACAAAGGCTACGTTAAGCTGCTTTCCACCAGCAACAAAAAGGGCACCTTCATCGCCAAGGTCGAACTCGACGTGCAGCGTGGTCCGAGTGTGAGCCGAGAACCGGTCGCCGTGTATCCCGGCGACGACCTCCAGCAAGTCACGAATCGGGCCGTATATGCCGACTGCCTCGTGCAGAATATCGGTTGCAAAGCCGGTGAGGAGTATCTTGAACTGAGCAACCTAGAGAACCCCCTGCGTCCGGGTCAGGCCATCGGCGACGTGGACAGCGACGCCCTCAAGCGGCTTATGATCCGCCGCACCATCGAGGAGCATCTGGAGAAGGAGCTACGGCTGCGACCGCAGGGCATTAAGGTGCTGAGCCTGTTTTTCATCGATGCCGTTGAGCAGTACCGCAGCTACAACGCCGACGGAGCCCAGGTGAAGGGCAAATATGCACTCATGTTCGAAGAGGAATATCGCAAGGCCGCCGCCAAGCCGAAGTATCGCACGCTGTTCAACGATGTGGATTTACAGTCCGACGCCACGGAAGTCCACGACGGCTACTTCTCGATCGACAAGAGGGGAACCTGGACTGACACCACCGAGAATAACCAGGGAAATCGCGAAAACGCTGAACGCGCCTATAACCTCATTATGCGGGACAAGGAGAAACTGCTGGGCTTTGAAACAAAGCTGAAGTTCATTTTCTCACACTCCGCGCTGCGTGAGGGCTGGGACAATCCGAACGTTTTCCAGATTTGTGCCATCCGCGAAATAGGCACCCAGCGCGAGCGCCGCCAGACAATCGGGCGCGGCCTGCGTCTCTGCGTCAATTCTGCTACGGGCGAACGCGTTCGTGGCTTCGATGTCAACACACTGACCGTCATCGCCACGGAAGCATATGAGCAGTTCGCGGCAAACCTCCAAAAGGAAATCGAAGAGGACACCGGTATCCGCTTCGGCATCGTGGAAAAGCACCAGTTTGCTTCCATCCCGGTGACGGACGAAGCAGGACGAACCACGGCCCTCGGCGTGCCCCAGTCAGAAGCCATCTGGACGCACCTCAAGGATGCGGGTTATGTGGACGCGAAGGGCAAGGTCCAGGACGCCTTAAGGAAGGCGCTCAACGATGACACGCTCCAACTCCCGGCGCCATTTCAAGCTCAGCTCCCGCAGGTGAAGGTAGTCCTCCGCAAGCTCGCCGGGAAACTGGACATTAAGAACGCCGACGAGCGCAGGCCGATCAAGACCCGCCAGGCGGTGCTGCACAGCGAAGAGTTCCAGGCGCTCTGGAACCGTATCAAGCACAAAACTACTTACCGCGTACAGTTTGATAACGAGAAACTGCTGACGGAGTGCGCCAAGGCCATCACGGAATGCCCCCCTATCACCAAGACGCGCGTTCAGATTCGCAAAGCCGACCTCGCCATCGGTCGAGGCGGTGTCTCATCAGAGGAAACCACCGTCGCCGCACCGATCATAATCGAAGAAACGGACATCGAACTGCCCGACTTGCTGACCGACCTCCAGGACAAGACCCAACTAACCCGGCGCAGTCTCGTGCGCATCTTGACCGACTGCGGCCGCCTCGATGACTTCAAGCGAAATCCGCAACAGTTTATTGAGCTGGCGACCGAATCCGTCAACCGCACCAAGCGGCTTGCGCTTGTGGACGGCATTCGGTATCAGCGCATCGGCAACGATGACTACTACGCCCAGGAACTCTTCGAGCTGGAGGAACTGACGGGATACCTCAAAAACATGCTGGCAGCGACCAAGTCCGTTTACGAACATGTCGTTTATGACTTCGGTGTCGAACACACCTTTGCCGAACAACTGGAAAAGAATGAGGCCGTGAAGGTGTATGCCAAGCTTCCCGGCTGGTTCAAGGTGCCGACTCCGCTCGGCACCTATAACCCAGACTGGGCGGTGCTGGTTGAAAAGGATGGTTCGGAGCGCCTCTACTTCGTCGTGGAAACCAAAAGCAGCCTCTTTACCGACGACCTCCGCGATAAGGAAAGCGCGAAGATCGAGTGTGGGAAAGCTCATTTCAAAGCACTGGCCGTCGGCGAAAACCCTGCACAGTTTATCCAGGCCAGGAACATCGACGATCTCATGGCGAAGTGTTTAGGTTCAGTGGCTTCGAGACCAAGCAAGGTGTGGTGATGGCCAATCATTCCTATTCCGTCGAGGTGCAGAGCGATTTTCTTGAGAAGATCACGCGCGCGAAACCTATCCAGGCGTTGGCGGAATTCATCTGGAACAGCCTCGATGCCGACGCAGCCACGGTTGACGTAAATATCGAGCAAAACGCGCTCGGCGCGATGTCAAAGATCATCGTGCGCGACAACGGCACAGGGATGGATTATGAGACGGCCCCGGAACTGTTCAAAAGTCTCGGCGGATCGTGGAAGCGGTCGGGGGCTACGACGAAGAAAGAAGGCCGGTACCTACACGGGCAGGACGGGCGGGGACGTTTCAAGGCGTTCGGCTTGGGCCGTATCGCGGAATGGGACGTGACCTACCGGAAGGGTAATACGCTTTCCACATTCACAGTCACGATGACAGCCGCGAATATGAAAGAAGTGGTGATCTCCGATGAGGAAGAGGCCGAGGCGGACAAGCGACCGGGCGTCACATTGACGATCTCGGAAATTCACAAGGACTATCGGTCCCTTACGTCGGACGCCGGTCTTCAGGAATTCACGGAGATATTCGCGCTATATCTGGCGGACTACAAGAATGCCTCGATCAAAGTCGATGGGAGACGGATCGATCCCTCGGCGGTGATCGCTTCTCAGGGAAGCGTGAACCTAAGCGATGTCGTCGTTGAGGGCAAGGCGTATCCCGTCCGACTGGACATCATCGAATGGCGTTCGGCGACGAACCGGGCATTGTACCTATGCAACGACAAGGGTTTCCCTCTAACGCAGGTCGAGCGGCGCTTTCACGTCGGCGCATATCAATTCTCGGCCTATGTGAAGTCGGAGTACATTTCGAAGTTGCAAAAAGAGGGGACGCTCGAACTTGCCGAGATGGACCCGGAGCTGGTCACAGTCGCCGATGAGGCGCAGGAGGCCATTAGAGAATACTTCCGCAACCGTGCGGCGCAGGAAGCGAAGACGGTCGTTGAGGAGTGGAAGGAATCGCAGATTTACCCCTACGAGGGAGAGGCGACAACGCGCATTGAACAGGCCGAGCGACAAGTGTTCGACATTGTCGCGGTCACTGCGTCGCAATATCTTCCGGATTTTTCAATTACTGCGCCAAAAAACAAAGCTTTTCACTTGCGTCTTCTCAGGCACGCGATTGAAAAGAGCCCCGAGGAGCTACAGCTCATTCTCGGAGAAGTGCTAAAGCTGCCCAGGCGCAAGCTGGAGGATCTGGCGGAGCTGCTCCGCGATGTATCACTCTCCGCCATCATCGGTGCCGCGAAGGTTGTGGCGGATCGGCTCCGGTTCCTTGCGGGACTCGAGGCCATCCTGTTCGATGCGGATAGCAAGAAGCGATTGAAAGAGCGCTCGCAACTGCATCGGATCATCGCCCAGAATTGCTGGCTGTTTGGAGAGGAGTACAACCTCTCCGTAGACGATAGGTCCCTGACGGAGGTGCTGAGGAAACACCGGAAACTACTTGGTGATGACGCGGTGATCGACGAACCTGTAAAGCACGTTTCCCAAGAGCGGGGTATTGTCGATCTCATGTTTTCGCGGGCTATCCGGCGGCACAAGGCGGATGAATTGACCCACCTCGTGGTCGAACTGAAGGCTCCGAAGGTGCCGATCAACGAGAAAGAAATTATACAGACCGAAAAATATGCGATCTCCGTCATGAAGGACGAGCGCTTCAAGAGCGTCAACACGACCTGGGTTTTCTGGGCGATCAGCGACGACTACGGCGAATATGCGGAATACCGCATGAAGAAGAGCGCCCAGAGCGCCGTGAACACCGGAAAGATCCACGATGCGGACAACTTCTCGATCTGGGTAAAGACCTGGGCACAAGTGCTTGAAGAGAATCGGACAAGGCTCCAGTTCTTCCAGGAGAGGCTTGAATATGAGGCCGACAAAGGCGCGTCCCTGAAGCACTTGCAGGAACACTATGCGAAGTTCCTGCAGGGCGTACTTGTTGAAGAACCTATTCCCGCCGCCAACACAGAATCAACACTGAAGAGTGAATAACTATGGTGATTGACAGCAACGATTTACTAGAGCAGTTGGACCGCCATCTTTCGTCACCGAGTCAAGCATGGCTATTTGGCGCTGGGATCAGTAGTGACGCAGGCGTTCCGTTGATGTTGCCGCTTACGGCCAGAGTGCGGGACAAGGCCATAGGTACCCCGCACAAGGTTGTTCTTGATGCTCTTTTTGATGACTTGCCAATCGGAGCACATATCGAGCATCTCCTAAGCCATCTCGGCGACTATGCCACCCTCGCAGAACGTGCCAAGACCGTCGAGGTCACGGTTAGCGGTACGAAGATGAAGGCTTCCGACTTGACAGACGCCCATAAGGCAGTTGTGGAATGGATCGCAGAGACTGTGAGGTGGGGGTACCGGGCTGCGAACGCAGGTAATCCAGAGGCGGTCGGCGAATTTAAAGCACCGATCATCACTATTGACCGCCATCAGGAATTCGTCGAGGCGCTGTTCAAGACAGCTCAGGCCGGTCTTGACGACCGGCGAGGTCCTATTCGCCTATTTTCCATCAATTATGACACCCTACTCGAAGATGCTCTGGCTCTCAGCGCTGTATCCTATTGGGATGGGTTCTCGGGCGGTGCCGTCGCATTCCGGAATTATCATTTTGGTGATGACTTGCCCAAAGGGTACCGCGCCCATGTAATAAAGCTACACGGTTCCATTGATTGGTATCTGGGTAACGATGGCAAGGTTTGGAGAGTGAGGGCCGGGGATACCTACCCGGCTAGAACGGGACGCGTCCTGATCTATCCGCAGGCTACCAAGTATGTGGCTACTCAAAGAGACCCATTTGCGGCTCAATTCGATCTTTTCCGCAGAACGCTCTCGACGACGGCCGACAATGTGCTCGCCGTGTGCGGATATAGTTTCGGTGACGAACACATCAACCAAGAAATTGAATCAGCGATGGCGGCACTAAACAATAAGACGACGATGATCGTCTTTTACTCCGAGCATGCCGGATGGGCCGAATGTCTCAGCAAGTGGCGCACTTCCGAATGGGGCAAGCGGCTCTATGTGGCGACGGAGAAGGGTCTCTATGTTGGCAGGGATGAGTCATGCCATCCGCCAGCTGATGGCAAAGAGCATGATTGGTGGACGTTTGCGGGTGTTACAAAGCTGCTGAATGACGGCGCGAAGGGGTGCCTGTAATGGTCCAGTTTGAGCCGGTCTCCGACCTCAGGATTGGCCACATCGTTGAAGTGTCCGGGAGCACCGTGAAGGTGGAGTTGGGTGGCGACGTGTTGGAACTCACACGTAGCTTTGGCGGCCGTGTTTACCCGATTGGCCAAATCGGCAGCGTGGTGAAGGTACATTTCGGCCGCCGCCTAGTGTTTGGCTTCGTGACGCTTTTGCGCATGCGTTCAGAGGAGGAGCATGAAGGCGGAATCCCCATTCCGCCCGACGCCGATCAACGGGTGATGGAGATCGAGCTGTTTGCTGAGGGGGCGTGGAGTACGGGGGAGCAGAAGCTTGCCTTCTCCAGAGGGGTCAGTACGTATCCGCTTCCCCGCCAAGGAGTGTACCTCCTGACTCGTGAGGAGGCCGGAATTCTGTACCGGTCAGCGGAGGGGCAACGCCCTGACGGCGCCGATCCGCTGGTAGGATTCGCCACATACATTGGAGCGGACGCTGCTCCATGCAGAGCTAACATCGATAAAATGTTTGGGCTCCATTGCGCCGTGCTCGGATCAACGGGGTCGGGCAAGTCTGGTGCCGCTGCCGCCTTGATTCACGGCATCCTTCAGCATAAGCCCAAGGGTGACGGCTTCAGCCACCCGCGGATCGTGATCATCGACCCACACGGGGAATATGGGCAGGCATTCAAAGAGCGGGCGGTCGTTTATCGCGCCTATGACCCGATCGGTACTGACGAAACGGTCGGAGAGCCGATCATATTGCCCTACTGGTTAATGTCGGCGGATGAGTTTCGCCTGCTGGCGATCGGGAAGACGGAGGAGGAAGCCACTTCCCAAAACAACATCGTCTACAAAGCACTCACACATGCTCGGATGCAAGCAGCCGGTCTTGTGGATGCTGCGCCAACTGCGTACGGTGGTCCCGCGCCGACGGATGGTGGAAGTCCGGACCAGCCGCGCCCGAAGACAGGAGTTGATTCTGCAAAGCTAAATGAATTTGACCGTGACAAACCTCGACCCTTTTCTCTCAAAGAGTTTGTCAATCACATTACCTATCTACAGGCTGCCCGAGCAAAGGGAAACGTATTGGAGCGAGTCACAGAGACTGATTTTGCAAAATCCTTTAAGTCAATCCTAGATAAAGTCGCTGTTCTTCGTAGGGACCCTCGAATTCGATTTCTGATGGAAGAATGGACTGGCAACGGGCCGACCATCGATGAGGCAATAGCGCAGTTTGTGGGATCAGCTGCGGGCGAGGCCGCAGCCGATAAGGACATTCGCATCGTTGACATTTCTGGCCTGCCCAATGAGGTCGCGGGTCCACTAGCTGCGATGCTGGCCCGCTTGTTGTTCCAGTATAAGCTCTACCAGACCAGAGCAGAGAGGAAGAGAGACCCCATCCTCTTAGTGTGCGAGGAGGCTCACAGATACGTGCCCGACAGGGGAGAGGCCGAGTACGCTGCTGCTCAGAACGCGATCCGGCGGATCGCGCGGGAGGGCCGCAAGTATGGGCTGGGTTTGATGCTGGTCAGCCAACGTCCTGCAGATATTGAAAGTACCGTTATCTCCCAATGTGGAACTTGGCTCGTACTTCGCTTGACCAACTCCGCCGATCAGCAGCATGTCTCACGCTTTTTACCAGATGGCCTTTCAGGGATGACCAAGGTACTTCCGGCCCTGGCCCAGCAGGAAGCTATTTTTGTTGGAGAAGGCGCGGCACTGCCTGCAAGGATAAAAATCCACGACCTTCCGCTAGACAAGCTACCACGATCGCAGACCGTCAGCTTTGCCGCCGGATGGTCAGGTGACCGCCTATCAAAAGCGGAGATTGTAAAAGTCACCGCGAGGATGGACGGATCGGCAGTTGTTTAAATCGAAATCCTCTCGGCAATATTCCGCGTCACACGCCTGCGCTTCGTAACCCTTCCATGCATTTGTATGGGTGGCACGCGGAATTCGAAGGCTGGAGGTTGAACAACCCATGACCACAGGCGCTGTTCTGATGCGGGTTGCCGGGGAGAGTCTTCAGCTCTTCGAACACTCAGACGGATGGCATCATCCAGCGAGAGCCTTTTCGCCGCCTGCAGACACCTGCCCACCATGCACTTCTAGGACCCGATCCGCCAGCTCCCAAACAAGCGGTGAATGGCAAATGAAGACAACTTGATGGAAGCCACCCAGATCCATGGCTCGACGCAGCATGCGCACATACTCCTTGGCGTTCGTGGCGTCCAGGGCACCCACGGTTTCGTCCCGGAAAAGAGTCTCGTAACGAATGCCCTCACCTTGCCGCATGTTGTAGATAGAGATCCCCAATCTTTCCCGAAAGCTTGAGTCAAGATTCCTGCAGGTGCTGTGGTTCTCCCCCCCCGACCTCCAGGCGCAGCAAAACAAGGGCTTGATCAAAGGTAGGATGACACATGCGGCAAGTCTATAATCAGATGTTAATCAAGAATTTGATTGACCACTGAATTACATTGGGGAAGAATCTACCCATGATAATCGGTACAAGATTAAAGAAGCTAAGAGAAGATCGTAACCTTTCCCAAGGTGATATCGAAAAGCGCACCGGCTTATTGCGCTGCTATATTTCGCGGGTCGAGAACGGACACACGGTTCCGTCACTTGAAACCCTCGAGAGGCTGGCGGCGGCGCTCGAACTGCCCCTTTACCAGTTGTTCTATGAAGGGGACGCGGCTCCTCCGCTACCCAATCTGAGCAAACGCCAGACGACCGAAGAGCTGGTTCTCGACGCAGATCAGGAAAAAGAAGTGCGTTTCTATGAGAAAGTGAAACGTCTTCTCACCCGGATCGACGAGAAGGATCGCCAGCTCCTGCTGCACATGGCCCAGAAACTGGCGAGCCGATAAGCTGCTTTGTTTCAAAACACTGGTGTGGTGTCTCCGACTGAAAACAGAGGTAAAGGGTGATTTATTCCCACTCGACGGCGCCGGGGGGCTTCGAAGTTATGTCGAAGACAGCCCGGTTCACACCCTTTATTTCGTTGACGATTAGGGTCGACAACCAGTGAAGTCGTGTCGGCGGTAATTGGACCCAATCAGTGGTCATACCATCCGCGGATTCTACTTTTCAGGTGCCGATTCCCCGTCTCTTAAAATCACACAGCCACCACCGAGTGAAAGTATGCTATCCGCCAACTCCCAAACGAGTGGCGTGTGGCAGATGAAGATCACTTGATGGAACCCACCCAGGTCCATAGCCCGGCGCAGCATGCGTACATACTCCTTGGCGTTCGTGGCGTCCAGGGCCCCCACGGTTTCGTCCCGGAAAAGAGTCTCGTAACGAATGCCCTCACCCTGCCGCATGTTGTAGATGGCGATGCCCAGGTTTACGGCTTCATTGACCAGCACGAATTGCCCGCCTGAGAGTTCGTCCACCAGACAAGTGCGGTCCAGATTCTTGTTCCGGACCTCAACATCAAAATCGTCTACCATTCCTTTGCCGTCCGCCTTGGGGCGTTGCGTCCGGAAGCGGATTTCGAACTTATTGTCGAAGCACCCCTCCAGCAGAGCGTTAACCAGCTTCGAAACTTCCGGTCCGGCGACCTGGATCTCACAGAGCTGAATCTCGTCCGGACCGAAGACCATGGCCAGGTAGGTGTAGTCTTCCTGTTCAGTCCTTGCCGCCCCAAGTTCAGCCTCGACCTGGGCCAACCGGGTCCGCGCCGCGTCTAGTTGGTTCCGACGCTGTTTGATTTGGGCCTGGCGCGCAATGAGGCTGTCCCGTTCGCGGCGGCAGGAGATGAGCAGCCGATCGGTGTTTTCAGTTTCTCGTCGTGAAGCCTGCATCTTGGCGTCGAGATCAGCGAA